>Ga0310691_10003889_pt1 | contig 17302 bp, 23 predicted proteins | sample 176DNAGHGlowgp2_FD_203887 | JGI IMG/M metagenome (GOLD analysis project Ga0310691, IMG submission 203887) | Sheep rumen microbial communities from Palmerston North, Manawatu-Wanganui, New Zealand - 1766 DNA GHGlow gp2 (v2) (version 2) | ecosystem: Host-associated > Mammals > Digestive system >...
AGAGTGTAAAAAATATATTATAAAACATATTTCCCCACATTGTCAAGTTGTCAATACTTGACATTTCCAAAAAATATTTTATACCACCCCTGTTACTTGACACACCAAAAATAAATTATGTTATAATAGTTGACAATCCTTCAAAATCATTTCATACGACCCCTGTTAGAACAAAAACCGAACAAAATTTGACAAATAAGATTTTTATGTCATAATAAAAATATTATAACATATTCCTATCTGTTAAAAATTCCGTTTGTCAAGTCGATTTTTTTCACGCCGTTTCCACCCCTGTTAAACTGGTCATTTTGGGCAAAATAAAAATCACCAAAAACACCGTTTTTCACGCATAAGCACTATCCATCCACCCCTGTTAAAATACCAAAACATAAATCCCAAAAAAGTCAAACGGGACTTGACAAAATCAATCAATAAAAATAGACCCAACTTTTTGTCAGGTCTATTTATATTTTTGCTATTACGCAATATCTACAGTGACAAACAATTCAATATTATCAGCATTGAAGTTTGGCATCAGGTCTAGAACAATCGTATCAGCAGAAATAGATTCAACATTGATACCAAGTGTTCTTGCACCTGTGTTGTTTCCGAAGAAACCCATTGCTTGCACATTTTTAACATTCGAATATGTAGCACCATGTGCAGTAATACTAACCTGTTTTACTGTATTAGCCGTTAAAGCACCACTCTGCAATTTATATACTTTACGGATGGTTGTTTGACCTTGAGAAACAATACCGAAGTAACTCAATTCAGCAACACCAGCAGCAGGAAGATAAAATGCAGTTGGTAATACATTTGTAATTTTCAATCCACCATCTTGTCCTGTACCATTGGTAATATGATAAGTTTTATTCCTACCAACCTTGTTGTAGAAAGTCTTATCAATCGTAATATCATATGATGGATAATAAGCAATGTAATTGCGATTTGGCAACGGAATGAAATGACCCATAGTCTTTTTCGTGAAGTTGATATAATCAGTTTCACTAGGAAGCATCTCGTAAGCATCAAAGGATGGATAACCATAATTCCTGTAATACTTTTCCATAATCAAATGCTTTGCAGTCTCATTGACTCTTGCAACTAGAGCATTGCCCATTCTTGTATCGCAATCGCACCAGTTACAGTTGTCCCAGTTCTCAATATCACTGGAGATATAAACAACATTTCTATGGTTTACGCTATCGCAGAACAAGTAGTAATAACCATCAAAGTAAACAACAGAGTAACCCTCAACCACAACACTATGGTCTAGATTCCAGCGATAGTCAATATCCTGAATCTTGTTAGAGTAAGTTGTTTTCAAAACAGAGGACTTATATTCTTCACAAGTTGCAGCCTCCTCGTTGCGAACAAACAAGTAGTTCTCGTTTTCAATCTTATAGATATAAGCATCAATAAAACTATTCGAGGAACTGATAAGCAAAGTAGAGTTAGAAGCAGAATGAAGTGTAGAATCAACATCTAACAAGTTCACATAGTGTTTATAACCAGTTCCAGCAGTATTAGTAGTCGTACCATCACCAGTAGTCAAGCACAAATACATATCGTCACCATCAAACACCAAACGAGGATTTGCGGTCTGTTTGAATGTAGTCGGAATAGTCATTGCCCACTTATCCCAAGTTACGAAATCTTCAGTACAAGAAACACCGATTCTGTTACCGAACAAGAAGAAGTTTGGATTCAAAGAACCCCAATCATTATAACTTGTATCTACATAATCATAGAGCATATAGAACTTGCCATCAATAAAGTAACAAGCAACATCATAACTCGAAATCCAAGAAGAACCTTCCATAAATGCATCCGTAGGTATATACCCCAACTTATGCCATTCATAACCATTAGTCGAGAATGCAAGATAATGATGGACATTTTCATCCGTACCAACACGAATCATATAATCATCAGCCTTGCGGATAAATTCAGGAATCTTCTCTTTTGCATTGAAGTTTACAAGTTCGGCAATAAGCGTATTGCTATTGGTCAATGTAACAATGTTATATTCATCAACAGTATCTGCTGGAGTAATAGCACGAATCTTATAATAAGAACCCAAGCCATCATTCAAAGTTTCCATGCCAAGAGTTCTACAAATACTTCCTTCAACAACATTGTCAGCATCTTTCAAATCGCCAAGAGTATCATAAGCCAAGACACAAGCCAATTCAAGATACTGTGCAACGATATCAGCCAACTGTCCAGACTCTGCCATTGCATCTAGTTTGTTGTTGATTTCTTCCTGAACATCAAGATTATCGAAATACTCATCAACATATTTCTTGAGGTCATCGACCTTCTTCATGTATTCTTTAAGAATATCAGCGTTGTTATTAACAACATTAATAATATTATCCTGAATCCATTTATACAAAGCACAAAGTGCTTCATAATACGACATTGAATCATCAAATGCCGTTGGGATAGTAGCAGTACACCATAATACAAATGGAGGTACATTTTTTGCCTTTTCGACAGCCATTTCTTTCCTTTCTTTAATAAATTATCATAAAGAGTGATGACAGGTCTTTAATGACATCCCTCTCTATCATTATAATATTTTCACGATATTGTTGCACCATCTTCTGTGCGGTTGCAGATACACCAGAATTACCCTTCGTTTTCCTAGTGTATTCTTGACTCTGTTCACTGTTATTTTGTGAACTGCCAGAAGCAGTGGTTTCATTACCGTTCGTATTAGTAGCATAATCACCAGATAGAATCTGTGATTTATTTATCTTTCCTTGCGGAGTATCCGAAGAAATTGACAAGCCAGTTCCAGAACTCTGGGTAACACCGTTTTCTGAACCAGAATTCATACCAGAATAAGTCTCAACGAAGTCCACATTCACGAGAGGGTCATACTCAATAGCAGCAGAATAAATCAATGGAAGTTTCTGTTCCATAATTTCATCCATTGCCATTTTTGCATAATGCTTGAACAAAGCAACAGTCTCAAGTCCAATCTCGTGCATATAGTAATGTCGCACAATCTTTTTGGCAAGCCGTTCCTTCGAGAAAGTTCCACGCTTGTTGATAATATCAATTTCATCCTGTGTCAAATAATTATGTAAATCATAATCCATGAACCAAGACAAAACTTCTTGTTCACCAAGTGTGTCAACAATTTTGCGAAGTTCAATAGTGTATTTACTCATCTTCTGTCTCCTCTTTTTCTTCAGGTTTTCCGTATTCATCAAAAACAGAAGAATTCTCATTCTTAATGATATTGAGAAGGTCAGAGCGAACTTTGACATCAATTGCTTTATCACCAGTCAAACCAAACTTTTCGTTGAACTGTTCACAAGCCTTCTTGCGTGGTGCAAGATAGGACTGTAAGTTCATGTTGATAAGTTCGTTGTTTGAATTGGTTTCATCAGAAATCAAGCGTTCTTTCTTTTCAGACAAGTTGTTGATACCAAGATACGAAAGCATCTCGTTCCAGATTTCCTTTTTATATTCCATAATCTTATCAACAACATAAGGTGCAGTGGTGTTCAAAGCCTGAATCTTCTTCAAATCCAATTGGTTGTTATCACCAAATATAATTGGTGTATTACCATCTATCTGTGCGTAAGCATTCTTCATAGAAAGTTCCTGTTGTTTATCAATTAAGATAACAAGAGGAGTTTTCTGTGCTTTGATGTTTACATCGCAGGTTCTGTCTGCTTCTGCCAAGCGTTCAGCAAACAGGTTGATGGTTGCAACAGTTGGGGTTCTATCCCAAGTGTTCATCACGAGAATCGCTTCAGAATTCTTATCATCAGAGATTCCCTCAATGAGACCGTTGTACACATTTCTAACATCCTGAAAACTGTATGAATAGCAATTGATAGCACTAGGTAAACCATAGATAGTCAAGTTACCATCACAAGCAGCCTTCGTGTTGATAAACCCATATTCTTCTGTATGCAGGAGTGCAGCAGTACCAGTAAAATAGAGACATTGCTCAATGTATCTTGCATCCATAGAAGGTGGGAGATTTACCCATTCGAAGATGGAGGTTGCAATTTTACGAATACGAACCAAATAATCATTGACCGTTTCTTCGTTCATGATAGCAGCCTTTTCGAAAGGGGTAAGAATCTTGCGTTTCTTTCTGCTCATTTTTTCCTTTCCTTTAATTTTACGAAACTATAGAATTACTCTGGGAATAATCCATAAAGGTATTTGCGTGATGCCAGATAGTAATACCAGCATTAAACAAACCCTTAATTTCTTCCAAATCTTGCTGCGGTATATCAGCGGTAATATTACAACCGTTGGTCTGAACATAATTCCAGTTCTGCCTACCAGTACGATTTGGAATCTTATATTCATTTGTCTGATAACCGTAAGCCGAGAAGTAATCATCGATGCGTTTTGCCATCTCTTTCTTGATGCACATTTGGCGAATGGTTATCATATCTTGACCTGCAGAGAAGTTCAAGTCACCAGTTGCAAAATTTCCTTTTGCTTGGTCTGGTTTCATTTGTGCAACTTCCTGCTGGTGGAGTGCAGAATTAATTTGACCAAATGCATTCAATGCTGCTAGACCACCAGTAACAGCATTCAATGGATTCATTGCAGCACCAGCAATAGAAGAAATAACATTGATGCCAGTTTGGGTTGCAAGATACTTTCCGTTTTCTGCCTGCCAGTTTAGGTAGTAATCAGAACTCCACGAAAGAAGCGGATATTTTGCACCATTTATACCATAATCCCAACCGCCGTAATTCCAGTTTAGTAATGACTCTGGTGTACCTTGTCCTTTTTTATAATTTACTGGTACACATTTGATTTGGCAACCTTGACATAGAGAACCAAAAACCTTGAAGCGTGGTTTTGTATTAGTTGCCGTTGACGGAGAACCGAAGTCACTGAAATCTTCAAAACGGTATTCAAAAGTATCACCGTTGTTGTTCGAAACATAAAGGTAATTATATGGGTATGTATATACCTTGTTGTTTACAGGTGTATATGTATCGAGTGTCGTTGCAGGTGTAAACTCATATTCTTTCATCAATTCTGGTCCAGATGAACCAACAGGAAATATAATCGTAATATTTCCAAGAACATTATATGTGCCTGAAATCCAGTATGAAACAGTTTCAGGGCAAGCAAAAAGTGCAACAACAGCATCTGCTTTATCGTTAGAATCATACCAGCGGAGAGTTTGGTTCATAGCATTTACACCAGACTGGGTATATTCAAAAGCCATAATCCAACAACCAGATGGAATACCATTATAGACTTTTCCTTGTGATTGTGCTGGTGCAGTAATATTTGGAAGTTCTGTTACCTGCATACAGATATAATATGTTGCTTGACCTGCTTGACCTGCAAGTGCATAAGGAATAACATCATACTTATTCTGAATATATTCACCAGTCTCAAGAGTTTCAGGGACAAGGTTTTTACCAACCGTATCATCATTAGTATGTTCACGAGCAACAAAGCAGCGTTTCCAAGATAGGTCAAACTGCCATGTCTGCCAGACATCTGTTTTGATAGTTACATAAGTACAGTTATCGTTAACATATTCCATGCCTGTAATAAAAGCATAGAACCATTTATTCGAGTAATTATCATTCTTGTACATGACATAAGTATATTCAAGCAATGAATCAATGTGACGGTTTACTCGAATAACAGAATCTTTTCTTTGATAAGAAAATTCATCCAAATAAATCTTTGGAAGTCCTTTGAAATAATTTTCTTGTGCGGATTTTGTTGCGAAATCCAACTGATTTTGGTTGTCCAACTCAAGTGGACATTTTAAGAGATATACCTCTGTTTGTGGTGTGACAGCACTCATAATTTTATTATAACATCAAAAAACCCCCTGTCAATAAACAGGGGATTTTAGGATTATTATTTGCTTTCGCCAGATTCAGCAGGTGCTTCAGTAGCGAGAACGACAGCGTTTGCGAACAAACTCGTGTTGTACATTTTTGTGACATTGTACATATACTGCCATGAACGGTTATTACAGTTGTAAAATTCGTCCATTGCTGCATCCTGAACACGAATCTTAAAGAAACTTTTGTCCGCAATGAGACCCATGATAGCAGACCCATCATAGATTTTAGTACCTTCATTGTCGTAGAGGTCGAAATCATCGACAACAATAACACGACCAATAAAGTCTGCTTTGCTCATGTTGAATGCACTTGCGAGAACCTCAACATCGATTTCAGCATCGATATCAGAACGAATCATCACAACGATATCTTCTGGGTTAGACCAAGTTGTGATTGCTTCAGCATCAGCACCACCATATTTCTTCCAAGCATTGTACTTCGTGGAAGGTAACTGGAAGTTGGTGAAAAGTTTGCGGCAAGTCTTAACAAATGCTTTACCTTTTGCTTCAGTGGTTGGTTCATCAACAATTTCGTACTGAACACGACCATCCTTGAAAGCAGATGGAACGAGTTGTTTGGTGAAGCGGTAAGAATCAATAGCAGCACCGTTGTAGAGGGTGTTGATGATACCGTTGATGAAGTTCTCAAGTTCACCCCAAGAAGTGAAAGCGGTACGAATCTTTTCACGAGTAAGGGTTACCTTGTACTGAAGGTCAGTGTTGACAGTAAGATATTCAACAGCAACACGAGCCTCATATTTCTGTAGCAAGCCAGCAAAGTCGTTGACATTGAACTGGGTTGCGGATGCTGGGGAAGCGTAGATATTTTCGCCAGCAAAGCCGAGAGGGAGGTTGTCACCTTCCAACTGGGTAAGAGGGTTGCGGAAGTTCTTCGTGTTGATAGCAACGAAAGCGATACGCTTCAAGAGATGGAAGAACTCGTTGTAAACTGGTTGTAGGTTGGTGTCAAGGATTGGTTGACCAAATTTTGCGATATCTGTGTTCTCATCGATGACTGGGATGTACTGGTGGTACACACTGCCATCCTTAACAGACATTTCACGCATCTTGTTGAGAGCGGTCACGAGACCAGCGGATGGTTGCATAAAAATTGCCTTTCTTATTATTTGATGAAATTACCATTTTTGTCGAAGATATCTCCGAACGAGATTGGTTTCTCGACAGATTCATCCTGTCTCTCGACTGGAACGCTTTTATGCTCAACAGGAATTCGTTTCAAAAGATTTCCATTGGAAATCACGAGTTTCTCGTTGACTGCCGTTAAGCGAGCGATTTCCTTGTCCTTGTCGGCAAGGGATTTCTGCGTATTAGCGTTGATAGTTATAAGTTCACCGATATCATCAGCAATTACGGCAGAGGATTCCTCTCCCAATTTCTCTTGTAATGAATCAGTTATTCTTGTTAGTTCTTCATCTGTCATAATTTTATATTACTCCATATTTCTTTAATTTGTCAATTATTCCACCAATAGTGTTTGGCAATTACAAATGGATAATCGCCTTTCTTTTTAGGATGACTTGGGGATGGTGGGTCTTGTTGCCATTGTTGGTTTCTGAAAATCCCCAAGAAACTAGATAATGAAAACGAATCCCTTGAAACAACACCCCTCTGTCCATGCAGAGATGGTACTTGACCTATTGTCCAGATACGGTTTCCGCCATTGTAATCTTCATCAGCCAAACCGATATGTCCTGTACTAGAACTTCGAGACCTATTCCAGACAATAACATCACCCCTCTTTATATTTTCAACACCATCTACGGCAATAAATGGATTTTGTGCATTTCTTGCTTTTGATACCAACCAACAGTCAGCAGCACCCCCTCTGCCGCCTGTGTATAGAGAAAGACCATATTGATGCCATAATTCAGCACAATAATCCCAACACTGATTACCATACATATTATCAGCATTGTAACCATTACCAATAGTTGCTGCCCTCCATTCATCATATGAACCATGAGGGATTTCAACATATCCGTTATATTGTGCCATTAGTAATCGAAACCGTATTCTTTAAGTTTGTTATAAGTAATTGGACCAGTCATTCCATCTGGGTAAAGACCAGTGCGTTTTTGGAATTCGGCAATACTTTTAGACAAGTAATCGCCATAAATTGGACCAAGTGCCTTTGCGGAAGTATAAGCAGGGAATTCTCTCCTCATGAATCTTGCAAGGTATGCAACCCTTTCATCATTATCGTATTTGCACCAGTAACCTTTTGCTGGAAGGAAAGATTTTGTCTGTCCTTTCTTAACAATTTGGTAACCGTTGCACCATTCACCCCAACCAAGAACAGTACCGATTGAAGATACTTTTCTGCCATCATTATAGAACTGTCCTTTATCGTAAACGGCAATATGACCATATTGAGAAGATGACTGTGCATATACAGGTACAGCACAGTTAGTTGGAATATCATTCATTCCAGAATGGAATGTACCTTTGTTGATATTCCTGTTCATATCTTCTTTTGCCGAACCACTAGGGTCTGGTGAAGGGTAGATATGAAAACCCTTTGCAACATTCTGCAAACACCAGCCTTTCTTTGTCCCCATGTCCTGCGGATAAAATGTTTTTAATTGTTCGTACATTAGAACCTCCTTTATGCTTTAGTATATTCTACCACAAGTACGATTTTATTTAAATTGGTAGCCCAAGCCGTCCCCCAGTCTATTTGGATACCAGATGACCTGTGAAGAACTTGAAATTGTACATACATACCAGAGTTACCGATGCGGGATGGAATAGGTTGCCAAATATCTGTATAATCTTTACGCTGGACAAAACCATATACATTGATAAATGTATCTACAGTAACGCCGATTGGATAATAACTAGAAGAAGCAACATAAGTATCTGTACTGATAACTTTACGATATATTGTCTTTCCATCAACCCATTTTATTCCAGTGTCAACTTCACTTGTTGAATAATCTACAAATCCTTGACCAGTAGCACCTGTATCACCTTTTAGATGTTCAAATGCCAAATCTATATTTGGATTAGTATCAGTACCAGTTTTTGTAACAGTAACAGCAGGTGTACCTGTTGTATTGTCTACACTTGCGGTCATTGTAATATTTGGTGTTGCACCTGTTGTACCTGTAGCACCAGTATCACCTTTAGGAATAGAAAAATCAAAAATTGCAGCGTTTGATGTACCAACATTGGTCACCGTTGCTGCACTGCCAGCAGCACCAGTCGTAACAGTTCCAACTGCGATTGTTGCAGCCGCACCATCCTGTCCATCTGTACCATCTGTACCATCCGTGCCATCATATACAGTAGCAGTTGTAGTGCCGTTCTCATCAGTAATGGAGATAGTAGCACTTCCAGTATTTTGTGTTACGGTTGCAATTGGTGAAAAACCGTCAGTTCCATCAGTTCCATTAGTGACAGTAGCATCAGTAACATTTTCAGCATCTTCAATGTGAATTGTTGCACCTGTAGGAGTTTGAGTTACATAAGCAATAGGGGTAACTCCGTCCTGTCCTGTAGCACCAGTTTCGCCTCGAAGTCCTTGTTCTCCTCTAGGGATTGTAAAATTTAAGATAGCATCAGTATCTGTGCCAACATTTTCAACTATTACATTGCTGCCAGCAGCACCAGTAGTAACAGAACCAATAGTAATAGTCGCCGCCTCTCCGTTCTGTCCATCACTTCCATCCTCTCCTGCAATTCCTTGTTCACCTTCAGGAATGCCAAAATTGAAAACCGCATCGGTTTCTGTACCAACATTCTGTACATAAGCCTGCGAACCAGCAGGAAGGGTTTCAACCAAACCAACATGAATTGTTGAATTAGCACCACCAACAAAATTCTCCTGTACAATAACAGGTTGTTGTTCTCCAACCAATAATGGTGCTGGTTGAGAAATTAGAGCAGAATCATCAGTTGAGACAATAACATTATCCATTGAACACCGATTCCTTTACCATTATACGACCAGAAAGAGGTGTTTTGATAACACTTCCGCTTCGTACACGAATATCATAAACATAAGTCTCGAAGTCAAGAAGGTTGGTTTCTTGCGATGTAATAATTACCTGATATTTTCGGTTATCTAGTTTGGTGATTCCATTACCAAGAGTTTTTAACAGGACAAAATCTTCATCAGTATAATCTTTCTTTATACCCATTTCCATTGAATTAAAATTTACATCTGTTGTGAATGTAATGGTAAAAGAGAGTTGGTCTCCCTTCTTTGGTGTAAAGTTTTTTATCATTTTTTACTTGTCTCCTTCTTTAGAACTTTTAATGCATCTTTCAATTTCTTTGGGATTGGCAAACCTGCTTCTCCAAGATTTTCAATAATAGATAGACCTTCGTTAGCAACAAAATAATATACAACAAGGGTTCTGATAGCACCAGTTTCACCAGCAACTCGGTCAACCAATACTGATAGCATTACGATAATTAGGATTCCAACCTTTTTCAGAATCCCACGAAAACCGATAGTGCTGGAAAGATTTTTACAGATGTATGCTTTGATTAGACCAGAAATATAATCAAGCACAATTGCAATAAGCAGACAAGAGATTGCAACATCTACCCCACCTATAAGATAAACGAAAGTGGTTGCCGTTGCCGAAATAATAGCATTGAACCAGTGTTCCATGATTTTATTATAAGTTCAAAAAACCCCCTTGTCAAACAGAATGGAGATTCTCGATGAAGAAAAGACAAGAGGGAAAACATGAGGTGGATAAACGACATTTACCCAAACATATTTTATCACGAGAGTTTTTGGATTTCAATTTCTTTCAATAGTTTCTCAACCTTCAAACGAAGTTTTTTGGTTTTAGGTGCTTCATCCTGATTTTCAGTCCAAATTGATATCATGAAATGAATAAATTTCAATTCATCCTCTGAAAAGTTTACTCGTTTATAGTAATGTTTCATATTTTGATTTCTCCTTAAATGTATTTCTTATAAATTTACCTGCCTTTCCATCTTTGAATGATTCATCAGATGTTGACAACAAGTCTTTTTGAGTAGGTTGGCATTCACAAGAAAATATCTTTACATCAGGTGTGTTGATATTGTGTTCAAGATATATGTTTCCGTATTTTGACCTTGAACAATGATATGTTTTCTCAAATATTTTAGATAACTTTTTACGGTTGAAAAGCATTGGAATATGCATTTCATAGTTTCTGGTTGGATAGTTGTTTTCTTCAAGCCATTCAAGGGTTCTTCGAAGTTTTCTTGTGTAACCGTTTACTCCATCTGTCACTTCTTCACATCTTTCTATTTGTGCCTGCAAAGAACCATTGTGGAATCCCTTTTCAAGAAGTTCCATATAATGGGAATCAAGTTTTCGAAGGATGAAAAAATCATCGTTGAACAACCAGAATGATTCAGTTATTTCTTTATTTTTACATATCTCCTGAAGCATATTTGATACATTAGAATACTTCGTGAGGGATATTTGTCGTTGCGGTACATGGGCATCTGGTTTTAGATTTTTAGGACAACCTCCATAAAACCAAACCTTATTGTGCGGAAAATTCTTTAATGAACGCAGGGAATAGGTAAGTTCTGGATTCTCATCAGTTTCTTTGACAACATAGACAATATCATACTTCATTTACTTAAATCCTCTGTAACAAACAGATGATAAACCATATCTGCACAAGTACACGCTTCTTCAATAGATTTTGTGAAATTGTACTTATTGGCAAGCAGCATCAAGTGCATCAAAGCATTGTACTCTGTTTTGTTCATTTTTACTCTGATTACATCTTTTGTCATTTTGTATTTCATTTTGATAGTTTCTCCATATCGATGATTTTGTATCTGGTTGATAGTGTGTTTACGATTTCGGTCAAAGACCATTCTTTTTTGATAGTTTCAGGAGGAATCCCCAATTCCTCCGAAAACACCTTGATTGCCATTTTAATATCATTCATCTGGAGAATGTATTTCAACCAATAATCATACTGTTCTTTAGTCCTGATTATTACATCTATCTCCCCTGTTTCTCTATTCTGTACTAGAAGATGGAGAGTAAATTTCTTTGAGTTTCCCATATAACACCTCGACTAGATTATTTCGATATTCTTCATTTGCTTTCAAATCACGAAGTCTTTCACGATAGATATCGTACTGTTTAGATTCTTCTGCTTCGTGAATTTCTTTCAATGTTTCATCTCTGCTTTCAAGGGCATTTGATGTAAGGTAATAGAAATCTTCAACTGCTTCAATTATTTTTGCGTGTTTATTTTCCATTCTTAAAACCCTCCATCATGTCTCTGATTTTCATATACACCCTTCTCTCCGCAATGGCAACTTCACTCGTTGCATTTGGTTTTGCATTCAATGCTGCAATTTGGTTGTTGATATATTTCAGAGTCTTATCGAAAAGATTCTGTTCTGGTGTTGTAACAACAATATTCATATACCTCCTTGTTGTTTTATTTTATATTATTCATCAAATTTGATGACCATAAATGTATTTTGGTTGATTAACTGTTTCTTTCTTCCGAAAGCCTGTACAGTCCACAACTCTTTGCCGCTTTTAAACCCACTGAAATTCTCTTTAATAAATTCAAGTCGAGCAACCGCTTCATCTTCAGTTGGATAAACACCACCAAAATATAAATCATCTTTTTCTAGTGATTTTCCGATTACCATGAAATTCATTTTAATCTCCTTCTGTTGTTTATGCTTTTATTATATCAAACTTTTTGACAAATGACAACAAAATAATGTTGTAATATTTACAACAAAATTGTGGAAAACTCAAAACCCACCAAATATAGGTGGGCATAAAAGAGTGTGTATTTAGATAACGGGCAAATATAGATTATATTTGTAATATTGTACAACGGGAAACACATTATATCTGCACCTTTATTTTATCGTGAAATCAACTGGTTGTAAAATAACACCACCATCGCACTGCTTGTAAGTCAGTTTTCTTCCGTACTGGTCAATGATTTCATCTGGTATATCAGCAGTAGTGAAACCGATTCGGAAGTTATCAAAATTGATAAGAGGTGCTAGTTTCTTTGGTAGACCAGCAATTGTTGCATTGATAGTGCCGCTTTCATCTTGCTCAATGTAGCATTTTTGGCGGAGATATTTTCCTTTGATAAACTTTGATTCTGGTTTCCAGTAACCGAGTTTGTAATCATCAATGTGAATGATATCCTTTAGTTTCTCTACATCTTCATCTGTAAGAATTGCATGGATTGAATCTGTGTCCGAGTAAACATATGCATCATATCCTTTATGCTGCATCGACCAGTCTCTGATTGCTTGTGAGGATTCGATGATAAATTTGCGAGCATACGATGTAATGAAGGTTGCAACTGGGATGTAGACAGGTTTTCTGTCCTCCTCATCAACAAACTGGTATTTGAGTTCATCATCAAAACCTAGAATTGGTATCTTCTTTCCGCCTTTTGGATTCAGCCCAAAACGACCATATAAAGAGTTGAGAAAGAGTTTTGAAATGGTTCTTTGTGCTTTGTTTCCCTCTTTGGTTGCTTTTATCTTTTCAGCCATCCAGTAATCAATATAATCATTGAACAGTCCTGTAGCGGACTTGAACTTCCATCCTCCTTCGTATTCTTCTTCAGTAATATCGTACTGTTCAAAGAATAACTCAAGGTCAGGTTTAGTAAGAGTGAGAGTTACGATTTCGCCATTGCTTGATTCTAGGTATTCGTTCCCCTTGAAAAGAAATGGATTGGATTTTATCTGAATGGAAGGTATCTTGTTTGGTTTCAACTCGAAGCAGCAAGAGATGTTTTGAACATATAGAGGGTATGCTGGGTCATATTCATATTTACCAGCAAACGGTTCAGGTCGACCACATGGCATTTCTTGATACCGCATTTGTGCTGGGTACATCGAATTAACATCAAACACAATACCGCCTCCTGTTTCTTTCTCTCGGTATTTTGGATTCAGATATGTAAAACCGCCTTTGTAAGAATCCCTGATTTCTGCATCAATGTTCATTGGAAGTTCTGGAAAATATTGCCTGAAGCGTGGTGTCAGTGACTTGTAGTGTGCTAGAGCATCAGAAGAAATGGTCATCTTTGTATGACCCTGCTTGAACATAATATCCAGAGCGAGTGCCATGATTGTCACATCGTTCTTAATATATTCAACCTCGTGAGGTGTAAGTTCATGCCCAACAGGTCTGAACTTTTCATAATCTAGTTCAAGTTTCGAGATTGGTAAGTTGAAATTTTTTGCAACATCAGCAACAGAGAAATTGAAAATTTTAAGAGAATCAAGCATCTTTACTCGATGACACTTCTTGCCTTCGACTTTGAAAAATATCTCAATTGAGTACCATTGTCCCATTGAAGATATAAGAGTGGTAAAGGTGTTTGACCTCTTTTCTTTTGGCGAATCGACATATTCGAAGCCATTTTTGTATAGCCATGAGACGAGATAAGAACCATCGAATTTTATGTTGTGCCAGAATAGTTTGTGATTCCCTTCAATTGATTTTATATACTCAAACATTGAATCAATTGAATTTCCGTATTTGAAATTATCTGCATCACCAATTTCTGCCATTGCCCATGCCCAGACACGACAGTCGTTTGGGTCAGTTGTCGTTTCAAAATCAGCAGTAAAAAGCCGATTCATTATTACCTCCTGTTGCGTTTGTTTTATCTTTTTGAGTATTTTTCCACTAGATGTGGTAATGCATCATACAAGTTTTCAAGTGCAATGTTTTTACGCATTACTTCTTTATCTGTAATAGCATAACCTTGAGTATCCATGTATTTGTTGTAATCCATAACAATGTCTTGCACTAGTGGTTCATTGTGGTACAGTTCAAGCAATTGTGCTGGTGTTAATTGTTCGAGTTGGTCGTGGATACTTTGAATCATATCTTCATCTGCATCTACATACGGTACTGATGACCACAACATATCGAAAAAGTTTTCGTAAAACTGTGCATCAGTTTCTGCACGACCTTCGTTGTAACGGCGAATGATAGTTCCCATCCGTTTGATTTGACCAGCAGTTGCAACTGTTGGGACTGTTTTAAGAGTTTTCAGGGTTCTCTTTAATTGCCGAGTTCTTTCAGATGCTATGATGCGTTTATTCATACGGTCAAGTTGTTTCTGCCGTTTTAATTCAGCACCAACCTTTCGGATGGTTGCAGCACGATTACGCATCATTGTTTCGTATTCCCATTCGGTCATACGAGTGTAGTCAGAGCCAACACGATAGATGTTCTTGGTCTTTTCGATGGTAAAGTTTTCTAGTTGCTTTAGTCTCCTGTCCAAATCACTTCGAACAACATACGCATCCTTGAGACCTTTTGTGGAAATTTTGTCTGGGATATTCTTCATTCCTTTTGCTTCAGCACGAGCAACCTTTGCATTAAAATTCTTCACGATGTTTCTGATTTTCTGGTTGTATGCTTTATTATATCGAATACCCATCTTATTCCTTTAAACCCCAGACTTTTACATCTGGGGTTGTATTAAATTTTTTATTCAGCGATTTTGCTCATAACAGTGTCGGTCTTGCCTTCTACGACGAAGATACCAGAAGCACTGGATGATTTACCCTTACCAAACTTGTTGCTATATTCAAATGAACGAATGTTTACATTCACGATAGCACCGTAACCGAGGTTCTTTTCACCTAGACCGTCTTTACCATCGATTTGGGTATAATCGGTAAGTTTGATTGAGTATTGCTTGGTAGTTTTACCATCCTTGTTGGTGTAATCTTTGAACTTTGGTGTGAGACCGTTTGCTTCACTCCAGTCAGTAATCTGCTTCTGAAGGTCTGGGTCAGTAACATCGATTGTGATGCTGCGTCCAAATCCCTTATCAGCGAGTTCACTGAAGATTACATTTGCGTGCTTGAGAATGAGTTCTTTTGACTCCATTTCTGTTCTCCTTATTATTTGTTGATAATTCTTTAGATAATTCGGTTGTATTACCTCATATCTATCTTTAGTTTATATCTTAAATTATGAACGCACAAGTCTTGAAATAAATTTTGTTTGTGGTGTGATATAATGACAGTAGAGTGTGTTGCTCATCATTACTTGCAATTGAAGTTCGACAACACCTTCCCTGATGAAGAATCAGGTTGTCAACTTGGTCTGATGGAAACAGCGATTGCTCATGATTTGCCGATGCACTCTTTTTGTGGTATTATTGTTTTATCATGAGGAAGGTTGATAGTAGTATATTTTGGAATCCAGAGAAGGTGATTTCACATAACTGCCTTCTGAATTTTATACTTGGCGAACGTGGTGTTGGTAAGAGTTTCTCCATGACAAAGTTTGTCATTGATGACTTTTTACGGCATGGTCATGAATTCGTTTATTTGAGAAGATATAAGACTGAACTTGATACCAGCGTACCGAAGTTTTTTGATGCTATTAGGAATGAGAATGTCTATGGTGAAGATTTCGAGTTGAAGGTGAAGAAGTCGAATAAGATGAGTGAGTTTATTGTGGATGGTAAAGTCGCTGGTTATGCCGTTGCTTTGTCCACTGCGAATATTTTGAAATCGACCAGTTTTGCGAAGGTTAAGAATATTGTATTTGATGAGTTCATTATTGATAAGGGTGCGTATCATTATTTGGCGAATGAGGTTGAGAAGATGCTGGATATCATTGAAACGATTGCTAGGTTGAGGGATGTGAGGGTTTTCTTTTTGGGAAACAGTTTGACTATTAGTAATCCTTATTTTAACTATTTTGATATTTTTGTGCCAAAAGATTGTGAGTACAGGACTTTTAAGGATGGTTTGATTTTGGTCAATTATATTAAGAATCAGAAGTATCGAGATGTTAAAAAGAATACAAAATTTGGTCGGTTGATTGCTGGCACTGATTACGGTAATTATGCTATTGAGAACCAGTTCTTGAGAGATAATGAAAGTTTCATTGAGAAACGGCATGAGGATGGTATAAATTGGAATGTTGTGAATTTGTATGGACGGACTTATGGCGTGTGGATTGGCAAACAGAGTAGAAAGATTTATGTTGAGAGTAACTATGATAAGAGGAACCGGAGGGTTTACTCTACGGATGAGTATAACCATGATGAAAACACTTTGCTGCTTTGTGCAAGGAAGGACTGGTTCAAGATTGTTGCGGAGAATTATAAGATTGGAAATGTTCGATTTGAGAATCAAAGATGTAAAGAAGATTGTATGAAACTTTTAAGAAAAATTCTGATATAATAAAAGTAGAGTGATGTAAGTCACTCGGACTTTCCCCCTCTACATTTCTGTTAAAATAAACATATCCACACCATAGCCGAAGAAGCAGCCTCGCAGGTTTGCTTCTTCTTTTTGTCAAGTCCCGTTTGACTTTTTTGGGATTTATGTTTTGGTATTTTAACAGGGGTGGATGGATAGTGCTTATGCGTGAAAAACGGTGTTTTTGGTGATTTTTATTTTGCC
>Ga0310691_10003891_pt1 | contig 17300 bp, 9 predicted proteins | sample 176DNAGHGlowgp2_FD_203887 | JGI IMG/M metagenome (GOLD analysis project Ga0310691, IMG submission 203887) | Sheep rumen microbial communities from Palmerston North, Manawatu-Wanganui, New Zealand - 1766 DNA GHGlow gp2 (v2) (version 2) | ecosystem: Host-associated > Mammals > Digestive system >...
TGTCTGCCCTCACAGCTCACACCTCAATCAAGTTCCGCACCACCGAACTGCGTGCCGAACTGGAGTATTGCCCGGGCGCCACCTACATCAACACCAAGCAGCGCCGGCGCAAGGTCAACCTTGACGCTCCCGTGTTTACCCTCAGCCATACTGTGGGCATCAGGAACCTGTTAGGTGGCGACTACGACTACAACTACACCGAGGCGAGCATCTTCAAGCGCTTCTGGCTCGGCTCCTGGGGCAAGATGGACTGTCGCCTTCGTGGTGGCGTGCAGTGGAACGAGGTGCCCTATCCTTTGCTCATCTTACCCGAAACCAATCTCTCCTACATTATTCAGGACTTTACCTTCGAAGCCATTAACAACATGGAGTTCCCTACCGACCGCTTTCTGTCGGCACAAGTAAACTGGGACCTGAACGGAAAGCTGTTCAACCGCATTCCGCTGTTGCGGAAACTGAAGTGGCGCGAGTGGATTGGCGTGCGCTGCCTGTGGGGCGCCCTCTCTGACCGCAACAACCCCACTCTGGCCGAAAATGCAGGCAGTCGGCTGCTGATGGCCTTTCCTGAGGGTGCCTGCGTCATAGACCCTGCGCGGCCCTACTGGGAAATATCGTTAGGCATCCACAATATTTTCAAGTTGATACATGTGGAGTACGTGCGCCGCCTGAACTACAACCATCTGCCTACGGCCCATAAGCACGGTGTGCGGTTCATGGTTCAGATGACTTTCTGAAAAAAGTTTTCGGCTGCCTGCAACTTTTCTGCCGCCGGACACGTCAAACAGGCAGAAACATAAAAAACAGAGAAACGTATGAAGAAAGTTGTAATGCTATTGTTGACTGCTTTTGTCCTGACCTCTTGCATCAGCATCACCGAAACCCATAGTGACAAACCCGTCAAGGAGGAAAAACGACAGATACCTGCCTTTGAGCGCATCCGGCTTTTGGGCTCACCCACGGTTTACTATACGCAGGCCGACAGCGTCAGCCTGCGTGTGGAAGCTCCCGAGGACCTGCTGGAACTGGTGGAAACCGAGGTGCACGACGGCGTGCTCACCGTACAGTTGCGCGATGGTGCCCAGGACATCATCCGGCTGAAACGGCTCATCTCCGGCGACGATGTCAGCATCTTCGTCACGTCGCCCGACCTCATTGACGTCCAGCTCGTCGGTTCCGGCGATTTCAAGTGTGACAGCCATTTAGACACCGACAACCTCAACGTCGAGCTGCGCGGCTCAGGCGACATGGACTTCCGCGACATCATCTGCGACCAGATAAAGGTCACACTCGTGGGTTCCGGCGACATTGATATCAAGCACGTCGTTGCCATCCGCTCCGACATGGAACTGGTAGGCTCCGGCGACCTTGAAATCAGTCAGCAAGACGTGGCCGAGACCAATATCATGCTGAAGGGCTCTGGCGACATCAAGGCCGGCTTCAGCCGTTGCGGCAATGTGGTGAGCGAGTTGCGTGGCTCCGGCGACATCAATCTTCGCGGGCACGTACGCTCGCTGCAGAAGTCGGTATATGGCAGCGGCGACCTCCATGCCGAAAAGCTCGTCGTAGAAAAATAATGGCTCTGGCCTGTCGTTTTTCTCAGAAAATATGTGTACTTTTGCGCCACATATTTTTAATAATAGGGAAATACGACAATGAAATATGCCATCATAGCAGCGGGCGAAGGCTCGCGTCTTGCAGCCGAGGGCATCACTGCGCCCAAGCCTCTGGTTGAGGTGGGTGGTGAACCGCTCATTGACCGTCTCGTCCGCATCTTTATGCAGAACGATGCCGACGAGATTGTCGTCATCTGCAACGACAGCACACCCCTGGTAGCCCGCCATCTCCTCGCCTTGCAGCGCGACGGGCTCCATGGTCGTTCTGTTCCGCTGCGCTTCGTGGTCAAGAGCACTCCCAGCTCCATGCATAGCCTGCAGGAAATCAGTCCTTACCTGCAGGGCGGCCCGTTCGTCCTGACCACCGTCGATACCATCTTCCGCGAGTCCGAGTTTCAGGCCTACGTGGAGGCTTTCAGCCATACCCGGGCCGACGGGCTCATGGGCGTCACCAACTATGTTGACGACGAGAAACCGCTGTGGGTGGGCACTTCCTTGAGGAGTGAGATAACCGGATTTTATGATGCCCCCATGGCCCCCGTGGGGGCCGTCTCTGCCGGCATCTACGGCCTGCAGCCACAAGCCCTCTCCGTCCTCGACCGCTGCGTTGCCCGTGGCGAGAGCCGCATGCGTAACTTCCAGCGGGCACTCATTGCCGACGGACTGCACCTGCTGGCATGGCCATTCACGAAGGTTTTTGACATCGACCATGCCTCCGACATCGCGAAGGCGGAGGAGGGTTTGGAGTTAGGAGTTCAGTAATAATAAGTGATACGTTATGAAAAAAATGTCTTTCCGCGAAATGCTGCGCGTATCCTTTAAGTCCGACGACACCGAGGAGTGGCTCGACGTACATTTCACCCGCCCCGTCGGACTGGTGTTCGCCCTTGGGTGGATGAAGCTTGGCGTTCACCCTAACGTGGTGACCATCCTCTCCATCTTCCTTGGCGTGGCAGCAGGCTATATGTTCTATTTCTCTGACATCACCCACAACCTCATGGGCGTCACGCTGCTCATGCTGGCCAACTTCTGCGACTCCACCGACGGACAGATGGCCCGTCTCACGGGCAAGAAGACCCTCATTGGCCGTATGCTCGACGGTTTCTCGGGCGACCTCTGGTTTTTTGCCATCTACCTGGCCCTGGTTTTCCGCATTGGCCGTATGTGGGAACCCGTGGCAGGCACAGGGCTGTCCTTCGCCCTGTCGTTCTTCCTTTGTTTTGCTGCCAGCATCCTCCACCACTCGCCCCAGAGCTCCCTGGCCGACTACTATCGTCAGATACACCTCTTTTTCCTGTTGGGCCGTGAGGGTAGCGAACTTGACAGCTATGCCGCCCAGCGCCGCATTTACGAAAATCTGCCGAAGCGCCAGTGGTTGCAGCGCATCTTCTACTACAACTACGCCAACTACTGTCGCAGCCAGGAGCGCCGCACCCCGCAGTTCCAGCAGTTTTTCCGTCAGGTACGCCAGCGTTACCCCGATGCCTCCGCCATGCCCCGACAGCTCCGTGACGACTTCCGTCGTGGCTCCCTGCCGCTCATGAAATACACCAACCTGCTCACGTTCAACACCCGTGCCATCATTATTTACGTCAGCTGCCTGCTCAATGTCCCCTTTGTCTATCCTCTTTTGGAGATGACAGTCTTTGCAGCCATGTACCGGCACATGCACCATGCACATGAAACACTGTGCGAGAAACTTTTGGAAAGATTGGAAAATTGAAAAATGAAAGAATGAAGAAATTAAAAAAAATAACAGGCCTGTCATCACGACAGACCTGTTACCTTTAACTAACTTATTATCAACTATTCATTACTCATTCTGAATTTTCTGCTGCAAAGTTAGGTCGTTTTGCTTGAAAATGCCCCCTTTTTTTGAAAAAAAGCAACGTAAACGTTTGCGATTTAGGTAAATAATACGTAAATTTGCAAGCGAAAAAACTATAAGCATAATGGATAAGAAAACTCCTAACCCGAAACGACGTACCTCCCTGAAAGACCTGGCGCGCGAACTCGGTGTCAGCATAGCCACCGTCAGCCGTGCCCTGCGCTCCTCGCCCGAAATAGGCCGCGAAATGCAACAGCGCGTCAAGGAACTGGCCAAGCTCAGGAACTACCGCCCCAACCCCTTCGCACAGAGCCTGCGCCGCGAGGCCCCCAAGATTCTCGGCGTCGTCGTTCCACACTTAGAGACCCACTACTACGCTGCCGTCCTTGCCGGCATCGAGGCCGAGGCCGCACGCGCCGGCTACAGCGTCATCAGCGCCAACAGCCACGAAGACTTTGAAGCCGAGGCCCGCGCACTCGACAACTTCGTCAGCATGCACGTGGAGGGCATCATAGCCTGCCTCACCCAGACCACCACCGACTACCGCCACTTCGAGGAAGTCAGCGACATGGGCATCCCCCTGGTCTTCTTCGGGCGCACCTGCCTGCCCGAGAAATTCTCGTCAGTCAAGGCCAACGGCGACGTGGCAGCACAGCAGGCCACCCAGCACCTCATCGACACCGGCAGCCGCCGCATAGCTTTCGTCGGCGGGCCAAACCACCTCGACATGGTGCGCCGGCGCAAGCACGGCTATTTGGAAGCCCTGCGCGACAACCGACTGCCCATACTCCGCGAGATGGTCGTCTGCGGAAACATCGACTACCAGTGGGCCCTTGAGCAGACCACCCTGCTCTTGCAGCGCGACGACCGCCCCGACGCCATCCTCGCCTTCAACGACATCATCACCTTTGCCGCCTTCACCGCCATCAAGCAGCTGCACCTGCGCATTCCCGAGGACGTCGCCCTCATAGGCTTTACCGACGACGTGCATGCCGCCTACGTCACCCCGCAGCTCTCAGCCATCGAAGACCGCAGCCACCAGATAGGCTCCACCGCCTGCCGCATGCTGCTCAGGCACATCGGCGGCGACCGCACCATCTATCACGACATCGTGCCCCAAAAGCTCGTCATACGCGAAACGTCGGCGAAAAAAAACGAAAAGGAAAAAATAACGTTCTGAACAGGGCAATATGAGGCTTGATGTAAAACGTTAAAATATAACTAAAAAAGCGGCATCCATCCCGGACAGCCGTTTTTTTTGAATTTAACGAATTATACGAATTGTAGCGTGTAGCTTTAATTCGTATAATTCGTTAAATTCGTTGTTTATTGAGTATTTTATTTCTTAAAATGGCTCCATGAAGAAGAAATATGTTCTTGTTTAAGCAGAAAAGTGTGATGGAAACGGCATGATTAACATGGGTATAGAATCAAGTTTTCCCGAGATTGTTATCACTTTTTCCCGAGATTGCAAGTGCTTTTTCCCGAGATTCTTGGTAAGAATCTCGGGAAAAAGTAGTATGAATCTCGGGAAAACGTAACATCAATCTCGGGAATATGAACAACCATCGTGCGCAAAAACACAACCCGTCTTGCGTTGTTTTCAGTGTCTCTGCGCAAGAAGTTTAGAAAGAAATAGCCAGAAATTAGAGCCCCCTTCCGTCCCCCCTTGGGGGGATAACAGGGGGACTCTAAGGGGGGGGGAGGGGGACTCTAATTTCTGCTGAATTTCTGGCAATTTCTTTCCAAAAAAATATCTTTCTTGCTGATTCGCTCCTATATTACAAACAGGTAATTTAGGTTTAGGACTCTTTTTTTTTACACACCATGCATAAAAGTCCTGAAGTCCTGTGGACTGTTGCTAATTTGTGGTTTAGATGATTCTGATTATCTGATTTGTTCCCCCCCAAAAAAAAGAAACCCCATGCTCATTTCTTTGTGTACGGAATTCGCCTTCTTTTCGTCTTGTTTGTAAAAAAAACTTGAAAAAGTTATCCGTTTGTCAAAAAATGCACTAACTTTGCAGCGGCAAGAGAGCCGAAAGACTAACATAACCTATATTTTTTAACAAACAAATTATGTACCTATGAGAAAAGAATCTCTGAAGTTTTGCAAGGTAGATCTGCTTTGCAAAATTGCGCTTGCGGTCGTTTTTTTAGCGGCTCAGGCAACGCTCGGAAACGGGATGTCAACTCTTAGTGCAAAGACGATTACGGGACAGGTGACTTCTGCCGCCGACGGTGAGCCGCTCATCGGCGCCACCATCAAGGTGCAGGAGACCAATGCCGTGGCCGCTACTGATTTTGACGGAAACTTCAAAATCAATGCCGAAGAGGGACAAACCCTTATCGTGTCTTACATTGGCTACGTTACCAAGAACGTGAAGGTGACTGGTGAAAACCTGGCCATTACGCTGGAGGAAGATGGCGCATCGCTCGACGAAGTGGTGGTCATCGGTTATGGCGTCCAGAAGAAAAAGCTGGTCACGGGTGCCACGCTTCAGGTGAAGGGCGACGATGTGGCCAAGCTGAACACCACCAACCCGCTGCAGGCCCTGCAGGGTCAGACACCGGGTATGACCATCATCTCGCAGTCTGGTCAGCCGGGTGAGGGGCTGAAGGTGAACATCCGTGGTTTGGGAACAACGGGTTCCAGCGGCCCGCTGTACATCATTGATGGTGTGCGTGGTGACATTTCAACGCTGAACCCCGCCGACATTGAGTCAATCGACGTGCTGAAGGATGCTGCCTCGGCTGCCATCTACGGTTCGCAGTCGGCCAACGGCGTCGTACTCGTTACCACCAAGAGTGGTAAGGAGGGACGCACGGTGGTCAGCTTCGACGGCTACATGGGCTGGCAGAGTGCTGCCCGCAAGGCCAAGATGCTCAATGCCCGGCAGTATATGGCCATCATGGACGAGCAGAACATCAATTCGGGCAATGCCGCCTACAACTGGGATAACATCAAGAGTATATGGAACTACGACGCCGAGGGCAACAAACTCGGCGTGATTGATACCGACTGGGTTGACGCCATGTTCAAGAACAACGCCCAGACCTACAGTGCCAACCTCGGCATTACGGGCGGCAACCAGAAGGGTAACTACGCCGTGACACTGGGCTACATGACGCAGGAGGGTATCGTTGGCGGTCGCGACGTGTCGAACTACTCGCGCTACAACTTCCGCGTCAACTCAGAATACAAGGTCATTGACAACTTCCTGAAGGTAGGTGAGCAGGTGTCACTTATTTATTATAAGAAAAATGGCATCGGCGTGGGCAATGCCTACAACAACACGCTGCGCGGTGCCTTCGGCACGTCGCCCATTGCCCCCATCTATAGCAGCAACGGCAAGTATGGCAGTCCCTATAACGACACGACGGACAGCGACTGGTATAATGCCGACGGCAACCCCTACGGTCTGATGATGACCACCAACAACAACCAGACGCAGCACTTCGCCGTTTCGGCCAATGTCTTCGCCGAGTTTGAGTTCATCAAGAACCTGAAGTTCCGCTCAACCCTCGGCGTGAAGTACGACTCTGAGAACTACCGCGGCTTCACTCCGCTCTATCACTTCAGCCTCTACAGCTATAACGACACGCGCACCAGCGCTTCGCAGAGTGCCAGCGACGGTTTCGGCATTACCTGGACCAACACGCTGAACTACATCTTCGACCTGGGCGAGCACCACTTCGACGCCATGGCCGGCTATGAGGTCTATCGCACTGAGGGCCTGAGCATGTATGGTGCCAACGGCTACCTGCGCGACGGTTTCGAGACGTGGAACTACGCTTACCTGAGCAACGGTACCGCCACCAACTCTGAAAAGGGACTGAGCGTCAGCGGTAACCCCTGGGACGAGGAGCGCATGGTCAGCTACTTCGGTCGTCTGAGCTGGAACTGGAAGGAGACCTACATGGCCACGTTCACCATTCGCCACGACGGTTCTTCACGCTTTGCTCCCGGCCACCGCTTCGGTACGTTCCCCTCGATTTCTGCCGGTTGGGTAGTGACCAACGAGAAATTCATGGAGCCTGTGCTGAAGGTGATGGACTACTTCAAGATTCGTGCCAGCTGGGGACAGGTAGGTAACCAGAACATTGGTAACTACATGTATCTGGCTCCTATGAGCTATGGCAGCTACTACTACAACTTCGGCAACCAGCTGGGCTCCGATGCCGACCAGTGGGGTGCCGTGCCTACCCGCTTGGGCAACGAGAACATTACATGGGAAACGTCAGAGCAGTTTGACGTAGGTTTCGATGCCCGCTTCCTGCGCCAGCGCCTGAACGTAAACTTCGACTTCTACGTCAAGACCACCAAGGACTGGCTGGTACAGCCGCCCGTGCTGGCTACCGTCGGTACAGGTGCACCCTACATCAACGGCGGTGACGTGAAGAACACCGGTGTCGAGCTGGGCCTGAGCTGGAACGACCATATTGGCAACGTCAACTACTTCGTCAACGTGAATGGCGCCTACAATAAGAACAAGGTAGGCAACATTCCCAACGAGGACGGCATTATACACGGCGAGGGCGGTTCTGTGCTCTACGATAACTCGGGCGAGTTCTACCGTGCCTCGAACGGGGAGCCCATCGGCTACTTCTGGGGTTACAAGACGGCCGGCATCTTCCAGAACCAGCAGGAAATCAACGACTGGATTGCCGCCGGTAACGGCGTGCTGCAGGCTGACGTAAAGCCCGGCGACGTGAAGTACTACGACGTGAACCACGACGGTCTCATCAACGATAACGACAAGGTCAACCTGGGCAACGGTATGCCGAAGTTCACCTACGGATTCTCTCTGGGTCTCGACTGGAAGGGTCTCGACTTCTCGGTGACAGCCAACGGACAGGCTGGCAACAAGATTGTGCAGAGCTACCGCAACGTGGGCACTACAACAGCCAACTACACCACCGCCATTCTTGACCGTTGGACGGGCGAGGGCACCAGCAACAAGATTCCTCGTGTAACCAATACCAACGTCAACTACCAGTTCTCTGATTTGTTTATTCAGGACGGCGACTTCCTGCGCATCAGCAATGTGACGCTGGGTTACGACTTTGCCAAGCTCATCAGGAGCAAGTATATCTCTCAGGCACGTCTGTACTTCCAGATTCAGAATGCACTCACATTCACCAAGTATGACGGCATGGATCCGGAAATCGGTTACGGTAACGTAGGTTGGGTGTCGGGCATTGACTACGGCTACTACCCGCGTCCCCGTACGTTCCTGTTCGGTGTTAACTTGAAGTTCTAAAACCAGAAGATTACGAATATGAAAACAAAGATATTATCTATAGCCGCCCTGAGTCTGCTGACTATCGGCGTGACGTCATGTGGCGAGAACTTCCTGGAAGTCCAGTCGAAGACGGAAGGAACAACAGGAAACTATTACAACAGCGAATCAGCTGCTTCACGTGCACTCATCGGATGCTACGACGGTTGGCAGCGTACCGTGTCCAACGGTCCTACGTTTGCCTTCCATTACCTCTCAGAACTGCTTTCTGACGAATGTTTCGGCGGAACGGGTAACAACGATGCCCGCAACTCGGCTGTGGTCGATCGTTTCGACATGGGCGAGGACAACTCGCAGCAGAACCTGCACAACACGCTGTGGGAAAGCTACTATGCGGCCATCTACCGTTGCAACGAGCTCATTCAGAACGAAAACAATATTGCCTGGACCAGCGACGCTACCCACGGACAGCTCATCGGTGAGGCCCGTGCCATGCGTGGTATCCTCTATTTCGACATGGTTCGCGTGTTCGAGAATATCCCCCTGCTCACCGTCCCCTCAACCGAGAACGTTCCGCAGGCTCCCGTCGATGATGTCTATGAGCAGATTTTCGCCGACCTGAAGTATGCCGCCGAAAATATTCCCGCCAATGCCTACCCGAAAGCATCGTCATCGACCAACGACGGCCGCATCACCTGTTATGCCGCCAAGGCCATGATGGCTCGCGCGTACCTCTTTTATAATGGCGTCTATGGCAAGGAGCCTCAGACCGTCACCAAGGCTGAGGTGCTGCAGGGCTTGGAGGACATCATCAACAGTGGTGAGTACTCACTCGTTCCGCTCTATAAGAACCTTTGGTATTGCGCCAGCACCCAGTGGGAAGGCAGCGACCAGTTAGGATGGAAGGAAGTAAGCACCTACGCCGGTGAGGACAACGTGGAGAACATTCTGACCATGAAGTTCAACTACACCTCTGACTATAACGGCAACGCCGGTGGTAACAATGCCATCCAGATGTTCTCCGTGCGCGGCGGCACGTTCAAGGCCCCCTACGGACAAGGCTGGGGTGGTGCCACCGTTCCCAAGAACTTCTACAACTCATTCCCCAATGGCGACCAGCGCCGTGATGCTTCCATCATTGACCTGGCAGGCGAGGGCATTGAGGCTACCGACGCTTACCAGAAAGCCATTCTCGACCAGCGTGAATACACAGGCTTTTTCAACAAGAAGTACACCGCACGCAGCGGATACCACCAGAGCGAAAGCGGCTCATGGTCGCTCACACACTACTGGGACGGTCTGATGGCTGGCGACTTCCAGATTTCACAGCCCATCGGCTACACGCTGATTCGCTATGCTGACGTGCTGCTGATGGCTGCCGAGCTGGGCAGCTCTAACGCACAAAGCTACCTGAACCAGGTGCACAACCGTGCCTATGCTACTGAGAATGCCGACGGTACTGTGAGCACACCGAACATGACGGTGGCACTGACACAGGCCAACATTATGGAGGAGCGCCGACTGGAGTTCGCCTTCGAGGGCATACGCTACTGGGACCTGCTCCGTCAGGGCGTGAACGTGGCAGCACAGGCCATTGTCGCTTCGGGTGAGAAGGTGCTGAACGGCGGCAACGAAGCCACCGTGTCTTTCAAGGCTGAGAATATCACTTCGAAGCGTGGCTTCCAGCAGATTCCTCTCACCCAGATTCAGCTGTCAAACGGCGTACTGAAGCAGAATGCCGGATGGTAACCTTTAAAAGTAAAAAAGTAAAAAGGTAAAAAAGTAAATAAGTTATGAAAAACAAGATATTATATCTGTCCGTAGCAGCAGCCTTCCTGCTGGGTGCCTGCACCCCGGACGATTATAGCCTGAACAAGCCTGACCTGCAGGCCGAAGACTTGGTGCAGGGCATCGCTTATTCTGTAGCAGTGGATGAGCAGAACACGGTGACGCTGACCAGTCTGTTAGACAAAAGCTACAACTGCTTCTGGACTCAGCCCAACGGCCGTAGCCAGGGGCGTGAAGTGAAATTCCAACTGCCCTTTGCCGGAACCTACGAAGTGACCTTCGGCGTAGATACCCGTGGCGGCATAGTCTATGGCGCTCCATACCAGTTTACGGTAAGCACCAACAACATGTCGCTGCTGGAAGACCCCCTCTATGAGTATCTCACCGGAGGCGTGGGCCACAGCAAGAAGTGGGTGCCCGTTGACCGTGACTACGGCGTGGGCAACTGCACTGCTCCCGTTATGTACTGTAACCCCGACGACGTGCTGAACGACGGCTCGGGATCAACCGACATCGGCATCAACCACATGAAACCCAACTGGGACCCCGGTTTCCAGTCGTGGCTCATTCCGGCTGACAGCCCTTACATGCAGTCGTACATGACCTTCTCGCTCGACGACGTCAATGGCTGTACCATTGAAGAGTTCCGTGGCGACGACGGCACGACGAAGAAGGGAAAGTGGAACCTGAACCTCAGTGACAAGAATCACCCCACGCTCTCGTTCACCGATGCATACGCCATGCACAACGTGGGCTTCGATGAGGTTTGTAACAACTACACAACTGACATTGTGATTACTGCACTCACCCCCTACCTGCTGCAGCTCGCTACCATGCGTACCAACAGCGAGGGTCCCTGGTGGCTGATCTGGAACTTCATTGCTGCCGACGTGCAGAACGGCTCTGTAGAGATTCCGTCTGACGAGCCGGGCTACATTGAGCCTGCTGCTCCTGTACTGCCGGAGATTGCCGACTTAGAGGAGAAACTCTTCACCACCGACATCAACGGCGTAGAGTTCAACGGTGCCGAAATGACCTATCTCGTCAACGAAGATGCTGCCTACGACTGGTTGTGGTGGAACGGCGGCTCACAGGCTTGGGAGAGTGTCGTGAAAGAGGCTTATGGCTCTGCATGGGCTCCGAAGTGGGGCGACGATGCTCTTGAGAACGAGTTGACCCTGACCAAGAAGGGCACCTACACCTATGGTGACCAGACGGGTACTTACACCCTTGACGGTACGAAGATTATCTTCGACAAGTATGTCAACTTCTTTGTTGTCAATGGCGAGGAGCGTACCATTGAACTGACGGGCAAGGAGTGGACCGTCTTCAAGTGCGACCCGGGTTCCGAACTGATTCTCGGCATTCCCGACCAGTACGACGGTAACGGAAAGGCCAATACCTACAGGGTGGTCAACTTCACCTATAAGGCTGTAGGCGGTGGCACCTCCGGCCCTGTTGCCGTGCCGTTCAACAACGACAACCGCAACAACTATATTGAGGCCGACAAGTACTTCCGTTGTCAGATTTACAACCCGTGGGGTGGCGGTGGCGATGCCATTGATCCTTCTAACATCAAGCTGAAGAAGAATCAGAAAATCAATGTCACCCTGAAGCTCTCCGGCTTTACCTTCACGCAGCCTGCCAAGATGGTGCTCTGCTGCAACCGTGGCCAGGAGCAGGACTGGGAGACTGCCTGCTTCGACTATGCCCGTGCCATTACCGTCAATGGCGACGGCACCTACACCATCAGCTGGACCAACGACACCGGTTCTACCGTGAAGTGGGACGACGGTACTTCTGCTCTGACCATGACCATGCAGTACGTAGGCTATGCCTCGCTGGCCGACGAGACGGAAGACGGTCTGAAGGCAGCATGCACCATTGAGAGCATTACCATAGAGTAAGATTAAAGAATTTAAAACGTAAAAAGTGATGAAAATAACAAAGATATTTTCCGGAATCATGGCGCTGGTCATGGGCGCTGCCGTCCTGACCGCGTGCAGCGACAGTGACGACTACTTCGCCGCTACCACACCGTTGCTGACCGACGGTGCCGTCGTGACAGGCTCTTCTGATGTCACTGCCACTACGGCAACCATCTATGGTACCGTTACTGGCCTTGATAAGTTGAATACTGCGTCATACGCCACAGGTTTCTACTATGGCTTCTCTGCCGATGCGCTGACAGAGACGGTGGCTGCTGCGTCAGCCTCAGAGTTCTCCGGATCGCTGAGCGGACTGGCCGAAAACCAGACCATCTACTATCAGGCATACGTCACCCTGCAGGGCAAACTCACCTATAAAGGTGAGGTGAAGTCGCTCGTTACGACCGATGCTACGGTCACAACGGGCAGCGCCTCGGGTGTTGACTTTGCCCAGGCTACCCTGGCAGGTACTGCCAGCAAGTATCCCTCTGACTCGAAGGTGGGTATTATGGTTGCCGCTACCAGCAATCAGGAAGCTGTGCGTGCCGGTCTGCGCCTCGATGCCGCCTCGCTCGCTGATGCCTTCAGCGTGACGAAAGCCGGTCTGCTGCCTGCCACTACCTATTATTATACGGCATTCCTGGACCTGGGCTCCGGCATCGTCTATGGCGACGTCAAGTCGTTCACTACCGAGGCTAACCCCATCAACGTCGATGACGAGTTCGTTGACTTGGGCCTCTCTGTGAAATGGGCCAAGCGCAACGTGGGTGCCAAGTCAGCGACCGACTTTGGCGGCCTGTTTGCCTTCGGCGACATGACAGGTGTCAACCCCAGCATTGATCCTGCTGACTATGCTGCAGCAAACACCTACAAGACTCCTAACGACCTGGCCTACATCGGTACCGGTGGTAAGGGCATGCTGCCCACGGCTGACCAGTTTGAGGAGCTCTTCCGCCTCTGCACCACCGAGTGGGTAGAGGAAGGTGGCGTGGCCGGCTATAAGGTGACGGCCAAGAATGGTAACTCCATCTTCCTGCCTGCAGCAGGTAAGCGCGTGGCCAGCACCGTCAGCGAAGAGGGCCTGCACGGTTACTATCTGACAGGTTCTGTCAACCCCAGCAACACCCAGTTTGCCATCGACTATGAGTTCACTTCCGCTACGGGAGTGCGCTCTTCCCGCGCCGTCTATGAGGCCATGTCTGTTCGTCCGGTTTCTACCGCCCGCAACGTGAAGTTCGACAAGTCACTGCTCTACACCAAGTGGTATCTTGACAATGGTCAGGATGGTAAGCAGCACGTATGGGAAGGCCCGTTCACCCAGTGGGGCAAGACCGACAACTGGGGCACGGTGACCAACAACGAGCCCAATCCTTATCAGTCTATCCATTGGGAGATGGGTACTGGCAACGGCTGGATTGGCTACACCTATGGTGTTGACTATGGCTACATGGAGTTCAAGGAAGACGGTACGGTCTTCATCCACCGTCTGGATGACAACGGCAATGCCACCGACGAAACGGGTACCTTCACCGTCAACGAGCAGAACCAGACCATCGACATCAGCATCAACGTGCTCTGCGCCAAAACCTGGGTAGCCGTCAAGAGCGGCACGCTCAACATTCTGAGCCTTACCGAGGACGGCCTGCAGATTGGTATCCTGAACAACGACGACTACCAGTACTCGCTGAACTACTACAGTCAGGCCAAGGCCGATAAGGATGCTGCCATCAAGGTCAACCTGATTTGCGTAGGCAGCGACTGGAACGGCACCTGGGGCACAGAACTTGACGCCATCGCTCCTGAAGCTCTCGACGGACAGCATACGTTCACCTATCAGGGAGCCTGCAACGGCCTGAAGGTGAACACCATCGACTTTGTCGGCCTGAGAACGCGCTTCCCCAATGCCTTCGTGCGCATTGACGACATCAAGCTCGACGGCACGTCCATCAAGTTCAATGCCAACAACTTCTGCTATGGCGACATTGAGGACAACGGTAACTTCCGCATTGAGCTGTTCAACGCCTGGGGAAAAACCGCCAAGAACGAGAAGATTGCTGCATCACCATTCAGCAACGTGACCAATGCCGACGACGATCCTACCTTCACGTTTGCCAACAGTCTCGAGGTGACCTATACCATCGTGACTGCTGGCGTAGAAGGAACCTACACCCCGAACCTCATCACCATCAATCCCAGCTGGGGCGGCCCGTGGGACTACAACCAGGGTGCTACGTTCGAAGTGAAGCTGAACAAGGAAACGGCGAAGTACGAGGTTTCCAACAAGAACTTCACCATTACCTACAACAGCACCGAGCATGCTGCCGGTTCTATCATGACCTTCATCGAGATTGCCGACATCTTTGGCTACTTCCCCACCATGCACAGCACGCTGAACAGCCTGAAGCTCGACGGCACGGACGTGTCGTTCGATGCTGCCAAGGTGGTTGATACCAGCGAGGGTGCCAAGTATCGTCTGGAACTCTGGAACTGCTATGGTGCTACTGGTGCTGCCGGCTGTGCCTTTGGCGTGCGTGACGGCGACGTCATTCACGAGCTGGGCTTCAGCAGCAGCATGGAACTGAATTTCACCATCAACAGCCTCTTTGCTGTTCCTGAATTCTAAGTAGTACCATGAATAGTAAGTTTCATCAATTATTCATACTGTTGGTGGCCTTCACGGCCACCACAGTTTTTGCTGCATGTGGTGATGACGACGACAACACAGGTTCCATCACCGTCAGCGGCCTTACGGTAACGCCCACGTCACTCTCGTTCGCCAACGCTGGCGGCACGCAGACCGTCAGCGCACAGTCAGAGGTTCAGGCTTCGGCCAAGAGCAGTGCCGACTGGTGCGTGGTGACACCTGGTGCGCAGTCGGCCAAGCTGAAGGTTACACCGATTACCGTCGCTGTGGCTGCCAACACTACTACCGAGGCACGCACGGCCACCATCACCGTGACGGCTGGTGCTGAGACCAAGACCGTCAGCGTGACGCAGGCCGCCGGCGACGCACCGGCTCCTACTCCTGACCCCGACCCGTCGGGCGACATCACCAAGAACGCCATGCAGACAGCCAAGCTGATGTGGCCCGGGTGGAACCTGGGCAACACCATGGAGGGCGGCCACCCTGCCAACAACTACAAGAATGTGGGAGTCGGCACCGAAACCTCCTGGCAACCCACCAAGACCACCCAGGAAGTCATCGACTTTGTGAAGGCCTCCGGCTTCAAGTCAGTACGTATTCCTACGGCATGGGTCATGGGACACGTCACTAACGAGACGGACATGACCATCGACGAGGCATGGCTCAACCGCGTGGCTGAAATCGTGAACTACTGTGTGAAGAACGACCTCTACGTGTTGCTGAACGACCACTGGGACGGCGGTTGGATTGAAAACTCCTTCGGTGACATCAGTGCTGCCACCGTTGCCAACAACTCTGAGAAGTTAGGCAAGCTCTGGACGCAGATAGCCCTCCGTTTCAAGGACTATGACGACCATCTGATTTTCGGTGGCCTGAATGAGCCCAGCTGCGATTCACAGGCAGCAACCAATGCCCTGCTGGCTTACGAGCAGGCCTTCATCAATGCCGTTCGTGCCACGGGTGGCAACAATGCCAAGCGTACGCTGGTGGTTCAGGGACCGAGCACCGACATCACCAAGACGAACGACTGGTACGACGTGACGAAGCTCAGCGACCCCGCCGGTACGGGCCGTCTGATGGTCGAGGTGCACTACTACGACCCGCCACAGTTCACAGGCGTATGGGAGGGCAACCAGCCCTTCTGGTTCTGGGGTGCCGCCAACCACGTCAGCGGTGAGTACAAGAACTACAACTCCAACTGGGGTGAGGAAAGTCACCTGAAGAGCCAGTTCCTGAAGATGAAGACCAAGTTTGCCGACAAAGGCTATCCCGTCATTCTTGGCGAGTATGGTGCCAACTGGCGCAAGCTCCCGGCTCATCAGGCTGAGCACGATGCCTCCATCAAGCTCTTCTTCAAGACCGTGGTCCAGCAGGCAGTAGCCAGCGGCATGGTGCCCATGGCATGGGACATCAACGCCGCCAACCAGAACGGCGAAGATGGTATCATGACCATTGTCAACCGTGCCAACCGGAGCATCTTCTGTGCTCCTGCCTACGAGGGCATTACCGAAGGCACCGCAGCCGCTCAGTGGCCCTACTGATTTAAATGAAGTTTTTTTTAAATGAAGAATGAAGAATTTTAAGGTTTCTTCATTCTTCATTCTTCATTCTTCATTCTTCATTCTTCATTCTTTATTCTTCATTCTTTATTCTTCATTCTTTATTCTTCATTCTTTATTCTTCATTCTTCATTCTTCATTCTTCATTCTTCATTCTTATTGGGAATAATTGTTATCTTTGCAAAGCAGCAATGTCCAACTGCAAAAACTAACCTGACTTCTTTGGAAGCAGCCTCCCTTTCTCCTTAACTCCTTAAAGAAAAAAAACTGGCATTTCCCTTTGCGTTTCCGTATTTTCTTCGTAACTTTGCAGAAAGCAAAGGTACAGAAAGCAACTAACCAAGAAGGGACAACACCGCCCGCTGTTAGAACTAACACCGCCCGCTGTTAGAACTCACAGCGGGCGGTGTTAGTTCTAACAGCGGCCGCTGTGTTCCTGTCTCCCCGGCAGTTTCTCCCTGCTTCCCCTACCCAAAGTCCCCGTTTCCCCGGCAGTTTCTCCCAGTTTCCCCGTACCTTTCTCCCTCGTTCCCCGGCAGTTTCTCCCAGAGAGGTAGCACTGCTAAAAGCAGGCTTATTGCCTAAGGCTTACGTCGAACTCACGTTAATGACCATATAATTAATCATATAATGGTGATTTCTTAAAGATAGTTAAATATTTCCTTTTTGAGATAGCCTTAATGAAGTTTTCGCTTTTT
>Ga0310691_10003893_pt1 | contig 17289 bp, 14 predicted proteins | sample 176DNAGHGlowgp2_FD_203887 | JGI IMG/M metagenome (GOLD analysis project Ga0310691, IMG submission 203887) | Sheep rumen microbial communities from Palmerston North, Manawatu-Wanganui, New Zealand - 1766 DNA GHGlow gp2 (v2) (version 2) | ecosystem: Host-associated > Mammals > Digestive system >...
CGTCCCATCCGTTGTGATAGCCCACTCCATGATGGGTGACGAAGTCGTTTTCCCAGCCGTCGCCACGCTCGCCCGAGCGAAACGCATCCATGTAGAATTCGTTCCATGTCAGCTCAACGGCATACTCATCAACGAAACCGCCACTGAGGTTGAACGGGGTCTCGTAACTGCTGCAGTCGAGGTATCGGAACGTAACTGAAACGGGGTCGGAGACGCCGTCGTCGTATACGGCTGCCACTGAAAGGGTGTAATATTGATCGTTTGTCAGCGTGTCCGTGGGCAAATCGTAGGCGCACTCGGGTAGGTCGTAGTCGCCCAAAAGCTGTCCGTCGAGCCATAGCCGGTAGGCTTGCACATCGTGGGTGTGCCACTCTGATTGTTCCCCATAGACGCGCAAGTTGTCGATGGCGAAATAGTCCAGCGGCGAATAGGACCTGAACAAGAACCTGGCGAAGTCGCTGGACAGGAGGGTGCCTCGCGGCTTAACAACGTGACCTTCGGCAGGCGTGAAACGGTCAGCGGAAAATATGGTCTGAGATCCGATTTCTAATTTGCAACGCGTGCCGTTTTCCAAGTCATAGTGCAAAGCGTAATCGAATTCCACACTGGCCCAACTCAGATCTGGCAACGAGTCGAAGAGATGGGAGACATACTCTTCCACGTAGGTGCTACCGTTTAATTGGTCGGATTGTGCATAGAGGTAGGGCGAGTGATCAGCTGGGAAATCTAGGCCAGGGTTGCTCTCTGGCGTCTCAATGTGCCATGGGTCGAAAACGCCGCCCCAACTATAGGTGTGCCATCCTTCAGGCATTTGTCCATCAGCGAAGTCAAAGGTGTGGGTGAAATACTTGTCGGGATTCATCCATTCGACATGATACACTTCGTTGATCTTAACCCCGAGGGGGGCCATGTGCTGTTGAGCCTTCAAAGCTATCGAGGCAGCAAGCATGAGAGCCAGAAAAGCAATGCGGGTCTTCATGGAATATGTAATTTTATTGAAATGTTACTTATTTCTTGAAAATGCCGCCCAAAAGCCCTCGGAAAATCGACTTTCCGAGTTGGCGTCCGAAGGTCGTCGCCGTCGTGTTGATGGTCTTCTCAACGGCTTTCCTTGTGGCTGACTTCTTCTTGGAGCTTGTGCTGCGCGAGCTGGTACTTCTTGAGCGTTCCTTTTCCTTCGCTTCCTTGGCCAGGCGCTTCTCTTCCTCTTCTTCTTCACGCTGGCGGCGTTTCTCTTCCTGCTTCTGCTGTTCGATGAGGAGTTCGTAAGCACTCTCGCGGTCGAAGCTCTTGTCGTAAATGCCATAGAGACGCGAGTTGCGAATCAAGGCAGTACGCTGTCCCTCGGTGATGGCACCAATTTGGCTCAACGGGAAGAGGATCTTGGCACGTTCGACGATGCAAGGTGCGCCTTTCGCGTCAAGGAAGGAGACCAAGGCCTCGCCTGTGCCGAGTTCGAGGATGGCCGCTTCGGTGTTGAAGTTGGGGTTGGCGCGGAAGGTCTGAGCCGCCGCCTTGACGGTCTTCTGGTCTTTGGGCGTATAGGCTCTCAATCCATGCAAGACGCGGTTACCCAACTGTCCCGCAATGACCTCCGGAATGTCGCTCGGGCTTTGCGTGACGAAATAGACGCCCACGCCCTTGGAACGCACCAAGCGGATGACCTGCTCAATCTTGTCAATCAAGGCCTTGGAGGTGTCCTTAAACAGCATGTGGGCTTCGTCGAAGAAGAACACCAGCTTAGGCAATTCGAGGTCACCGACTTCGGGCAATTGTTCGTAGAGTTCGCTCAGGAGCCACAGCAGGAAGGTGGAATAGAGCTTGGGATTGAGCATCAGCTTGTCGGCAGCCAACACATTCATCACACCGCGACCGCCTTCGGTCTGGAGGAAGTCCAAGGCATTGAACGAAGGCTCACCGAAGAAGAGCTCACCACCTTCGGCCTCCAAAGCCAACAGGGCGCGCTGGATGGCACCCACGCTCACCGACGACACCGTTCCGTAGGTCGTAGTGAACTCTTTGGCGTTCTTTGCCACATAGTCGAGCATCATCCGCAAGTCCTTCATGTCGATAAGCATCAACCCTTGGTCATCGGCAATCTTGAAGACGATGTTGAGGATGCCCGTTTGGGTTTCGTTGAGGTCGAGCAGACGGGCCAGCAGTTGAGGACCCATCTCCGAGATGGTGGCACGGAGGGGGTGACCCTGTTCGCCATACACGTCGAAGAAACGTGTGGGGCAGCCGTGGAAGTTGGGGTTCTCGATGCCAAATTCGGGGCAGCGCTTCTCGATGAAGCTGCTCATCTGTCCCGGCTGGCTGATGCCCGAGAGGTCGCCTTTCATATCGGCCATGAAGCAAGGCACACCAGCCTCGCAGAAGGTTTCGGCAAGCACCTGAAGGGTGACGGTCTTACCCGTACCCGTGGCACCTGCAATCATGCCGTGACGGTTGGCCATCTTACCAATCATGTAGATGGGACCGTTGTCGCAATGTGCGATGTAGAGTTGTCTATCTTCAGTATACATGTCTTATTGATTTAAAATTCAAAATTTAAAGATTTAAAATTTAAAGATTTAAAATTCAAAGATTCAAGGATTGATCTTGAATCGAATGTATTTGATAGTGAGGCCTTGATCAAGCCACATTTGCTCGTAGAAGGTGCGGATGGTCTTCACCTCAAGGTTGTCGTCATTCGCGTAGAGGTCGTCGGTGGCATAGAGCAACGGCAGACCCTGGGGCTCCACCACATCGTGGAGGGTGAACTCATACATGATGGGGCTGTCGGTCTTGAGGTTGAGGATGCCATCGGGACGGACAATCTTGCGATACCGGTTGAGAAACTCTGGCGAGGTGAGGCGATGGCGTGCATTGCGTTCGCCCTCGCCAGGATGTGGGTCGGGGAAGGTGACCCAAATCTCAGCCACTTCGTCCTTGGCAAAGAAATGCTCGATCTGGTCGATGCGGGCACGGAGAAACGCCACATTCTTCAAGCCTTCCTCGTTCGACTGCTTCAGTCCGCGCCAGATGCGGGCACCTTTGATGTCGACACCTATATAATTAAAGTCGCGATGCGCGCGAGCCAAGCCAACAGTGTACTCACCCTTGCCACAACCCAACTCCAACACGATGGGATTGTCGTTGTGGAAAAAGTCGGCATGCCACTTCCCTTGCAGGGGGAAGCCTTCGCTCATGATACGCTCATAGCTGTATTCGAACAAGTTGGGGAAGGTCTTGTTCTCGGCAAATCGCTCTAATTTGTTCTTCTTTGACATTGTTCTACTATCCTGTCGCCCCTACGGGGCTCATTTCATTTGAAGATCCATGCCTTGTATTCGGTGTTGGCCCTGATTTCGCGCAAGGCAGCAGCAGCCTCTTCATCGGTTTTATAGCGGCCAAACGAAACATACCACATGTTATAATGCATTTCATACAAGGCACCGGCGTAGCCCTTTTCCTTCAAGGTATTGGTCAACTTGATGGCGTTCTCCTCCACACCGAAGCAACCGGCGATGATACGGATGTTCGCCTCAGTATTGGTAGCCTGGGGTTGTCCCGTCGGCTGTGCTTTCGGCTGCTCTACAGGCTGTGTCTTAGGTTGCTCAACAGGTTGTGGTTTCGGCTGTTCAACATGTTGTTGCACGGGCTGAGCTTTTGGTTGCTCTTTCGGCTTCTCGACTATTTGCTCAATCGGTTGCGTCTTAGGTTGTTCTATCGGTTGGGCCGTCGGCTTCTCCACAGATTGCTGTTCCGCTTGTGCCTTGACCGTATCGCCAATCATCTGCGTTGTATCCTGAACCACAGGCTCTTTCCACTCCCAAGTCTTCTGATAGAAGGGCAAGGTATAGGTCTTAGGCTCTGTTACGACGGGTCTCACCTCCTTCTGCCACGGCAATCTGATGACTTTGAAATAATACAATCCGTAAACGACACCCGCCACCAGCAAGAGGCCCAACAGGATCCACAACCAACCCAGACCACGTCCCGAATCGTCTTCATCTTCCTCATCTTGCTTATGCACAGCCTTTTCGTCGACGGACATCGGTGTGTTCTTGTCCTTCTGCTGCTGCTCGATTTCGGTCTTGATTTCATCCTTCGTCTTCGAGCGCAATATCGGCTCGGGTGTGAAGTCGCACAAGCCGAAGGTGTCGGCGTTGTAGTTGACCGACTTGTCCTGTTCAAACACAAGGTCGCTGGCCCAGTCGTACGACAAGGTGCCTATTTGGTTCAGCACTACCTTCTTCCCTTGCTTGAGGCTGTTGAAGCAGTCGGAAACGAACATGGATAGCAGCTTCTGTGCTTCTTCCTTCGGAAGGTCGTTCTTCTCCGACATATAATTGACAACCAAATCATTATCCTCTCGTAAATTGGCATCGAAGACGATCTCGCTCGAAGGCATGGCGAAGTAATTCGCCACGGGATTCACCTTAGCTGAAACGGGCTTCTTCACAAAAGCGCCCAAGCCAGGCACCACCACGGTATCGCGCACAAACAAGAGGTCTGATATGGCTTCAGCAATCGAAATCATCTTATTCTTTCAGTTGATTCTGAGCGAATTGTATGGCTTTTTCAAGGTCTTCCTGTGTGTCAATGGAGATGCTTTCGCGTTGTGTGATGCCCATACGGATGTGCAAGCCGTTTTCCAACCAGCGCAGTTGCTCCAACGACTCAGCCTCTTCAAGCGGAGTAGTCTGCATTTCAGCAACTTTACACAAAGTCTCAGTCTTGTATGCATATAGACCGATATGCTTGTAGAATTCACCCTTTTGCAACCATTTATCATGGTCCAGATTGCGCATGAAAGGAATTGGATTACGACTGAAATACAGCGCGTTACCTTGCTTATCCATCACCACTTTCACCACATTGGGACTGAAAAGCTCGTCCTCTTCCTCAATACGTTTGGCCAACGATGCCAGCTGTGTATCATCACGGCCAATCAACTCGATGACTTGGTTGATTTGCTCAGGGTCAATGAAAGGCTCGTCACCTTGGATATTGACCACTGCATCATATTGGCCTCCAACCATATACATGGCCTCGCGACAACGATCAGTACCACTGCGATGGTTGGGGTCGGTCAACACGTATTGACCACCGAACTTCAAAACTTCGTCGGCGATGCGCATGTCATCGGTGGCAACCACGACAGCGTCCAATTTCGATTTCCAAGCCTGTTCCCAAACACGTTGGATCATCGTCTTCCCTTTGATCATGGATAAAGGCTTGCTTGGGAAGCGCGTCGAGGCATAACGAGAGGGAATAATTCCTATAACTTTCATTTTCAGAACAATCCATTAAGTGAAGCTTCAATCCGGTCGACCACGGTGCTCAAGTCTTCGGGATTTTCGAGTTCAAGGTTATCAGTGTCGATGATGAGCAGTTTGCCCTCATGGTAGTTGTTGATCCATTCCTCATAACGCTCGTTGAGGTTGGTCAGGTAGCTGATGCTGATCGACTGCTCAAATTCGCGGTTACGCTTGGCGATATGCCTGATCAAGGTCGGCACCGAAGCACGGAGGTAAATCAGCAGATCGGGCGGCTGGAGGAACTTCGTCATCAGCTCGAATAGTGACTTATAGTTCTCGAAGTCACGGGTTTCCATCAAGCCCATGGAATAGAGGTTGGCCGCAAAGATATGGGCATCCTCGTAGATGGTGCGATCCTGGATGACGTCCTCACCGCTTTTGCGGATGTCCATCACCTGGCGGAAACGGCTGTTGAGGAAGAAGATCTGGATGTTGAACGACCAGCGTTGCATGTCCTCGTAGAAACTATCGAGATACGGATTGTGCTCCACCTCCTCATAATGAGGCTTCCAGTTGAAATGCTTGGCCAGGAGTCCCGTCAGGGTCGTCTTGCCCGAGCCTATGTTGCCAGCTACTGCGATATGCATAATACTCTTGTTTTATGGTGATAAGAAGTTGCTAAAATAAAGAAAAGTCGGCAAAAGGAGCCTAATTTTTTGTAGAAAAATAACAACTTGCTGAGTTTCAGCTTATTTTGGTGCTTTTATCAACAGATAGATACCTAGCACACAAAAGATGAAATTGGGGATCCAAGCGGCGAGGAAAGGCGACAAGCTGCCAGAGATGGCAAACGACTTTGAAATCTGCATGAAGAGGATGTAGGCAAAGGCGATGGTGATGCCGATGCCGAGATGCATGCCGATACCTCCCCTGATCTTCCGGCTCGACAAGGCGGCACCGATGAGCGTAAGGATAAGCACGGCGGCGGGCGCCGACATGCGGGTGTGCATCTCCACCTGATAGGCCTTCACACCCTCCGAGCCTTTCTCTTTCATGCCACGGATATGGTTGCGCAACTCGAAGAAGTCCATCTCCTCAAAGTCTTCCTTCATCTTGTAAAGGTCTGTCGGATACAAGTTGATGATGGTGTCGAGGTTACGACCTTTCACAATGCTTTCCTCCCTCCCGTCGATGTGGCGGATGGCGTATGGGTCGATTTTCCAACTATTAAGAGCCAGCGTGTCATGATAGAGCATATCTGCCATCACCTTGTATTTCAACTCGTTGCCATCATATTTCTCCCATGAGAACTTGTAACCGTGTTGTTTGGCGATGTTATAACTCTCCACATACACGAACTCGTCCTTGCTCATCTGCACATGCACATTGCGTCCAGCGCTCTGGCTCAGTTTCTCCACATACTCATCCTTGAACTGACGTCGTATCTCGTTGGTCTTGGGAATCAAGAAGTTGCCGAAATAGAGCGACATAACGGCAATGCAAATGGCAGCCCACATATAGGGGAAAAGAAAGCGCCAAAAACTAATGCCACTACTCAAAATGGCAACAATCTCGGTGCGTGCCGCCATTTTTGAGGTGAAAAACACCACGGCAATGAAAGCGAAAAGATGGATGAACAGGTTGATGTAATAAGGTATCGACATGATGTAGTAGTCGACCACCACCCGTTGCCAAGGCGCATGGTGTTTCAGGAAGCTGTCGATGTTTTCGGACAAGTCAAAGATGATGACGACCAAAAGCAGCATCGAGATGGCAAAGAAGAAAGTGCCAAGATACTTCTTGAAGATATATGCGTCTATTTTTCTCATTTACTTTTTTTGACTGCGGGACTATGAGACTGCGGGACTATGAGACGCGGGACTTAAAGCCTCCTTGTAACTTTTTGGAGCATCAGGTCGCGCCATTCGGCGAAGTCGCCGGCGATGATGTGCTTCCTTGCTTCGCGCACCAACCAGAGGTAGAAGCCAATGTTGTGCAAGCTGGCAATCATGGGGCCGAGGATCTCGCCTGCGACGAAGAGATGACGCAGATAAGCCCTCGTATATTGTGCATCGACGAAAGTTTCGCCGTTGGGGTCGACGGGCGAGAAGTCCGTCTTCCACTTCTCGTTCTTGATGTTGATAATGCCTTCGGAGGTGAAAATCATGCCGTTACGGCCGTTACGCGTCGGCATCACGCAGTCGAACATATCCACGCCACGCGAGATGCTTTCAAGGATGTTGGCAGGCGTGCCCACCCCCATCAGATAACGGGGTTTGTCTTTCGGCAAGATGGTGTTCACCAATTCGATCATCTCGTACATCACCTCGGTAGGCTCACCTACAGCCAGTCCACCGATGGCATTGCCGACAGCGTTTTTCGAGGCAATGTATTCGGCCGACTGCTCACGCAAGTCGCGATAGACGCAGCCTTGGACGATGGGAAACAGCGCTTGCTCATAGCCATATTTGGGTTCGGTGGCCTTAAACCGTTCCATGCAGCGGTCGAGCCAGCGGTGGGTGCGTTCCATCGAAGGCTTGGCATATTTGTAGTCGGCCGTGCCAGGCGTGCATTCGTCGAAAGCCATCATGATGTCGGCGCCGATGCTGCGCTGGATGTCCATCACACGCTCGGGGGTAAAGAGGTGCCGCGAGCCGTCGATATGCGACTGGAAGGTGACGCCTTCCTCTTTCATCTTGCGGATGCCCGTCAGCGAAAACACCTGAAAGCCACCGCTATCGGTTAGTATGGGACGGTCCCAACCGTTGAACTTGTGCAGTCCTCCGGCGGCTTCGAGCACGTCAAGCCCTGGACGCAAATACAGATGGTAGGTGTTGCCCAAAATGATTTGCGCCTTCACCTCGTCGCGCACATCACGCAGATGACATGCCTTCACCGTACCCGCCGTGCCTACCGGCATGAAAATCGGGGTCTCGATGGGACCATGGTCGGTATTCAGAACGCCAGCACGAGCATTGCTTTTCGGGTCATTTGCAGCAATTGTGAAATTCATTGTTGTAATTTTGCGCAAAAGTACGACTTTTTTTGATTGTGATTTTTCGGTATCGGCCAAGGCCGAGAAATCTTTCAAAAATATTGTTTTTTGCTATCAAGAAATACGCATTTTTATTACCTTTGCAAAACTAAACATATCGAAGCGATGCAGTTCAATTTTAACTATAACAGCCTAAGTTTCATCATTTTAATCGTCTTTGGCATTTGTCTTATCATCCAATTGCTCTACCATTGGGGCTTTTTCACGAAAGTGGCCTTATACAAGAGGAGCGCGCGCCCGAAACTCGACGAGGAACTGGAGCCCGTCTCCGTGGTGATCTGCGCCCGCGACGCATACGAGTATCTGGTGGAACTGATTCCTGCCCTACTCAAACAAGACTACCCTGATTTTGAAATCGTTGTGGTGAACGACTGCTCCGACGACGAGACCGAGGAATACCTGAAAGACCTGGAACGTAAGGAAAGTCGTGTGAAGCCCGTGCAACTTAAGCAGCACCTTAACTTCTTCAACGGCAAGAAGTTCCCACTCTCGATGGGCATCAAGTCGGCACAAAACGACCTCATCGTCCTCACCGACTGCAACTGCATGCCCGTCAACGACCAATGGCTGCGCAGCGTGGTGAACCGCTACAACAACAAAACCGAAATCGTCATCGGCTACAGCCCTTATGTGCAAAAGAAGAGCAGCCTAAACCGCATCATGCGTTTCGACGCCCTCCAAAACGGCCTACTCTACCTCTCGGCAGCCTTGAACCGGCACGCCTATATGGGTATCGGCAAGAACCTGTCGTATCGTAAAGAGTTGTTCTACAGGAACCAAGGTTTCATCTCGCATTACACTACGGCCGTCGGCGACGATGATTTGTTCATCAACCAAGTGGCCACCAGAAAGAATACGGAAGTCCTCATCGACGCTGAAGACGCCATCCTCACCACCCCGCCCAGCAGTTTCCACCTTTGGATGCGACAGAAGAGTAGCCGCTACTCCACCGTGTCGAAATACGACTCAAAATCACGCCTGATGTTGAGTCTGTTTTACGTTTCGCAGTTCTTCTTCTATGTGTCCTTTATTGCGCTGCTTGCCCTCTGCGCCAAGCCTGCCTTCACCATCACTGGCGGCGAAGTGTTTTATATTCCCATCTTGGTGTTTTTCTTCCTCTTACGCTTTGGCAGCCAGTTGTTTATCTACCACAAAGCTTCCAAGCGTTTAGGCGAAAAAGGCCTGCTGCCAGGACTCATCCTTTACGATTTCCTGTTCGCTTTCCTCTCGCCTTGGCAAAGGTTGATGGGAAGAATGAATGTGGGCGTGGAATAAGATTATCCCTTGATTTGAATCACAAATCCTTCGTCGATGAGCGGCTGCACAAATGCTCTCATCTCATCCACCGTGAACTTTTGTAAGCCTTCCTCTGGAGTCGGCCTATCGATGGTGTAGACCATGATTTCGCGGGGCTTTAGCTGACGGACGATGTCCATCCAGCCATTCAAGACTTCAGCACTTGACGAGTCGAAGTCCCTGCTCTTCAAGAACATAGTCTGAAGGATGAAGTCACCGTTGAATTGTTTCAATGCCTCTACCACGCGATGGATGTCGTAGCCCGGCGCGGGATGGTTGATCTTTTCAATCCATTCGTTAGTTGGGGCATCGATTTTCATCGTTGGATTGTCGACCTTGCGCAAAGCGTTGAAAACCTCAGGTTTATGTACCATCGTGGCATTCGACAGCACGGTGATCTTCGAATTGGGATAATACTGGTCACGAAGTCTTATCGTGTCATCAATGATCTGCGGAAACTCCGGATTGATGGTCGGCTCACCGTCGCCGCTGAAAGTGATGGAGTCGATGTTAACGCCATCTTTTTGGCATTGCTGCAACTTGGTTTCCAAGGCTTTGCACACCTTTTCTGCCGAGGGCAATTGGGTGTCGTTACGCCCGTCCTTGTTCCAACCGCACTCGCAATAGATGCAGTCGAAAGTGCAAATCTTACCCTTTTCAGGCAACAGATTGATTCCCAACGAGCTACCGAGACGACGGCTGTGGATGGGACCGAAAACGACTTCTTCTCTTATCATAGATTCTGGCTTTGAACAGGTTGACTGTTTGGCTTTTAGCAGTTAGCCATTAGCTATTAGCTCGGTTGCCCGAAAGCTAACGGCTAATGGCTAATAGCTAACAGCCAGCAAATTCATTTTTATTTCGCGTACTGGACGGCTCTCGTTTCGCGGATCACCGTGATCTTGATCTGACCCGGATAGGTCATCTCGGTCTGGATCTGCTTCGAGAGGTCGTAGGCGATGCGGTCGGCGTCTTGGTCGCTCACCTTGTCGGCACCCACGATGACGCGCAGCTCACGACCAGCCTGAATGGCGTAGGTCTTCACCACACCCGGATAGCTCATGGCCATCTCTTCCAACTTGTTGAGACGCTGGATGTAAGCCTCCACTACCTCGCGACGGGCACCCGGACGGGCACCTGAGATGGCGTCGCACACCTGCACGATAGGCGAAATCAGGTTGTCCATCTCGATTTCCTCGTGGTGGGCACCGATGGCATTGCAGATGTCGGGTTTCTCTTTCAGGCGCTCAGCGACCTTCATACCCAAGATGGCGTGCGGCAGTTCTTCCTCATTTTCAGCCACTTTACCGATGTCGTGCAAGAGACCGGCGCGCTTGGCAGCCTTCACGTTGAGTCCGAGTTCGGCAGCCATGGTGGCGCAGAGTTTAGCAGTCTCAATGGAGTGTTGCAGCAAGTTCTGGCCGTAGCTGGTACGGTATTTCATGCGTCCAATCATCTTAATCAGCTCGGGGTTGAGGTTGTGGACACCAAGGTCGATGCAGGTGCGCTTACCCGTCTCCATAATCTCCTGGTCCACTTGCTTTTCCACCTTATGCACCACCTCTTCAATGCGTGCGGGGTGAATACGTCCGTCGACGACGAGCTTCTGCAAGGAGAGGCGGGCGATTTCGCGGCGGATGGGATCGAAGCCTGAGATAAGGATGGCATCCGGGCTGTCGTCAATGATGATTTCGACGCCTGTAAGCGACTCGAGGGTGCGGATGTTGCGGCCTTCACGACCGATGATACGACCCTTAATCTCATCATTCTCAATATTGAATACGCTGACGGTATTTTCGATAGCCGTCTCCGAAGCCGTGCGTTGGATGGTCTCCAACACAATCTTCTTGGCGGTTTGGGCGGCGCTCAACTTAGCTTCTTCCGTGACTTCCTTCACGTAGACCATGGCATCGGCCTGGGCTTCTTCCTTGATCAGGTCGACGAGCTGTTCCTTGGCTTCCTTTGCAGAAAGGCCCGAGATGGTCTCAAGCTTCTTGGAGGCTTCGCTATGCATACGGTCGAGGTCGGCCTTTTTCTTGTTGAAGGTCTCTATCTGGCTTTCCAGTTTCTGTTGGGCAGCCTGCACCTCTTTGGCTTTGCGTTGTGCCTCGTCCATCTTCTGGCTGGCATCCTGTTTCAGTTGATTGGCCTTCTGCTCTACCTTTTGGGCGGCGCGGTTGCGCTCCTCGCAAGCCTTTTCATGTTCGTCCTTCATCTGGAGGAACTTCTCCTTGGCTTGCAGAATGCGCTCTTTCTTAATGACTTCCGCTTTTTCCTTGGCTTCTTCGAGCAAAGCCCGTTCTTCTTTGGTGACTGCCTTTTTCAACAAAGTGGACGTGATGAAATAACCCACTGCAAGGCCCACGACCAAAGCCGCTGCAGCGATAATAATCCAAGTTGTGTTTGTGATGGTGAGTAATAACATTTTAAACTCTGTTTTTACTCGAAAAATGAGGAGGAAACAAAGAGAAACTGCCTGCTCTTGGAGATGCGTAAACTCCAAATAATACGCTTGTGGCCACCGCGTTGCGCAAACGTCCACCGGCACCAGAAGGTACTTCCCCGAAGGGAATGAGGCCTGTTTTTACAGAGCGCGAGTAGACCGATTGATGTGTTGATAGTGTTGAGTTTACCAAATGCGCTGAACAGGCAGTTCCAGATCTTCAAAGAACGATTCCACGGATTAGCGTGAAACTATGATTGTTCGCTCAATAAGTCGTTCAAGTCTTCCAACTTGCGTTCCAGATTCTGATTACGATAGGTCAGTTCAGCATCCATCTTCACCACAGAGGTGGCAAATTGCAAGGCGGTCATCGAAAGCAAATCCTGCACATCCTTGTAGGCGTAATGTTTCGAGTAGTATTTGATCCTCTCGTTGATGAGGTTGCCGGCCTTGCGGACCTTCTCTTCGTCAGCGCGGGCCACCGACAAGCGGTAGGGCCTATCCAACAGGGTGATATTGATTGTAATCTCATCCATCTCGCTGACTATCAAGTATCTGAGTTATTCCTTACTATTCAAAATCGAAACGCACCGGTCAATTTCTCTCACCAACTCTTTAATGAGCTTTCTTCCTTCTTCTATTTCTCCCTCGTTGTCGAGTGCGTTAACAATTGTAGATTTATTTATTTTGTCCTGCAACTCCTCCACCGAACGGCGCAGCGTCAGATTCTCCTGATCCAACGTGGCGTTTTCCTCGGTGAGCCGCTTGTTCTCCACCGCCAACTGATTCTTCTCATCAATCAATTTCCTCAATTTCAATTCAATCTCGGATACTATGATGCTCAAGTCGGCCATGTTACAAACGGTCTTGGAATTGTGCCACAAAAATACGCAATTAAACGTTACCCCGCCTCGATTTGAGAAATTTTTTCCTTAAATTGTCGCACAAGGCCGAAAAAGTCCTACTTTTATCGCTTTAAAACCAATAGTCACAATGAAAACAAAAAGACTCACCCTAATGATTGCATTGACCGCCTTTTTAGCCTCATGCGCTCCAAAAGAGACCACCTTGACACTCATCGAAACAACTGATACTCACGGTCGTTATGACGAATTTGCCAACGATGTCCATGTCATCAAGCAGATGAAAGCTGAACTTGGTGACCGACTCATCCTGCTGGACAACGGCGACGACATGCAAGGCACGCCTTTCCAATATTGCTCCAATCAAGATGCCGAACATCCCAATTTGGTTTCCGAAGTACTTAACTTCTTCCCATACGACGTGGCTTGTGTAGGCAACCATGACATAGAGGCGGGTCGCAAGGTGTTCGACCGCGTGTATGCCGAGACCACGGTGCCCGTGCTGGCCGCCAACGTCATCGACGAAACCACGGGCGAGCCCTATTTCACACCTTATATAGTTTTGGAACGCGAGGGTTACAAAATCGCCGTGCTCGGTCTGCTGACACCTTACGTAGTCACTTGGGTACCAGATAGATTGCGTCCTGGGCTACGTTTCGACAATCTGGAAGAAGCAGCAGCCAAATGGGTGAAAATCATCCAAGAGAAAGAGCATCCCGACCTGATGATAGGTCTCTTCCACTCTGGCTATGAGCCTCAGGCACAGAATCTTCCCGAGGACCATCCGCTTGGGCGTGAGAATGCCGTAAAATGGGTTGCCGAGAACGTGCCCGGCTTCGACCTCATCTTCTTTGGTCACGACCATCGTGCCAAAGCCGAGAAACTGACAAACCCCAATGGTGAGCCTGTTTATGTGCTCAATTCAGGCTGCCGTGGGCAAGGATTGGCCAAAGCCGAAGTGACGCTCAAGAAAGGCCAAAAACCGCAAATCAGCGTCGAGCTCATGCCCACCGAAGGTGATGAGAAGGACGAAGCCTTCCTGACCATGCTCCAACCCTATATCGACCGCGCAGAAGCCTACCAAAACAAGGAGGTGGCCGAGTTGCCCGTCAGCATCAGTAGCGACGACATTTTCAAGGGGCCTTGCCTTTGGGTCGACGAGATACATCGCTGCCAGTTGGAGACCGTCGAAGCCGAGGGCATCCATGCCGACATCTCCATGGCTGCTCCCCTCGGAGGCGGCAAGACCCTCGAAGCGGGGATGCTGAAAGTCAAGGACTTCTTCACTTGGTACCCCTTCGAAAACTCGCTGGCCGTCATGGCCTTGACCGGCAAAGAAGTGAAAGACTTCATCGAATACGCATACGAAATGAAGAACCCCATCTATAACTTCGACTGTGCCGCGGGCATCCGCTATGAGGTGACCGACAAGAACCCCATGGGCGAACGCATCACCATCCTCAGCATGGCCGACGGCACGCCCTTCGACACGGAGAAGACCTACAACGTGGTGATGAACTCCTACCGCTCGATGGGCGGCGGCAACCACCTCATCAACGGCGTGGGATGGGCACAGGAAGAAATCAAGGACCATGTGGTCTGGCAGAGCGACCGCGACCTGCGCTCCCTCTTCATCGACTGGGCCACAAAGAAAGGCGTTTTGGACACTGAACCATTGAACTGTTGGAAAATATTGTAAGCCTTATTGTCGGCGCTTCGACAGGCTCAGCGACCTTCGTTAGTTCAGTAACCAAGGGTCCCTGAGCCTGTCGAAGGGCCCGACCAAAAACAGCGAAACCTATGCGTGAAGAATTCCTATACTACATCTGGGAAAACCGACTGACCGACAAGAACTTGAAGACCACGGAAGGCGAGTCGGTTGAAGTGGTGACCACGGGCTACCGCAACACCGATTCGGGTCCCGACTTCCTTGAAGCCAAAATCCAAATCGGCGACAAACTCTGGGCAGGACATGTAGAGATCCACGTGAAATCCTCCGACTGGAACCGCCACGGTCACCAAAACGACAAAGCCTACAAGAACGTCATCCTGCATGTGGTATACGAAAACGACCTGCAAGTCAACGACATCCCGACTTTGGAGCTGAAAAGGCATTTCGACGAAAGCCTCTTTGCCCAATACCAAAGACTTATCGCCTCCAAGACTTGGATCCCCTGCGAGAAAAGCATTGCACAAGTGCCCGTCTTCACAAGGCTTTCGTGGCTCGACCGCATGGCCGTGGAACGCTTGGAGAGCAAGTCGGGCGCCGTAACCAAGATACTGGAAGCCAACCAATTCGACTGGGAGGACGCACTTTACAAACTGCTCATGCGCTATTTCGGCTTGAAAGTCAACAACGAGGCTTTTGAGTATTTGGCCAACATCTTGCCTTTCAAGACTTTGCTGAAACATGCCGACAACCTCTTGCAGGTCGAAGCCATGCTCATGGGTTGCGCGGGATTCCTCGAAGACGAGTTCACGGAGGAATATCCCCTACTGCTCAAACGTGAATTTAGCGTGATGAAGGCCAAGTTCAACCTGCTGACCATGCCTGCCGAGAGGTGGAAGTTCATGCGCATGCGGCCATCAAATTTCCCTACTATTCGTCTGGCACAAATGGTACAACTCATTCATAAAAACGGATGTCTGTTCTCCAAGATCAAGGCGGCAAAAGGCACCGCCGAGGCCAAGGCACTGTTTGATGTGGCTGCATCAGAATATTGGGAAACGCATTGGCGGTTTGGCGTTTCAACCGAATCGAAACCGAAACATCTAGGTGAAACAACGGCTGATGTATTGATTATCAACGCCGTGGCGCCTTTACTATTTTGCTATGGCAAATTACACAAAGACGATTCCTATTGCGAGACCGCTTTACAATTCCTGGAAGACACTGAGGCCGAGGACAATGCCGTCATCCGCCATTTTGCCCAATGCGGCATCACAACAGAAAATGCCATGCAGACACAAGCCTTGTTACACCTTTATTCCTATTTTTGCAAACGCAAACGGTGTCTTGAATGCCGTATTGGAAACGTATTGTTACACAAAACCAACCAAATATCATGAAGAAACCCATTTTTACACTTCTCTTGGTCCTTTGCTTTAGTGCATTGTTTGGCCAATCCAACCATCTTCAACATGTCATCGTGATGATGGCGGAACGCTACGACGACAGCCAACTATCACAAAAGACCGCCATGATGACCAAGGAGCAACGCCGCGACTTCGTCATCGCCGAAAGAAAGGCCTTTTGTCAAGCCTCGCAATCCCAAGTGCTTGATTTTCTTGAAGGTTACAAGAACGAGAGTTTGATCAGCGACCTGAAAACCTTTTGGTCGTTCAACGGCTTCAGCTGCTCGGCCAGTGCCGAAGTCATTGCACAACTCGCTCAGCGCAAGGACATTGCCGAGATTATCCCCGACGAGATGCGCCCGATGATTCCTCAAAACGAGAAAATTGGCCATGCCACAAGAGACAATGCTTGGCATGTCGACAAGATCAACGCACCAGCGGTTTGGAACTACAACGGCACGGGCTATACGGGCAACGGCGTCATCATCGGCCACATCGACACGGGCGTCAACTACAACCATATCGACATCGCCAACAGCATGTGGGACGGCGGCAGCGAGTTCCCTCACCACGGCTATGACATCTTCTATCAAGACAACGACCCCATGGACGACGATGGTCACGGCACCCATACCGCTGGCATCTTGGCAGGACAAGGCACGGCTGGTACCCAAACGGGCATCGCACCAGGTGCCAAAATCATGTCCATCAAGGTTTTGGGCGAAGACGGTCAAGGTGAAGCCACCCACCTCATCCAAGGTGTTGAATTTGCCTTGGAACATGGCGCCCATATCCTCAGCCTCTCGCTCAGCGATGTCGGCGCTGGTCCCTGCTACTACTACCGCGATGTCTTCACCACCTGCCTCGAGGCGGGCGTGGCGGCTGCCGTGGCTTGCGGCAACGAAGGCCAAACGCAATACACCTTCCCCGTTCCCTTCAACATCAGCGCCCCGGGCAACTGCCCTCCGGCATGGCTCCACCCCGACCAAAGGAACCTCATTGAAGGCGGCCTGACCTCCGTCATCAGCGTGGGGGCCACCGACTCCAACGACGAACGATGTGGCTTCGCCTCCGTCGGCCCCACCACTTGGTCTGCAGGTCCCAATGTCGGTAACTACAACGACTACCCCTACGAAAACGGTGACGTCAACCAACCAGGCTTGATCCGTCCCGACATCTCGGCTCCTGGCGCCAATATCACCTCATTGAACTACCAGACCACCAACGGCTACACCGAATTGGACGGCACCTCGATGGCCACGCCTTGCGTGGCCGGCGTGTTGGCCATGCTTCTAGAAGCCAATCCTGAAT
>Ga0310691_10003894_pt1 | contig 17287 bp, 16 predicted proteins | sample 176DNAGHGlowgp2_FD_203887 | JGI IMG/M metagenome (GOLD analysis project Ga0310691, IMG submission 203887) | Sheep rumen microbial communities from Palmerston North, Manawatu-Wanganui, New Zealand - 1766 DNA GHGlow gp2 (v2) (version 2) | ecosystem: Host-associated > Mammals > Digestive system >...
TCATCATTATAGCCCTTATAAGGGTCGCTGATGAACAGTTTACACTCTGGGTTGTTGTGTTCCAACCAATCTTTGAGGGCTCCACCTACGAAGCCACATCCAATAATTCCAACGTTAATCATTTCGTATATTTTAATAAGTTATAAAAATCTTAAATCAGCCAATGCAAGCGCAGCTAGGCGATACGTAAATACAATTTCTATCTATTAATAAAAAAGATTTAATTAAATTCTGAGCCCCGTCGCTCAAAATAACCTTTATGTAATAGGTATAACAAATTGAACAAATTCCGCTTGTATAAGTTTGAATGTTTTATTGCATGATACCACAATAAAGGGTACGCATATAAAGCGCCAAATATTCGCCTATAACACCAACCTTCGTTTATTATATACTGATCAGTAAATCCATCAAACCAAAGACTATGGTTTTCATTTTTGATTTCTGCCAACAAGACGGGTATATAAATCGCTTGTAAACCTTTCCCGAGCAACTGAAACATAAATTTATTCTCTTCACCGCCACCATTACCAGAACCGGATCCGAGCATGGTATCAAAAACAACTCCTGTCTTTAACACATCTTGCCTTCGAAATGCCAATTGAGCACTTGATAGAGAAGTAGCTGTAAAGCGGTTATATGTATACTCATTATCTCCAAACTTTTTCCTTTCATAAATAAGTTTGAAAGCTATTATGGAAAAAGTAGGATGTTTCTCGAATTGCTCTATGACTGAACTTTCATAGCCATCTACAAAGATTTCGTCATCATCACAGAAAATGCAAATATCTCCCCACGCATGTGACAATGCCATATTACGTGACCTAGAAAGGCCTCGTTCTGTAGTACAAATAAATTTAACGCGACAATTCTCGCCATATTTGTTTATAAATTCAGAATCAATTTCATCTTCCTTGTCGCACTGATTAACTATAACGGCATCAGTTTGAACATTACTTCGTTCAATTATACTTGCATCTTTTTGATGCATACAAGAAATCAAAACTATTAATTTCATTTTGTCATTCCTTTTATCAAATCAACATATTTATCAGTAAACTCATTAATCGAATTGTTTTTTATGACCTTTTCTCTATTACGTTGACCCATTTCTCGACGTTCTTTCTCCGTCAGTGAGTACATTTTCTCTATTGATGACACAATTTCATTGACATTATGTGGATTAAACAACAAACCATTAATGCCATCTTCAACTATGACAGGGTTCTCACAAATATTACTACATAATATAGGCAATTGGCAACTCATGGCCTCCACAACAACATTCGGGTAACCTTCTTTAAAAGAAGGTAAACAGAAAGCATCGTACATGGGATAGTAATTTTGGATATCTTTAATTGGGCCTTTGAGTTTAAAGACATCTTCAAGTCCTTCTTCTTTTATATACTTTTTTACGCGAAAACAATAATCATCATTATAATCATTTCCAAACCAGTCAAATTCAATTAAATATCCTTTCTTTTTGAGTATTGAAGCTGCCGTAATTAACCCTTTCACATTTTTATAGTCAATAATACGTGCTACTGTAACAATTTTAAAAGTGCCATTATGCTCACATACTTGAGGTTTGAACCTTTCAAAGTCGACAAAATTTTGGATGAAAGACACCTTTGAAACATATTGAGGAAATTCTGTTTTAATATTATCAGCTTCCGCTTTAGAATTTGTAACAATTGCATCTGCCTTACTATATAATGAAAAATAAAGTCTCGTCTTAAATGTCCAGTTCCAAGTATAATTTCTTTCAGACACGACCAATTTTGATTTGAGCAACCCCAATATTTTAGCCAGCCCCAAAGCAACATTTGGCCCGGGCAGAAAAGAGATAGTAACATCTGGACTTAATTCATTCACCCTTCTAGAAAGCCTAAAGAAACGTAAATATCTATTCAATGCTCCATAATAAACCTCATTTGGAATTTTGTTATCATCCAGAATCGACTTATAAAAATCTTCTCTGTAATATGTTAATACATACACATCATAACCTCTTTTTTTGAGCATTGATGCTAATCCCACAAGTTGTCTTTCAGCACCTCCAGAACCCAAACTTTCTATTACAAATATTAATTTCATATTAGTTATCACTAATTACATCAATATGATTGGAGACTTTCCCACAATTAAAGTTCACCTTATTATCAACAGTTATAGGTTGGCTATATAATTTAAATAATAATTTTCCTTCTGTACTTGTAGAACTATAATATATATCATTTAAAAAAATATTCAAAAATCCTCTTAAAGGTTTATCTACATATGATCTGTCATTGTAGAATAGGAAGAAATCCTCAGCATTTTCATTATTAATAATCCTTAAGCTATTAATTGAAATGTTTGGCCAATTGATAGATTCCAGCTCCTTTCTTTCGTTATTGCCTTTTACTGCTTTTTTCGCATATACAACATAATTTTTATCTTTAGAAATAATAAAGCTGCAATTTTTTATTATAAGATTGAAGGAAGTATAAGCATTATATGATGGCTCCAAAAGGACAGGAACACAATGGTCAAACGTACAATTCAAGTATTTTATAAAGCCATAGATTGACGAATATTGGTTGTATAGATCTTTGAAATTACAATTAGTACATTTTATATCTTTTCCATAACAGTGAATATCAAATCGATTTAAAGTACTATTTTTAACAATTACGTTACTAATATTATTATTACCGAAAATTCCCCATTTGGCAGTAGCATTCAGATTGTCGACTTCAAAATCGGAAATATTATTCATATTAATACCATATCCATACTTTTGGGGCAAAGAATATGTACCTGATATATTTACGTTCTTTAATTTGACTTTATATGAGTCGTATATTTTTATGCAGGCATCTCCATACAAAGAACTATTTACAGGTGTATTAATACTGATATTTTCAATAGCCACATTATATTGAGAGGTTATATTAAACAAAAATGTTATATTTTGAGATGACGAATCTCTATAAAAATGAAGGTTTTTAATTGTTTTCTTGGTGGAACTCACTGGTACAAATTTACAACAGGGATCACTTTGCTTGTTGTTGTATGGACTGATTACCTTATTCTTAGAATGGCCATTTTCGATAAAAAGAATATCTCTGCGAGTAAATGGGCTACCATAGCCATTTCTCTCAGGGACCCATGCCTTTCTATCTTTAATACTCAACAAATAAGTCCCATTGTTTAAGTCTTGTTGGTAGAATCTACCTTCATCGATCGAATGAGCACTTACCACAATTTGTTTCATCGTATCACATAAGGAAAAAAGAAAAAAGTGTTTACTATTATTCAATACAGATATATTTACGTCCGAGAAGTCCGTATAAGTTGATAAAGGAATGCTTTCAGCATTAGGCGGAATTTCAATATCAATGTTCTTTATCCCTTTATAAATTACCGGCAAACCTAATGACTTTGCAATAGTATGAATCTCAAATAATAATTTATAAGTCTCGATTCCTGTCTTTGTTTTGTTAATACCAAAATCAACAGGAGATATAAAGTGTTTATTTCTTGAATACACATTAGTTGACAAAAATATTATCAATAAAAGACAATATAAAATCTTTAATGTCATTCTACACATGAGTCTTACAAAATTTGTAATTCAATAAGAAAAAGAACCAAGAATATGCTAGTAAATTAATAGGAGAGGTCAAATACCCTCTACCAATATAAATAGCAAACATAAAATATGTTATAATAGTGCAACACCAAAAAGGATTAAGGCAATTGATATTCTCATAGGACGATAAATCCATCTTTCTAACAAACATACCAAATAAAAAGAATATTGGCAATGTTCCCCATATGCCAAAATTGAATAATGTATCACCAACACATGTAGACCCCATACCATGATCTTTATCCAATAAATTTGTTGTAACAACTGCCGTTGTTACTTCTTTATCATCGATACCGAATAAAGGATATATTAGAAGTCTTAGCCCTGGAATGATACCTAAGAGTTGATTGCCGAGACCTAAACCATAAATTGTACCATGCTCCCGGGTAAAGTCATACAAAACATGATAAGCACGAACAACATTTGACAATTCGGCTGTAGATGTAAAAACAATGCTTTCCCCTTCAAATCTTTGCGACCTAAATTCTTGGGCTTTTTCAAACTTTTCCACACTTAATCCGCCATCCATTGCTCTTACTGTTCCCAATAATGCAAAAAACAAAGCAGATACACTTATTAAAATTGCCGCAGGAATAGGTTTCAATTTTATCTTATTAATTAAGAAGTATGGTGTAATATAACAAATTCCTGCCTGAAACAATGGTCCCCTATCACCCGAAGACATTACAAGATAACTGTATAATAAAAGTGTGAAATAATAAATAAAAGAAAATTGTTTTATGTAATCAATTACGGAAAGTTTTTTTTGCCTATTATAAACAACTATCATTGCTATAGCCACTTGCGATGCTTGTAATGAAGTTTGAGATAATATGGCTGGCAATGACAATCCTATATTATTAAGAACATCGCCATAACCGCCATTAAAATAATAACTCCCCGCAGAAAAATAAAAAATGACAAGGCATATTAACATGAAAAATTCAAGAAATATCGAATTTGACTTATATGACTTTTGGGATTTAAATGGTTTCATTTCAAAAACATAGCCCATAAAATAAACTGCCAAACAAGCACATGAAAAGAAAGCTGCCTCGTTAATATATTTACTATCAACATATTCAATGTCGATTATTTTGTCATGCGCACCTACTACATAAGCTAAATATTCAAAAAAATGAACTAGCACATAACCTATAACAAAAATTGTTGAAATCTTAAAATAATTCGATTTTAGGTAAAATGTCCTTTCTTTGGAAAAAGCGTATATTGATAAAGTTATCAAAGTAAAGAATAAGGCTATTGCTAGCTTTTGCTTTGATAGAGGTGTGTACGAAACGTGAAAGTAACTATAAAGCGTTATTACTAACATTATAGCAAGCAACAACAATGTTTTATTTCGATTCAACATGTTTTTTTATATAGTTGGTGGATTTTAAAAGAAGTTGAGAAATTTCTTCAATGTGAATAAAATATCCCAAAAAGATATAAGTGATATAACCCAAAAATGAGATAAGTAGTAGCCACGTTCCCTCGCAAAACTGAGATGTAACTAAACAAAGGAAATAAATAATAATAGTAGCAACTATTGGTTTTAATGTATCTTCCAATTGGTTCGATGCTGTATACGAATACTTATGAGACAGAATAAAAGACCAAATTGCCGCACCAATAAAAGAAGCTATCACGTATCCATACACAATAAATATGACACCGAATTTAATTGATGCAAGCAATATAGCTAGTGTTATAACAGATTTATATATTTCTATCCGAAAAATAACGCTCGTGTCTCCAATTGATTTTACGATATTCCTAAATAAACCTTGAATCATCAGTCCCAAACCGCTCCAAATCAGGATGGAGAAGTATCCGCCTGCAGCTTCCCATTTATTTCCTAAAAGGAGTACAATTAAAGGTGTTGATGAAATAGATAAAAGTGGAAAAAGTGGTATAAAAAAAGCAAGAAAAGATCTATTATATAATCTGGCTTTCAAACAGATATTATATTCATTTTTTTCTTTTGACAAAATTGGGAATACTCCCTTGTCTATTGATAGTGTTAACACATTTACTGGTATATTGGTAATTTTTAATGACTGGAAATACAAACCAGCTTTTGTAACATCTCCTATTTTGGGAATTATAGATGTACAGATATTATTAATTATAGTCTGTAAAATATTGCCAAAAACAAGATTTGATCCGAATCTCCATAAATGAAGAAAAGAATTCCTTGAAATTTTGAAATCAATTATAATACGATTGTTTATCCACAACAATATAGTCATAATAATAGAGTTAGCCAATAATTGGAAAACCAAGGCCCATATTCCACAACCCAATATAGAAAGTAAAATAGCAATAATTGATGATAATAATGTTGAAACACAATTTATAATCGTCGACTTTTTAAATTGCATATTTCTAATTAACAGTGAATTCTGTACTATGGAAAATGCATATATCACTATAGTTATACCAATAACCCTAAAATATGTGGCTAAATTCTGAATTTGATAATATGATTCAAGAAGTGGTGATAAAACATAAATAAGACCATATAAAACAAGAGAAATAGCAATATTTGTAAAAAACAAAGTACTAATGTCTACTCTTGTAATATCCCTTTTCTGAATTAAAGCACCTCCGAATCCAGAATCAATTAGCATTTCAGAAACTGCAATAAAAATCATCATTACTCCATAAACGCCATAATCCTCCGGTGTTAAAAATCTACTTAACACCAATAGCGTTGTAAACTGCAAAAGAGTTATTAATCCTTTTTCCGAAAAAATCCAAAGGAAATTCTTAAACATTATAATAAAAAGACTATATTTACCAAATTATTTACAAATTAGCATTTTGTCGGAAATATTTTCTAGTATCTTTTTCTTTTGGTTGATGTTCATACCGAAAGTCCCAACATTGTACTTCTTATTTCTTTCTACAAAATCTGATAAAGTACAAATCATTTTTGCTGGGTTACCACCAACAACTGTTCCAGACTGTGTAGATCTAGTAACGACACTCCCAGCAGCAATTAGCGTATTAGAAGCGATTGTTACACCAGGCATTAATATTGAGTTGCATCCGATATATACGTTATCTTTTATGACAACTTTACCAAACATATCAAAGTTTTCTATATAATTTCTACAAATATGCCCCCCCCATGAGTATTAATAACAACCCCTGATGTTAATTGGCAGTTGTTACCTATTTCTATTAAATAAGGTTCAGAAGAGAATATTACATTTGATGTAATCATCGTATTATCCCCGACTTTTACTCCTAGCAAACGTGCCCGTTTTACAGGATTAATATACTTTAGAAATGCCAAATAAATTTTAAATAAATATTTCATACGGAAAAAATTATGTTTTATTTCTGAATGGTTAATATAAAACAATATCAGCCATTCTATATTTTGATTGTCTTACAAATTTATTCTTACTATGTCTTTAAAAAACTATATATCGACCTTTAGTTTTATACAAGCTTCATCATCTACTACAATAATTGCATGAGGATGCATCTGCAAGCAGCTGATTGCCCATATATGGATAACAGGTTCCACAATGCCATGACGAAGAACACGTCCTTCTTGAGTCTATTCACCATTATCATCACCTGATTTACATCCATAACCTTGTCAACACCTCCTGTGAGGTTGGACAGCCCAATTTAAACGGCTTATCAGACCATTGGTTTTGCTTCGTTAATGCACTTAGCCACATTGTTAGCACTCCTTCTTGATGTACATACGTAGTCAAGGTCAATAATTAATCTCTTCGCTATTCATTATTCATATTATCCCTGAATATCAACAACAAAAAGTATGAAACGGAGGCTTAGTTTCCTGAACTGAAGTTTATAATGCTTCTAATTACCATTCACTAGTATTTACGAAAAACCATTACCAATATCGTGAATTCCATTATGATACAATATCATTTTAAGGTAACAGAAACGATTGCCATTATTATATAAACTATTCTTCAAATATGTTTCAGAAATACAAATATCCACTTTGAAATTATGATATTATGATATAATCCTTGAGAAACTAATATTGATATTATCAATTGATTAGTTTGTCCCCCCTGTATAAGTTATGAAGACAAGTATCATTCGAAATTATAATAACCCTTTTCTGTATTAGAATCCCAGTTGAAATAATAAGTAGAAATACAATCAAGATTGGTAACTTCATGTATTGAAGAAAAAAGTAATACATCTGACGATGGAAAAGATATATCGACAATACAGATGAACTAAATAAACATAAACCGTCTGCAACAATATTTTTGCTCAATTCTATTCTTACCAATAGTATTTTATCCAAAGGAATATTTAATCCTAACAAAAAAAAAGGCATATAAGTAATAAATCTAGGATCAATTATATCTAACACATTGCTTAATATCAAGAATAATGCATAAATTGAAATTGAAAGCACTATCCTTTTTAATAGCAATAACTGTTTAACAATTATCGGGGCTACAAATAGGAATATCAGAAGCATGTTCATATACCACAGTGTAGCTATTGGCGCAAATGCTAATTCTTGGATTCCGATTATACTTAATATTAATTGACCTTCTGTCAAGAACTGCCCCCCAATAGGCGTTGGAGTAATATAAAGAGTTATACAAGCCAGTGCATACGGTATATAGTACTGTTTCAATTGTTTGTAATAATATAAGCGAGTAGCGTTAATACCTCTAGGAAACAACAAATTGGTCAGTATTCCCGATATAAAACAGAAAATTCCAAGGACATTATTTGTAATAGACTTACATACAGGAGACGTCATAACATAACCTTTAAATCCATTGTTTTGAGGCAAGTAGTCGCAGAAATGCCAAATGAAAACGATCCATATTATACAAGTAACTTTAATAATATCAAAAACTACAATCCTGTTTTTATATGTCAGAACCAGTGGATTAATCATGATTTTCAGAGGGATAAGCGAAAAATAGTAGAACGTATAAGATATGATGATCTTAAAAAGTTTGCAAGTAAGGAATAAACATAGAAAGGTAATACGTGTATAATAATGAAAAAGTTACTTCTCACCAATGCGAGTATAAGAAAAGCCCTGATTTTCGAGTTCAAATCTATCGTATATATTACGACCATCAACAATTATATTACCCTTCATTACCTTTTTGACAATATTCCAACTGGGCATACGGAACTGACGCCATTCCGTCATTAAAGCAAGAACTTCAGCCCCATCAGCAGCATCATACATATTCTTACAATACTTAACTGCATTTCCGATACGACGTTTGCATTCGTCCATAGCGATAGGATCAAATACTCTTACCGTCGCTCCATCCTTCAACAGTTTATCAATGACAACCAAGGCAGGTGCTTCGCGCATGTCATCGGTTTCAGGCTTGAAGCTGAGACCGATAATTGCAATGGACTTGCCCTTAACAGGGCCTGCCATCTTCACAATCTTGTCATAGACAATGCTCTTTTGCTTTTCATTTACACGCTCCACCGCCTCTATGACTTCCAGATGGTAGTCATTGTCAAGGCCAGTATGAACCAAAGCCTTAACGTCCTTGGGAAAGCAAGAGCCGCCATAACCGCAACCAGCATAGAGAAATTTGCTACCTATACGTGAGTCGGTACCAATGCCCTTGCGAACAGAGTCCACATTAGCGCCTACGCGCTCACAGAGATTAGCGATGTCATTCATGAACGAGATACGAGTAGCCAACATAGCATTGGCTGCATATTTGGTCATCTCTGCACTTGAGATGTCCATGAAGATAACGCGGAAGTTCTGAAGCATGAGAGGTCTGTAAAGGCGTGTCATGACTTCCTTTGCCTTTTCGGACTCTGTACCGACTACTACGCGGTCTGGGGACATGAAGTCTTTGATGGCTGCGCCCTCCTTCAGAAATTCAGGATTGCTTGCTACATCGAATGGCACATCTACGCCTCGCTTATCAAGCTCAGCCTGAATGGCAGCTTTTACCTTCTTTGCTGTACCAACAGGAACAGTGGACTTTGTTACGAGTATCGTATATTTATTAATATTCTGACCAAATTGTCTGGCTACCGCCAAAACATACTTCAAGTCAGCGCTACCATCCTCGTCAGGTGGTGTGCCTACGGCAGAGAATACCACTTCTATATCATCTAGAACCTCCTTAAGATCTGCTGTAAACTGCAGACGCCCATATTCCACATTGCGTTTCACCAACTCTTCCAATCCAGGCTCATAGATGGGCATAATGCCATTTTTGAGTTTTTGGATTTTCTGTTCATCAACATCAACGCAAGTGACATGAGCACCCATTTCAGCGAAACAAGTGCCACTCACGAGTCCAACGTAACCTGTACCTACTATTGCTATATTCATATAAATCAATAACCTTTAGGATTATTCTTTTGCCAATTCCAACTGTCACGACACATTTCCTCGATGCCATATTGTGCTTCCCAACCAAGTTCAGCCTTGGCCTTTGCAGGATTGCAGTAACAAGTAGCTATGTCGCCTGGTCTACGAGGTTTTATAACGTATGGAACTTTAACGCTATTAACCTTCATAAAGGCGTTAACAACATCAAGTACGCTATAGCCATGGCCAGTGCCGAGATTGTAAATACCAAGACCACAATTACGCTCAATAGCCTTCAATGCAGCAACATGCCCAGATGCCAAGTCACATACATGAATGTAGTCACGTACACCTGTGCCATCAGGTGTATCATAGTCATTACCAAAGATTCCAAGCTCTTTGCGAATGCCTACAGCAGTCTGAGTTATATAGGGCATCAAGTTATTAGGTATACCGTTAGGATTTTCGCCTATCATACTACTCTGATGTGCGCCAATGGGATTGAAATACCTCAACAGTACAACATTCCACTCAGGATCTGCTTTCTGAACGTCCATTAATACCTCTTCAAGCATACTCTTTGTCTGGCCGTAAGGATTGGTACAATGGCCCTTGGGACATTCCTCTGTAATAGGAATAATGGCAGGATCACCATAGACCGTAGCAGAGCTACTGAAGATGATATTCTTACACTGGTGCTGACGCATCACATCCAAGAGGATGAAGGTGCCTGTCATGTTGTTGTGGTAGTACTCCAAGGGCTTTGAAACAGACTCACCAACAGCTTTTAGACCTGCAAAATGAATAACTGCATCTAACTTGTTTTCGTCAAAGACCTTTGAGAGTGCATCCTTGTCGCGAACATCAACCTCATAGAAAGGAATTTCCTTTCCTATTATCTTTGCTACACGTCGCAATGATTCAGGATTACTATTCACAAGGTTGTCAACAACAACCACACTGTAACCTGCTTTATCTAATTCAATAATGGTGTGGCTACCAATGTAGCCTGCGCCTCCTGTTAAAAGTATCTTCATATTTTATCTTTGTTCTGACTGGCAGTATCGAACTGCATCGCGATGCGACCACCTGAGCAGTCAGAATCCATTATTCACCTTAAAGGAGGTTGTCCTTCTCAATATCTTTGAAGTACTTGTATGTACCGTGTTTTAACTCGTCTGTAGCATCTTCATCACAAACAATGATAGAATGGGGATGTTGCTGTAAGCAACTAATCGTCCACATGTGATTAACAGGTTCTTCAACGCCATGACGGAGTGCACGGGCTTTGTTGTGGCCATTCACCATTATCATCACTACCTTTGCGTCCATCACAGTTCCAACGCCAACAGTCAAAGCTGTCTTGGGCACCTTATTTACATCATTGTCAAAGAAACGGCTGTTAGCAATGACTGTATCTGTAGTCAGAGTCTTCTGGCGAGTGCGGCTTGTGAGACTGGAGCCTGGTTCATTGAACGCAATGTGACCATCAGGACCAATGCCACCCATAAACAGGTCAATGCCGCCAGCTGCCTTTATAGCTTTCTCGTAGTTTTCGCACTCTTCCTTTAAATCTTTTGCGTTACCGTTCAAAATGTGGACATTCTCCTTCTTTATATCAATATGGCTGAAGAAGTTGTTCCACATAAAGGAATGATAGCTCTCAGGATGCTCTTCGGGCAGGTTTACATACTCGTCCATATTGAACGTTATCACGTTCTGAAACGAGACCTTCCCTGCCTTATTCAGAGCAATTAGCTCTTTGTACATCCCCAAAGGTGAACTTCCCGTAGGACAGCCTAGCTTAAAGGGCTTCTCTGCCGTCGGCTTTGCTTCGTTAATACACTTGGCCACATAGTTTGCAGCCCATTTCGACATTTTTTCGTAGTCCGGTTCAATAATTAATCTCATGCTTTTTTATGTTATTAAATGTTTGTAATATCTCCGAAGGACCTGCCACTAAAAAGCTAAAACAGGGGGTTTCCAACGGAGTTGTTTATTTCAGTTATTATTTACGCGGTTCTATCATCAAATATTTTTCTTTTACCAGAACACCGTAACTTCTGGTATATTTGATACAGTCTTCACATAGTGTTGTAAGATATGTAACGTCAGCATTTCCTTCCTTTACTACATGGACTGCACGAATCTCGTTTTCACAATAAAGGCCATCGCAGAACTGATTCCAACATTTTGCCTTTACAAGCATATGGTCTTCCCATCTTTGTATGTCTTCACGAGCAGCGACACACTTAATTTCTATATTTACTTCACTCATTGTTATTGCTCATTTCATCACAAGAGACTTTGCTCATCACGAACTCACGCAAGATGAAATTGACTGCCGCCTCGTTTATCGTATCGCTGTACCCTAAAGGCTTCAACCATGCCCTCATCTAACGTATGGACATTGCCATTCAGGATCTGCTCTTTCAGTGGCTCTGTCACTTCTGAGATATTCTTGATTGGAGGAGTAATCAGTGGCATAATAATTCTCTGCTGCTTTTCGTATCTATAATTCCTCATTGAGGGGATAAAATACCCTCCCCAATATACTCATAAAAAGACTATACACTTACATCTCCGGTATCAATAGTGTTGCTCGTGGAATCGTTATAATATATTGTCACGCGAGTTGCTTCCTTCATGGCGCTCTTATAAACTGTAACTGGTATCATCTCACATTGACCACATATTCGACATGTCTTTTTCACCAACAACTGAAACTCCATGTAAACGGGAGCATGCTCGTAGACTTTCTTCTCTGGCGTTTTATCCGATTCTGTATTGTCTTGAAGTACATACTTCTTCTTCTCAACTCTCTTCTTTTTCCTGTTCACCTTGGTTTTGAGACCATATTTCTGGCTGATGGCTGTATCAATACTTGTTTTGAATGATGGCAAAATATCATATGTTGACGAAAAAGTATCTTTTAACTCAATATCGCTGCTGATGATTATCTCATTCTCAAATTCAATGGTTTCCTCTTCTTCTTTCTCTTCGCAATCCAAGACCAGGCGTGTTTGCCAACGGTCTGGGAAAATATAATGCTTGTTAACCTGTTTAATTGAACAGATATCGTATCTTATTGTGAAAAAGCGATTCTTGAAGGGGTTAAAAACCCACAGATGTTTTTTTTGCATCGAGTCGCGAAACACTTCTTCTTCATACTTGGCATAGGCGATAATGACCTTGGATTGTAGAGAGTCTATCTCACTTTTCTCTAAAAAACCGACATACTTTAAAGTGTTAATAGCTTCAGCAACTTCTTTGCGATCTGCCTCACCTGTCAGCATAATGGCCTTTACGAAAGGGTTGATATAAGTGATCTTCTTATATAACTCAGTACCAGAAATCTTGGGCATCCGCTGATCAAGAACAACAACCTTGATGTTTTCATTGCGAACCATATCCAGAACTTCCTCTGGATCTGATTCTGGCAGTGTGTGTATTTGAAGGCTGGCCTCTATCAACTCTGCAAAAGATTTTGCAGCTTCAAGATTATCATCTACCACCAATATCTCCACATGGTTTTCCTTATTCATCCTCTTCTATCTTTTGTATCGGTATCTCAAATACTATCCGTTTTCCATCTAAATAGTAATTCAGTTCCCCTAATTCTCTGCGGGACAACAGGTGACGAACAGTATAAAGCCCCATTCCTCGATGGTTGATTTTGGAAGAGTAACCTTCTTTCTCAAAATTTGTCAAGTCTATAGCGCCTTCGTATGTGTTCGTTATCTTTATTTTTCCCTTATTCTCCGTTACTTCAATACTCGTATTTGGCTTTGCTGCTGTGACAGCATTGCTGAGTATAGGTAATATCAAAGAGATAATATAGTAATTCCGAATATTTTGGTGAGTGTCATTAACTTTTAAAACCAATTTCAAATCTTTTTTCTCTCCTTCCTTGTAAACGTCAAACGATGACTGAATTAATGCTGATAACTTTTTATTATCATCATAACTCTCATCTGCAAATATGGATCTGTACGTTGCAATGATACCGTTACACATAGCTATTGCAGACAAAACTCTATCGCTCAACTCATCCCATTTTGCCTTATCCTTGCCTTTAGGAGAATAGGCTGACAAAGTTTTGAATGAGGCATCGATGGTTGCCAAGGGGGTTGCCATGAAATGAGATATTTCTCTTACCAGCGTGCTTTCGTCAACTGTAATTTCCGGAACGTTAAACTGTCTGGCATGACTTTTAATAATTCTGACATCTTCTGACATCTTGGCAAGTACATTACCTATTTTTGCATCTACCTTATTATCATTACCTCCAGGATATTTCATCAATAGTGACTGCAATTTCACCTGTTCTATACTTTCCGTAATAGATCGCAAACTCCTTTGCATTTGACGGTTTTGCTCATTAAGTAGTTCTTTCATTGTTTTATTGTCAGATGAAAAAGCACCAGAATCAATATGTACCCTGTATGGTACCTGCCGTCTTAACCTGATGTTAGCAATGATTAAAGGAATCAGAACACCTATCAAGAAGGAAAATGCACCAATTATCACAGTGCGTTTAGTTACCACTCCTTCATATGATATTGCATTAAATAGGTTCTGATCTATCTCTAATCTTGTGTTTGACAATACAGGAAAGAGTCCTAATGATAATACCAACAAGAAGCTCACAACAAAATGGTAACTCTTTCTTGCATATAAAACACATGCCACAAAGTTCGAAACAACAACAAGTCCATTGGACACCATCCATATAACTCTAGCTGTACTTGTACTTAATACATATTGTCCGGTCAACAGAATAAGACCAGACAACAGACAGCTAAAGATTGGAACATAGCTAGCCCCTCTAGCATCTTCACCATCTTCAGACCATTGTACCCAGAATGCTATCAATGGTATGATAGTTATGATGCAGGATAATATAAATAGAAGCCAAAGATATATCGTCATCTCCTTAATACCTGTTTAATCTTAGCCTTGGGAAATCATATTGTTGAAACCAAATTCTTATAATCCCCAGTCTTTGTTTATCGACTTAAGATATGTCTCAACATTATTAGCCATACTTCCATCAGTACACAAAATATAAAGATCAAAAGATCAAAAAGATCAGTAAGCGTCCAAAATTATGTGAAACCCTTTTAGGGCGGGCATTCTGAGAAGCCCGCCATTTTTGGATTTCATTAAAATTTAACTTATTTTATTATGCGCATGGGGCGTAAACCAGCCTGACAAGGTTGCCAAAGTCCCTACGGCCCTGGTTCCATGCCCTGACATAGTCCACGAAGAAGTCACGGAAGTTGCGACACTTCTGTAAACAGGTTGATATAAATGTATTGTATATCCCGGAGTTCTTTGCTCCTTTCGGACTGCAAAAGAATAATCCGTTTTTCCTTTGTACAGTCAATGGCCTTATCGCTCGTTCGACTGCCATATTGTCTATACTGTATTCACCGTCATGCCTGTAGGCAAATATCTGATCCCAGAAGTTATGGAAGTAGTTCAAGGCCCTCCATACCTTATCCGGGAAGTAGTCTTCGCCTTTCGCTATCAATTCCAGCAGCTGTTCATGCATACTGTTCACGATGCCGTTTGTAAATTCATCATTGCGGGCGTCCTTGATGCGGTCTGGAGTATAATAATCAGGCTTGCTCGCATATAGTTTCTCACGCTTATAGAGTTTCTTAATTTGAGAAAGGAAGAAATCCACTATCTTATAGCCAAGCTTCTTGGCCTCCTGCAGCTTGTTATGGACATGGGCAAGGCAACAGATATGCTCTATATCTACCATCTCGTCATCAAGATACATATACACATTGTAGCCGTCACTTTGCAAGGACTTGATCTTTGCATCACCGAGGAATTCCTTCAGCACAGCACGGCGACGACCACCTGAGTGTATCTTGCCCTTCTCATCGACAGTATCCTCATAGAAGAATATCACAATACCAGCCTTGCGATTCACCAGACACCACATATAGGTCTTCCTGTGACCAAAATGGGTCTGGTATCTATACCACGTCTCATCCACATTTACGTTTGCGCCCTCTTCCAGTGCCATTTCCTTCAAAGAAGGCAGGAGCATGTTCAGCATGACTGCCCCCTTGTCCTCCCAGTTCAGGAGGTTCTGGCGGCAAGTATGCCAGTCCATATCGGGATACCTGTTCTTCGCCTCACGATAGGCAGGGGATGCCATGATATAGCGGTTGAAAATCATAAAAGACAGTAACGTGGCAGTAATACCTGTGCCAGGAACAAGTTCCTCAAGGATTTCCTTGCCTTCTTCGTCTGCAGGAACCGTTATGGTCTTCCTTGTACCATCGGCATACTCTACCCGGATCTTCTGGAAATGATGCTCTTCCAGACGCTGTACAATCGTCTTAATTATACGGGGCTTCTTGTATACCTTTACTATCTTGCAGCCATCGGGTACGACACAATCATGCTTGATTGGCTCTCCAACTTGCTCTTTCACATAAGTACACCCCTTCCGACTTGGGCCATGATAGCACGATTGAGTATCCTCTTCCACAGGATTGCCTACATCATGGCCGTCTGCAGAGGATGGTTCTTTATCTGATTTGCTCCCTGAAGAAGACTTGTCACAATCACTGCCCACAGGACCAGGCGTATTTGCCGGAAGGGACTCCTGGGTACCGTCAAAATCGTCACGACCATCATTGATTCCCTCATTCTTCTGTCCGCTATACTTATCGCTACAAGTCTTGCTTCCACCATAATGAGCTGCGCACAACAAATCATATCGACCTTGGAGCGTTTCAAATTTACGCTCAAGTTCCTTATACTTATCGCTTTCTGATTTCTGCTCGTCCATGAAACGCTCAAGTTTGTCAAACAGACGCTTGCGGCTAGCAGCTTCTTCATCGGCACGACGGTTAGCCGACTTGAGATTATCCTTGATCTCAGCCATGTCCTTCTTCATCTGAAGATTCTCCCTATCCTTCTCTTGAAGAGAAGCATACAGGAACCGAACATATTTCTTGAGTTCTTCTACTGTTTCCATACCATCGGACGGATCATATTCCGAAACTCGACTTCCGTCCAGTTCCGAAAGCTGCTTATCATACTTTTTATAATGTAATTTGGTTGAATAGTACAAAGGTATAACCTTTTTCTCAAATTACTATGTCACACTTTTGGACGCTTACCACTAGGTGACTTCTGGTGATTGACGTTGTCGACAGCCTTTTACATATTTTTTTGAACATCGAAAAATACGAAAAACACTAATACCGAACTATCCGTTCGGGTTTTAACTTTGTAGCGTTGAAGTTCACCAGCAGCCCTAAATTATAGCCAGTAATAGCTAGATAGTTAAT
>Ga0310691_10003895_pt1 | contig 17282 bp, 7 predicted proteins | sample 176DNAGHGlowgp2_FD_203887 | JGI IMG/M metagenome (GOLD analysis project Ga0310691, IMG submission 203887) | Sheep rumen microbial communities from Palmerston North, Manawatu-Wanganui, New Zealand - 1766 DNA GHGlow gp2 (v2) (version 2) | ecosystem: Host-associated > Mammals > Digestive system >...
CAGAAAAAAAGTGCCGCAACTTTGGGTCGCGGACCGTTCCTTTCCGAAAGCGAGTGCAAAGGTACGCACTTTTCTATTACCCACCAAATCTTTCGCCAACTTTTTTCAAAAAAAATGCATTTTCGGCGAAAAAGGGACGGAAAACAGGAGGAAAAGGGGCAGAAAATGAAAAAAAAACGGCGGAAGCGGGAGGAAGGCAGGAGGAGCCGCGGCGCGGTCGCGGCACAGGGAAAAGGGAGTGGGAAAACGAAAAAAAGGGAAATGAAAAGGAAGGCAGGAGGGGCCGCGACAACGTCGCGGCATAGGGGGACAGGAAGATAATACATATAATAAGGTACGCGCGCGAAGGAAGGAATGGATGAAAACGCAGGAGGGTATGCCGATTGTTTCGGCATACCCTCCTGCTGTTGATTAGTGTTGCGATGGCGGGATGTTACCAACCCCAACCTCCCCATCCACCGCTTCCGCTGATGGTGAACTTCACACGAACGTTGACCATCTTTCCCTCGGTTTCGCTGATGGAATAGCGATATTGCATGGTGACAGTGTAGGTATCACCGTCTGTCATTTTGGATTGTTCACAACCGCAGTTCCAAGTCCAGAGGTCGTTGCTTTCGATAAAGACGCACTGGTTGCCAGTACGGTATTGAACGGTATTCCCGTCGGCATCGAACCATGCACCGTAGGTCTTTCCTGCCGTGTTGGTTCCGACCGTTCCGTTGGCCATCAGGGGCACGAGTTCGAGGGTCGAGGCATCGAGTTCGGAGGCATCGACACCGAGGAGTTTGGCCACTTCTTCTTGTGTGACGCTGATGTTGACACTCTGGTGATAGCCGTCACTGGCTGTCAGTGTAGCGGAGCGGTTGAGTGTACCGGCGAGGGTCCAGTCTCCAACCTCTTCACCGCCTGTGCCTCCCTCGCCGATGTTGAAGGTGACAACGACGGTGACAGACTTGCCTACATCGGTGCCTGTGGCGTAGCGGTACTCCATACGGACGGTGTGCGTGTCGCCGTCAGAGCAGTTTTCCGGATGGCATCCGCAGCCCCAACTGTAGAGGTCGCCGGACTCGATGAAGACGTGTACGTTGCCGTAGTAGTAGTCGTTGGTGTCGCCGTAAGCGTCGAACCATGCTCCGTAGGCTCCGCTGGCGGTGTTCTCGCCTTCGGTGCCGTCGCTGTCGAGGGGCACGAGGTCGAGGTTGCGGGTGTTGAGGGAGGATGCAGCGACGCCAAGCAGTGAAGCAAGTTCGGCTTTGTCGATTTCGACCTTCACGCTTTGGCTATATCCTGCGCTGAAGTCGAGGGTGACAGAGGTGGTAATGGTTCCGACATTTTCGTAGCTGGAGGGTTCGACTACGGGTTCTTCCTCGCCTGTGGGATAGTTCTGTACGAGTTCGTTGACGTAGTCGAGGCGGTTCTGCAACCAGGTTTTCATCTTCTGCGTTTCGGTCTGTGGGTTGAAACCGCTGACGGGCCAACGTTCGTTTTCACGCTGTTGGGGTGAAGTGTAGGACAACTGCCCTTCGGCTGTGGTATAGGGTTTCAGTTCGTTGAAACCGTCGATATATTTCTGCACTTCTTCCCAGGTCTTGGTGTAGAGGGTGTCGGCATACTGGTTCCACTGTTCCTTGTATTGCTTGACGAACTGTGCGTTGCCGAACATATTGGTGAAGAACTGCGAACAGCGGTAACTGCCATTGCGGCGATAGGGATCGGAGCCGAGGACTGTCTCCTTGTAGTCGGTGAAGAAGGTGTGACCTGTGTACATGTCACCCCAGTTGAAGTCGTAGCCGGCATCCCAGTCCCAGGCGGGTCCGAAGGTAAACTTTCCGTTCTTGTCGCGGAAGATGAACACGCTGCGAGGTGCGGAGAGTTCGACGTTGTAGAGCAGTTCCTGCAACTGCAAGGTGGCGTTGAACGAGGGGATGTCCATGAGTGCTTCGACGGCAGCATAGTCTTGCGACTGGATGGCACGCTCGAGTGTAGCAAACTCTTCCTGTATGGCGGCGAGTTGTTCCTGAGTAGGGTTGTCGGGGTTCTTGACAGCCATGGGCAAGTTATAGACCGAGGTGTAGAAGTTGTCGCCTTCATAGGGACTCTCGCTCGGCCCATCGTCGACGTCGAGGGTGAGGAGCAGTCCGTCAACTTCGTCGATATCAACGCGGTGACCTGCCACTTCGACCTGTTCGGCTATCTGATAGATGCCGCGATACTCGCCGTTGATGAAAAGTTCGGCATAGCGCGTAGGTGATGTGAAGGGGATGCCCATCTTCTTGGCCGCGATGAATCCGAAGGTGTTCATCACGTCGGTCATGTCGCGATAGTTGGCCAGCAGCACCCAGTCGCGGTTTTTCTCGACGCCGAACATCTTCGAGGTGAGGTCGAACTTGATTCGGTAGGGTTTCTTGGGATACCATTTGAGGGTGGAGTTGCCGCGTCCACGGATGCGTCCTGAGCCGGATGCGTCGGGGTATTCTCCGCGTCCGTCGAGCGAGATGTAGCAGTTGACCCACTCCTTTGCTTCGGTCTTTTCGTCGGTGAGTTCGTCGGGATTGTCGGTAGTGATGTAGATTCCGAAAACCTTGTACTTGTCCTTGCCCCACGTCGTGAGGGTGTTGGTGAAGTTGATGCTATCGACCTTCGCCATCCACTTCGAAGCACTGGCATCACTATTGAGGCTGAACTGGTTGATCACCTCGTCTTCATCCTCACCGCGGTGCATGAAGAGGTGACCTTCGTCGTCGTGGTCGAAGTAGTTGAGATGATCCATCTGATAGGGGAATGCCCAATTGTTGCCGCCATAGTTGACGTGCATCTGCAGCCATTCCTGAGCCGTGGCAGTTCCCGTACCTAAGCAGCACAAAATCAGCACTGCGAGGGCTGTGCGTAGAGAGTTTATCATAAGACAAGATGTTAATTAGTCCAAAATCGCTGCAAAACTACAAAAAAACAACGAAACGGCAGCAAAAAACTAAACATTTCTTGCTGCCGAAACACTTTTTTTACATTATTTTACTCTGCTATTCGCTGGTTTTCAGTTCAAATCGCACATGGGTCAACTTGTGGAGGGCGAAGATGGCAACTGCCTCAAGCAGGTAGGCAATGAGGTAGCTGTACCAGAGCAAATTGGGCGCTGTACGAGCTATGAACCACAGCACGGGAATGACCGTCAGCGAGAGCACCAGCGAGATGAAGAGTGCCATGCGATGGTGGCCGTAGAGCTTATAGACGATCATCAGCACGTAGATATAGCAGAAGGGAACGAAGCTCAGGGCGAAGATGCGCAGGGCATGGTTGCAACCTTCAATCATGTCGGGTTCGGTCGCACCAAAGAGCCGCGCAATGGCCTGGGGGTCGATCCATACAAACACGCAGGTGACGAGCATCGAAACGGTGATGAACCGGAATGCCTTGCGCAACACCATCCGCAGGCCATCGGTATTGCGCTGTCCGACTTGAATGGCACCGAGCGACTGAAGCGTCTGACACGTTCCGGAGAGGAAGAGATTATACACCTGCAGGAGGTTCATACAGACGGCAAAGACAAAGATGCCCACACGTCCGGCCGTCGAGAGTACGATGGTGTTGGCCGAAAGCATCAGAAGGGTCAGACAGATGGAGGCCAGGGCCAGAGGTGCCCCTTGGCCGATGATGCCACGCCACGAGGTCCACAGACCGTCGGTCGCGAGCAGCGGCATGAGTCGTCGGTTCTCGGGCTTGCGCCAGTGGAGCAGCAGGATGGCGATGCCGACGAGGTGGCCGATGACCGTAGCCAGCGACGAACCCGTAATCCCCCACCCCAGCGCTTGGATGAAGACGATGTCGAGTAGCAGGTTTACGACATTGTCCACAATCACCGCAACAGAGACCAGTTTCGGTTCGCCATCGACCCCGACCATTGTCGAGAGTCCCCACATGAGGATGAAGGCGGGATTGCCCAAGAGCAGCACCGTCAAGTAGTCCTCTGCCAGCGGCAGTATCTGCTCGTTGCTGCACAGTAGGCGTGCCGTCTGGTCGGGGAACATCAGGCCACCCACCACTGCGAGCAGCACGCCAAGCCCCGTACTCAGCAACAGCGAACGGCTAAAGTATTTCCGTGCCTGTGCCAGGTCCTTCCGGCCGAGGCAGTAGCCCACGAGCATACCGGCACCGGCATTGATGAGCAGATGCAGCGTGAAGATGAACTGAGTGATAGGTTTCGACAGGTTGATGGCACTCACACCGTCCTCGCTGATGAGGTTGCCGACGATGATACCATCGACCACATTGCCCAGACAGCCCGACAGGGCGACCAGAATGTAGGCACCCAGATAGCTGTAGAAGAGTTTGTTGATATTATCTTGCATGAAGATTAATGGTCATTGAATCATTCAAAGAATCCGAAACCGCCGATGGCTGTGAGCATCCGTTCGACGTAGTCCCACGAAGTGGGCGACCAAGCAAAGCCCAGACGATAGAGCACCTGCGTGGTGTAGTCGTTGTCGCGCTTCACGTCGGTTGTCTTCTGACCGTGCGCCATGTCCTGATAGGCAAGCAGCGAAGCCATCTGGCGTGCCTTCTGCGGGTCGTCCTTGGCGGCGTCCATCGCCTGCTGGAATTCTTCCTGCTCGACAAAGCGGATGCCGTCGCCCACAGCAGTGAGCCCCATCAGCACATCGCCCAAGAACTGGGTGTGGATGTTGTAGGGGTGGAACACGGTGCAAGCATCGGGCGTCGTGGCGAGCAAAGTGATGGCGTGAGCCACCTCGTTGATGGGCGAGAACTCAACCGGCTTGTTGCGCATACCAAAGGGGCAGCAGCCGAGCATGTTATACACCTTGATGCGACCCATGAAGGAGTTGGTCGAGAAGTTGGCCTGGAACTCACCGTCGGTCGAACGTGCTGCCAGGTTGCCCACACGCATGATTTTGGCTTTCAGCCCATGCAGGGCGACAGCATCAAGGATGAATCGCTCGGCCATGAACTTCGAATAGATGTACTTGTTGCCGAGGTACTGACCCATAAACAGACGCTGTTCGGTGAAAGTCTCGTCGTGCACCTCGCCTGCCCACAGACCGCGTGTGCTGGCTGTGGAGATGTGAACCAGCCGTGCACCGGTCTTGATGCAGAACTCGGCACAACGACGTGCACCGCCGATGTTCACATCCTCAATCTCCGTGCCTTCGGAGAAGTGTTTCACGACGGCTGCGCAGTTGAAGACCGTATCGACTTCAAGATGTTCGTCGAAGTCGCTCGTCACGTCGCCCAGCACGATGTGCAGGCGTGTGCCGAAGAGTTCCTTGAACGAGTCAGAGAAGTAATAGTAGAGCAACGTGCGCAGACGGCTCTCGGCCTTCTCCTGCGACTTTCCACGTACGAGGCAGTAAATGGTTTCGGCCTCAGAGTGGATGAGGTCGTAGAGAATATGGATGCCAAGGTAGCCCGTGGCACCCGTCAGCAACACGCGGCCGAGACGGTGGCGCTCTCCGCCACGGAAGACAGCGAGCGTGTTGCGCTGCAGCAGGTTGTCGATGGCGGTGTAGTCGAAGGCGGTGACTTCGTCGCTTTCTGATGATTCAGCCTCGCCAGTGTCTCCGGTAATCAGGCGCGCCAACTGTCGCGGTGTAGGATTGGCGAAGACATCGCCGTAGGCCACGTGCAGTCCAGCCTTGTCGGCCTCGATGATGACGCGGGTGACGACGAGACTGGTTCCTCCCAGTTCAAAGAAATTGTCGGTGGCACCCACGCGGTCCATTTGCAGGATTCCGGCGAAGATGTCGCAGAAGGTGCGCTCCGTGTCGTTGGCCGGTGCCTCGTAGGCCGACGTCACGGCCAACTGCGGCTCGGGCAGTGCCTTCACGTCGGTCTTTCCGTTGGGCGTCATCGGCATTTCCTTGAGCTGTAGGTAGGCCGTCGGCACCATGTACTGCGTCAGGCTCTTCGAGATTTCGCCCTTCAGTGCGTCGGGCGCAATCTCGCGATCAGCAGTGTAGTAGGCACAGAGGTGTTCCTTTTCGTTCAGTTTCCGAATCAAGATCACCACCTTCTCCATGCCAGGCACCTTCAGCATGACGTTTTCGATTTCGCCAAGCTCGATGCGCAGGCCGCGCAACTTGATCTGATGGTCGGTACGTCCGAGGATGACGACGTTTCCGTCGGGCAGCCATTTGGCATAGTCGCCCGACTTGTAGATGCGTTCACCGTGATATTCGACAAAGCGTTCGCGGGTCATTTCGTCGAGGTTGTTGTAGCCGCGAGCCACACCACGTCCACCGATGTAAAGCTCGCCCACCACGCCGACAGGCAGTTCGTTGCCGTCGCTGTCAACAATGAATTCCTTGACATTGAGCTGGGGCTTACCCACCGTGACAAACGGAGCATGCGTCAGTTCGGCATTGTTCGAAGCCACAGTGATTTCGGTCGGTCCGTAGCAGTTGAAGATGCGGGCCTTGGTCACGCTGCGCAACTGGCTGAGCAACTGGTCGGAGAACTTCTCGCCACCGGCTCGGCAGATGTTGACGTGCGAGATGGCTTCGCAGAAGTCAGGACTCGTCAGCCAGGTTTGCCAGCGCGAAGGTGTGCCGCTGACCATGTCGATGCCTTGTTCGTTGATCAGTCGGGCAAGGTCGAGCGGGTTGTTGGCCTGCTCCTCGGTAGCGACGATGAGTGTCTTGCCATTAAACATCGCCATACCGATGTCCTGCAGGGCTGCGTCGAACGAGATGGTCGTCACGCTCAGCACGCGGTGAGCATCCGTAAGCACACCGTTGGCAAAAACATTGGCAGGATGACCGTACAGATAGTTACAGATGCCTTCGTGGCGCAGCATCACACCCTTTGGACGACCCGTCGAACCGCTGGTGTAGATGAGGTAGGCAAGGTCGTCGGGAGTAATCGACGGCTGCACCTTAGCTGTCGCGTTTGTACCGACTGAGTCGCGACATACAGGATTGAGGAGGTCCTCCACGTCGATGGCCTTGTCGGCAGGGACAGAGCCCATGCGGTCGGCAGTGGTGATGATGTAGCGGGCCTCACTGTCGTCGAGGATGAGGTGGATGCGGTCGGCTGGATATTCAGGGTCGCAGGGGATGTAGGCGGCTCCGGCCTTCAGTACGCCGAAGAGCGAGAGGATGAGGCGGCTGGTGCGAGGCAGGAGCAGGGCCACACGGTCGCGCTCCTTCACGCCCCGTTCGTGCAGGGCTGCCGCAATGCGGTAGGTAGCCTCATCCATTTCCTTATAGGTAAAGCTGGCGTCCGTGGCCACGAGTGCCTCGTGGTCGGGCTGTGTCTGGGCGAAGTGGCTGATACACTCGTGGAAGAAGCGGAACGGAGCTTCACCCGTCGCCGTCTGACGCAAGGTACCGAGCTGAGCTTCCTGCTCAGCACTGACAATCGACAGTTGGCGCACTCGTCCGCTGGGCTGAGCCATCATCCGCTCGGCCACAGCCACGATGCTCTGCGCCAGAGACTCGGCCAGTTGGGCGCTGTAGAGGGCATCGTCGTACTGCACCACGACGCCACACGACTCAATCTTGATGTTGATTTTGAACTTAGGTACGTTCAGTTCGAGCAGTTCCTGCTTAATGGCCTGTCCGTTGACCTTGTATTCCGACAGCACACCCACCTGATAGGCGTAGGCGATGGCGGGACGGAAGGCAAAGTCGTTGGCGATGCGGGCAAAAGGATAGTCCTCGTGACGGAGCGTCTGGTCGAACGTATCGCTGGCCTGCTTCAGGAATTCTTCGACCGTCACATCTGCAATGTTCAGGCCGAGAGCGAGCGTATTGACAAACATACCCACCGTATCGGCTATCTTCAGGTTGCTACGTCCGCTGCTGACCGTGCAGAGATAGACGTCGCGGTTGTTGGTGTATCGCGAGACGACGTAGGCTGTGGCAGCAAAGAACAGATGGGCTGGTGTGATGCCTTGCTCGCGACAGAATGCCGTTGCCTTGTCGTAGTCGGGGCAGCACACCGCCTCGCCGATGAGTCCCACCTCCTCTGTCTTCGGCAGGTCGGCAGGAATTTCGCTCGCACCCTCGCAGGTCTGCAATTTCTCTGCAAAGAACTGCTGTGCTGCGCGGAACGCATCGCTGTCTTCAGCAGCCTGTTGGTCGGCAACGAAATCAAGATAGCTGTACGTTTCGCTGTCGATGTCCTGTCCTTCAAGCACACTGTTTATTTGCCGGATGAACAGGTCTGCACTGCCACCGTCGAACACCAGATGGTGCAAATCCATGAGCAGGTGGATGCCCTGTTCCGTCTCGACCACTTCGAAGCGGTAGAGCGGCGGTTTCTGCAGGTTGAATGGACGTACAAATTCGTTCTTATAAGCGTCCAGTTCGGTGCGCGTCATCTTCGTTTGCGGCACCTCGACGGGAACGCTGTCGTTCGTCGTCTGCACGATGGCGTCGCCCTCTGTCTTGAAATGGACTTGCAGTTCGGGATGACTCTCCACCACCCGCTTCACGGCTTCGGCCAACTTCGTCGCATCGGTACCTGCGGGATAGCTGAGCAGGTAGGGAATGTTGTAGATGGTCGAGGTGGGATTCTTCAGGCAATCGAAATAGACACCTGTCTGGGCATAGGACAGCGGAACAGTAGTCCTGCCCAAGTGCTCCTTCGGCTGCTCAGCCTGCACCGTTCCGCCAGCGAGCATCTGCCGCAGAATTTCGTTCTCGACCGACTGCAACGTCCCTGTCTTGGCCAGCGACTTCGAGTCCAGCGCAACGCCGTAGCGCTTGTTGACCTGCACAGCCAGGCGTATGGACGAGATCGACGTGAGGCCTGCATAACTCAACGGCGTCGTGATGCCGAAGTCCTTGTTGTTCACAATCTCGGCCACGAGGGCGTGCAGTTCCTCTTCCAGCACATTCATGGGGGCATTCACCTCCTCAACACCCGCCGCAGCCTTCTTCTCGGGTTTGGGCAAAGCACGTTTGTTAACTTTCTGGTTTTGGTTCAGGGGGATGGCATCGATTTGCATCGTCACGGCAGGCACCATGTAGGGCGGTTTTTCCTCCAGAATGAAGTTGTTCAGAGCTTCGATGTCCACCGTCTGGTCGCTGACGATGTAGGCTGCGATGTACTTGCCGCCACCTTCTTCGTCGAAGGCTTGCACCGTGGCGTCCTTAATACCTGGGAACTGGCGGATGATGCTCTCGACCTCTTTCAGTTCGATGCGGAAACCACGAATCTTCACTTGTCCGTCACGGCGTCCGACAAACTGGATATTGCCGTCGGGCAGGTAGCGCACGATGTCGCCCGTGCGATAGACGCGGCTGTATTTCTCGTCGGCTGTAAATGGATTCTGTATATAGACCTCTGCCGTCTTTTCGGGACGGTTCAGATAGCCACGACTCACTTGCGGACCGCTCACCCACAGTTCGCCGGCAGCACCGACGGGCAGACGGTGTCCCTGGGCATCGACAATGTAGAGGCGCATGTTGTCGAGCGGACCTCCGATGGGGATTTCCTTCATCTGGCGTGCCACCAGATAGGTGGTCGTGAAGATAGTACACTCCGTCGGGCCATAGCCGTTATAGAATTTGTAGCCTGTGGGCGGGGTGAGCGACGCCAGCTTCTCGCCACCGGTCGAAAGGTAGCGGAGCGAGTGGTTCTCGATGCTCGTGGCAAACTGGTAGCCCACCTGCGTCGTCATGAACGAGTGAGTGATGTGGTTCTGTTCGAAGTAGTCGTTCAGGGCGATGAGGTCAAGTCGCAGTTCCTCGGGAACGATGTGGACCGCCGCACCGCAGGTCAGCGCTGGATAGAGGTCCATCATGCAAGCGTCGAAGCCATACGAGGCGTAGGCCGCCACCTTATCGGTGGGCTGCATCTCGTAGAATTTCTGGTACCAATGGCAGAAAGCGACGAGGTTGCCATGGGTGAGCTGACACCCCTTGGGCACACCCGTCGAACCGCTGGTGTAGAGCAGGATGAAGAGCGACGCAGGCTTTACGTCCACCTGCGGAGCCTCAGCCTTGGGCAGCGAGGCGATGTCCTTCGTGAACAACACCTCACCTTCGTATTCATTGACAATGCCGCGCAGCTGCTCGTCGGCTATGAGCAGACGGGCGTTGGCATCCTTCATCATGAAGTTCAGACGTTCCTGCGGATAGGTGGGGTCGAGGGGCTGGTAGGCACAACCGGCCTTCAGCACGCCGAGCGAGGCGATGGCCATCCACTCGCAACGCGGGATGAGCACCGACACGACGTCCTCCACGCCCAGTCCCTGCCCGCTGATATAGGCTGCGATGCGGTCGCTGAGCTGATCCACCTCGGCATAGCTGTAGGTTTTGTCTTTGAAGACCACAGCGACGTTCTGCGGGGTGGCCTTGGCCTGACGACAGAACAGGGAGACGATGGTCTGCGAGGCATCGTAGTCGGAGTCTGTCCGGTTGAACGTATCGAGCAACTCCACCTGATGAGGCGTGGCGATGTTGATGTCGCGCAGCAGGGTCTCGGTGAGCATCCCTTCGAGCACGGCCTCGTAGCTCTCAAGCAGTTGAGCAATGAGGTCCCGCGAGTATTCGTTGCTGTTGTACTCGGCCTTCACCCTGTACTGCCCGTCGTATATATAGGTTTTCAGATAGAGCGATGCGCCGGTGGTACTGTTGCCCAGGCGAACGGTCTGCATCGGATGTCCGCACAGCTGTTCGTTGTCGAAGATGTTGGCGTGCCAGGCGAAGAAGACGTTCGACTGCAGCTTCAGGTCCTGCAGCAGGTCGCTGTAGGAGTAGATGCTGTGCTCGCGACAGCCGCTCATCTGCTGCTGTCCGGCCAACAGGAAGTCGAGTACCGTCGTGTCGGCTTCGAACTTAGCATAGACGGGGAGCGTCTTGACAAACATGCCCACGGTGTGGCTCATGCGACGGTCCTGGCGTCCGCTGAACACGGTGTTGAAGAGTGACTCCGGCTCGTTGTTGAACTTGGCGAGCAGGTAGGAGCAGGCTGCGGTAAAGAGTGTGCTGCGCAGCACGCCATGCTCGTGCAAGAAGGCATCGACACGGCTGGGGTCGATACTGATGGTGCGCTGCAGGCTTGCTTCCTCGTGCACGGGATTCTCCAAGTCGGGCATGAGGGGAGTGTAGGTGTCGCCACAGTCGAAATTCCGGGCAAACCACTGGCGAGCCTCGTCGAAAGCTGGTGTCTGCCGCTGTTCGGCCTCCTCACGCGCCACGTCTATCTGCGTCAGTTCTTCGGCCTGCAAGGGCTGGCCGGCGTAGGCAGCGTCGATGTCGCGGAGTAGGAGCTGCATCGACGTTCCGTCGGCCACGATATGGTGCAAGTCAATGAAGTAATAGAAATGGGCAGCATCGCGCATCAGCCGCACATGGAACAGGCGGTCATGGCCGAGGTCGAAGGGCTGGACCAGCTGTGCCTTCTCAGCTTCGATGTCCTGAATGGGTTCCACCTCGACATGGAGCTTCACCTCGTCGGTGTCGAGCGTGAGAAGAGGTTCGCCCTGAGCGTCGGTTGTGATGTGACTGAAGAGTACGGGATGTGCCGTCAGTGCCGTATCGATGGCGCGGCACAGGCGGTCGGCATCAAGACTGCCGTCCAGCACATAGATATACGGAAGATTGTAACAAGGCTCTCCCTGATGGGTCATGCACTCGACATAGAGTCCATATTGCGAGCGCGACAGTGGGGCTGATTGTTTCATGGCGATATAATAATTTGAAATTCTCAATGTTACATTTGATTACCACCGTGTGGTGAAGATTCGGGGCGAGAGGCTCAGTGTGAGCCATGCCCAGCGCAGGTTGCGTTCGTCGGCGGCACGCTTCAGGCGTTCCATCGTCTCCGTTCCCGTCATGAACGAATAGCCGACCGACACCTTGCAGTCGTCCATCAGCTGATAGCTGGCCGAGAGTTCGATTTCGTGACCCAGCGTCATGTCGATGCCGCTCAACTTGGTCGAAGTGGCCAGATAGTGGTACGACGCATCCAGGCGCAGCCCCTTCAGCGGGCTGTAGTATCCACCGACGAAGGCATTCTGCAAGCCTGGCGAGAAACCGTTCACATAGGTCGAGACATAGAAGAAGTCCATAGCGCCGTAGAACTTATGGTGAGAACCATACACGGGATTGAAACCGCTGATCACGTCGTGGCGCGTCAGTCCCATGGAGCCTGGCTTGGGTACAGCGAAGTATTTGTCGCCGCTCAGATAGTCGAAACCACCGACAAAACCATAGGTCGGACTCGGTTCGTACATTACTTTCGCACTGGCCATCCATGCCTTGATTTTCTGGTCATATTCGTTATGACCCATCTGACGGTAGTACGAAGCCTCCACGGTCCACGGCTTAGGCATGAACTTAATAAAGCCACCCAGCACCTGCTGATAGCAGGTTTCGTTGTCGCTCGTCTCTTCTTGCTGCATACCGATGTTCATGAACAGCAACGAGGCTCCGAGCGGGAACTTCGGCACGTCGTAGTGGTACCACAGCGTGTGCATCGTCTTGTAGGGATAAGCACCGTTCTGATAGAACGAGCCTCCGTTCGTGTTCTCCGCATTCTGATTATAGGCCAGGATGGCATGTGCCTTGTGACCATGCCCTTCGTAGCCCAGTTTCAGCACGTCGTGCGACAAGGCTGCCACAGCCCAGTCGTTGCTGCCGATGATGCGTTGGTCGTCGTACGACAGTTCCTGACGGCCCACCTGGGCAAACAAGCCCTGACGGCTCGCGAGCTTGGCCCAGGCCTCATAGAGGTTGAACGAGCCTTTGCCCGATTGTCCCCACACACCCGAATGCTGGGCACTGACCTTCAGTTCGATTCCAGGGCGTTGGTAATCGACCACCAGTCGGGTTCGGCTCAACACGAAGCCGGCCCTGCCCACAACATTGTCCTCTGCGTCTGTTGGCAAGCCACCACTGCGCAACTCGCCACGCGCCATAATCTGTGCGTCGATGCTTAACTGATTCTCTTTTTCCTCCTGAGCCATGAGGAGGAAGGGCGTGAGCGATAGGAATGCTGCGCCCAACAGCCGGATGCTTGTTTGTCGGGTCATAGTGTTTGTCGGTTAGGGGTGGACGTTGATGTCACTGGAAGCGCGGGCATCTCGCCGGCATTCATTGCGGACGGGGATGTCCGCGCTCCCTGTGTTGTGGGCACGGTCGTCAGCGCTCCTGCTAATCTTCGAACTCGAACAACGAGTTGAACCCAGTGAGGCGGAACACATTCTGGATGTCGTCGTTCACACTCTTGAGCACCACGTGGCTACCGCCGGCCTTTGCGCTCTTGAGGATGCTGAGCAGGATGCGCAGTCCGCTCGATGCGATGTACTGCAGGTGGGTGCAGTCGATGATGATGTCGCGGCCCTGGCTGTTGAACAGTGGCTGCAATGCCTGCTCCACCTCGGTGGCAGCAGCGGTGTCGAGTTCTCCGTCGAGAGAGGCAATCAGTTTGCCCTCCAGTTCTTGAATGCTTGTCTTCATATTGAGTCTTGAGTTTATGAGTTTTTAAGTTTTTGAGTTTAATCCGCGATTTTTCACTTTTCACTTTTCACTTTTCACTTTCTACTTTTCACTTTTTACTTTTCACTTTTCACTTTCTAAGCCTATGTCAGGCTTTTCCGCAGCGTCAGCACATTCCGGCCCTCGATGCGCTCGTAGTTGATGGAGTCCATCAGCTGGCGCACCAGAAAGATGCCCAGCCCGCCGATGGGACGTTCCTCGACCGAGAGCGTGGTATCGGCGGTGAGGGTCTCCGTCGGGTCGAACGCCACACCGCTGTCGCTAATCGTCAACTTCAGGCGTTCGTTGTTGGCTTCGGCACACACCTTGATCTCGCCTTCCATCTCGGGCGGATAGGCATAGTGCATCACGTTGACCACCGCTTCCTCGACCGCCAGCTTCACCTGTCCCGCCTTGCCTGCATCCATCTGCAGACGGTCGGTCACCGAGGCGATGAAGGCATTCAGCTGCTCCACCTGCTTGATGTCGTTCGTCAGCAGCAGTTCATCGCGCAACGAGGCTGTTTCATTCCGCGGCGTGTAGCGAAACGCCAACATCGTGAGGTCGTCGCTCTGATTGGCACCTTCGGCAAACTGGTGCACGGCCTGCGTCATCGTGTCCAGGAGCTGTCGGGCACCGAACGCCGGTTGCTTCAGCAACTTGTCGAGCACACCCTGCACACGTTTCAGGCCGAACTGCTTGCGCTGGCTGTTCATCGCCTCCGTCAGTCCGTCGGTGTAGAGGAACAACGTGTCGCCGGCCGCGAGTTGCATTTCCTGTGCCACATACTTGAAGTCATTAATAATGCCCACAGGCAGGTTAGGCTTGGCAGGCAGCATCGTCCACTTCTCGGCAAGCAGAGCAGGAGAGTCATGACCCGCGTTGCAATAACGCAGGCGTCCGGTGGGCAGGTCGAGCACACCCACGAACAGCGTGACAAACATATTCGACTCGTTGCCCTCGCACGACAGTTCGTTGATGGTCGTCATGATGCGCTGCGGGTTCGTCTCGTGGGCAGCCGCCGTGCGGAACAGCGTGTGGGTCACGGCCATGAGCAGAGCCGAGGGCACGCCCTTTCCGCTCACGTCGCCGATACAGAAAAACAGTTTTTCGTCGCGTACAAAGAAGTCGTACAGGTCGCCGCCCACCTCCTTGGCAGGCAACAGCAAGCTGCAGATGTCCAGATCGGCGCGCTGAAGGGCCTGCGAAGAGGCATTCGGCAGCATATCCTTCTGAATCCGCTGCGCCACATGCAGCTCGCTATCCATCTTCTCACGCTCCACCTTCGCCCGTTCCAGCCGTCGAATGCCCATCATCGTGTGGTGCAGGATGAAGCCCAGGACACCCAGGCCCAGCAGCATGAGAATCAGCGAAATGGCATGCATCTGCCGCAAGTCGGCATACACCTCGTCGTCGTAGCACACCAGCGCCAGCTGCCAACGGGTATTGCCGCGCAGCTTGGCATAGAAGATGTAGCCCTCCGACTGGTCTTCATCGTCATCGAAAGTAATGACCGTCGCGCGCCCGTTTTTCGTCATCGTACGTGCCACCGTGCTGTCGTTGATCATCGACACCAGCCGCTCGATACTCTGCGCCGACACACTGTCGGCACTGGGACTGGCGATGAGCTGACCATGACGGTCGAGCAGGAAACAGAAGGACGAAGGATACAGATGGCGCGAATTCATCATCGCACCCATCCAGTCGGTGTGCAAGTCGATACACATCGCAGCCACGGGTTCGCCACTCGCGTCGCGCACCGGCATGGCATACGAGGTGACACGTCCGCCCGCCCCCTCAAGGTCGTCGTAGGGAGAGCACCAATGGGCAGTGTCGCCCTCCATGGCATCCCGATAGAAGCTGCGCCGCGTGTAGTCATGATTCGGACCGCCAATCTGCGACATCACCACCACGCTGTCCTCCAACAAGGCGTGCGGCTCGAAATATTGACCCAACTCCGGATAGTAGTACGGCCGGAACGCAATGCCACAACTGCCGATGTCCTCGTTCTGCTCCACCACACGCCGACACACGTTATACATCGAGTCGGGCTCAGCCAGCAGCCGCTCGGCATCCCACACATGGTTGCGAACAGCCACCTCGGCCATCAGCATCGTGCGACGGATATAGAGCGCCTTGATGATCAGCTCGCTCAGCACACGATCCTCCAACGTATCGCGCAGGCGCCGACGTGCGTCGAAATACTGCAACAGCGACATCGTCTCCAGCAACAACGCTGCAGTCACGAGCACAAAAACCGCCATGCGCGGCTTCAGCCAGTTGTTAATCGTTTCCAGAATCTTCTTCATTCATCAGGCGCGGCAGGGCAAAAATAGGGACCAACCTCCGCAGACTCAACCGAACCCCGCCACGACCCTGCAAATATACTAAAAACTCTTTTCTCGCACAAAAAACTCAAAAAAAAATTACGCCATCCCCCGATTTTTTGGCTGCCACCCCCCGATTGCCCAAAATCGGACCTCCGTTCCCGCATTAGCCGAACAGGAAACCCAAGCTTCGGATATATCCAAAAAACCACGAATTTCGCGAAATACACGAATATCCCTTTCTTCGTGTTTCTAATTCGTGTCTCTTCTATTATTTTACCGGACACCAATCATTTTATTCTTGCAATATCTCGAATTTTCTCCCACTGGTATAGGCTAAAAAAAATGGAAAATTCGTGAAATTCGCGAAATTCGTGGTTCTCTCTAACTTCCGCAAGTTGAATTGAGTAATTTTGCTTTTAATCACGTGTCATTTCCGACCAAAAGCTGCCGAACCAAGTTTTGCCGAACAGACACAGGATGCTCTGAGATTGTTTAATTTAGCAACCCAAATTCAGAGCATGATGAAAGTAACAAAATTCAAGGTGCTGCTCAACATTAATTCCGCCTATGATAATCTGTTGAAGCGTAATGTGAACTTGGCCGCCCAATGCATACTGAAAAGTGGGGGAAAATAACATCAAAATGTGATTATTTACTAAATATACGAATGTTTTGTGTGTTCCTTCAGAGAAAATTTGTAATTTTGTAGCAAGAACAATAGAAATCCATTATGGACAAAGACATTAATCGCATCAAAGTCGTGCTTGCAGAGAAGGGAGGTGCCGCGAGACTATTAAGTGTCTCGTGGAGGGATACCAAAGAACCAATAAGTGGTTGGCAGAACAGTTGGGTTGTGCGCCTACTACCGCATCAAAATGGTGTACTAATGACTGCCAGCCAACAATGGAAACATATTTCAAAATTGCAGAACTGCTTGATGTGGAACTAACAAAATTCCTACGGACAAAGAGAAATCAAATGAAACACCCCTCTTTTTGAGTTAGCGGGTAACTATCAATACATTTAGTGGGTAACTTGGAAAAGTTAGTGGGTAAGTCGAAAACAACATTTACTTAGATAGATATGGCAAGCAAACAAAATCACAGCATAGAAGAATTGGTTGAACAATGGGCTAAGGAGCATTTGAAAGGGATTAAACTCTTTCCCAAAACAGATTTCATAAACCCTAAAATAGAAAAAGCCCTAAAAACCACTCCATCGAAGAAAGGTGGCAAAGGTCCGAACTATCCAGATATCAAATGTATGATTCCGACTGGTGAGGGCGATATTCCTGTGATGATTGAAGTTAAGGGAACAAAAGGCGCACTAATAAAGCTTGATAAAGAAACAGGCTTACCAGACAACACAACGAAAAAGGGTGAACCGAATTATGCTAATATTGACAAATATGCCGTCAACGGAGCTGTACACTATGCTAATGCTATCGTACGCCATACCAACTATAAAGAAGTGCTTGCCATAGGGGTAAATGGATATAAAGAAGAAACAG
>Ga0310691_10003897_pt1 | contig 17273 bp, 10 predicted proteins | sample 176DNAGHGlowgp2_FD_203887 | JGI IMG/M metagenome (GOLD analysis project Ga0310691, IMG submission 203887) | Sheep rumen microbial communities from Palmerston North, Manawatu-Wanganui, New Zealand - 1766 DNA GHGlow gp2 (v2) (version 2) | ecosystem: Host-associated > Mammals > Digestive system >...
CCTTATTTGTATCTACGACTCATGCATAGAATGAAATTCCTAAATCTTCAAAACTTTTCGGTAAATATTCATTCAATAGTGATTCAATTTTTTTGTTTGATATAAATCCTCCAGATTTGCTAAGTATATCCCTTCAATAAAAATCCCTAACTGATAAATTAGTTAATAATTCAAAAATTTCTTCAGCTTTCATCCCATTTGACCAGACTGATCATATAATGGCTCAAATACTTACTCCGTATATTGCATCAATCTTTTCTTTGATTCAGCATTCTTCCATGGCTTTCATAATTCAAAGAGCATAAGTTCAGCGGGCTCATCATCATGAAATAACTAGTATTTTTCTTTTTGTTTTATTTTGTTTTTTTCATCGAGGTCGTCGAGAGAATAGGTTCATAAAAAATATTAATTGAATAAAATTGTTTGTTTGAGGTTAGAGATTTTATGTAAATATTCAAGTTTTCGATTTTTAGTTCTTAATAGATTTATTTTAAAATTTCTACTCGATCATTAGTTTCTAATCAATATTCTTTTCATACATCTTCATTTAAATGTAAATCAAATTCAAATTTATCATTAGTTCTAATCCTGACATTTTCAATGATTTTTCAATCTTTTCAAGGTGTCTTCAAATTCACCATTTGATTATTTCTAAATCCAAAATCTTTTGCATCAGCTACACTCATATGGATGTGTTTTTCTGCTATAATAGTGCAGTTATTTAAATAAATTGTTCATTTAGGTCAAATTAGAGTTATTGGTTCAGCTTTTTTTAAATCTCATGATTTAGTTTCTACTGCATTAATTCACAGTATTTCATTATCAGATGGAGATATTTCCACTTGAGTGAATTTTCTAAATGGCATAATTATATCTACATTTTCAATCGTTCAATTTGGTCATTTGATGGTCAATTTCTCTTTGGTGAAATATTCTCATGGTTGAGTAAATTTTTTTTCAATTCAAAAAACATATCACTTCCCAAATAATTTTTCGGCATCTATTTGGGCCAAATGGATATGTTTTTTTTGAACATAAACAGGAACTCTCATACTAATTTTTGGTATAAAATCTGATTTCTCAATCTGTGATTAGTTCAGCTACATCTCATGTCTTGAGATATGCAGCATTTCATTCCTCAGTATCGATGTGAGTATCAAGTTTAGAAGTATCAGTTACACGAACTACTACCTCATCAAAGATTAGACCTCTTTCTCCTCCGCATTTGATCTTCACTATTTGATTATTCTGTACTCCGTATGCTTCAGCATCTGAAGGCAACATGTGAACATGTCTTTTTGCAATTATCATTCATTCATCTATTGTAATTTCGTTTCAATTTGGAGCTATAATAGTAATTCATGCAGATCATTTTAAATCTCCAGAAAGTCTTATGGGAGCCATTACTCATAATTTAAATTGGTCTGCCATAAGAATCTCTACTTGAGTTTGTGGTCTGTATGGTCAAAGGATTCTCACTTTTGATATTTCTCATTTAGGTCATTTTAGGACTAGGCATTCTTCTGCAGCGAATTGTCATGGTTGAGAAAGATCATTTTTTTTAGTTAACTCAAATCATTCTCAAAATAGTGCTTCAGCATCGGCTTTGGATAGATGGATATGTCTGTTGGAAACTCAAATTGGTACTTGCATGTGTTATTTTGTTGATAAGATAAAAGAAGCTCATACTTTATATTAAAGTTATGAAAATTTACAATAGACAAAATTATTAATCTATCATTTTTTTAAGAAGAATAATTTAATTGGATAATCTCAATCAACACTTTCATATCAACTAAAAGTTCAAAGATTGATAGTTTTTTCTCAAATATTGTTTTTTTGCGATGATTGTAATAAGAAATTTCCTCTTAATCCAGTCAAATAAACAAAAATATCCATTAGATCTTTCTTATCAATACCTGTCATTTCTCAGATTTCATTTAATATGTTGTTTGTTTCATTTTCTGTTGGTATATTATATCAGTCTTTTCTCATTTCTTGTGCATATTTTTTAAGTGATTTATTTGATCGATGGCTAATATTTCAGCGATTTCATCGTGTGCTTACATAATGTGTAAAGGCTGGTTCAATCTTGTATACATCTATTTCTTTTTTGTATTCTTCATCGGAAATTTTGTCCAAATTAGGTTCTATTATAGTATATTTATTTTTTAAATTTAATGTGATAATTCTTTTATTCGCATCTTTTTCGATTCTGATATTTTTTAATAAATTTTTAATTTTTTTGATAGCTTCTGAATCTGTTTTAAGTAAAGATTTCTTATGTTCTTCTAATCGTGAAATGTGAAATTTTTGCATAGGGTCTTCTAAAATCTTTTTTACATCATTTTTGTACGTATTTATGTTAGAATTTTTTGGACTTTTGGAAGTACGATTATTTAGGATATCGTTGTCCTTATCTGGTTTGTTTTGCATTGTTGTTTTAATAGTGATATAAAAAATTGTAATTATATTATAATCAAATGTTGCTTCTTTGTCAATTTTTTTAGGATTTATTATCTTATTGTATCAGATATTTTAATTTTTTGAAATACATCTTTTTGATAAAACTTTTGCAAATCACTGTAGGATTCGTACAATGTTATTGTTGTATGTTTTATTAATTTATGAGGTTTTTGATGATTCAAAAGTTAATGTATGAGTTTGCTGAGCTTATTGCTCCGAATCTTTGAGTTTCTGAGGATGAAATAGTTTCAGATGTAGTTATAGCTCCAGATAATGTGAAAGGAGATTTTGCATTTCCTTGTTTTAAACGAGCTAAAACTTTATGAAAAAATCCTGCTCAAATAAGTAGTGAAATCGAGAGTAAAATTCAGACTTCTGATTCTTTTTCTGAAATTATTTCGGTTTGACCATATGTAAATGCAGTGTTAAATTCTGAAAATTTTGCCAAAAATGTAATCGAAAAAATAGAAAAAGAAAAAGCTGATTTTGGAAGAGGAGAGTCTACATGAAAACAATTTATTTTAGAATGATGGCAGCCAAATACACATAAAGCAATTCATATATGACATATTAGAAATATTTTGGTGAGCGAATCGAATGCCAGAATTTTGAAATATGCATGAAATGATGTGGTAAAATGCTGCTATCCATGAGATATAGGAGCTCATGTGGCTAAATGGATTTGGTATTATACCAAATTTTATCAGTGAGACATGCCAAAGGAAAATTTTTCAAAACGAGTAGGAACTTTGTATTCAGATGCTACGAAAAAGGTGGATGAGAATCCTGATGTATATAAACCAGAAATTTGAGATTTACAAAAAAAATTGGAAGATTGAGATGAGGAGTTAGTTAAAATATGGAAAGAAACTAGAGAACTTTGTTTACAGGATATGAAGAAAATTTTTGCAGAACTCTGAAGTGAAGAAATTGATAAACGATACTTTGAAAGTGAAGTAGAGAAACCTTGAATTGAATTAGTTCGTAAGTTACAAGCAGAATGAAAAGCTGTAATTTCTGAATGAGCATTAGCTATAAATTTGGAAGAGTACGGTTTATGACGATTTTTACTTCTCAAATCAAATGGAGCTTCACTTTATTCTACCAAAGATATTGGATTAGCATTCAAAAAACAGGCTGATTATCCAAATTATTCAAAATCACTCTATATCGTTGGTTCAGAGCAAGAGCATCATTTTGCTCAGCTTTTCAAAACTTTGGAAATTATGTGAATCAACCGTGATAAACTCCAGCACATTTCATATTGATTAGTTGATTTGAAAGAATGAAAAATGTCTTCTCGTGCATGAAATGTAATTCTTTATGAAGATTTCCGTGATCAATTACTAGAAAAAGCTGAATCGATGGTTGCTGATAGGGATATTCCATTAGAAGAGAAAAAAGAGACAGCGAGAAAAATCGCATTTTGAGCAATGAAATTTGGGATGCTTTTGCAGGATAGTGAGAAAAAAATTATTTTTGATCAACAGACGGCGCTTTCTTTTGAGTGAGAAACCTGACCATATCTTCAGTATACAACTGCAAGGATGTCTTCAATCTTAAGAAAAAATCAACGAGAACTTGATTGAAATGTTGAGTACAGTTTACTCAATACAGATGAAGAAAAAGCTTTATTATTAAAATTAGCATCATTTGAAGAAGAAGTTCAAAGAGCATCAAATGAATATAAACCAAACTATATTGCAAGATGGTGTTTAGATGTGGCTCAGCTTTTCAACTCATATTATCATAATCATAAAATTATTGATGATTCTAATCTGGAACTTAGTAAGGCTCGTTTACACTTGCTTCAATCTATCCTTCAAGTAATGAAAAATGCATTAAATCTTCTTTGAATTGATGCAGTAGAAAGTATGTAATTTATTTTCAGGATTTTGTTCTATAGTCACTGCTATTATGAGTTTTTGCTCATAATCAGTCTTTTATTTCAATTCATAATTCTTGGCATACTTGGACTTCTGGAATATTTCATGAGAAACGATCTCATCATTTTCAGAATATTATTTTTGTATCCTCTCAGTATTTTTCCTTTATTAATTTCGTTATTTCTCTAATACTTTCACAAACAGATCAATCTTTATCTATTGAAAGAAAAACTTGATCTACGACTTTTAGAGAGCTTACGATTTTCATTCTGAAATTTTCGTCTTGAAAAACTTCATCATTTCCTGTTTTTAATTTTGCCTGTAAATCACTATTTACAATTACCCACAGTTCATCTCACAACTGTTTACATAGTTCTAAACATTCGATATGTCATGGGTGGATTGGATTAAAATATCCAGATGTGATTACAATGGTTTTCATTGTCAGAGTTGGAGTGAAATAAAATTATATATGAACTCTAAATACTTCGTAAGAGACAAGTCAATTTCATACGGCGTTCTTTATCATGGATTCATTCCTATTTAATAAAGATTGTCAGCTTTTTATTTCTAATAAAATAATTTTTCTAAGATGTCATGAAGCTAATCAGTCAAAAACTAGATAATCGATTCATTTTCAAATAAATACCATATCCTTAAAATCATAGGGAAATCATGGTAGTGCGGGTGCTAGTTTTTCGTTAACATCTCAAAGAATTACTTTGCGGGCTTGTTTTACTGATGTAGAGCGTGCTGATTTAACAGCAGAATGAACAGTAAGTTTTGCAACAATAAATCAAACTATTAATCAGACTATTGCTCATATTATTAGAGGATGAATATTGTTTGGCATTTTATTGATTTGTTTTAAATGAGTATTTTTAGGTTATTGGAAACTTGACTAAAAGCAAGCTTTTGTTTGAAAAAACTCCCACATCGATACATGTGAGAGTTTTGTCCCCTTAGGAGAGAGGTATGGGGCATATATGGGATAAGAAATGAATTTTTATCCGTGCAAAGAAATATATTATATAAATGAATCTAAAAATCAACACTTTTTTATTTTGAGTTTTTTCTCTGTTTTCAATTGGATTTTTTCTTCTTTTTCTTAGGTTCAGGTGGAATGTATTGTTTATTTTTTTCTTTCTCCCATAATCAAATTGTTATTCAGTATAATAGGAAAAAAGGATAAATAACCATCCTATCTACTAATGAATGTAATACTAATCATTCGATACATAATCAAATAAATCAGATTCCAAATCATAATAATGAGTAATATAATAGTTCTTGATATGGAGATTTATTCTTTTTGCAGTATAACCGAATCATTTTTGTGGTATATCGTAGGATGATAACACATAATCATAGTCGGAATATTATTCATATGATTCAGAATTCCATTAATATTTGTAAGTACTGATTTTCAGGATTGAAACCATAGGTAGAAATCTGATTTTTTACATTTTCTTTTCTGAGTAATTCACAGCGTTGATTGTCTAATTGAATTGAATCGATATCTTCATATATGTCTACAGGTTCATCTGTATAACATAATTGGTGAGAAGCAGGTCACGAGTATCATGCTCACCGTCAAAATAATAGATTTTGTTTAGCTATATCCCATCATGCTTTCATCAATTGGAGGTGTCCAGTATTTGAATGTTCTCTTACCATTATTCATCTTCATAAATATGCGAGTCATCATAGTCCGATTAAGGCTAAAATGATTAGTCGTATGAAATATTTTTTAACAGATTTTCGATACACAATGAAAAATAGAATAATTGCTTCTAGTGCTCGAACTGCTATTCATGCACGTGATCGAGTGGAAAGTATTAAAAGTCAGAATATGATTACAGGGAATATTTGATCTTTTCTTTTTTTGTTTCTTAAAAATCATAATACGAATACTGGGAAAAATGCGATTAGCCAAAATCAAAAACTTGTTGGTCTTTCGAATAGAAATTGATTTCTAACGTGTCATTGGTTTATGAGTGTATAATATGCAGCAGGTGGGTTTTGTCATACAGTTCATTCATAAATTTGAGGATTATATCCAAATAATTTAAGGGCATTTGGCATTAGTCGAACAATAAACCACCAAGCTAGTCCAAGTCGGAGAGACCAGATAATTAATTTATTATACAACTGGAGTAAATCTTTATCTTTTTCTGTAAAAAACAACAAACCTAAACAAATTCAAATTCCAAAGATAAAAAATCAGAATAAATCATATTTTGCACTCAAAACAAAAGCTTTAATTCAAACTTGTTGAATTATTACAGCTAAAAATAGAAAAACTATAATTGTTATTAAAAAGCTTAATATGAATTGGATGACAAATTTTGATTGAACATTTTTTAGTAATAATTTTCGTGATATTTTGTCAGTATTTTCTTTGTTTTTTACGATTTTAATTCGTGATTTTAAGTTAGAAAGGATGTATCGTAATAATATTACTATAAATATTAACAATATGAATTCTTTCCACATCCAGAATAGTGTCCAGAATTTTCCATCTCGTCATAATTTGAAAGTTACGAAAGTTTGTAAGAAAAATTGTAGTAAAAGTCAAATCACAAAGATTTTACATAATAGAGCGATCCAAAAATTTAGAGGTTTGGAACAAATATTAGACCATCGTAATGTAAGTTTTTTCATGATGATTAAGAAAATACCTAAAAGAGGATGTCTGATTTTTTACTTTTTTTATTTTTGTTATTTTATAGAAATTGTCGGAATATAATTATTATTGCTGCAACTGCTAATATAGTTTGAATTAACCACATGTACATTACAATTGTATATTCTTTAATTCATTTGTATTCTAAGTAATGATGGAAAGGAGCGATAGGGAATAATTTGTGGTGAAAAACTTTTTTCCAAAACATTTGGAGTCAGCTAGTACATAAGTCGATTATAAAAATTAAGAATACAATAACCATAGGAATGAGTATTCAAATACTCATATTTAGTAAGTATGTAGTGGCGGCGATTAATCATCATAGGCAAAATGCTCAACTGTCTCACATAAATACTTTTGCTGGATTGATATTGAAAAACATGAAAGCAACTAAAGTTGAAATACATATTCATAGAACTGTTGTAGCAAGATATCTGTGAGAGATAAATAAAGCAACAGCGAATGTTAGTAATACAAAAATGTTTAATCAACCAGCTAATCAATCAAGTCAATCTGTAATATTTACGGCATTTACTATAAATATTGTTGCAATGAATGTAAGGATAGGGAATCATCGTCATAAATGAATAATTCAAAATGCTGGTGCAAGGTTTATGTAATCTATTCATAATACCCAATAAAATCGATATGATATCCATCATGAAAAGAGGATTAATCCGAGCATCTTAGCTCTCATGTTTAATCATTTTACTTTACCTACGTTACGAATATTTAGTATATCATCGATTAATCAGATTAATCACATGCTGAAAAATCAGAACAATATAATATACGTTTCTTGTCTATTCCAAAGATGATAGTTTGTCCATCACATTTTTTGAGAGATTCGAGATATTCCAATCATAACAAGCATCATGAGTAAGAATAATCATCAACCCATTGTTGGTGTCCCCGCTTTGTGCTCATGCAATTTTGCGAATATTTCAGCTTTTTCTCAAGTTGCAGTATTACTACGGATTGTTTTACCAGCTTTTCGTTTTTTGAGGAGTTTGATATATAGAGGGTAAATTATAATAGCTATAATAAATGTAGCGAGAGTAAAACTTAGAATTAGAATTAAATTGTTTAGCATATTCAGAATTATTTAGTAAAAATTTGACTTGAATCTAGTGTGCTTTTCTTATACAAAAATGCAAGGGGATTTTGGTTTCATTTTTTATGCGTGAATAACTAGAAACAATTGAAACTTAGAGGAGAATCCATATTATACTCATAGTTTATGAGTAATTGATATTTTATGGATTTTTTTCCTCTAGTAAAAGCAATATATGATAAAATTCCAAATATAACTGCTGATGAAATTAAGGATATGCAGCGTGCTTTTGCTAAAGAGAAAAAAATGAAAGATTTGCCATCTAAATCTCAAATTTTGCAGTCGTATTTTAATGCAGTGAAAGAGTGAAAATTGGAAAAGAATCAAACTTTTGAAATGCTATTACGTAAAAGGGCAATTCGTTCTCTTTCATGAATTGTTCCCGTTCAAGTTTTGACTAAACCTTGGCCATGCCCAGGACAATGTATATTTTGTCCTAATGATCCATGAATGCCGAAAAGTTATATTAAATCTGAGCCTGGAGCTATGCGTGCATGGTTGAATCAGTTTGATCCAATGAAACAGGTTTATAATCGTTTGCAATCATTAACTACAACAGGGCATCAAACAGATAAAATTGAAATGATAATTCTTGGTTGATCGTGGGATGCTTATCCAAGAGACTATAAAATAGATTTTGTGAGACAGCTTTATGATGCTTGTAATACATTTTCTGATTTGAAGATTGAGCAAAATTTATGATGAGAAGGTGAGGATAATTCTAAATACCATTTTGAGATTGAGAATTTGGATGAGATAAAGTATTCTGATTCGTTACAAGAGGCGATAAAACGTAACGAAACAGCTAAAAATAGGATAATAGGATTAACTATAGAAACGCGTCCAGATTTAGTTAGTCATGAAAATTGTAAATTTTGGCGTGAATTAGGGGTAACTAGAGTAGAAATCTGAATTCAATCAACAAATGATGAAGTTTTGATATTAAATAAAAGAGGTCATGATGTACAGAAAATAAAGGATGCAATTCATATTATGCGTCAATATGGATTGAAAATCTCAATTCATTTAATGCCATGACTTTATGGTTCAGATTTTGATAAAGATATTCAAAGTTTTAAAGATATTTATTCAGATCCATCTTTTCAACCAGATGAAATAAAATTTTATCCAACATCGGTCATTCCAAATACGGAGTTGTATAATTTATATAAAGAATGAAAATATACTCCGATAACAACAGAGCAAATTTTATCTGAAATTCGTGAAACTTTTTTAAATATAATACCTCCTTATACTAGAATTAAGAGGTTAATTCGTGATATTCCAGCTACTGAAATCGTTGCTGGATCTAATATTACTAATCTTTCTCAAATGGCACATGAATCATTATTAAAAGAGATGGGGGATAGCTATCATTGAAAGTGAAATATTGATATAGAAAAATTTTATGAGCGTTTATATTGAGATTATAAATTGTATGAAAGTGAGGAAGAATATTTTTCGAAACATGTCATTTCGAACGAATGTGGGCAAAAAAGGCCTCCCTTTGATAAGGGAGGTGGCGAATGAAATGAGCCGGAGGGATATAATTTAGTGAAGAATAAAAATGTGGATATTTATAAAAAGAATTTTTTGGCATATAATCCTTCATTGCTTGAAAAAGCGAAAGAATTAAAACAAAATATGACAAAAGCAGAAAAGAGATTATGGTATGATTTCTTGCAACCATTGGATATAAAAGTTTTAAGGCAACAGCCAATAGATGAATATATTGTTGATTTTTATATAGCATCTAAAAAATTGGTAATAGAAGTAGATTGAGATACACACTGGACAAATGATGAACTTAAATATGATAAAATAAGGACACAAATTTTAAATGCTCTTTGATTGAGGGTAATTAGGTTTACAAATGATGAAGTGTTAAATAATTTTGAATCAGTTTGTGGGGAAATAAATCAACTAATATTAGATATCCCCCCTTTATCCCCCCTTGTTAAAGGGGGGCAGTGTACACAAATAATTTGAACACAGCCGGATTTAAAATCTTTTCGTAATTTTGTATGTTTGGATACTAGATCTAGAGAGGTAAGAAATAGAATAGAGAAAAAGAAGTCAGATTTTTTGAATTTAGTTTTGCGTTGGTATAAATCTTCAGTAGGGCAGGAATGTTTTATTTCGTTTGAAGATGAACTGGGATATTTGTATGGATTTACTCGTTTATTATTGCCAAATGATGATAGTGTGGTTTGAGTTGAATGATTAGAAAAATGAACAGCAATAATTAGGGAATTACATGTGTATGGAGAGTTGCAGAAGATTTGAGAAAAGTCTAATCAATGAACTCAGCATACGTGATTAGGAAAAAGATTATTATCTTTTGCTGAGAGGCTCTCAAAATCTTTTGGATATAATCAGATTTCTGTGATTTCATGAGTGGGAGTGAGAGAATATTACAAAAATTTGTGATTTGAATTAAAGTGAACTTACATGTCTAAAAGTTTTTAGTGAAAAAAAATTTTTGTACAAAAAAGTCCTTAAAAATTTGACAAAATTTGATGTTTAGAGTATAATTGGGTATCTAATTTTATTATGCTTTAAGATCAAATGAAACAAAAACGAAAGGTAAAAAGCTTACTTCCAAAGAAAAATTTCGTAAATGGAAGAATTTTGACGATATTGTTAGTAGTTTTGTCATTGGTACTATGTGTATGATGAGTATCATTATTGACACATTCTGCATTTGCTGAAGAAGGCGAAGACTGACAATATTCAGTAACGGTAAATTATCGATATAGAAATAGAGCAGATACAGTAACGGGTGTACTTGAGCACTCAAAAACTGAAATATACAATAATGGTGCTTCTTATTCTATACCGAGTCCCAAGCATTCAGGCTATTCCTGTTCTCTAGAGCAAGTTACGGGTGTAGTAAATAATGCAAATGTTATGAAATATGTTTATTATACACCAGAAGAAGATATAAATGAGAATGGAATACCAGATGATGGAGAGTGGTGTGAATTGCAGACAGTTTGTAGAGATGAGGATGGCAGAAGAATTGATGATTGTTGATCTGTTTTAGGAAAAGATTATATTCGAGGAGAAACTTATCAAATTCCTGTTCCTGGGGGGATTGTTAATTATGTACCGGCAATGACCTCAGTACCGTTTGAGGTTAATAATGTTCATTCAGATATTGTAGATTTGCCATACAACAAAGATTTTAATAATGATGGGGTAGCAGATAAGGATGAATATAATATAACTATGAATTATACGTGCAAACTTTGTGGAAGGAAAGAATATGAATATTGTATTCCTGAAAAAGAGTTATTAGCCCCTAAAACTGACCCTACTCAAACAAGTCAAGATGATGTATCTTTCCCGTGATATAGGATAGAATATGATCCGTCGGAAGTAAGTCCAGAAGATGATGGAGAAGAATTCGATATAACTGTAAAATTAACTCCAGAAAGAGATCAGAACAATGATTGTGTTTATGATTGAGAGCAGGAACTTTGGGAAATTACTGAATTTGATTACACATGACTGGATAATAGGGTAGAAGTGCTTTATGGTATGCGTTTTCTAGATCCATCAGATTTTACGAAAATTGTGAATAGTATTTATATGAGTGGTTCTAGTTTGTATATTTCACCTAATCCAGTGATAGTAAATGGTTCTAATAATACTGTTGATACTGGTGTGTATAGTCATATTTTATGATGAGAAAATAATGAGGTATCTTCAAATAATATAACTCTGATAGCATGATCAAATAATAAAATTCATGCCTGAAATGATAATGCTTCAGTTTTGTGATGAAGTGGTAATGAAGTTATGTCATGAAAATCTGGTTGAATCTCAGCGATTCTAGTAGGGTGAGAGTCGAATGTAATGGGAACTGGACACGATGGAAATGCTTTGATTTGATGAAGTAATAATACTATTTGACCAATTGAAGATCCATACGCAGATGCAGATGAGGTATCTGATAGTATTGTTTTGTGATGAGAAAGAAATGCTATTGGTATAGATTCTTATAATGTAATAATTTGATGAAAAAAAGTTCTTGTACAGGGTAAACATAATATTTTTGTATATTCTAATATAGATGGTTGATTCTCTCCACGTTCACATAATGCTTTTTACTTGAATGTAGGAGGTGGAGTGTGAATTAGTACAGGTTGAATTGAGTGATTATCCGTTGGTGGAGCGGTTAGTGTTTGAAGAGTGAATATTAATATTGACGACTGTACGGGGGATAGTTTATGAGTTATATGATCATATGATGGTTGTCTAGTATGATGTACAAAGGTTTCATTTAATGATGGTAAAAAATGGGAACTATTAGATCAATGAAATGAATGTGCAAAAATTTGCCAGAATAATTCTGGTCATTGTCTTAATCAGGATGATGAAGTAGTTAATGTAGAAGACTCTAGAGCTCAATGTACTGAAGGGGTAGTAAATACAGATAATGCTGAATTATGTATAAATGATTTGGATTCTTATAGGGGAGTATTTTTTGAAACAAGTTTGATAGATTCTAATGAAACTTGTCCAACAACAGGTCAGAATATTTGTGTGTATAAATGTAAATCAGGATATCATTTAACAGGTACTGCTTGACATGAAAAATGTTATGCGGATTGTCCATTACCTCGAAGTACTGAAAAAATTAAACACAATGAGAAGGTGACATGATATAATACCGGTAATGTAAATTGTTCAAATGATATTTATGTATTTCCTCGTATGACAGAGATAAATAATAAGGGGCAACCTTTGTGAAATTATGAAAAAGGCCCTATAATAATATGAGGTATAGCTTATTCTAACAGGGCTAAAAATGGAACAAGTTTTGAATCATGCGGAAATTATGATCACAAAAAGACATTAATTTGTAATGATTGAACATTGTATTTAATGAAGGCCGATGGAAAAGCTGATAAATCTACAGCTGGAGTGGCTAGAAGCTATAAATATGAGAGTTGTAGTCTCCATGATTATAGTTGTGATACTTCAGTTTATAACTTGACACAACAGCAAATAAAGGATGAAAAGGATGATTTACCAAGCAATGGAAACTGGAAAGTGGATGATAGAAAAATATTACAATGAATAAGATGAAAATATGAGGTATGTATAGATTATAATGCGGTTCCAAGTGATCCAGCGGTTAAATGAGAGCAGTGTGATGAATCAACATATCATTATAAGTTTACAGGATGTCAGGCTGGATACGATTTGATTGATGGTAAATGTATTAAAAAATGTGCTTTGATAGGAAGTGATGGTAATTCTCATTCATATGATGATGGCGCAGTAATTACTTGATATCAGATTACATGAGCGAAATGTCCTGATGAGTGTGTGGGAAGTAAGCTTGTATGTAATGATGGAGTTTGGCATTCATGAAGTAAGACATGACCAAATGCTGATGAGGGAAATTGGTATAATTATTGTGAATGAGGTAAAAAGACTTGTGATAGCGATGTGTATAATGTAACTCAAACTGAGCATAATCAATATATTAGTACTTCAATATATACTGGTTGTGTAAGTTATGATGTGAGTGGTAATAAATGTACAACAGGTGATACTAATTATAAATTAATTAATTGTGAAACTGGAAATCATACTAAAAATAATAAGTGGTGTATAAGTAATACAGGACAAGACTGGTGTCATAAGGGATATAAGCCAGATGGTTCAGATTATGTTGTTGTTAATGTTCCGATAACATGGAGTGGCTCATGGAATACAGGTAATTGGACAGAGCCTGAAGATTGTAAATGGGCTTGTAATGATGGATATGTAACTGGAAGTGATGGAAAATCATGTGTGTTAGCTGAATGTTGAGAAACAACCAATACATGTAAAAATGGAGTTAACGCAACCTGAACATGAAGTGATAATTCAGGTTCTTGGTGGAAATGTGGAAGTAAACAATGTCATTTGTGTAATTCATGATATTATGATGTAGGTTCATGAGAAACTTATCCATATTGTGATAAGATTCAGAATAATAGTTGTGATAATACATATCCATATTGATGTACCTTAACATGAACAGCTAATGAAAGAAATAGTGATAATATAACATTTACTTGGAATTGTCCAGGAATACCTGAGGGAGTAGCTCAGGGAGAGACGTGATGTAGTTTTAGTTGTCCTGCTTGAAATTCTTGGAATTTTGATCATAAGCAATGTGAAGCGAATGTGTGTGCTCTACTTCCTGAGAATGAGGGTGATGTAAAGTGGTGCTTTTGAGCAACATGACAAGCAACTACTAATAATATGAATCCGACATATGACTCTAAATGTGAACAACCGGTAGCATGTAAATATAGATGTAGCCAATGATATTGGAGATATAATGGTGTGTGTATTAGTACTAATCCTATATGTGGAGACTCTCTTTATAGTTGTAATGCAAGTTTCCCAGTTAATACTGGAAGTGATGAGTCTCATTATTATCGAGACTGTGAGGATCAGGATTGAAGTATATTAACTACAGTGAGGTGTGAATTGGGAAAAGAGAGATGAGTATGTGGAAAGGCGGTGGAGTGAACGTGTGAAAACATAGTTGTTCCCGATGAATGATGAGAATGTCCTAATTCGATACATTGTGATAGTATCCCTAAAAATCAGCCATTGCCAGATTGTTGTCTTAAACAGATGACTAGTCCACCAGATTGTACTAGTTATACAGAGGAATCAGTCTGTAATAATAAAACAATGAATATCTATAACAGAGATGTGAATATGTGTAGTTGGAACAATTATCTTACAGGTGATGGTGCTTGTTATTGTGATTGAGTAAAATGTGGTGATGAAAATTGTAATGAAGATTGTCATGATTATTGATATTATTATGATGATTTCTTTGAAGGACGATTTTCAGATATAAAACCGATTACATATTGGTATATTGATAATCCTTTCAATAAATATTTTAATGTAATTGATCCATTTAATGCATATGATGCTTTATTGGTTAGTAATGTACCATTGCAATGTACTAATGATTGAGTTCTGGTTGATACGGGTAGTATAACGATTGTGAAACCGTATAATAGGAGTAGCGCTTTGTTTTGATTTAATTCAATTAACGAATTAAATGAAAAATTAAGAGAATGATCGTTCTATTCTTATAAATATAATTCATGATGGGTTGAGCATGATCGTACATTTACATGATATTGTGAAGACGATCCTGAAGGGTGTAATCGTGGTTATAGCCCTTGAGACAAAACAGTTTTGTATATTTATGATTATGGTTATGGACTTGTTAGAGATTGTGATCCGGAACATGCCAAAGTTGAAGTAGAATATGGTAAGACTTGTTCTATTAATAATATGGCATGACCTTGGATATCAACTTGTACAAACAATTATGATCCGTATTAAAAAATAAAGAAGCTGAATTTGGAGAGATTCAGCTTTTTGAATATTGACTATTAGTTTTTATAAATTGTGTGTATTAGTATTATTTATTGAAAAATTCTTTAATTAGAAAAAGTTATGCTGACTGTTTGGCTATCAATAGCTTTGTTTGCTTGGTTGATATTATTCCAAGCTCAGGTTCATTTAGCATCTGTGCATAGATATATCGTATATTCAGTATTTTCTCATGCTTTCTTTCAGTATTTCTTGATTAGTTTAGGACTGAAATATAGATCTTGTCAAATATAGTTCTTGTAATTACTCTTAGTAATTTGAGTACCATTTTGGTCTACGATTCATGGTCATACTATTACACTATTTTTGTAAATTCATTTAGGAATTTTGATTAGATTTTCAGAGCCTAAGTTGATAGTATTTGGTAATTGTGGATATAGTTGATAAATAAGTCATCAAGGATTGACACTGATAGTGGTACAGTATGGTTGACCATCTACTAATACTTGATTTGTTAATCCGTGGTCTCTGATTAGTTTTCTATTTTGTGAACTGGTAATATTTGGATTGGCTATCATATTGATGCATGATGCATCATACAAATCTCAAGCTTCTTTCGGTGCTCACCGAGAGCTACCTTCTCATCATCAACTATATAAATGAGATGTTCCACTCCGAATTCTACCGTCGTTGTTTAAAGTAATGCTAGGGTGCATTGATCTATCGTTGTACCATCAATTGGTTGTCGTGAAAGAATGTGACGTTAAATTGTTATCTCATCACATAGCAGCATCTCATCAGTCACTAGCTATGGTATATTGACTATTTGGAGTATCGGTTTCTCATGTTTTGATTATTTTATATATTAGCGCTCAATTATCTTCTTCAAGAGGACTTTTCTTAATGTTTGTTATGGCTCACATTATGCAAAAAACATTATTCGCTTTTGATAGATTTTGTATTGCTTGTCTAGTTTCTTTATAATCAACGTTCCGTCAGTCTTCTCCATTTGTGGATTGTAAAGTTGGAGATGCTGCGGGTGAACTGGTAAATAGGTAGAAATTTGATTGAGGGTGCGATTGTATGTATTCTAATATGGTTTTGTAGTCTTTGGTGTGTGATTTATGGTATATTTTGAATTTTTTATTTTGTTTCTGCAATATTTTTTTAACGGATGTCATCAAGTATTTTCATACCTTGTCTCAGTGTCATCATGCAGAACTTTCAGTATTTGAATCTAACATAAATTCATATAATCATTGAAATCAAGGCGATTGATATATCCATTCTCACATCATAATAATTTCATTTTTTGCAAGTAAGTTTTTGATCTCTGTCGGTGTCATTGTCGTTGTTCAATTTTCAAGCATCTCTACTATAAGTGATTGTGTAGGAAGAGTTTTTGTAGTTTCAATTAGGTGTCTTTCTCATTCTGTTGAAAGATCTCAGAAAACTTCATCGGACCTTAGTCATGTTATCAGGTCAGCCTTATCTAAACTAAAGTTAGCATATTCTAACGGTTTGATAGTAAGTATATCAGAGCTTACCTCACTTTGTTTTCAATCTTTTTGTACAGTAAAGATTATTTTACATTGTCATGGATATTGTGGAGTATAATGTTGTGGATCAGTAATCTGTGTAGTTTCTCAGTCCATTTCTATTTCTACTTTTACTAAGCTAGCTCCATTTCAAAAAGTTATTCAATTAAGTAGATTTACTTCTTGATCTACTTGCATATTTAAATTTTGAA
>Ga0310691_10003898_pt1 | contig 17273 bp, 9 predicted proteins | sample 176DNAGHGlowgp2_FD_203887 | JGI IMG/M metagenome (GOLD analysis project Ga0310691, IMG submission 203887) | Sheep rumen microbial communities from Palmerston North, Manawatu-Wanganui, New Zealand - 1766 DNA GHGlow gp2 (v2) (version 2) | ecosystem: Host-associated > Mammals > Digestive system >...
AGGCAAACCCTAGTAACACTACGATCGAATTTAGAACAGTAAGCATTTAATGATGCGCTTGTAGTAATAAGTTGTTCGCCATACTGAGAAGTATCGCCAGACCCAGAACCACTACCCGAACTGTTATCATCGGCTTCAATAATCTTAAAATATCCACCATCGCTGCAAATAGAAAATAACTTTTCGCCACTTGCTTTTGATTGCGAAGTAAGATTTAATTGATCGCTAGACACATCAAATGTTAATGCGCCATTAGAATATGTAGCGTTAGATCTACTGATTGCTTTATTGCCATTAGTAAGTGCATTATATGGAAGTGTAGCACCACTAGTATTATAAACCGCCTTATTTAATCCATTATCGTCATTACGTATCTCATACTTACCACTTTCTATAGACCAAATACTATAGTAATTGGTTCCCGTGCTACTAGTGTTGTTAGTCGGATCAACTTTTATAATAACATCATAGCCATGCGACAGCGTATTCTTAACCGCATTAAGTAATGCATCGGATAGCTTAATAGTAGCTGTAGCAGGAGCATCAGAATCCTTTAGCTGACCATCAGTACCATACATATGATATTGCGATGAACTTGGAGTAGAAGCATGTTCCAACGTAATCGTATCTGTCAAATTACTTGCACCACTGCCAGAACTGCTACCCGAGCCATTCAAATCACCCCAATAGTATGAATATACAGGTCTAGCAGCATCTACTACACCAATATAGTCACCGGACCCAGTATTGAATGTAATATTTTTTATTAAGTATGATTTGCCATTTGAAGTAGTAGTTTCACCCACTCCTTGCCAAAATCCTGTTCTTACAGCAGTCCACTTATACGATGGATTTTCTCCAAGATCTGTACCAAAAGTAGGTTCGGTCGTAGTAAGACAAATTGTAAAATATGGATTCGTGTGTCCAAGAGGACTTCCAGTCTCGCTTACAGCAATCCATAGCTTGTATTCTGAATGTTCGGCTACGAAATTTTGTGCAGCTGTTACATATGCCTTTGGTACACCAATACCCGCATAAGTTCTTTCGCGTTGTGTCCATTCCGAAGGAGGATTAATGGTATCAAAGAATACATACTCAACATTATCAACTGTACCAATATGAGTACCGGAACCGCTTCCACCTTCACCTGAACCACTACCAGACCCAGAACCTCCTTCACCAGAACCGCCTTCACCCGAACCAGAACCACTGCCGCCACTACCAGACCCAGAACCACTACCAGAGCCGCCTTCACCGCTACCACTCTTGGTATTAAGCAAACCGTATTTAAACTCATAAGTATAGGAAGTAATACCATCAAATGTACCAGTTGCTTCAGTCGGAGTGAGTTTTATCTCTGTGGGAACTTTAAACGATGTACCACTAATTGTATAATCTTTCCAAGTAACATCAAGCTTGTACGTATAATACTTGTATCCGCCACTAATGCTCGGAATACTTATCGATGTTGTAGCACCTTCATAAATATTAGCTGCACCATCAACATCGCTATAAGCTCCGACTCCAAATGCGCCATCTGTAAGAATAGCTACGCAACCCTTGCCTGCTACTCTAATTCCATTTTGATTGTTTGTAGTGTTAATAGTATTAAAGGCCACGTAACCGGATTCAGAACTACTGCCACCTGTTAAATATCCATTAGCTAATACTGTATACAATCCATTAGCATCACCAGTTGAAATTCCGTCTGTTCCGAGATAGACTCCATTGCCACTTCCCTCTAACGACGCTCGATCATTTGTATAGAATGAGCAATCATCGAAATTGAATCCAGCAATAAAAGCCGTGTTGTTACTAGTATTTACTTTAAATAGACCATTATTTTCATCACCAATAGAAACTCCATCCGTGCTAATATAAACACCAGCAACAGAGTCATCATCCAACGAAGTCTTGTCTTTGTAAATTGAGTAACCGTTAAAATTGAATCCAGCAATCAATGCGATATCATTATACACATCAACTTTAAACAAGCCGCTATTCAGTTCACCGATAGCGATGCCATCAAAGCCGATATAAATACCTTTTGTATTATCGTCATCTAAGTAACGTTTCGTATTGTAAATACTTGTTCCAGTTACATCAAATGAACCTATTTGCAATGTACCAGTATCCATGTTGGCCAGAATCAAATATCCACCCTGACCATCATCAATAGCAAGCGTTCCTGTGGTAATCCTAGTAGCAACAATCTGACCGTCCATTGTCAAAGCAAGATTTGGAAGACCCCACTCAGCGCTAACTGATGATCGCTCTTGAAACATCAATCCACCAAGAGTCCACTTCCACATCTGAGTCGAAGAAGCCTCGTCGATACCATTCGTAACAGTCAATGCCCAGACATGATCGCCATCTTCAGTGGGTACAAGTGTGACGTATCCATTAGTCATCATGTTAATAAGAGCCTCAGCATTCTCACGAGCAACTCTTAGAATTCCCTCACGTGCAGGAATATGCCAAGAGGTAGCTGAGATTTTGCTACTGTATCCGCCACCAGATTTTCTATCTGCACCATAATATCCACGAGTTTCTCTATTCATAGTGAATGAGGTATTCTCTGGATTGTCAAATGGTATAGTCATCTCTTTAACGATGAAAGTATCATTCAAGCCATGTATTGATGAAAAGCAGTTAATCTGTGACAGAAAATCAAAAGCTATCTCATTTGAGCCAGTAAGGTAATGCAAGTCTATTACCTTAACTGTAAGCTTTTGAGTCATGTATGTGTAGTCATTTAGATATGCTTCAGCAAGAGCTAGCAATTCAACTGGATCTTTAATATCTGACCATTCAACTGTCTGTTCTATTCGACCGTGTATGTTTTCCATGACGCGGTTAACAAGATACGCTCCATCTGCATAGAACTTAGGATTGGAAGGTTGTAAACCAAATATTGTATACTTTGGCTTCGGAGCATCGTCTTCCTCTTGCTGCTGACTTTGCTGAGCACTATCATTCTCGTCGTATTCTACACCACTCTCTTCTCCACCTTCGGAAGACTCTTCTTCAATCGTTGCACCATATGGTAATATAGCTGTAACTAGTTCTGACCAGTCATCATCACTAGTATAATCTAGCAAGTTTTTACCAAAGTTAACAGTCTGCCTTGACATTGGAAGTTGAGAGTCCGTAACAAGGTCTAAAACGTAACCAGGTGATGAATATGAATTACCAGTTCGTCTAATTCGAGCGTGTAGACCCCAATCTTCGAGAGCTTTACTCAAATATGAAAGAACATTGTCGCCATCAAACTCATAATCATGGAATCCTGTTCCCTTACCAGTAGAGCTTATTGTCGACACACCACCAGCAGTAATTCGACGATTACTAGCGACGTGCATGTTGTAAATATCCAACAAAAAGCGAACGTATTGAGGAAGGTCTAGACGATACAACTTTCCCAATGGCACAACAATATCATTAAGAAACGACAATACGCCCTCAGCCGTTAGCTTCTTTTGATTGTAAAAGTCTTTACTAATCTTTAGCGGACGTCCTGACCAAATCCACGTATCACTTCCATTTTGATTGTGGCGGAAGACGTCTATTGTTGTATCGAAACATCGTATCGAATCGTAGCAAACGTTTCCGACAGGAATTGTAGCTGTAAATGCTCCAGAAGAATTGTCTTTAAGTGATAGCGATGGTGAGATTAAACGATTAGTTACACGGTTGTAAGCATTATCGTCATGAATCAGAACACCGTCTGCGTATACTCTATACATTTGTCATCACCAACTATTAGCTATGGCATTGGCTAAACCAGAAACGTCGTTAATAGATTTCGCAAAAGGCTCAAGAGTATAACTCAATGTTACATGCGGAAGCAAACCTTCATTAGGAGACCAACCATCCATTGCCCATCTGCCTTCGTAAACCAAAGTCTTTGCGTCTTCTAACACCATGTATGCTTTTTTACCATGAATGTAATCAAGCATTCTATTGTACAATATTATCCACTCAATTGCATCTGAATAGATAGCGAACTCTATTGAACCAGTACAGTTACCATAAAGTACTCGTCCAGCAAGAGATTCTGTCAAATCCAAAGAGCCATAAGCACCTGGAATATCCACATAATGTGTTTTTACGCTCGGTGTTGAGATCATTGGCCGAGAAGTAGGAACTAAAAGCAGATCTCGGTATGTGTTGAACACTCTAATCGGAGTATCGTTTGCGTCCAATGTCTGAAAGCTTAATGAATGATACATTTACACGACACCCCTTCTATACAATGCCGCTGCCGAACCCAAATTTTCATCAATTCCTGGAGTAAGTTCGCCAACAAGAGTTCCACTATCGAGAACAACTCTCATGTTAGACACATCATTGAATCCTTGCTTCATGGAATTGTTAATATCAGCAAACTGCCCAGACAATGCCATTATACGTTGGTCTGTAAAGGCTTTCCAGTCATCAAATAGATGCTCAAGTAATGCGTTCTGATTGTCAATTAGATACGAAAGATTCACATCAATCTTTTGTAACATGTCGCCATTTATCTCATACCCGCTTATTCCATTTTGAAGGTTGGTGTCATCGAGAACTGGCGCAATAACTGGTTCAACGGCTGGTGCATCTTCAAGAGCACTTAATGACTCCAATGCGCCATAAGCCATGTCTCCGGTAGCATTAATGAACTCCTCCGAGTTTTCATTAACACCATTCGTCAAGCCCTGAACCAAATATCCACCTATTGCGAAACCCTCTTTTGAAGGAGATTCAATTCTAAAAGTGTCAGCAAGAGCATTGAGTGCTCCTTCAGCTAGATTTCCAGCAGCATCCCAAAGAAAACCGCCAAAATTTGCAATACCATTTATTACACCTTGAACGAGATTACCGCCAATATCAGCAAGGTCTTTCATCAATTGCTCGCCATCGAACTCATCCATGAAACCCTTTATTAGTTCTTTGGCACCCTTTGCAATCGTCACAACGCCATCAACAATAGCATTAAATATAGCGGTAATCAAATGACCGATAGCTTCATACAATGCTTGATGGTTTTCGTCAATTGCTTTTGCTAGACCGTCAATAAATCCGATAAGCATCTTAAAAGCAGCATCGACGATTTCATCCATCTTATCGGTAACGCCTTTGATGAACCCAAGAGCAATATCAATACCAGCTTTAACAATCTTTTCTATGTTGTTCGCTACAGCTTGTAAGAAACCAAGAATGATTTGAAGTGCCATGTTAGCCATTAGCGGTACGAACAAGGCTAGTTGCCCTAAAAGACTAGTTAACAACGTCAATAAAGTTAGAGTAATGTTAGGAATTTCGGTACGAATAACATCAAGAACAGTATTAATAATAGCTTTTACAGCTTCGCCAATCTTTGGAGCTTCGGTTATGATAGCTTGCAGAACGGTATCAAGTACAGATGCAGCGGCTTGAACCAATTCAATCGAATGCTCAGCAAAGAATTGAATAACTTCACTAAGAACCGTACCAAGAAAATCAAATAGTTGAGGAGTTTGTTCTTGCAAGAAAGGCCACAATTCGCTAAATATCACAGTCAATGTTTCAAACAATTGCGGCGTTTGCTCCTGCAAGAAAGTCCATAGTTGAGTAAGGAACGTACCAAGGAATTCGAATACTTGTGGTAGAAGTGTAGCTAATCCAGAAAGAATAGCACCGCCAAGAGTAACCAATGAAGTTACTAATTCAGCACCCTTGCTTGCAATAGTTGCAATAAACTGAATAAATGCAGCTGCCAACGCAGTTACTAATTCAGGTAAGAACATTATAAGACGCTGAAGCATACCCAAAAATGACTCAAATGCAGCGTTATTGGCAAATTGAACCATTGAATCTTTTATTGCATTCATACCAGCGGCTAAACTTTGGCAAAGAGGTCCGAGTATTTGAGCAAGATTAATAGCAACTGAGAGTTCAGTAAATGCTGTTGCTACTAAGAATATGGCCGCGCCTATCATAAGAAGGTTTTGACCATCAATCGCATATGAAGCAATGCCTAATCCAATTAATGCAACTGCAAATACTGCAAGACCTTTACCCAATTCAGGCCATTCCAATGCAGATATGCCATGTAATGCTCCAGCAAACATCAACATGGCAGCACCTAGCATCATTAATGCTCCGCCCAATGCGATTAATTCATCAGAAAGACCACCACGTGCACCATCTTCACCCTTTTTACCGCCATGACTAATAATGGCAGCGGCTCCAACCATACCAACTAATGCAGCAGCAAATACTGACATACCTTTAGCCATGTCTGGCCACGGCACGTCTTTTAGCATAAGTACTACTTTGCCAATGATTTTAATAGCCTCGGCCATTAATATCAATCCAATGGCATCTTTTACGCCAAAGCCTTCCGCTTTTCCGAGTTCTTGAGCAGCTTTAACAAGACCTTGTAATGCTATGGCAGTAGCAATCATTCCTTGTGCTAATTGACCTAGGTCCATTTCTCCAAACATCTTAACCGGTACTATCAGCAAATCCAAAGCAACTGCTAAAAATATCATAGACGCAGCACCAGCAAAGCCATCTGTATTCTCAAACTCTGAGAATTTTCTAGCTACGCGAGTTAATTCTTCCATTAATACAACTACTGCGCCTAAACCTCGTACAAGAGCATCAAATTCCATGTTGCCCATAATGGCCATAGCAATACTAATCAACAGTATAGAGGTACCAATAGCTGCTATAGAACCTGCTGCGGCAGCTAATTGAGCAGCAGCACCACCTTTAAAGCCGGCAATCTTCTCCAAAAGTTTACTAATTGCTTCAAATATAAGCCCAACAACGCCAAGTGACGTTGCCAATGCTGTTGGATCGATCAATGCAATAACAAACAATGCAGCAGCGATTTCAAGTAATGAATCTGCTATCATTTTGATAGTATCGACTTTCATTCGATTCTTAAGAGCTTCTAGTGCTTCTGCAATACCATCAGCAAACGTCTTAAATATGCTAACAATATTAGAAAATCCACTAGTATTAGTACTAAAATCTTTAAAGAATCCGATAAGTCGATCAACAATAGCTATTATTCCGCCGCCAGTAAAAATCTTCTCAAAATCTAATTCACCATCGTCATTGCTAAACAAGTCCTTCAATCGAGACATGAAAGATTTAACTTTCTCGATTATAGTGTCCAGCATTGACATGTCATCAGTTCCGCCAAGAGCGTGCTTGATGCCCTTAAATATGGCGTCGATTAATCCTTTTAACTTTTCTAGTAAGTCTAAACTTTTAAGGACTTCGAAGAATCCCTTTAAACGATCAGTAATGCTACCAATAATATCAGAGAATTTTGGTACACCATCTTCTCCGCTAACCATAGATTTAATAATCTCAGAAAAGTCGCCAAGACCTTTTCCAATATCGGTTAGAATATTACCAAATTCTTGTCCATCGGGAAGGAATGAGCTTATTAGTTTAGCAAAGCCATCCCAAAGTCCCAAAAATACATCGCCAAGAACTTCGCCAATTGCAGAAATAACTTTAAATACACCTGTGAATAGGTCATGAATACCTCTCATTACAGGCTCGTTAGCGATGAGAGATTCGGTAAAACCTCTAAAACGAGTAGTGACATCTTTGATGAATAGACCAATTTTCTCAACTGCTGGTGCCATTACTTCAGCAAATGCAGTAGCGACTGGCGTTACAACCGCAAACAAAGCTTTGAAAACATTCACAACACTCATGATAATGTTTTCAAATGAGCCAAACAAATCAACTTTATCACTAGTCATAGTATTAATGACGGATGCAAACAAGTCTTTGAATCCACTAAAATCAATACTATTTCTAATGGTATCGATAAAGCCATTAATACTTGAAGCAATGTTTTGGAACATAACGGCTATTCGAGAACCGCCATCAGCAGTGTGAGTCATTCTATCAAATGCTTGCACAAATATGCTAATATAGTTACCGACTACACCAAGCAAATTAGAGAAGGTTCCAAAAGGTTCGACTAGTTTATCAAAGACCGAACCAAGTGCCATCCATGCACTTTCTATCCAAGTTAGTTTGGTCCAAATTGCAGATTCTAGCACGCCTTGCAAAGCGCCAAAGAATATCATCAAACCTTCACGATTTGCTGCATTGTCTGGACCGAAGTGTTTGTTAAATGCGGTTCCAAACGCTGAAAATCCATCTGCAACACATGTTACAGCAGCAGCTAGGCTATTAAGGAAATCAATTTTAAAGAATTCCGAATGGAAAAATGCATCGCCAATATTAACTATGCCCGTGAAAATATTAGTTGTGCCATCGAATGCCTTGCGAAGAGCAGAAAATACTGTATTAAATACTGCTTGAAGCGCCTGCAACCTTGGTGTAGCATTACCCTCAGCATCAACTAATGATTCTTTAAAGCGTTTTGTAAACTCTTCAAATCGATAACTCAAATCGATTAACTGTTTTGCAGTTATCGAAATATCATTATCTCCGCCTTTACCTAAGAATGATTGATCCCACGCTTCACCCAGCTTAAGAACTACTTCAAATACACCTTGAAATGCGTTACGAAGACCTTGAATAACAAGCTCTCGACCGCCCATGATCTCAGATATCATACGCTGGTCTTCAACAAGCTCTCCACTCTCGGCCAATATTAACTTGCCATCTTCGTTATAGGCATATGTAGCTTTTGACCATGCTTCAAGGATTTCGTTTCTAGCATCGGCAGATTTACCGATGTAGACGTTCATAATATCAGAAATCTCAGTCCAGAAGGCTTTAGCTTGCTCAAAGTCGCCGAATACGTATTCCCAACTTTGAGTCCATCCAGATTGCAGAGCTTCCTTTAAAGTATCAATAAGCTGATGTAACGTTTTAACCTTAGTAGCAGCATCTGTTGCAGCTGCACCCATTTCAAGAATATGGTCAACTTGTTCGGGACTAAAGCCCTTGTCTTCCCATTTCTTTCTAAGTTCTTTTTCTTCCTCATCATTAAGCTCATGAAGACTGCTAGTTAAGTCTTTAATCTGCTCTTCAGAATATCCACGAGCTCTCCAGAGCTCTTTCATGCTCTCAACCTGAGCATGAGTGTAGCCCTCTGTACCAGCTGTAAACTTCTCAAGAGTATTAATCAGAACATCAGAAGTTAGCCAGCCTTCTTGCAATGAATCTCGAAACGTTAGCGTACCATTAGTAAGTTCTGCCATCGTTTCGTCGGCGGTATGCATGGCTTTAGCAGTTTCGATAAGCTCATTTTGGAATAGCTTACCACCCATACCAGCATTAACAACTGAGTTCCAGTCCTGCAATTTGACTGTACCAGAAGCCAATGCCTGAGAAAGCTGATACATCGCTGTACTAGCTTGCTGGGAATTTGAACCTGACATAGCGGCCAAGTTAGCAATACCCTGAATTGCGGTTGCAGCCGTATCCAACTCAACACCAGCCGCTGTAAACGTACCGATGTTTCGAGTCATCTCGGTGAAATTATAAATCGTCATGTCGGCGTAATGGTTCAGCTCGTCCAATACGCCATTAATCTTCTCGATTCGCTCGTGTTCTGTAGTTAGACCCTTTTCTTTCAAGGCATCATTTGTGTTTGCAAGAATCGTCTGAACCGAGTTAATCTGCGTTTCATACTCTTCCAAACCCGATTTAACAGGGTCAATAGTTATTGCTTTTCCTAAAGCTGTAGCAACATCAATAACTTTATCTTCGATTCGGCTTAAAACTTTTAATGCTAGTAAATCTAGCGCATTAAAGCCATCTTGTACCTTGAACAATTGATCGTACAAGGTATCCATACCAAGATTTTTAGTAGATTCTCCTAATTGAGCTATGTTATCGGATAGTCCACTAAAATCAATAGATTCTCTCAACTCGTCAAGAACATTTAATGCTTCATCAGCAGCATCCTGAAATCCAGAAACATCCAGTACCATCTGGATGACTTCTTTGCTAATTTCAACAGCCATTAGTATCGAGCCTCCTCAGCTACTGCTTCAGATAACTCTTCAGCTATCTGACTTAATACTGGATTAATGAAATCGTCGCCGACCACATAGCCGCCATTCCTGGTTCCATGTCCGTATTGTAACAATATTGCAACACTTACTCCATCTACTACGTTGTCATTGTAAAAATATAGCTTGTAAGAATCTTTACGCTCTTCTTCAATTTCATAATTCCATGAATCGGCGGTCAATCCAGTATCAACAGGTGTCGCATCAGATAGCATGTCGATGGCTTTATCTCCATACTCCGTCAATAAACTAAGCATCTTTCGTTTACTAACAGCATTCTTTAAGTAATCTTCAGCTTCGACAAACATGTCCTTATCGTGCTTAAATATAACGCTCATGGTAGTTACCCCTTTGTATGAAGAGCTTTTCTACGAGCAGCATTCAAAGCCCTATTTTGTGTCGCCAAATCTTTCTTACTCATCTTTTTCGGATTATTCATAGCATTACATACTTTAATCAGCATGAGTAAACGATTTATGTGCCACTTTTCGCATTCGAAGGGGATTTGATAGGCTATCATCCAATAGTAAATAAGTTCAGAAGTTACTATTTCGCGCCTATTACTTTTCTCAAGATTGCTAACAGTTGTAGCAGTCATTGGGTGAAAAATATAGTCCTTTATGTCGGTCAGGTTCTGAGGTGTTAAAGCATTGTAAACACTTTTCGGAACGTCGTTCAATGTCATGCATCGAATGTAATCACGCATCTCTTCACTAGTAAGAACATCCTCTTTAGTCTTTCCCAAAAAGGGTTTACACCACTTTGACTCCCATTTTGAAATAGAAAGGAGAGAATGCTCCAATTTCAGTAAAGTATCTTTAGTCTGAATGAAACGCTCGTTCTTTTCATCAAACATCTCAGTACCGGGAACTGTTATTCGAAGCATTCTCTCCTCCAAAAGCTAAATATCAAACTTAATTCTGAGTAGTCCTAAGCTGAGACATCTTATCCGCTCGACTCATAAGTGTCTTCTTTGGATCAGGACCAAGCTCATTACGCATAGAAGTAGGAATTACAGACGCTATGAATTCTGCAAATGCCTCGCCATTAGTTCCAAACTCCCAAAATATAGTTTCGAATGCGGGCGATTGCTCGAACTGTTCACGGAGATTGTCATTCTTAATAAATCGCTTACCATCAGCGCTCTTCTCACCATAAGCCATAAGAAGCATACGCTTAATAGTAGCAATAATACTACCGTAATCATTATTCTTCATGATTGATTCAATAGAATTACTAAGACTCTCACCAGGTCCAACGCTAAATTCGAGCTCTGCTAGCTCAACTTTGTTTAGATTGAAGTAGAAATCTTCAGTATGCGTAACGCCATTGTAGTCTTCATAGGTAACAGTCTTCTTATACATGTACGAGTCTCCTTTTTAAACCTTACTATAAATATTAGTTAGATTAAGTAAGTGCAGTAACAACAGCTGCCGGAAGAGGAAGCCTAGGATTAGAATTAGAAGAGCCAGCAGTACCATAAAGAATGTTCTCAAGAGCAGCAATCTTCTGTGCAGTGGTCTTAGTGGTATCGACAATAATGACCGAAGTGGGCTTGAAGCCAGTAACTTCAACTGGCGTAGTAGTAACAGACCAACTGAAACTAATAGCTTCGGGAGAGTCATTAACGGTAGCATAGCTACGATCAGAAGGCGAGGCCAGACAACCATATACAAGATGAATCTTGTAGCCATGATCGGTCTGCTGCTGGTCGTTACCAATAAGAGTACGATAACTAAGACCAAACATCTTACGCGGCTGCTGACTAATGGTAGCACCAGCAACAAGCTCGCGAGTACCGTCACAGGCCTCGAACTCCTCTGGATAGGTATAAGCCTCGATTGAGAGACTAGCCTCCTCGGCAGAAACCAGGTTTAGGTATTTAATGTTATCAGCCCACAGAGGAGATGCCTCACCACCAGATGCAGACTGACTAATACCAGTAATACCATTCCACGCGACACCAGTATCATAGGGGTCAGTTTGATCAGTAATAGTATCCCGAATAGGATATAGCACAACACGATCTACACCAGTCTCGTACAGACGTTCACCGGGTCGATCCCATTCAAGAGCGAAAGCCCTTTCACCTGCCATGTTCAACTCCTTAATAGTAGATAGTAAACGAATCATGATTTAAACTATCAGCTGTATAGAACCTATCATACGAACAATATTGTAATTCTAGTAGTTTGTTAATGATTTCAGTCTCATGAGTCCTGCTTATCAAAAGCAATGAATATCTAACTCTACTACTATAAGTTCTATTGTCAGCATACTTTTGTTCTATCTTAGATCGCTGATAGATGATACATGGATACTTTAATTTGATAGTAGCTGGAGGCTGAAAATATACATTACTTGACCCTAGGATGTTCGTCAGTATGTGCTGTAATTCCAACCGTCGGTCCATTGTATACACCTCCAATACTCAAGACAAGTCTAGGCGTTTGAACGTCAACGTTTGTAACTTCCCAATAACCACCTAGCCATTTGACATACCGAAGCTCCATAAGGTGATTCGAAATATAGGGGTCGGCTACTATCGAAATCGTATTGTTAATGTTGAGATTCTTGTTTAGATGCTCACCATTATCCCACCGGCGAGAATTTTTGGAAATATCCCCCCGGTAATTTTTTTCAACAGGAATTTCACTCCAAATGCCAGAACCTTCAGGCTCTTCTTTTGTAGTAACAAATCCTATTGGACCATAGAATCTAGCCATGTAGCCGACCCCCTTTCAAAACTTCCATTTTGAATTTTTTACGACTTCACCATTTCAAGCTGAGACAGGTCGTAGGTCTGAGTCCTAGTATTAGTACCATCAGACAGAGTAATCACGAACTTCTGGTTGAACCTGTTGCTGACCTTGAATACGCCGTTCTTATCCGGGTCATTAATAATCTCAACAAGTCCACTACCAGCAGACGGACTCATACCAATCTTAACACTGGTAAGCTCAGCAAAGTCATTATCAGACAAATCAAGTGCCATGAAATATCCAGAGCCCCAATGCTCAGCAATGGCACCGGTATCAAGATACTTCAACTTACCCTTGATTGAGGTATCGCCAATAAGAAGGTCCTCTTGGATGTCAGTCACATCCGTCTCGAACAGTGTCTCCTCACCCGAGACTGCCTTAATGGTGAGGGCGCTTAAGGGTTTACGGTAGAAGCATCAACCTCAAGAGCAATAGCAGAGAACGGAAGTGTCAAAGCGCCAGAGCACCTAGTCTCGATCAGGTACTTCATCTGGTTGTAATCGATGTCGAAGTCGTCGAACAGTGACACCGCACCACCCTTATCAGCGCCGATGCTGTAGTCGGCCGGATTGAAGATAAGAGCAAGGAGGTTCATCGTTGCAGCCGTGACACCAGTATCAGCATCAGCAGCACGATTACGAGTAATATCCTCCATGATAGGAACCTCAATGATCTCAGAGACACGCATAGCGGTCGCAAGCTCATTCATGTCCTTGTACAGACGACGTCCGATGCCGTCCTTGGCCAGAAGCAGGTCAGAAATGACCTCATTAGTCGCAAACATCTTCGGATTGCCAGTGCCCTTATAATCCTTACGAGCACGAACAGCAGCGTCAATAATACGAGAAGACTTCTGGTCATCAGTATCATTAGCGCCGAACTTAACCTCATAGTAAATAGTGAAGACATCGTCATCACCATAAACCGGGCGAATCTTGTCAGGCTTAATCTTGTCCTGATCGTTAATGTTACGACCATCGCCAACAAGAACTGCACGACAAATTTCCTCATTGAGCATTACACGAAGCTCCTGCTTGAGCCATGCAATGACATCGATGTCGACAATATCAATGGTGTCGTCACGGTCAAGCGTCTGCTTCTTGTAAATGGTCTGCGGGGTGGTCTCACGGCTGAGCAGCGAGATGACCTGATCGACCTTACGGTTACCCTTAACGTAACCCTTCGCACGAGCAGCATCAGGCTTCAGGTTAGCGGCAACAGACTTGATGCGAGAGAACGGGGTACGCTTAAGCGAATTCCAAAGAACATTTACCCAGCCCATGTTACGAGTAATGAGATCGGGCTCAGGGCGAATCATCCTAGCCTCGGGGAAGAGAATATCAAGATTCTCAATACCATGAGCAAGGAACACATCGCGCAGAGAATTCGCGTTAGTAGCATCCTCCATGATAGCGTCGAACTCATCATGGGTAAGAACGTCGTCGGTATCGTAATACTCGTCATCGAAAACATTGTGCTTCATATCATAACCTCCATCATAACTATGCTTCATACCACTATTTTCAGCAACTTGGCCAAGAAGGAAATATACAACATTCTTTTGCTCTTCGGTAAGAGTGTTGAATACCTCTTCTACTGTAAGATCATCAGCTGAATGTTGCATGTCATAATAATCGTCGTCATCGTCGTAATAATCATCGTCATCTTCGTAATAGTCTTCTATGTCGTAATCATCGTCATAGTCGTCATCGTAGTCATCGTCGTAATCATCGTCATCGTAATCGTCATAATCGTCATCGTCGTACTCATCGTACTCATCATACTCGTCATAGTAATCGTCGTCATCGTAATCTGCATGTTCAAGAGAGTCGATAACGGCATCCTCGACGAGCATCTGAATATCATCAAGCTGATCGTCAGTCAGATCATCAAGAACATCATTGTCCTCAAGACTGTCGAGATCATCATAGATAGCAGCGTCAATAATATCAGCAACTGCATCAATCTGTGCCGGGGTCAGTTCCCCGAGGACATCCTCGGGATCATATCCATTAGCCACATCATCCTCCTCATCGTCCGCGTGACCAATATACTCTATGGAATCGAGGCCAGAAAATATCACTGCTTCTTCCTCGGAATCCGTATAAGTACCATCCGCATGTGCAAAACTAATGTTATCGATTAGAGCACCAGGATTAGCTCCAGCAAGAACAAGGCTTACCTCTCGAATAACACCGTGAATGACGTCGCTACCATTCTGCTTAAGACGATTTGCGTAAATGGACATCGAAACAACATCGCCGTTTCTTACCATCTCTTTTGCGTGTTGTCCTTTTGGGGTAGAATTAAATTTAGCATACGCATACACGCCATCATCGCGGTTTTCAAGGAGAGCATGGCCTAATACATTCGTTGGATCGGTATGAACATGCTGCCATACCAATGGAACTGTTTCGCCATCATTGTCCTTGAATGCATCATGACGGATTACGCGACCATCTGCACAACGCAGATCGTTCTTAGTGGCATAGCCACTGAAATCGAAATCCATATCATGCCTTTCTAAAACAGAATATAAACTTAAAATTCTTAATGAACGTTTTACTCTAATTACATGCTGGTAAGTCTATGCAAATTAGACGTGCTACTTCCATTTTGAATTTCCTCGTCTATATTCATCAATACTTTTGCCTTTCTTTTTACTTGATCTTGTTTTAGATTTGTATTCTTTTGGTTTGCTACTTTTTACTGAACTTTTTCGTTTAGATTTAACTTTTTCACCCAACTTACCAGTTCGTATACGTTCTTTAAGTTCAGCCATACGATTAGCTTTTTGTCTAGCAGCAGCTTCATCTGCCTTTCTAAGTGCTTCATTCTGTTTTGAAGCATTAGATTCAGTTGATGCAGCTTCAGCATTAGACTCATTGGCTCTAGCTTTGTTAAGACGTTCTTCCTCTTTACGCTGAGTTTCAGCTTCACGCTCTTCAGATTTACGTGTGCTCTCAGATTCGCGAATCGATGTGATTTGCTCTCTAATATCTCCAACTTGAGACTGTAGTTGCTCACGTAATTTTGAAATCTGTTCGCGTAAAGATTTAGATAAGGTGCTATGACCATCTCTCAACTGCTTAATCTTATCTCTGATTTCTTGAACTTTACCCTTTTCTTGATCTTTATGAGTATTCATTTGATCGCGATTTTGATCGATTGTGGTTCTAATACTATCAGTCTTGGTAGTTTTACTATCTCGTTGGGTGGTAATCTCATCTCGTATCTGATCTATCTTAGTTTTATACTCGTCTTTCTTTCTTTTTCTTTCGTTTTTATCCATGCCTTTTAGTTCGGCACGAAGTTCTTTAATCTCAGCTCGTTTAGAGTAGTTAAACTCTTTAAACTCGCCATTAATAGATTTGATTTCGCCTCGAAGACCGTTATTCGTGGTTTTGAATCCATCTGTAAAAGCCTTAAGATCTGTGTTAATCTTATCAATTTCAGTTCTAAGACTTTCGACTTCGGTCTTGGTAGTAGTTGACGATTTAGTTATGTTATCGCGTATAGCCTTGATTTGAGTATTAGTATCATCTCTAATAGTCTTAATCTGGCTTTGCAACTGTTTAATTTGAGTATTAGCTTCATCAGACTTCTGTTTGCTTTCTCGTCGTCTATCGATTTGAGCTCGTATAGACTCCGCAGATTGAGATGAACTGCTTCTATTACTTTTACTACTTCCATTTTGATTTTGTCCAGAAGAAACCGGTTCAGCTTCTCTGGCTTGAGCTTTAGAAAGTTTCTCCTCTTCTGAAATCTGCTTTTCGTTCTCCTGATACTCACTCTTTCTAGTTTTCTCAGTATCACGTAAGGTAGTAATCTGTTCACGAAGTCCTTCTACTTTACCAGACAATGCTTCTCTAAGTTTACTAATCTGGTCTCGTATAGATTTTGATAGAGTTCCATGACCTTCTCGCAACTGTTTAATCTTATCTCGAAGCTGTTCGACTTTTGCCTTTTCTTGCTTTCGAGTAGAATCCATTTTGTCACGATTTTGATCAATTGTATTGTGAATACTATCAACTTTGTTTTGCTTTTCATCTCGTTTAGAAGTAATCTGATCGCGTATTTGCTCAATTTTACTTTGATACTGGTCTTTCTTTTGCTTTTTCTCAGATTTAGACATGCCTCGTAATTCATCACGAAGTTTTCGAATTTCCATACGCATTGAGCCATTAAATTCTTTAAACTCGGAATTGAGGCCTTTTATGTCTTTACGTAGTCCATCACTTGTAGTTTTGTTTTCATCTACAAGCTTTTGAACTCCTTCGTTTATGGAGTCTATTTCAGTTTTTATAGATTCAGTCTCGCTTTTATACTTAGATTTAGAATCTTTTAACTGGCTTTGAAGACTACTAATCTGACTTTTAGTTTCGTCTTTAAGTTGTTTTATCTGATTTTGTAAAGTCTTTATCTGCTGTTGAGCATCGCTTGACTTTTGAGCATTGTCACGGCTTCGCTCGATTTTAGATTTTATAGATTCCGCAGATGTACGATTAGAAGAACTAGAACGCTT
>Ga0310691_10003899_pt1 | contig 17272 bp, 20 predicted proteins | sample 176DNAGHGlowgp2_FD_203887 | JGI IMG/M metagenome (GOLD analysis project Ga0310691, IMG submission 203887) | Sheep rumen microbial communities from Palmerston North, Manawatu-Wanganui, New Zealand - 1766 DNA GHGlow gp2 (v2) (version 2) | ecosystem: Host-associated > Mammals > Digestive system >...
TTGAAGGAGCAAATATAAAAGCATTAGAGAAGGCAATAATAGAAAGTAAAGACCCAGATTCTTACTATTCCTTTGCACGTGATATTGAAGGAGCAAATATAAAAGCATTAGAGAAGGCAATAATAGAAAGTAAAGACCCAGATTCTTGCTATTTATTTGCACGTGATATTGAAGGAGCAAATGTAAAAGCATTAGAGAAGGTAGTAATAGAAAGTAAAGATCCAGATCTTTGCTATTCCTTTGCACATGATATTGAAGGAGCAAATATACAAGCTTTAGAGAAGATAGTAATAGAAAGTGATGACCCAGAACTTTGCTATTCCTTTGCAAAAGTTGAAGGAGCAAATATAGAGGCTTTAGAAAAAGAAGTAATTGAGTGTGAAATTCCAAGTTGCTGTTATTCCTTCGCATCAAATATTAAAGGAGCAAATGTATACAAATTTGTAAATAGATTACATGAGATTGATAAATATGATAAATATACCACTGAATTAGTAGAAGAGATAATTTTACCTGAATATAAAATAAATAGTGCAAAATCACTTGTTAAAAGATTAATAGAAAATAAAGACTAATATATTTAGTCTTTTTTTCATACTATTTTATAGGTGATTATATGCTTAATATTAGAAGTTTTATAAATGATACATCTTTTCAAATACTATATAAAGATAATACTTTAGATATTATAAATTATACTAATATTAACTATATGGAAGATAGTAAGATATCTATTAGTTATATGAATAATAAATTATTAATAAAAGGAACTGATTTAACTGTAAAAAAACTATTAGAAAGTGAAATATTAATTACTGGTAATTTTGTTTCAATAGAGTTTGATAGATGAATTATTATGATTTAAAAATAACTGGAAGAGATGTTAAAAGATTTATAAATAATCTTTATAGAATGGGTATTAATTTTTATAATATTAAGTATTTAGATAAAAATGTAATTATAAAAGTAAATAGAAATGATTATTTAAAGATAAAACAAATTAAAACTATTTATGAAATAGAAATAGTTAATTATTATGGAATAGTTAAATATAATAGTTTTATTAATAAATATAAAATATTTTTAATTATATTAGTTATTGGTTTTATATTATTTTTGGGATTAACTAATATTATATTCGATGTAGAAGTAGTACATAATAATAAAGAATTAAAAGAGTTAATTATGTCTTCATTAGAAGAAGAGGGTATTAGTAAATATAAGTTTTGTGTTAGTTTTAAAAAGAAAGAAAAGATTAAGAAAAATCTTTTAGATAGATATAAAGATAAAATAGAATACTTAGAGATTAAAAGAAGCGGTACTAAATATATTATTTTAGTGGAAGAAAGAAAGAGTAAGAATAATAAACAAGATAATACTCCATGTGATATAGTAGCTAAAAAAAGTGGAGTAATAACTAAAATATCTGCAAGTAGTGGTGAAGTAATAGTTAAGAAGGATCAGTATGTCAAAAAAGGTGATATATTAATAAGTGGATCTATTCATAAAAATGATAATATTGTAGCTAATGTTAAAGCCGAAGGAAATGTATATGCTGAAACCTGGTATACAGTTAGCGTAGAACTACCATATCACTATTATGAAAAATATAAAACTAATAATTCTAAGAAAAGTATTGGTATTAAGTTTTTGAATAAGAGTATTAGATTTAATAAATATAAATCATATGATAGTGATAATATTTATTCGATTAAGAATCATTTATTACCTATTGAAATAACTTTAGATAAACTTTCTGAAACTAAGGTAGTAGACCAAGTTTATACTATGGAAAATGCTAGTTTTAAAGCTAAAGAAATAGCTAAAAAACGTCTAATTGAGTCAATTGGTGAAGATATTCAAATAACATTCGAAAAAAAATTGAAAAGTGAGCAAAAAAATAGTAAAATATATGTAGTAATGTTTTATAAAGTAATAGAAAATATTACAAACTATAAAGATGTTGATCTAATAGTTGGAAACTAGGTGATTTTATGATAACACCTCTTGATAATACGGTTAAGGAAGTTATGGAATTTACATGGCCTATGATGTTTATATGTGCTATGACACTTGCTTCTATTAGAATAGCGTATTTAATTAAACATAAAGAGGAGTTTGTTTTATACAAAGAGATATTTCATTTATTCTTTATGATATATATATTGTGTCTATTCCAGATAGTTACTTTTGAAGAATCAACTACTGCTTTAGATGGAAATAATATAGTTCCATTTAAAGAAATATTTAGATATAGTGTAGGAAGTAGATTATTCTTTAAGAATGTTATTGGAAATATAGTTTTGTTTATACCTTATGGTTTATTTGCTTCAATGTATTCTAAAACGGAAAAACCATTTCATGCATTTGGATTAGTTTTATTTGCATCAGCTACAGTTGAAATAACTCAAGTTATGATTGGTAGAGTATTTGATATAGATGATATCATTTTAAATATAGCTGGTGGTATGATTGGATATTTAATATATTATTTAATAAATAAAATTGGTGAAAGATTACCTAAGGTATTTAGAAGTCATATGTTCTTAAATGTCTTAGCTAGTTTATTAGTAATACTATTAGTTAGTTATGTTTGGACGGTGGTAGCTTAATGAATACGTATAGTATATTTAATGAAACAGATAAAAACTTAGATGAGTATATGGACAAGCTATATGGTTTATTAGAATATGCTTTAAAGAAAGAAAAATTAGATAATGTAGAGTTTAATGTTATCTTTGTAGATAGCAATAAAATACACGAAATAAATAAAGAATATCGTGGTATAGATAGAGTTACTGATGTTATTAGTTTTGCTTTAGAAGATAATTTAGATATAGAACTTGATCATAGATTACTTGGAGATATTTATATTTGTGTAGAACGTGCAGAAGAACAAGCAAAAGAATATGAACATTCTTTTTTAAGAGAAATATCATTTTTAATGATACATGGGCTTCTTCATTTACTTGGATATGATCATATGAAGGAAGATGAAGAAAAAATAATGTTTGGAAAACAAGAAGAAATATTAGATGGATATGGTATTAGGAGGGATAGCTAATGGAAAAAGTAAAAAGAAGAAAAGATGATGGTAGTTTTTTAACTAAATACATTCGTAGTTTTAAACATAGTGTAGATGGTATTGTTTACTCAATAGAACAGGAAATAAATATTATTCTAATTATGGTATTAACACTTATGGCTTTAGGTGTTGGATTCATGTTAGAAATATCTAAAATAGAATTATGCTTAGTAGTACTTAGTATGGGTGCAGTAATGGCATCAGAATTAATTAACTGTGCAATAGAAGCAACAGTTGACTTAGTAACACTTGATATACATCCACTAGCTAAAATAGCTAAAGATTGTGCTAGTAGTGCAACACTAATCCTAGTGTTTGGTGCATTGTTTGTTAATGGAATTATCTTTATTCCAAAAATTATAGATTTGTTTTAGGTGATTAAATGAAAGAAAAATTATTAGAACTTGCAAACAATTCATATAGCCCTTATTCAAAGTTTAGAGTAGCTACTATTTTAGTTATGAAAGATGGAAAAGAAATACCTGGAGTAAATGTGGAAAATGCTGCTTATGGATCTTCTATATGTTCTGAAAGAAGTGCAATAGTAAGTGCTATAAGTTTAGGTTATAAAAAGGGTGATTTTAAAGAATTACATTGTATGTGTGCTGATAGTAAAAAAATTAGTACAAGTTGTTTTGGATGTAGACAAGTAATATCTGAATTCTTTGATAAAGATGCAGAACTTTTCTTTTATTCAAATACTGGAGATGTAGAAAAATATACTGTTTCTGAGTTATGTCCATATCCATTTGATGAGGATGATTTAAAATGAGAAGCGGTTATGTTAGTATAGTTGGAAAACCTAATGTAGGAAAATCTACATTGCTTAATAATCTTTTAGATATGCATTTAGCTATTACATCAGATAAAGCAGGAACAACTCGTAATATTATACAAGGAGTATATGAAGATTCTGATAGTCAAATAGTATTTGTAGATACACCAGGAATTAATAAACCTAAAGATAAGTTATCTTCTTTATTAAATAGAAAAGCTTATGTAGCTAATGATAACGTAGATTTAGTTTTATTTATGATAGATGTTACTAAAGGATATACTGATGCAGATAAAGTATTACTTGATAGATTAAAAGGTGAAGAAGTACCTGTAATCTTAATTATGAATAAAGTAGATAAGATAAATAAAGATATCTTACTTGGTAAAATAAATGAATATAAAGATTTATATGACTTTGTAGATATTTATCCATTATCTGCTTTAAAAGATAATTTAAAAGATCTAGTTAAAACAATTAAAAAATATTTACCTAATGAAGGTAAAATATTTGAAGATGATACAGTTACTAATATATCTACTGATTTTTATATTAGTGAAATAATAAGAGAAAAAGTTCTTCGTAAAACACGTGAAGAAGTACCACATGGTGTTACTTGTGTTGTTGAAGAAAGAGAAGAAAATAAAAATAGAGTAGTAATTAGCGCTGTTATTATAGTAGAAAAAGAATCACATAAGAGAATAATAGTTGGTTCTCATGGATCTATGTTAAAAGCTATTGGAACTGATGCAAGATGTGATTTAGAAGAATACTTTGGTAAAACAGTATACTTAAATTTATTTGTTAAAGTAATAGAAAATTGGAAAGAAAAAGATAGATATTTAAAAGAATTAGGAATAGATGATTTAGATAATTTTGAATAAAAAGATATTATTTATCCCAATATTATATTAGAGGGATGAATATGGAAAATAAATTATGGGAATTATTTAAAAAAACAGGAGATATTAGAATATATAATTTATTATTTAAAGTAGAAGGAAGTAAAAAGAATGGAAATAGTAAAAGTAGAGGGACTAGTTCTAAAGGAAACTAATTATTCTGAATCTAGTAAGATATTAAGTGTTTTTACTAAAGATTATGGAATTATTAGTATTATGTCCAAAGGATGCAGAAGCATAAAGAGTAAACTTAGGGGTATAAGTAATAAACTTGTTTATGCTAACTTTTATATTTATTATAAAAAAGATGGTATTTCTACTTTAAAAGATGCAGATGTAGTTGATTCTTTAAAGAATATAATGTTAAATATTGAGAATATTTCCTATGCTACTTATATATTAGATTTAACAGAACAAGTATATAAACATTCAGGATCTAAAGATATATTTCCTTTATTAATATCTACATTAAAAAAGATAAATGAAGGATATGATCCTTTTGTATTAACTAGTATATATGAATTAAAATTATTAGATTATTTAGGTATTAGACCTAATGTAGATAGCTGTAGTATATGTGGTAATACAAAAAGTATTATAACTATTTCTATACCAGATGGAGGTTTTATTTGCCAAAACTGCTATCATGGTGGTAAAATATATAACGACCAAATTATTAAACTGGTTAGAATGTTTATATATTTAGATATTAATAATATAACTAAAATTAGTTTAAAAGATCAAACTAAAAAAGAATTATCATTATTTATTGAAGAATATTATGATTCTTTATCAGGAGTGTATTTAAAAAGTAAAGACTTTTTAAAAAACATAAATAAAATAGAAAATAAATAGGGAAGTGTTGGAGTATGAAAAAAAAGGATTATCTTTACACAGGATTAGTATCATTGTGTATACTAGCAGTAGTATTTATTTTTAAAGGAATATTTCCATTTGGTAATAATTCTGTATTAATAGGTGATATGCATGATCAAATAACACCATTTTATTATCATTTACATGATGTTTTTTATGGTAGTAAATCACTACTAATAGATTATTCTACTAGTGGTGGAATAAACTTTATTGGTATTCTTGCATATTATATAATTAGTCCTTTTAGTATTTTAGCACTGTTAATACCTAGAGAAAATATATATTTGATTATGCCTATAATTGTGGCATTCAAGATTACAGCTTGTAGTTTAACTTGCTTATATTTTATTAGAAAATATTTTAAAAATATTCCCCCAACGCTTCAAGGGTTATTATCTATTATATATGCATTTTCAGGCTATGGATTAATAATGTATCAAATTACAGCTTGGATTGATGCAATGTATATGTTCCCACTTTTAATGGTTGGATTAAAGAAAGTATTAGATTATGAAAAACCCACTTTCTATATAATTACACTTACACTTAGTTTAATATTTAGTTTCTATGTAACTGTTATGAGTTTAATGTTTATTTTCTTGGCTTCAATTATATACATCTATGTATATAAAGAGAAGGAAGATAGAAAAAAAATAGTTGCATCATTAGGTATATCAACATTATTATCTGTATTGATTGCATTATTTATTATAATACCTTCATATATAGAAATATCTTCTTCATCAAGAATTGGTTTTAAACTTGCATCCTTATTAAACTCTAAAACAGGGCCATTAAGTGATAAACTTAGTATGATATCATTTGGTGGTGTTGTATACCTTGGATTAATATTATTATTTAAAAATTATAAGAAAAATGAAAAGTTTTTAAAGTTTTATGGACCAACACTACTATTGATGGTAATACCATTAATAATAGAACCAGTAAATAAAGTTTTCCACTTTGGTACTTATGCATCTTTCCCATATCGCAATGGATTTATAATGATGTTTTTATTAATACTTGGAGCTTGTTATGCATTTAATAATTATGAAGAAAGAAAAGATGAAGGTTTTGAAATAAATAAGTATGCATCTATATTTGCTTGCGTTGCTTCTTGTATATTAATATATAGATTTAGTTTAAGATATTATAATAGATTTCAAAGCACTATCTTTAGATTATCTATATCATTTGATAGTAAACTAATAATAGTTTTATTGGTAACTACAGCACTAGCTACTATGACTGCTTTTTCAATATTATCACTTAACAAAAAACTTAATAAACTAACAATAGTTTTATTATCTATTGTTAGTATAGTACATATAACTACTAATACATATATTTATATAGCTAATGATAGCCATCAAAAAGAGTTGAATGGTCAATATAAATTATTAGGTAGTATTAGTAAAGATCATCAAAAAGGTGATTACTATAGAATTAAAAACAATTTAGAAGGTCTTGTTACTAATAATGGTATGGTAATGAAATACAATACTTTAGAGCATTTTACATCCCTAACTAATAAGAATAATTTAGCTTCTAACAAGAAATTGGGATATAGTTCAGAATGGGTTAAAACTCGTTCATCTGGTTCTAATTTATTAATAGATTATGTAATGGGAAATAGATATATATTATCAGATACTAAGATTAGTTCTCCATATTACCATCAATTAAAACAATATGATGGAGCTAGATTATATGAATTAAAGAGTGATTCAACATTTGGTGTATTATTAGGCAAAAATGATAGTTTATTAGATAAGAATAATTCTTTTGAGGTAGCTAATTCATTATATAAAAATGTAACTGGTAGTGATGAAGATATATTTACTATAGATAGTGTCTTTGTCAATGATAATATTAAAGCCACTACACTCAAGAATGGATTAATAAATTATGAAATAACTGATGATGAATATTATGCTTATTTTGAAAAAGACGTTATTGTTACTGGAAAGAAAAACTTATATTTAGAAATTGTTCATTCTCCAAATAATGATCAAAACTTTAGAATAAATAATGCATTCAATCTATATGTCAATAATAAATTAGTTAAAACAGATGCATTTACTGAACCTAAGAATGGAACCATTGATTTAGGTATATTTGAAAATAAGAGAGTTAATATCAAACTTGAACTTAAAAAAGATGTAATTTTGAAAGAAATTGTTGTTGGTTTAATGGATACAGAAAAATATGAAAATTTTGTTGAAACTAGTAGAATGAATAATGATATTAAGTTTAATAAGAATAAGGTAACATTAAAGATAAATAATAATTCAGATAAAAAGAAAGTATTATTTGTACCAATAGTTAATGATGGTAATTATAAAGCTACATTGAATGGCAAGGGAGTTAAAGTATTGAAAGTTTATGATAATTATGTTGGTATAGAGGTAAATCCTGGAGTAAATAATATCAAGCTTACATATATGCCAAAAACATTCATTCCTGCTTTAATTGTTAGTGTTATAGCTTTAATTATGACAGTAGTTTTAATAAAAACAGGTTTATACTTTAAAATAACTGAAGTAGATATACTTAAAGATATGTCATATTATATATACTTGTTTATGTATATAGGATTTATCTTTATAGCATATATCTTGATGATATTATGTTTCTTAATATCTTATGTTAAATTTATTAATATTTAATTGACTATTTAAAGATATTATTCTAAAATATAGGTAATAAATGTGATGATGACCTTGGAAAAGTCGGAGCAATATACTAAAGAGATTCAAATAGGGTGGAACCACGGTCATGATCGTCCCTTACATAAAGAATCTCTTTTTATTTTTTAGGAGGTATTATGGAAGAAAAAAAATTTGTAACAATACTTTCATCATGTAGTGATGAAATAGATGACTACTATGGAAGTATAGCTAGAAGTATAGCGCATATATTAGCTAGTAGAGGATATAACCTAGTATTTGGTGGTTCATCAACTGGCAAAATGAGTTGGGCTATATATGATGAATTTAGTAAACAAGGAAAAGAAATATATTTATTTACTACTGAAAAATATGCTGATGATGCAAAAAACCTTCCTAATGCTAAATTAAGAATGTGTAAAACCACTTTTGAAATGAAAAGTGAAATGTTTGAAAACGCTGATTTAGTAGTAGTACTTGCTGGTGGATTAGGGACATCATCTGAATATGAAACATTTATTGAAGAAAATAGAAGTAATGATAAAAATCTTACAATAGAAATATATGATGAAAATAATTTCTATTCACCATATATTAAATGGATTAAGACATTAGTAGATAGAAAGATGGTATCTGCTGATATATTTGAATCATTTAAGATTTCACATGATAGATCTGAATTTGAAGAACATTTAGATTTATATGAAATAGAGAAAAGAAAAGAGGCTAAGATAAAATGAAAAATGATGTAACAATGGAAAAATTAGTTAATTACTGTAAACAATATGGATATATATTCCAAGGATCAGAAATATATGGAGGACTTGCTAATACTTGGGATTATGGTCCATTAGGATCAAGACTTAAAAACACTATTAAGGATTGTTGGAGAAAACGATTTATACAAGAAAGACCTAATGCATATGAATTAGATGCAGATATATTAATGCATCCAAGAGTTTGGGAAGCATCTGGACATGTAGGAGGTTTTAGTGATCCACTAGCTGATTGTAAGGAATGTAAAACTCGTCATAGAGTAGATAATTTAATTAATGATTATACTAATTCAACTATAGGAGATGGAATGACTACTGATGAAATGATGGCGTATATTAGAGAAAATAATGTACCATGTCCTAAATGTGGTAAATCTAATTTTACTGATATTAGACAATTTAATTTAATGTTTGAAACAAATAGAGGAGTTATTAAAGATGATAAGAGTGTTGTATATTTAAGACCTGAAAATGCTCAAGGTGAATATGTTAACTTCTTAAATGTACAAAGAACTATGAGATGTAAGTTACCATTTAGTATTGGTCAAATTGGTAAAGCATTTAGAAATGAAATTACTCCAGGTAACTTCACTTTTAGAACAATAGAATTTGAACAAATGGAATACCAAACTTTTTGTAAAGAAGGAACTGACTCTGATCTTTATAAATATTTTAAAGAATATGGTAAAAAATTCTTTATGGATTTAGGACTTCCTGAAGAAAAACTTAGATATCATGATCATGAAAAATTAGTTTTCTATGCAAAAGAAGCATGTGATATTGAATATTTATTTAATTTTGGATGGGGAGAAATAAATGGTACTCATAATAGAACTAATTATGATTTAACTCGTCATACTGAATATAGTGGAGTTAAACAAGAATATTTAGATCCAGAAACTAATGAAAAATATATTCCATATATAATTGAATCAACTTATGGACTTGATAGAACAGTTTTAGCAGTACTTGATCAAGCTTATACTGAAGAAGAATTAGAAAATGGTGAAACAAGACTTGTTTTAAAATTAAAACCATTCTTAGCACCATTTAAAGTAGCAGTTCTTCCACTTATTAAGAAGAATCATTCAGAAAAAGCTAATGAATTATATAATATGCTATCAAAAGAATTTATGACTACAATAGATGAATCAGGAAATATTGGTAAAAGATATAGAAGAGCTGATGCTATCGGTGTACCATTCTGTATAACAGTAGATGATGAAACATTAAACAATAACACAGTAACCATAAGAGATAGAGATTCAATGGAACAAATTACACTTAACGTGAGTGATGTAGTAGACTACATAAACGAAAGAATTAAGTTTAATTAACTTAATTCTTTTTTTTATGAAACATTTATCTTTTTAATTCATATATATTATTAGAAGGTAGTGGTATTATGGAGAAAAAAGAAAACTTTAAAGCTTTTGTTAGAAATAATCCAAGTTTAATTGATTACGTTAATAATGGAACTAAAACATGGCAACAATTCTATGAAATGTATGATATTTATGGTGAAAATAATAGTATATGGAATAAATATATGGATGTAGATAATAAGTCTACTACAGTAGGAGATACTTCCCTTAAAGATTTATTTAATATGATTAAGAAAGTTGATTTAGAGTCTGTTAGAAAAGGTGCCGAAGGCTTGCAAAAAGCAATTACATTATTTCAAGGACTAGGAACAAGGATACCGGCAAATACTTATCAAGCAAGACCAATGTATCAACATTTTGAGGATTGATGACAGTTGAAACTTTAATGGAAATTAGAAACAATCCATACTTTTATAGTTATTTAAGGGAAAATTCAAGCTGGTATAAAGCACTTAATCGCGATATAAATAATCTAAAACTTATGGAAAAAGAAATGAAAGATTATTATAAACTAAACTTAACTGATAAAATAAATGATTTAAGTAAAAGACTAACTATGATTAATAATATTATTGATATTATGAAATAATATTTAAAAAAGTTAAATTTATAGTATTTTTGATAATTAATTATGAAAAATAACTGAAAACTAAGAATCCGTTATAGAAAACTTAATTTTCAGTTTTTATATTGTTTAAAATCCTAAAATATGACGTTTGCATACTTATTTTATACATGTTATTATCTGACTTCAAGGAGGATAATATGCAAAATAAAATAATAGAAGTTCAAGATATACAAATTAGTATTACGAGTATGGATAATAAAGATTACATTTGTATATCAGATTTCGGTAAATTGAAAGGTGGGAAATCAACTACAGATGATGTCATACGAAATTGGTTAAGAAATAGGAGTACTTTAGAGTTTTTAGGTACATGGGAGCTAATACATAATCCGAATTTTAAACCCGTCGAATTTGACGGGCTTAGAAAAATGGCAGGTCTTCATACCTTTACTTTAAGCATTTCAGAATGGTGTGAAAAAACTAATGCTATAGGAATGTATTCAAAACGTGGTAAGTATGGTGGAACATATGCACATAAAGATATAGCTTTTGAATTTGCTTCAGCAATAAGTCCAATATTTAAACTATATTTAATAAAGGAATTTGAAAGATTAAAAGAACTAGAGAATAAAAGTAGTGAATGGAATGTAAAAAGATTATTAACTAAGAACAATTATTTAATACACACTGATGCAGTTAAGAATTATATACTACCCAAGAATAATTATTATAGAAATAAAGGATGGCTAAAATATGCAGAAGAAGCAGATATTTTTAATGTAATACTATTCCATACAACAGCTAAAGAATGGAGAAAACTAAATCCAGACTTAGCCAAGAATTCAAATCTTAGAGATTATGCAACTATAAATGAATTAACAGTTCTATCAAATTTAGAATCACATAATGCTGAATTAATTAAACAAGGGAAAACAAAACTAGAAAGATTTGAGATATTAGATAGCATATGTAAGTATCAATTAGGAGTGCTTAATGATGCAGAAGAAATAAGGCTAATAAGTGAGAAAAATATATAATAATTTTCTTGTCTAAAAACATAAATTAGTATATAATTTATATAGAATAGAAAGAGTGGTATTATGGATAATATTTATGTTATTGGACATCAAAAACCTGATACTGATAGTATTACTAGCAGTATTAGTTTAGCATACCTTAAGAAAAGACTTGGTATGAATGCCATTCCATGTCGTTTGGGCGAGTTAAATCGTGAAAGTGAATATGTCTTAAACACCTTTGGTCTAAAAGTACCTATGTTACTTGATGATGTTAAACTGCAGATAAAAGATTTGTCTTATCATAAAGGATATTTCATAAACTATCATGAATCAATTAAAGATGCATATGATTATATGGTAGAGCGAGGAATTACTGGTGTACCTGTAGTAAATGATCGTAATAAATTTATTGGTTTAATAACATTAAAGATTATGGTTAAAGATATAATTGATGGTGATATTAGTAAACTAAATACTTCATATCAAAATATTATTGAAGTACTATCTGGTGAAGAAATATTAAAATATGATGATGAAATAAAAGGAGATATTCTTGCAGCATCTTATAGAAGTACAACATTTATGGATAGTGTTAAACTTAATAAAGATAATATTTTAATAGTTGGAGATAGACATAGTGTTATAGAATATGCTATTAATAGTGGAGTTAAATTAATAATAGTTGTTGGTAATAATGATATTAAAGAAGAACATATTAATGCTGCTAAAGAAAAGAAAGTTAATATTATTAGAACACCTTATGATACATTTAAAACTACTAAGACTATTGGTTTATCAAACTATATAGAAAATATTATACCTAATGAAACAATAATTACCTTTAATGAAGAAGATTATTATGATGAATTTGTGATTAAGACAAGTAAATTAAAACATAATAACTATCCAATAGTTGGTAAGAATGGTATATGTAAAGGATTAATTCGTATTACAGATATTACTGAAAAGAACCGTAAAAAAGTAATACTTGTTGACCATAATGAAACTAGTCAAACGGTTGAAGGTATAGATGAAGCTGAAATAGTTGAGATAGTAGACCATCACAAGATAGGTAATATTTCTACTAATACACCAATTAATTTTAGAAATATGTCAGTTGGTTCTACAAATACAATAATCTATGAAATGTTTAAGGAAAACAATATTGATATACCTGCAAGTATCGCTGGTATTATGTTAGCTGGAATACTATCTGATACATTAATACTTACAAGTCCAACAACAACACCACTTGATAAGAAAGTAGTAGAATCTCTTTCAACAATCTGTGAAATAGATTATAATGAGTTTGCTTTAGATATGTTTAAAGTTGGAACATCTCTAAAAGATAAAACTATTGAAGAGATAGTAAATAGTGATATTAAAGCATTTACTACAGATAATGTTAGTTTTGCTGTTAGTCAAGTATTTACTTTAGATATAGAATCTATTTTAACTAAGAAGGATGAATATTTAGATTATATTAATAAACTATCTAGTGATAGAGGATATAAAATGGTATTATTAGTAATAACTGATATTATTCGTAAAGGAAGTTATTTACTTTATACAAATGATGATGATGAAATACTTCTTGATGCGTTTGGTCTAGAAAGTATTGAACAAGGGGAATACATAGAAGATATGATGTCAAGAAAGAAACAAATAGTTCCAAAACTAATGGAAGTAATGAGATAGGAGAAACAAAATGAAAAATATAATGTTAGTAATAAAAGGATTTATTATGGGTATAGCTAATATTATACCTGGAGTAAGTGGAGGAACACTTGCATTAACACTTGGAATATATGAAAAATTTATTGAAGCAATTAGTCATTTCTTTGATAAATTAAAAGAAAATATTAAATTCTTAGTACCAATCTTTTTAGGTATTGGATTATCTTTACTTACAATGAGTAATGTTATAACAGAAGCATTTGAACATTATCCAGTACCAACAGCATTCTTATTTATGGGATTAGTTATTGGTGGAATACCAATGCTATCAAATAAAGTTAAGAAGAGTAAAGAAAGAAAACAAGTAAGTAGTTATATAATAGCTTTAATTACCTTTGCATTAGTAATAGTACTTGCTTTCTCTGATCAACTATTTGGTAGTGGACTTTCTGATGTAACACTTAAAAACCTAGATTTAACAGGTTATATATTATTATTCTTAGTTGGATTAGTTGCAGCTGCTACTATGGTAATACCTGGTGTTAGTGGATCATTAGTACTTATGTTACTAGGATATTACTTACCAGTAGTAAATGCTATTAAAGATCTAACACATTTTAATAATATCGTTGATAATTGTTTAATACTAATACCTTTCGGTTTGGGTGTAGTTGTTGGAATAGTAGTTATTGCTAAGATAATTGAATGGTTACTTAAAAAATATGAAGCTAAAACATACTTTGGTGTTTTAGGATTTATAATAGCTAGTATCATAGCTATACCAGTATCAGTATATAATGAATATGGAACACTTTCTTATTCATTAATAGAAGGTATTATAGCTGTTATCTTATTAGTATTAGGTTATTTAATAGGAGAAAAGTTAGGAGAAAAATAATATGAATTTAGCTGTTATTCTACTAGCAGTAATTCAAGGAGTAACTGAGTTTTTACCAATATCATCAAGTGCTCACTTAATTATAATAAAAGAATTGTTTGGTAGTATAACGCAAGATTTAAATTTAGTATTTGATGTTTCATTACATTTTGGAACAGTATTAGCTATTATAGTTTATTTCTTTAAGGATTTATATAAAATATTTATTAATTCATTTAAAGGAATAAAATCTAAAGATGGTAAATTATTTTATTTATTGATAATAGCTACAATACCTGCTGGAATTGTTGGAATATTATTTGAAGATATAATAGAAGAAAAAGTAAGAGGCAATTTAATACTAATTGGTCTTACTTTGATATCTGTAGGTATATTAATATACCTTGCTGATAAACATTTTAAAAATAATAGAAGTATTGATGATGTAAAAATTGTTGATGCTTTTTTTATTGGATGTAGTCAAATACTTGCGTTAATACCAGGATTTTCTCGTAGTGGAACAACACTTTTATCTGGAAGAATTAGAAATATTAATAGAGAAGATTCTTTAAAGTTTTCATTCTATATGTCTATACCTGTTGTATTAGGAGCATTTATATTAACTATAATAAAAGATAATAATATCTCTTTAATTATTAATAATTTAAATATATTTATTATTGGAGTAGGTATATCTTTTATTACTGGTTTATTATGTATAGAATTCTTATTAAAATATCTTAAAAAATATGATTTTAAGATATTTATGATCTATAGAATTATTTTAGGAATAATAGTTATAATTTATACCATACTAAAATAGAAGCACTTTACACATAATACACTTATTTTATAACATTTTTAATAACATTTAGTGTAAAATATGATATATTATTAGTATAGGTAGGTGATATTATGCCGAGAACTAAAAAAATTAAGATTGAAGCACCATTTAAAAATGATGGTGTCGATTATGAAAAACTAAATGAAGGAATAAAAATAGGGGTAGGATTACTTAAAATATTCTTAGCATTTACTATAGCTGCATTAGTATTTATATGTAGTAAATTAATGATTGATTGGAAAGTATTACCATTTATTGGAAGATTCTTAAAAGTATTATCACCATTATTTATTGGTTTAGTAATAGCTTGGTTATTTGATCCACTTGTTACTAGATTACAGAAAAAAGGTGTTAGTCGTGTACTTGGAACAATCTTTGTTTATGTAGTATTTATATTCTGTATATATTTATTATGTAGATTGATGATTCCATCTATTGCTGATCAGGTTGAAGATTTAGGAAAAAATGTACCTAGCTTTGTTAATTATTTGAAAGATAATGTAGATGCTTTCTTTAAACACTTAAATAAAATGGGTGATTATGATTTTACTGATGTTAAGATTAGTATTTATGATGAAATTAATAATATGAGTAATTCAGTAACAGTTGATTTACCTTCTAAAGCTATGGATATAGCTAAAGCTATTCTTGCTGGAAGTATTAACTTAATACTTGGATTATTTATAGGTCTATACATGTTATTTGACTTCGATAGAGTTAATAAATATATAAGAAGTTTAGTTCCTACGAACTATAGAAAAGACACATTTGAATTGTTTGATAGATTAAATAAAAATTTAAAGAGTTATGTTCAAGGAACATTCTTAATAATGGGTATATTATTTGTATTCCAATCAGTTGCACTTGCACTTGCTGGACTTAAAGCACCAATGGTATTTGGATTGTTCTGTGCTATTACAGATATTATTCCATATATTGGACCATATATTGGTGGAATACCTGCTGTGCTTGTTGGATTCTCAATGTCTCCAACTACTGGTATATTTGCACTTATTGCTGTAGTTGTATGTCAATGTTTAGAAAACTATTTCTTACAACCTGTAGTTATGGGTAAGACAATGAAACTACATCCAGTAACAATAATGGTTGGATTATTAGTATTTAATAGTTTGTTTGGTATACTAGGTATGGTTCTTGCAACACCAACAATTTCCGTATGTAAAACAATATTTGTATTCTTTAACCAAAAATACAAATTTATGGATAAACTAACAAGTAAATAATGATTGATAAATATGCTTCTTTATGTTATAATAAGAAGCATATTTTGAGGTGAGATATATGTTAGAAGAAAATGCAGCAAAAATAGTTTTAGCTGATATCAAAAAAATAAGTAGAGCTAAAATTGATAGAGAATGTACTGAAAGAGCATTAAAAGATACAAAATTAGATTATGAAACTGTAAGAGATTATAATAACGATATTATTGGTGATAATAGATGTATTGAATCAGCAACCAATAATATCAATAGTATCTTTCAAAATTGTAGTGAATCTGAATTAGTATCATTGATAACTGATATATATGCTTTAGCTAATTCTGAATTTGAACAAAAAACAATTGAAAAAAACATTAAATAATGTTAAAATAAGAAATGTATAAGATGAAGATGAAAGATGAGTATTAATACGATATTTTTAAGAGAGAATCTGGTTGGTGAAAAGATTTAAATTAGTATTAAGAAGCTACTTTTTGAGTCTTACGGGATGACCGTTATCAGTAATTAAGACCAAACGAGGATGGTACCGTGTATTAAACACTCCTTGTAGGGTCTTTTTCTTGTCTAAAGGAGTGATT
>Ga0310691_10003900_pt1 | contig 17264 bp, 13 predicted proteins | sample 176DNAGHGlowgp2_FD_203887 | JGI IMG/M metagenome (GOLD analysis project Ga0310691, IMG submission 203887) | Sheep rumen microbial communities from Palmerston North, Manawatu-Wanganui, New Zealand - 1766 DNA GHGlow gp2 (v2) (version 2) | ecosystem: Host-associated > Mammals > Digestive system >...
GCCGATAAGCATGGCCACATGAATCTTTTTCAGGTTGGAAATATTCTTCCGGTTTGCCACAATGACCCAGACCACCAGCAGCAGGGATATAAAGGCCAGCGGTACCTGCCAGGCCGGATAAAAGCTTCGGACAAAATTGACTGCCGATAGGCCGGTTCCCACAAGGAACAGAAACTTCTGCCATGTCTTTTCCTTCTCAAAGAAATACCAGAAGCAGAGAATGGCCGCCTCCGACCAGACAAAATGTGCCGGGTAGCCCCACCACATAAAGAAGCCGGAAAGCTGCAGCATGCAGGTGCAGGCAAAGCTGATGCCTCTCTTCCGTCCCGTCAGAAGAAGGAAGAACTCCAGTGAAATAAGGAAGCCCAGAACGCGGAGGGCATACCAGTCAAACGCATAGAGGAATGCGGCGCCGAGCACCTTGTAGATAACGATACCGATGATGTTTGTCGGCATCAGAACATACGTCAAAATACTGAAATCGCCAAAGGGCTTATCAATCTGATACAGGAACAGCCGACGCGCGTTATCTACAATATACTCATCCGAACGGATGGCCCGGGGCATGCCGAATACCGGAAGCCGGAGGGCATCTCCCTGCTCCTTCTGCAGTCCAAAGACATCGTACATAGCAAGCGAATCGCCATGGAACCGAAGAGCTACAAAATAGACCAGCACAGCCAGACCGACAAGCCAGCGGTAACGGTACATGTTCGCCCAGATTACTTTGGGTGAAATAATGAAATGCAGTCCGATAAAGAGGAAAACCGGCATCAGAAAGATGATCCGGTATATCCGCATGCTGTCGATGTTCCCAATCCGGCAGTATGCATAGTAGCCTACACCCTTCACCGCATCAACGGGCTTCTGCAGAAACCAGATGAGATCCAGATACCAGTTCCTGTCCATGACGGTCGAAATCATAAAAGAAAAAACGAGTGAGAAGAAAACAACGATAACACTCTTCAGTATTAACTTTTTATGGCTCGCCTCACCTCTGCCCATTATGAAAGGACTCCTTTTACCATTATCATATTTCAAAATTTACAATCTGCCGAATTGACGCAACTCTATTCATAATCCGCCGCTTTGCTGTAAAACCGGTTGATCAGCTTGGCAACCGGCTTCGGCCAGAATTTCCGGAACATTTCCAGATCTTCCACGGTCCTTTTGTTTTCTTCGAACATTTTATGCGTTGTGGAATCTTCATGGATCCGGTGCAACATCAGCCGTTTCGGCACATAAACAAAGCTCCCCTTCTCTTTCGAAAGCTTTTCCCATGCCTCCCAATCTTCATCCGCCGTAAAGTGGTCTTGGAACAGTGGAAGTGTGATCCGGTCCATGCAGTACATGACCGATGGACAGGGGATGGGATTCCCCATACTGAGAACACGCCGGCGGATAAACCGGGACTCCTCTCCCCGCGGAAGACGCATGGGAAGGAGCATCAGCTCCTTAATCTTTAGCATGCCGGAGATGGGCGCGATCACGCTGCCCTTCAGTTCTCCGTAATCCGAGAAGGCGATCACCGGCTTCTTTTTCTTTTCCGCAGCCGCAACCATCCGCTCCACGTAGGATGCCGCATACACATCATCCTGGTGCGCAATCGTGGCATACTTTGTCGTGACCTGACTGAGGCCGAAATTCCAGTCATCCGTGATGGATGTTTTTCCCGTGTTGATCACAAGCTCAACACCGTATTCCTCCGCCATCCCGAAAAGATAATCATTGGGCGTCCCCGTGACCATCACGATCCGGGAAGGTACGGTCTGCCGCTGAAGCGAACGGATACATGCACCCAGATACGGACTTTCCTTATAGGCACAGATTACAAAGGTGTGCTTCGTCATTAGAAGATTTCCTCCATCTCATCATAAAGCGCGCCGAGTCTTTCGTCAGAAAGATCCGTCTCATTCAAAACGGTGTAGCGGTCCGCTCTGGTTGCCGCCGCCTGCTGCCAGGCCTTCGTAAAGATTTCCTTCGTAATCTTCCAGTCGGAGGGCTTCACCGGAATGCCGTAGGTCTTGATCACCTTGCGGATTTTCGCCACATTCCGGTTCTGGAACTGTACAGCACCGTAGCTGCCCATAGCCACCGCAATACCGTGCGGTACATTCACCTCTTCACTGAAATTCTCCTCCAGTGCATGGTTGAACAGATGCTCACTGCCGCTGCTGGGCCGGGAGGAACCGGCAATCTCCATCGCAAGTCCGCCCATAACCAGAGCCTGGGCGAGAAGCTTGATAAAGTCCTTATCCTTCAGATTTTCATGCCGGCGCACCAGCATGGAATTGAAGGCCATCTTCGAAATCATATAGGCAAAATCGTCTACCACGGAATTGCCCTGGGTATGCGCGATCTTCCAGTCATTCAGCGCGGTATATTTGCTGATCGTATCACCAATACCGGAAAGAAGCTGCCGTTCCGGTGCGGAAACGATCACGTTCACATCCACCAGGATGGCATCCGGAATGGTGCAGCGGAAGGATTTTCTTGCCTTCCCCTCCGTTCCGAGTACCGCAACCGGCGAAGCCAGACTGTCATTGGAAAGCGTCGTCGGAAGCGAAATCAGATACGCCTTGCTGACAAAGGCTGCAAACTTTGCCAGGTCGAGGACCGTACCGCCGCCGAAACCGATCACCAGACGGATATCATTCATAGTGATATACTTGGCAAGCGCCACAGAGCTGTCGTAATCTGCCTTTTTGATCAGATAAAGCTCGCTCTCCGGAAAATCCTCTGCGATATCATCCAGAATCTTACCGAAAAGTCCCTTCAGGTTTTCCTCCGTCACAATGATGGTTTTGAGGGACGCCACATCGCGGATGCAATCTCCCATCACATCCGGAATCCGGGAAAAGATGCCCTCTTCCACAATCAGGTGATACGGTATTCTAAAGCTGTTCATTTTATCTGTTTCTCCTTTATCCTACAGGAAATCTGTCCGTTCCGCGCGCACGCGGAAAGAAACGTCCCTCTTTCTTGTTTCATTATACTTAGTATGTGCTATGGCTGAACGCCGTTTTGATCACGTTGGTATACCAATCCACCAGCGGCCCGCCGAAAAGCGCCGCAGCAGCCAGTCCCGCACAGAGCGATGGACCGAAGGGAATGTGATCCTTCCGGCTCTTTTTCCCGGATGCAATAAGGATCACGCCGGCCAAAGCACCGATGATCGCGCCGGCGAAGAAGCCTACCAGTGTCAGCTTCCAGCCCAGAAGAAGTCCCGCGGCAAACATCATCTTAATATCTCCGAAGCCAAAGGCATTCGGTATGATGAGGTCGATCAGGAACATCGGCACGCTCAATGCCACCATTCCGATGAGTCTCTCCTTCAGCGAAATCTCTGTCCAGAGGAAGATGGATGCGATGCCGAGCACGAAGATCATTACGTTCAGCGCGAAGGGAAGCTCCATGGTATCCATGTCGATAAAGGCCTGCGTGGTAAGCAGCGCAAAGAACAGGAACAGGATCACGCTCTTTGCGGTGACGCCGTACATCAGGGCTGTCGTTACGCCAAAGGCTGCGCCCAGAATGGTGATCACCCAGAACCGCGTCGGTTTTTCCCGATAGACATCCACGAGAGGCATCTTTGTGAGCTCTGCTTCGCGGGCTTTCCGCGCTTCGAACTCCTTCCTCTGCTTCTTATTCATTTTTCCGTCCACGTCCTCATCATAATCCTCGCGGGAGCGAATGTGGGCATCCCACCTGCGGATCACGACATTCAGGAGTGCAAACAGGATCAGGCCGCATACAGCGAGGCCGATGGTAAATATCACTTTCATCTTTTAACCCGTACGCAGGGCCTAGAATGAAACAGTCCGTTCGTGAATCGCTAAGCACCGTAAGCGCACAATTCGAAGAATTGTGTGTCTGCCGAAGGCAGATGCGTTCTGCAACGCAGAACCAAGACTTGCGTAGCAAGGCTTGCAAATCGCAAAGCGATTTGGCACCGAGACCCGCTATGGTCCCTCACGAACTTTTTCATCCTCTCCCTGCTGTCTGATACAAACTATAAAATCGTATTGTGCCTATTCAAGTTCATGTAGAACATACAGATGACAACTTCACCGCTATGAGGGAAATCGGCTTCGCCTTCCCCTCGTTGTATGCGAGAAGGACTTCTCCGAGTGAGTGATAGCGCGAGTAGCCGCTCCCACCGGAATAGTCGTTGTGTAAGATGAAATCCGCGCCGTGCTTCGTGATGCACATGGTATGGATTTCCTCCTTCAGGTTGTCACGATTATTCTGAAGCGTCACGATCCAGGTGCGGTAATCCTTCTCCATTTGCGGAAGACACGCCTGAATCTTCTTTTCCCCGTTGATGCGAAGCGTCTCATAGCCGCTCTTCTTCAGAAATTTCTGTACCGTCACCGGCGAAGCCCCGAAGAAACCGTTTAAGGCAAGTCCCTTTTTTTCGAAGGCCGCCAGCAAAAACGGAAAATCCGGCGATGGAAGTCCTTCCGACACCATGGCGTTGTAGACTGCGATCACCTCACAGCTGTTGTAGCTGGCGGGAAATTCGCGTCCGAACCACTTGCCGAGGGTCAGCGTTTTCATACGCTTCTGGTGTTCTATATACTCTTTTTTGTCCGGCAGGCGTTCCAGAAAGCGGCCGGCTTCATCCGCCCAGACCTTTTCGTTCTGCTCCTTATGCCTGCTGATCACCTTCCGGGACAGATGGCTGAAGAGAGTCAGAATCCGATATCCAAATAAGATCAAAAAACTCCCTCCTGCCCTGCTTTGTATTATCCGTTATTTCTGATATAGTATTCTTTCCTGTGTCATTTAATCCGGCAATTATTCTCTGATCAGCAAAAATACAAAATGAAACTAATTGTTCTCTTCTTCCGTCGTCTTTGCCAGACAAATACCCAGCTCTTCCAGCTGGCTTTCCTCTACGATGTTCGGTGCCTCACACATCAGGTCGGATGCATCCTTCACCTTCGGGAAGGCGATCACGTCGCGGATGGTATCCGCCTTTGTCATCAGCATCAGCAGACGGTCCAGACCGTAGGCCAGTCCTGCATGCGGCGGAACACCGTACTTAAACGCTGTCAGAAGGAATCCAAACTTGTCGTTTGCCTCTTCCACGGACATACCGATGGTCTTGAACATCAGCTCCTGCACATCATCCTGATGGATACGGACGGAACCGCCGCCGATCTCAACACCGTTCAGGACGATATCATACGCCTTGGCCCGCACACTGCCCGGATCGGTTTCAATCTTTTCAATGTCCTCATCCATGGGCATGGTAAAGGGATGATGCATAGCGACAAAGCGGTTCTCATCCTCGCTCCATTCCAGAAGCGGGAACTCTGTGATCCATACAAAACGGTAATCATCTTTGGAAACAAGACCTGTTTCCTCTGCCAGATGGCAGCGGAGCGCGCCCAGTGTTTCCAGAACAAGCTTCTTTTTCGCATCCGCAAGGATCAGTATGAGGTCGCCTGCCTTTGCGCCGGCCTTTTCCTTGATGGCCGTCAGCTCTTCCTCCGTCATGAACTTGGCAAAGGAGCATTTCTCCTCGCCTTCGGGGCTGATGGAGATGTAAGCGAGTCCCTTCATGCCGTAGCCCTTCACAAACTCGGTCAGCTGGTCCAGCTTCTTTCTGGGCATGCCGCCAAGTCCCTCTGCATTGATGCAGCGAACAGCACCGCCTGCCTCGAGCGCAGACTTAAATACAACGAATTCCGTATTCTTTACCGCATCGGCAATATCCGTAAGCTCCATACCGAAGCGAAGGTCCGGCTTATCGGAACCGAAACGGTCCATGGCCTCTGCCCAGGTCATCCGCTGGATGGGCAGCTGCACATCCACATCGATGGCATCCTTGAAGATTTTTTTCAGCAGGCGCTCATTGACATCGAGCACATCATCGATATCCACGAAGGAAAGCTCCATATCGATCTGCGTAAACTCCGGCTGACGGTCAGCACGAAGGTCCTCATCGCGGAAGCACTTTGCAATCTGGAAGTAACGGTCATAACCGGAGCACATCAGGAGCTGCTTAAAAAGCTGCGGCGACTGCGGCAGCGCATAGAAATTGCCCGGATGCACACGGCTGGGAACAAGATAATCCCGGGCGCCCTCCGGTGTCGACTTGCAGAGGATGGGCGTCTCAATCTCCAGGAAGCCCTCATCCGCCAGGAACGCACGAACGGCTGTTGTCACCTGACTCCGGAGCATGATATTTCTCTGGATATCCGGCCGGCGAAGATCCAGAAAACGATACTTCAGACGGATATCTTCCTTTGTCTTTGCATTTTCCTCAACCGGGAAGGGCGGAACCTCCGCCTCGGAGAGAATACGAATGGAATCTGCGATCACTTCGATCTTTCCGGTTGCCAGATTCTCGTTCACGCCGCCGGCACGCTCTTTTACTTCGCCGGTTACCGCGATCACAAACTCACTTCTGAGCCGGCCGGCCTTCTCGAAGCCTTCCGCTCCGACATTCTCTTCTTCAAAGATGATCTGCAGTACGCCGCTCCGGTCTCTCAGGTCGGTAAACACAATACCTCCCTTGTTCCGGCTCTTCTGTACCCAGCCCATCACAGTGACCTTTTCGCCAACATTTGCCTCGCTGAGCTCTGCGCATCTATGGGTGCGCCGAAGCCCCTTCATTGATTCTGCCATTTTTCTTTTCCTTCTATATGTATTTTACTCTGCGGCCATTGGGTCACAGGCATATTTCTTCTCCGGACCTTTTCAGTCTATTTCTCTATCCTTGAAAAACTCCGTAATATCCGTGTATCCCTCTTCCGTAAGCTTTTCCTTCTGGAATTTCTTGTTCTTCTTCATAACGGAGATATTGACGATGGTCCCGGCCTCTCTTTCCGTGCGGGCCTTCGCCAGAATCTTCTGCAGCTTGTCCGCCGGCATATTCTTTTCGATGAGATATGCCTTCTTCGCTGCGGCGCCCGGTACTTCGAATCCGTTTTCCAGGAGCAGCATGATGATCCGCTCAAAACCGATGGAGAAACCGACTGCCGGGGTTGCCTGGCCGGTAAACTTGCCTATCATCTCATCGTAGCGTCCGCCGCCGCCGACAGATCCGCCGTACTCATCCATGGATATTTCAAAGATGGGGCCTGTGTAATAGGACATGCCCCGCACCAGAGTCGGATCGAATTTCATGCGGAAATCAGCCGCCTTTGCGCCCTCCACACCGGCGATGATGGTGGCCAGGTTATTACCGATCTCTTCCGGAAGATACTCGCCCAGTGTAGTCTGAAGCTTTTTCAGCTGCTCCGGTGCATCAGTGCTGTTTGCTGCGGAATCTACACCATCCTCTGCTTCTTCACTCTGCGGGAAGAGTCCAAGATAACGGCTCACCGTTTCCTCACTGTAGCCCATTCCTATCAGTTCTTCCTTGACGCCGCTGAGGCCGATCTTATCCATCTTATCGAGGGTGATAAATACGGATTCGTAATCCTCTTCTTTAAAACCGCTCCAGGCTGCCATGGCCTTCAGGATGCGCCGGTCATTGATCCTTATAGTGAAATTCTTAAAGTTCAGTCTGCCGAGCAGTGTTGTGGTGGCAAGGACCAGCTCAGTCTCTGCCAGGATATCCGGTTCGCCCAGAATGTCGATATCGCACTGCATGAACTGGCGGTAGCGTCCGCGCTGCGGCCGGTCGGCCCGCCATACCGGTCCCATCTGGAGTGCCTTAAAGGGACTGGGAAGGTTTGCCTCGTTATTCGCATAGTAGCGGGAAAGCGGAAGCGTCAGGTCGTAGCGAAGGCCGCTGTCCGTCAGGTTTCCGGCCGTTTCCGGTGTCAGACTTTCCACGGCGGCATCCAGCTTTTCGCCGCGCTTCAAAATTTTGAAGATCAGTTTCTCGTTCTCCCCGCCCTGGTTGCTGGTCAGGTTTTCAATATGCTCCACTGCCGGTGTCTCCATGGATGTGAATCCAAAGGAGCGGTAGGTCTCCTTAATCAGGCCGATGGCGTAATCGCGGATGGCCATTTCCTTCGGAAGAATGTCTTTCATGCCTGTAACGGGCTTTTTCTTCATTGCCAAGTTGTTTGTTCCTCCTATTGTTTTCTCTATTTGATTCACTCACTTACAATTGTCAATGACGGCTTCTTTTTACCATCTAACCGAGCTCGCGGTCTTCGATGCCTTCGTATTTGCGGTCGATCATCTCGTCGATGCGGGTGATGTAGCCGTCGACATCTTTTACGTTAGCGACACGGTCTACGCGGGTGGTGACGCCCTCCTCACGGTTTAAGAGGCGGGTTACGCCGCCTGCGCCTGCCGCAAAAATATCTATGGCTTCCTCCATGATGAGGACGTTATAGTGGCATTCCTTGCCAAGGCGTGCGTAGCCTACGTTCTCCAGGTTGCCGGCAATCTGCTTCTGCCGGTAGAGATAGTAAGGCTGCATATTCATCTGTCCGGCGGAAACGCCGGCGAGCCTTCGCATTTCCTCCACATCGGCCGGGAGAAGCTCCCGGTATTTATCCATCTGGATGTTCAGGCGCGATGCACGTTTCACCGCAAGCGAATGCACGGTCAGGCTCTCCGGCCGGAGCTTTTCAATCTCACGGAGCGTATAACGCACATCTTCTATATTTTCGCCGGGCAATCCGACGATGATATCCATATTGATATTCTTAAAGCCGGCAAGACGCGTCTCGTCAAAGGCCTGCCGGACAACCGCCGGTGTATGTGCCCGGCCAATGATCTGCAGGGTCTTTTCATTCATACTCTGCGGATTGATGCAGATCCGGCCGACACCATGCGCCTTCAGCACTGTCAGCTTCTCGCGGTTCAGACTGTCGGGCCGTCCCGCTTCCACAGTATATTCCGGCAGCAGATTTGTATCAAAGATTTCTTCTATATCTGTAAGAAGGCGGTTCAGTTCATTTGCCGAAAGGGACGTCGGCGTCCCGCCGCCGATATAAAGCGTTGCCAGCCGCCTGCCGCGGTTCATCTCCGCAATGGCTTTAAGCTCCTCTTTGAGCGCCAGGAGATACGGCTTTACCTTGCCGGCCATCTCATAGATGGGATAGGCCGCAAAGGAGCAGTAGAGGCATCTTGTCGGGCAGAAGGGAATCCCGATATAAAGCGCGTAATCCCGCACCGGATCCGCCGCGGAAAGGATTTCCATTTCCTTCCTGGCAACTGCCGTTGCAAGAGTTGCTTTTTCCCGGGAGGTATCGTAATTTTCCTGATAGACCGCGATCACTTCCTCCGGAACATAGCCTTTCAGAAAGGCTTCGGTCGCAATCTTTGTGGGGCGCATGCCGGTGAGACAGCCCCAGGGAAGCAGCCGACGCGTATATTCCGTAAGAATCCTGTAGGAGGCAAGCTTGATCCGGTTCCGATACTTTTTGCGGTTTGACAAGGCATTGCCACCCGTATATGCCGTGAAGAGGACTCTTCCACCCTCTTCGATCCGGAAGCGGGTTCCTTCTTCAAAATAAAGCGCAGTAAAGATCAGACCGCGCATCTTCTCCGGCGGCAGGTGACTGGCATCCTTCGCCGCAACAACGGTAATCTCCTTCTCCGGAAAGAACGCCTTCAGGATGGCCCGGAGATCCGGCTCATATATGTCACTGTTCTGAATCAGTAGAATCATGGCATCACCTCTCAATCCGTCTTCGAACATCGAGCTGAGAAAACATTCTGTCGCCCCGCCTTCGAACATCGAGCTAAGAATAACAGCTCTCACACTTCAAGCTAAGAAAACAGCTCGAGCACACAAAAACTACCCAACAGGCGGGCATACACTGCATATTATACCTTTTTTTTATATAGGTTTCAATCTCAAATAAAAGGAGCTGCCGATCATTTCATGCGGCAGCATCCTTTGCAAATTCATTTACAGTATTTCCATTTCCCACATTCTGCGACCGAACCTCCGAAAAGTCAATCCTCTAAGTCACCGGCTTCGCCTTTCCCGGAATTATGATCTATGCGCCTCAGCAATAAACCCAGCAGTCCCGACAAAAGCTGCACCAGAATAAAGTAGGCCAGTGCGGTGATGAGCGGCACCATGGTTTCCAGACTATCCTTCCGGATTTCATCAAATACCCGGGTCATATCCTCCACAGCCATGTAACCCACAAGGGCTGTCGTCTTCAGAAGAAGGATGATTCCTTCCCTTAAATCATAGAGGATTGCCTTTCCGGAAGCCTTCCTAAGTCTTTGATAGAATTCTTTATTTGTCACCGCCAGGACACGGTAATGCCTCTCCAGCGTTCCATCCTCTGCCTCCCGGGCATATCGGGCGATACACCGGTAAACGCCGCATCCGAAGGTGAGCGTAAATCCGATCACGGCGGCAATGACACCGCCCGCGTATAAATCCCTGTAATACATATAATAGAGGATGAGCATCAGCATCACCGCGGGCGTTCCGTAAAGAAGCCAGCCGATAAACCGTGCCAGTCCACGGAGCAGAAGGCCTCTGCGCCGGCTGATGCCGTACAGAAGGATACCAAATGGTAATCCAAACAGTATGGCGAGACCGGTGATCATGAGCGTCGTCAGGATGCCCTTAAAGAACCTCTTATATCGACCGTTCTCAAGAAATGCACGACGGAATGCGGGAATCCAACCAAACCGTTCATCCGGCCCGGCGCCGTGTTCCTCAATCTTTCTCACGGCGAGCGAAACCCCGCCGCTGTAATCCGGAGAGCCGAAAATATGATCTGCCTTCCTGTCTTCCGTGACCGTCACTGCCCCGCAGCCGGCATCATACCGGCCATCGGCCGTTCCCGCCATCACATCCGCAAAATCCGTGATCTCAATTTCCAGGCCGTAGCCTTTCTCCTGACAGAAGCCGATGATGAGATCGATTTCATAGCCCACCGGAACACCCGCAGATACATAGGAAAACGGAACACTGTCCGTATCACAGGCCAGATGCAGCGTTTCCTTTCCGGCCGGAAGCATGCGGAAATCTATACTTTTTTTATTGTGGGTACTACTGCCGAACCATTTTTCATCCAGCTCCGTGAGTCCACCGTTTTCCCTAAGTGTCTCCACGTAAAGGCCAAGCTCCGAGGACAGGCGCTCTCCCTTCTCGTTCTTCGGGAAGATAAACGCATACTCCGACGTCTCCAAAAATCCCTCGAGCATGGTAATTGACGAATCCGAACGGAGTCTTGCCCGGATGACCGGTTCATCATCCGCGACCGCATCGATTTTACCTGTCCGGAGCGCCTGGTAAGCCTCCTTCAAAGAAGAAAAGGCCATCACCTTCGCCTCCGGCAGCGTCCGCTTTACAACATCATCAAAAATATAGCCGGATACCACACCGATCGTCACGTCCGGACTGTTCAGTTCATCCATCTGCGTCAGCTGCTTTTCTTCCGGCTTATCCTTTTTCTTTCCGCACCCACACAAAAGGAGGCACAGCAGGAGCAGCACTATCGTAAATGTTCTTTTTCGGCAAAAACCGCCTTTGATCCGATTCATCTACTTCGGTTCTCCCTCATCAGTTTTTCCCTTGCACTCTGCAAGGATTTCATCCGCCGACTCTGCGCGTTCAAACGCCAGCGTATAGTATCCGTCACAATAGGGGTCGTAAGGAATTTCATATTCACTGAGCCAGAGATAACACGAATCCGCCACAGTTGCAGCTTCCCGGAGCCTGGCATCCAGACTCTTATAGGCATCGGATTCCAGAAGATAGATCAGGAAATCCGTCTGCATCTTGACATCCGCAATATTAAACCGCTTGTTTTCCCCTTTTCCGCCGGGGCCGAACCACTGCTCCGCAAACTGATAGAGCGCCTCCTTCTGATCATAGGCCGTAAACTGACAGTAGCCGTATCCGCCGTCCAGATTGACCCACTGATCGTAGCTGTTGTAATAGCCGCTCGTCTCGTTGTTATTCCGGGCTTCCAGGAAATCCTTTTTGCCAATGGTCCGGCGGTTCACGCCTTCGGTATAGGTATCATCGTCGATACTCCAGATTTCGTTATTGTAATCCTCCAGATTCCCTGCCTTGAACCGCGACTCCTCATGCAGGTTACACATAATTCCGAGAACCGCCGTTTCATTATTGTTAAAGTGTTTCATCAGGGTGTTCCAGAGATACTGCGTTTCACTCACGCCATCCGGAAGCCTGTCATATTCCTTTTCCGGGAGAAGTGCCGATGCTTCCTCTACCGATGTATCGCTGATCACTTTCTTCTTTTTCATGTGCGAACCGGGAATGATCCGTTCCGCAATAAGAAAGATGATCACGATCGCACAGATCCCAATAAGTGCCGGAACAAGCCTTCTTCCACCGAAAAATGCTTCTCCGTTTTGAACCCTTTTGAGCCGGTTTTCTTCCTTTTCTCTCGCCTCCGCCATCCATTCGCGCCGCACCTCGGCTCTCCGGCGGTACCGTTCATCCACGTTTTTTCTGTGTACCTCCCGGCGCTGATGACGGGTTCTTGCTGCTTCTGCAGCTATACTCCTGTTATTTCCCGGCCGTTTCTGTCCTACCCTTTCCCCTGCCTTGGCACCACCGAAATTTGCTTTTGTCCCCGACCGTCCTTTTGAGCCGAAAGACGCCTGTGCCAAACTCTTCTCTGCGGCATTTCCATTCTTACGTCTGTCATCCGACTCATCGGCTTGCCCGCCCCGATTATGCTGCTCGCGGTTTTTCCGGAGGACAGCTTCATCCCTGGCTCTGAGACTCGTTAGGATTTCCCGGTTCTTCTCCAGAAACTTCTCCTGCGTGCTTACCAGCCTGTCGATTCCGTTAATCTTCCGCTGTATTCTCTCCTCCACTTTTCCGGAGGCCGTTTTTCTTTCTTCCATTTTGCCGGAAGCCGGTTTTCTCTCCCCCGTTTTGCCGGAGTTCGATTTATTTTTCTCCTGCTCAGTCATTCCGTTCCTCGCTGATCAATAAACGAATCATATCAGTCTCTTCATTCTTCCATCTATTATACTCAGTTCCTGTCGACTTGTACATACGGAGTAAACGAAGAAAATCGAGTAGGGAGGCTTTAATCCCCCTACTCGATGATGCGGGCTCGTCAAACAGAATACCACATAAATGTGTATCCTGATGACTCGCCTTCGCACAAAAAAGAGTCTGCCAAAGCAAACTCTTTTGGTGGTCTGTATATAATTCCGAAAATAGACGAAATACACTTATAAACCTGCGTAATTCATAAAGAGCAATTTCACCTTTTCGGGATCTTCGACATACGCGTACGGATGCCGCCGGCCGGTATGAAGAAGCTGCCCCTGCCGGTAGACCAGAAGACGGTTCTCCGGCACCTCCTCCCACTTTCCCGTGTCCAGCGGTTTGGTGGAAAAAATGGCAGCATTTTGCGTGTGTTTCACAAAAAGTGTATCCGCCGCATTTTTATGGACATACATATACTCGCCGTCGGAAAAGATCAGGTTGAGTTTATTCTCCGGCGAAAGCCGCTTCACAATATCCTCCAGAAGTGCGATCCGCGCATTCACCTCGAACAGGCTGAAATCCTCCAGGAAATGTCTGTTTACCTGATCCACAATGTAGAGCAGAATCCGCTCGCTGTCGGTATTTCCTTCCTGCTTATACTGATAGCCGGAAAGCAGCTCCGACTCAAAAATCGTCCCGTTGTGAATGAGCGTCCATACCCGGCCGGATTCATCCCGTTTGGAAAAGGGATGCGTATTGCTGTAGGACTCCAGACCGATGGTCGCAAGGCGAATATGCGCCAGAAGATTATCGGCCTCCAGCTTTGCCGTGAGACGGTTTTTCAGATACAGACTCCTGTCCGCCCGGACCGGCTCCCGCTCCACGGACGCACTTCCGTTTTCAATAATGGCCATGCCCCAACCGTGGGGATTTTTATCACTATGAGCAAAGAACTTCCGAAGTAGCCCATTCACCTCTATTTTTTCTTTCGCATTCACGCCGAATAGCTCGCACATAATCTGCCTCCTCGCCGGAAAGGTTCCGGATGGCCACATCCAGAATCCTCTCGCACCAGTCTCCGGCAGTCAGCCCCTGATATACCTCTGCGGAAAATCCATCTTTCTCAATCTTCAGCACCTGCTCCTGGAGCTCATCTGCCGTATGAATATCCCGGAAAAGTACCTCCAGCTCCTGCATGGCACTCTCGGAATAGAATAATCCCTTGATCAGTGCAGCAAAGCCAAGAGCCTTACCCATCTCATTGCCATCTGCCACTCTGATTTCAATATATTTCTTAACACGGATATGGAAAAAGAACATGGATATTACATGCTCCATGACATTCGCAATCCGCTCCTCGTTTTCGGTATCTCCGTCACGTTCCAGAATATCCGCGATACTCTCATTTCCCACGTAGGTTGTCTCCCCGTTTTCCGTCAGGGTACAGAGCGACCTGCCAAAGATTTCCTTTGCAATCCTTGCATAGCCGAAATCCGAATCAAAGGTCCCCGGAACGAAACCGGTTCTTGCCGGGTCCAGATGATCCCACGCCTGGATTCTCTGCAGATGCGGATACTCAAATACCGGTGTTTTCTGCGTAAACTTCCGCTCCATCATGATCATCAGATAAGGAGCAATCTTGGAAATGAGCCTTACCTTCCTGACCATATCAGCCTCGGAGGAATAATCAATTGACACCTGGGTACTTGTAGAAGAACGCATCATGTATTTGCCATATTTTCCCGTTTCCAAAAAGTGTCGGTTCATATGGTCATAACGCTTCTTCGGGATGAGATTGATCTCATCAATCTTCAGAACACCGCGCTCTACGAGGGGCATCATGCCGCCGACCTCAAGATGATATCCTTCCCGATAGAAGGCTGCATCCCAAACCTTGCGGAATTCCAGATAAACACGTCTGATTTCACTTATATTTTCAAAGGGAGCAATACTGATCTCGAACTGACAGGCCGGCTCCATGGTGATCATGTATTCCGGATAGGTAACGCCCATGGCATGTCCGTCAATCATAAGAATCTCTCCCCCGGTCCTTTTGCCAACCGTCTCAATGATCGACGAAAGAAGCGGGAATTGGATGGGCCGCCCCATACTGTCAACTACAAAATGCTCCAGTTCGAGCCCTAGTTTATGGCCATCATTTTCTCCGGTCCTCATGTAACGATCGACCAGCTTTACAAATGTTTTCTCGCTTCCGTTTTTCATAAATCCTCCCGATACCCTAAAAAAACAAACCCTCAACTTCTCTTATCACGCGAAAACAGGCCCTCTTTTCCTGTATCCGCAAAAAAAGGAGAATTGAGGCAATCTTATCATCATTTACCTACTATGTCAATATACTTTAGTGAGATAAAGTATTATATTTTTAATAAACACTCCGCCGGCAATTATGCTAAAATGAAGCCATATATTTGGGGGGCGGGGGATATCATCATGCCAAACAGAAAAGCTTTGCTGTTAGCATCGGGTTAAATTAACACCGCAGCCGGCAAGTGACAGAAGAATCACGTAGCAAAAAGAGCCTGCCATGCAGGCAAGTGATATGCTCCCTTTTGGGTAGACAAGCATAATAATAAAAAGCTTGTTGACCAGAAGGGAGTATTTTTATGGTTAAGAAAAAGATTGAACCCGAAGTCAAGGTTGCAGCTGTTCAGGAGTATCTGGATGGGAAATCATCTCAAGAAGCTATTGCAGATAGATTAGGGATCTGCCCTGCCAGCTTTCAGATGTGGATTAAGAACTACCGGTCAATGGGAACGGATGCATTTACTCGCAGCAGAAACAAACATTACTCCAAGGAACTCAAAGAACAGGCAGTGATAGACTATCTTTCAGGTGTTGGTTCTCTTCAGGATATTTGTGAAAAATATAAAATCCCTTCCACAAGCCAACTCAGAAAGTGGATAAAGAGGTATAATGGCCATGAGGAACTGAAAGCTTCCGGAACAGGAGGAACCATCATCATGACCAAGGGAAGAAAAACAACTTTTGATGAGCGAGTGGAAATCGTTCAATACTGCATTGCTCATGACCACAACTATGCTGAAACAGCAGAGAGATATAAGGTCTCATATCAGCAGGCCCGAAGCTACACCGTGAAATATGAAGAAGGTGGTGTAGAGGCTCTTCGGGATAGACGTGGAAGATCGAAACCCCAAGAAGAAATGTCTGAGTTAGAAAAGCTTCGTGCTGAAAACAAGATACTTCGTGCCGAGAAAGAACGCGCAGAAATGGAGGCGTCTTTCTTAAAAAAACTCGATGCCATAGAGAGGAGGTGGGGCTGAGCCTCTCACGGCATGAACACGTATATCTGGCAATTAAAGAAGAACACGAAGAGAATGGATATCCTATCTCTGCATTATGTCATTTGGGCAAAGTAAGCCGTGCAGCATACTATAAATGGCTGCATAGGGGAACCCCGGCATATGAAGCCGAGAATAACCGTATTGCTGAAGAAATAGAAAAGATCCATATGGAGAGTCCGGATAAAGGTTACCGTCGTATACGGGATGACCTGGAGCGCTACCACGGCATCAAAGCAAACGACAAAAGAGTCCTTAGGATCTGCCGGAAGAAAGACATCAAATCCACCATCAAGTATGCTAACAATGGATGCACAAGGCAGGCAGCCAGTCCTCAGTTTATAGCTGAAAACATCTTAAACAGAGAATTTACCGCAGATGCTCCAAACCAGAAGTGGCTGACTGATGTTACAGAATTCAAGTACTACACAGGCATAGAAGTCCACAAGGTATACCTTAGCGCCATACTGGATCTTTATGACCGCAGGATTGTATCCTACGTTATCGGTGATTCCAACAATAATCCGCTTGTGTTCGAAACCTTTGACAAAGCTATCTCTACCAATCCAGGAGCGACGCCATTATGTCATTCGGACAGAGGATTTCAATACACGAACAGGGTATTTCACACAAAGCTTGAAGCGGCTGGAATGACACAAAGCATGTCGAGAGTGGCCAAATGCATAGATAATGGTCCAATGGAAGGATTCTGGGGAATCTTGAAGAGAGAACGATATTACGGTAAAAGATTTGCGGATAAAGAATCACTGGTATCGATGATTGAAAATTACATTGAATATTACAACAACAAGCGGTTACAGAGAAATCTGGGTGTTCTAACACCGATGGAGAAACATAACAACTATTTGATGGCAGCATAAAAATCTGCCATCAGAGACGAATCCGATGGCAGAAAGTTTTTGTTTTTTTAATTGTCTACTTGACGGGGAGCGGTTCAAAGCTCTTCAGTGCATATTATTTCATTATTTCGTTTTCTTTATTTCCGATTCCTTGTGCTTCTTATTATTTCCCTTCTGAACGGGTTCGTTTTGCTCCACATTGTTCCCCTGTCGAACGGG
>Ga0310691_10003902_pt1 | contig 17262 bp, 13 predicted proteins | sample 176DNAGHGlowgp2_FD_203887 | JGI IMG/M metagenome (GOLD analysis project Ga0310691, IMG submission 203887) | Sheep rumen microbial communities from Palmerston North, Manawatu-Wanganui, New Zealand - 1766 DNA GHGlow gp2 (v2) (version 2) | ecosystem: Host-associated > Mammals > Digestive system >...
GACCGGTCTCATCGGAGTTGCCGGGATCCAGCACGATGAAGTTGGCGAAATACAGGACCTTCTCCAGGTTCCGCGGGCTGATGTCCAGCAGCATGCCCATGCGGCTGGGAATTCCCTTGAAATACCAGATATGGCTGACGGGCGCGGCCAGCTCGATATGGCCCATGCGTTCCCGGCGAACCTTGGCCCGGGTCACCTGCACGCCGCACTTGTCGCAGATCTTGTCCTTGTCCTTGAACTTGATGCGCTTGTATTTTCCGCAGTTGCATTCCCAGTCCTTGGTGGGCCCGAAAATCCTTTCGCAGTACAGGCCGTCCCGTTCGGGCTTCAGCGTGCGGTAGTTGATGGTCTCGGGCTTGGTGACCTCTCCGTGGGACCAGGCCAGAATCTGTTCCGGGGACGCCATGCCGATCTGGATGGAATCAAGATTGGAAAGCTCAAACAAAAGGTTCCACTCTCCCTTCAGGGTCACGCTTTCTCCCTCGGGAAAAAGCCGTCGCATATTTCCGTAAGGCGCATTTACTGCGCAGATAGAAGGCCTTGCCGGAGTCCTTACAGCTCATCGTCGTCCAGCTTCAGATCGGACAGATCCGCGGACCCGAAATCCTCCAGCTCGGATTCGTCCAGAACGGTGTCATCCAGCGAGAAGTCCTCGTCCTGATCCTCTCCGCCAAGATCCAGATCCTCCGCGGACATGCTGAAGGCTTCCTCCGCCGCGCGCTCGGTCTCCTCGTCCTCTTCCTCGGGGAGTTCCTCCGCGGGACGGGCTGCGGGACGGGCGCCGGGGCGCTGTACCTGAGCCGGCGGAGCCATATCCTCCGGATCCAGCTCGGGAATCTCGATCTCGTTGTGATCCGCGTCCAGCACGCGCACATCCAGACTCAGGGCCTGCATTTCCTTCAGCAGCACCTTGAAGCTCTCCGGCACTCCGGGTGTCGGAATGTTCTGACCCTTGATAATGGCCTCGTAGGTCTTGACCCGGCCCACGGTATCGTCGCTCTTGACGGTCAGGATTTCCTGCAGCGTGTTCGCGGCGCCGTAGGCTTCCAGCGCCCAGACCTCCATCTCGCCGAAGCGCTGGCCGCCGAACTGGGCCTTGCCGCCCAGAGGCTGCTGGGTAACGAGGCTGTAGGGGCCCGTGGAGCGGGCGTGCATCTTGTCGTCGACCAGATGGTGCAGCTTCAGGAAGTACATGATGCCGACGGTGACGGGGTTCTCGAAATAGTCGCCCGTGCGCCCGTCGCGGACGCGGATCTTGCCCTGCTTGAACAGCTCGCGCCCTTCCTCATCCAGGTTCAGCCGCAGCGGCCGCCCGTTGTGGAAATGGTACTCGGTCACATGGGGATCGCTTTCGTCCTCCGGAGCGGCCATCTTGGCTTCCGCGTGCTCCAGCTGCTCCAGGATCTCATCGTAGGTGGCGCCGTCGAAAACCGGCGTGGCGATATGCCATCCCAGCGCCCGGCAGGCCAGGCCCAGATGGACCTCCAGCACCTGACCCAGGTTCATGCGGCTCGGCACGCCCAGGGGGTTCAGCACGATCTGAAGCGGCGTTCCGTCGGGCAGGAAGGGCATGTCCTCCTCGCGCAGAATGCGGGATACGACGCCCTTGTTTCCATGGCGGCCGGACATCTTGTCGCCCACGGAGATCTTTCTCTTCTGGGCGATGTAAATCCGGACCATCTCGTTGACGCCGGGGCTCAGCTCATCCTTGTTTTCCCGCGTGAAGATCTTCACATCGACCACGATGCCGCCCTCGCCGTGAGGCACGCGGAGGCTCGTGTCCCGGACCTCCCTGGCCTTCTCGCCGAAGATAGCGCGCAGCAGCCGCTCCTCCGCGGTCAGCTCGGTTTCGCCCTTCGGCGTCACCTTGCCGACCAGGATGTCGCCGGCATGCACCTCCGCGCCGATGCGGATGATGCCGCCCTCGTCCAGGTCCTTGATGGCATCCTCGGAAATATTGGGAATATCCCTCGTGATTTCCTCCGGCCCGAGCTTGGTTTCCCGGGCTTCGGATTCAAACTCCTCGATATGGATCGAGGTGTAGATATCTTCCTTGACCAGCTTCTCGCTCAGAAGCACCGCGTCCTCGTAGTTGTAGCCTTCCCAGGTCATGAAGCCGATCAGGGCGTTCCGGCCCAGACCGATTTCACCCTTCTCGGTGGAAGGTCCGTCCGCCAGCAGATCGCCCTTCTCCACCTTCTGGCCCGCGGATACCATGGGCCGCTGGTTGATGCAGGTGCTCTGGTTGCTGCGGGCGAACTTGGTCAGCAGATAGGTGTGGCGCTCGCCGAAATTGTCCCGGAGGATAATCCTGTTCGCGTCCACCTTTTCGATCACGCCGTCCTCCTTGGCCAGGAGGCACACGCCGGAGTCATGGGCGGCGCGGTATTCCATGCCTGTGGCAACCAGCGGAGCTTCGGGAACCAGCAGCGGCACAGCCTGCCGCTGCATGTTGGAGCCCATCAGGGCGCGGGTCGCGTCATCGCTCTCCAGGAAGGGAACCATGGCCGTGGCCACGGAAACCACCTGGCGCGGACTTACGTCAATGTAATCCACCTGGGAAACGGGAACCTCGACAATCTCCACCCGGTCACGGACGGTAATCCGGTCATGCACAAAGCTTCCGTCCGGGTTCAGGGGTTCGTTGGCGGTCGCGATCCGGTACAGATCCTCCTCGTCGGCCGTCATGTAGTCGATCTCGTCCGTAACCTTGCAGGTTTCCTTGTTCACCTTGCGGTACGGCGCCTCGATGAAGCCGTACTGATTGATCCGCGCATAGGTCGCCAGGCTGCCGATCAGGCCGATGTTCGGACCTTCAGGCGTCTCGATGGGGCAGATCCGGGCGTAATGGCTGTAGTGCACGTCGCGAACCTCGAAGGAGGCGCGGTCCCGGTTCAGACCGCCGGGGCCCAGGGCGCTCAGACGGCGCTTGTGGGTCAGCTCGGCCAGCGGGTTCGGCTGATCCATGAACTGGCTCAGCTGGGAGGATCCGAAGAATTCCTTGATGGCGGCACTCACGGGCCGGATATTGATCAGATCGCCCGGCTTCATGTCGGTGGAATCCTGAATGCTCATCCGCTCGCGCACGACGCGCTCCAGACGGCTCAGGCCGATGCGGATCTGGTTCTGCAGCAGCTCGCCCACGCTGCGCAGGCGGCGGTTGCCCAGATGGTCGATATCGTCCGTGGTGCCGATGCCGTAGGGCAGACCCAGCATATAGCTGACGGAGGAAATAATATCGTCCGGAATAATATGCTTGGGCACCAGGGCCGAAACGTTCTCCTTCACCGCCTCAAACAGCTGATCCGGTTCCACGGATTCAATGATGCTCTTCAGGGTCGGGAAGTGAACCATCTCCAGAATGCCGGCTTCCTTTGGATCAAAGGGCAGATACCGGGAGGCGTCGACAAAGTTGTTGCCGACGACGCGGCGAACCTCTCCGTTGCATTCGATCTCGACGCTGTTGACGCCCGCGTGCTGGATATCCCAGGCGGTCTCCAGGGCAATTGCCTCGCCCTTCTTCACCATGACCTCGCCGGTCTGCGGATTCAGAATGTCCCCGGCCGCCACATGGTTGTGAATCCGAGTGGCCAGCGCCAGCTTCTTATTGTATTTATACCGGCCCACCCGCATCAGGTCATATCTTTTGGGATCAAAGAAGAGGGAATTGAACAGATTGGTCGCACTCTCCAGGGAGGCCGGTTCACCCGGCTTCTGCCGCTTGTAGATCTCGATCAGGCCCTCTTCGCGGGTCTTGGCATTGTCGCCCTTCTCGATCGTGGCCTGCAGACGGCTGTCGTTTCCCAGCGCGTCCAGAATCTCCGCGTCGGAGCCCAGGCCCAGCGCGCGCAGAATCACCGTGATGGGCAGCTTGCGGGCGCGGTCGATCCGGACCCACAGCACATCGTTGGAGTCCGTCTCATACTCCAGCCAGGCGCCCCGGTTGGGGATAATCTGGGAGGAATAAAGCGGCTTGCCGGCCTTGTCCAGCGTCACGTCAAAATACACGCCCGGAGAACGGACGAGCTGGCTGACGATGACGCGTTCCGCGCCATTAATAATGAAGGTACCATGTTCGGTCATCAGGGGGAAGTCGCCCATGAACACGTCGGATTCCTTGATTTCTCCGGTTTCACGGTTCTTCAGTCGGACAAAAATTTTCAGCGGAGCTGCGTAGGTCAGATCCCGCTCCCGGCAGCGGGCTACGGAATTTTTGGGTTCATCCAGTGAGTAGTCCACAAACTCCAGAACGAGATTGCCGTTATAGTCCGTAATCGGCGAAACATCGTTCAGAACTTCGCGAAGATCGGTATCGAGAAAGCGCTGATAGGAATTTTTCTGAACCTCGATCAGGTTCGGCATCTCCAGAACCTCATCAATGCGGGAAAAACTCATGCGCTTCCGAAGCTTCCCCATTTGGACCTCGTGTACCATGAAGCAAATCACCCCTTATTTCTGTCCGCCCAGTGTGTAAGATGCTGCGGAGCCTGATCCGAAGAGCCCGGAAATCCCGGCGGCGGAAAGGCCTTCAGCCTCCTCCGCGCCCCCATCCGTCCCCGCGGGCCGGCCCGGCTTCATTTTGCGCTTGCTTTTTGGCTTCAACGTGTGTACAATAGCAAAGCACAAAAATGCAGTTCAGCATCGAAACGATACTGATGCAATCATAAATTTTATCATGTTAATTCCGCCTTGTCAACCGGTTTCTGGCCGGAACGCAAATTTTCGTTTTTTTGAAGTCAGAAAGGATCATTCGTGAAGAAACTGCTCTCCCTGCTCTCGGTTCTCCTGCTCCTGCCGCTCTCCGGATTCCCGGCCGAAGTCACCGCTTCCCCGGGGCCTCTGGAGGAGGTCTGGAACCGCGCGGTTCACCAGGTTGCGGTCGATCTGGCCGATCAGGCCTCTCCGCCGAAGGTCATCGACCGCATCAGCTTTCCGGATGCCTGGCCGGATTTTTCTTTTTCCGGAGAGGACGATCTGCTGGAGATCTGGCTTCCTCCCATCCGGGATCAGGATGCCGCCGTTTTCAGGTATCAGGATCAGGTCTGGATGCTGGACTGCGGAGATGAGCGCGCCCGGGAGGAAATCGTTCCCATGCTGAAGTATCTCGGGATTACCAGGATTGACCGGCTGATCAATACCCACCCCCATCACGACCATCTGAACGGGCTGTACAGCATTGATGAGGCCGTGCCCGTCGAAGAGCTGCTGATCTGTTTCCCGGAGGACGCGACGGTGCACATGACCGCCGCCATGGAGTACTGCCGGGGAAACGGCATCCGGGTAACCTCCTTCGAGGATGAAAGCCTGTTTTCCATGGGGGACGGCCTGGTGACCTTCCTGGCCTGGATGAAGACCGACGAATCGGAGGACCTGAACAACCGCAGCGCCCAGTTTATGGTCAGCTACGGAGCCTGCGATTATTTCACCATGGCGGATATGGAGCAGCGCGGCCAGCGTCAGCTGGTCGAAGCCGTTCCCGCGGAGCTCCTGAAGGCGGATATCCTCCGCTATCCCCACCACGGCAAGCAGGCCATGAACGAAGAGCTGTTCAGGGCCATATCGCCTTCCCTGGTCATCATTACCAATGCCGCCCGCATTGTCGAGATCAGGGATTCCTCCCGTTTCCTGGATTATAAGCACATTCCCGTGGCCTACACGCACTATCCCAACACCCTGATTCACCTGGTCACGGACGGCAGGCGCTGGCTCTGCGAGAATGTCGTTTATGACCCTTCGCCCTGGCTGCTGCCGGAGCCAAGCCCCTCCCCTTCCGGAAATGAATGACGGGACGCAGAACAAAGGGGCCCGGCGCCAGCGCGCCGGGCCTGCCCTTTTCCTGTGCAGAAAACCCCTCCGGCCGACAGCGGCCGGAGGGGTTCCTTTTTCTGCTTCCGATTCTTTCGTCAGAAGGTTCTGACCCGTACCACGCCGGGAATCGCGGCAATGGCATCCAGCGCGTCCTGGGTGGGCAGCTTGGCCACGTCCATCACCGTCGCGGCCATCTCCTTCTTGCTCTTGTTGACCAGATTTTCGATGTTCAGGCCTTCCCGCGCCACCGCGGCGGAAATCTGGCTGATGGTATTCGGGATGTTTTCATGCAGCACCAGAACCCTGGCCGCCTCCGGTCTTCCCAGCTGAAGCTCCGGGAAGTTGACGCTGTTATGGATGCTGCCGTTCTCCAGATAATCCCGGATCTCGGCCGCGGCCATGCTCGCGCAGTTTTCCTCGCTCTCCGGCGTGCTGGCGCCCAGGTGCGGGATGCAGACCACCTTTTCCCGTCCCAGCAGCTCGTCGTTCGGGAAATCCGTCACATAGCTGCTCAGCTTGCCGCTTTCCAGCGCCGCGATCACCGCCGCGCTGTCCGCCAGCTCGCCCCGGCTGAAGTTCAGCAGCCCCGCGCCGTCCTTCATCTGGCTGATCATCTCCGCGTTGATGGAGCCGCGGGTCTTGTCGTTCAGCGGAATATGGAAGGTGATATAGTCGGCCTGCGCGATCACTTCCTCCGCGCTCTTCGCGTGATGAACCGTGGTGCTCAGGCTCCAGGCACTGTCCACCGAAATGAAGGGATCGTAGCCCAGCACATGCATGCCCAGGCCCCGGCTCGCCGCGTTGGCCACCAGCGCGCCGATGGCGCCCAGGCCGATGACGCCCAGCGTTTTGCCGCGCATTTCGGGTCCGACAAACTGGCTTTTGCCCTTTTCGACCAGCTTGGCCACCTCCGCGCCCTGTCCCTTCAGCGTTCCAGCCCAGGCAATGCCCCCGGCGATGTTCCGCCCGCTCATCAGCAGGCCGGCAATCACCAGCTCGGCCACGGCGTTGGCGTTCGCGCCGGGCGTGTTGAATACCACGATTCCGGCCTTCGAGCACCGGTCAATCGGAATATTGTTCACGCCCGCGCCGGCCCGGCCGATCGCCTTCAGCTCCGGCCCGAATTCCGTTTCGTGCATCGCGGCGCTGCGGACCAGAATCGCGTCCGGATTCGTCTCTTCCTTGCTGACGGCGTACTGATCGTTCAGCTGGGTATGGATAATCTCCGAAATGGCGTTCAGTGTCTGAATCCTGTACATCTTCCGCTCTCCTCTTTCATAAGCCCCTCCTTGATCCCGTTCGGCCAGGCCTTCCCGGGAGGCGGAGGGGCGCTTTCATTCCTGCTTTTCTCAGGCGTTTTCCATCTCAAACTGCTTCATGAAGGCGACCAGCTTCTGAACGCCCTCGATCGGCATGGCGTTGTAGATGCTCGCCCGCATGCCGCCCACGGTCCGGTGGCCCTTCAGGTTGACCAGTCCGGCGCCGGCGGCCGCCTTGACAAAGGCCGCGTCCTTGTCCGGATCCCCGGTCACGAAGGTCACGTTCATCCGGGAGCGGTACTTCGGCTGCGCCGTCGGCTTGAACAGCCTGCTGTTGTCCAGGAAGTCATACAGCAGCGCCGCCTTTTCGATGTTGATCTTCTCCATGGCCTTCACGCCGCCCTGCTCCTTCAGCCACTGGAAGGTCAGCCCGGCGATGTAGATTCCCCAGGTATTGGGGGTGTTGTACATGCTCCCCGCCTTCACCTGAACCTCCCAGTTCAGCAGCTTCGGGCAGATCTCCATCGTCCGGCCCAGCAGATCCTTCCGGACAATCAGCACGCACAGGCCGCTCGGGCCGATGTTCTTCTGGGCTCCCGCGTAGATGACGCCGTACTTCTTCACATCCATCTCCTCGGACAGGATCATGGAGCTCGCGTCGCAGACCAGCGGGGCATCGCTCTCCGGCAGCTCCACATAGCGGGTGCCGTAAATCGTGTTGTTCTGGGTAATGTGCAGGTAATCCGCGCCCTCCGTAAAGGAGATGGCCTTCACATCCGGAACATAGGTATAGGTGTCCTCCCGGCTGGAGGCGACCACGTGCACCTCGCCGTAGCGCTTCGCCTCCTCCGCCGCCAGGTGGGCGAAGTTGCCGGAATCAATATAATCCGCCTTTCCGTTCACCATCAGGTTCAGCGGAATCGCGGAGAACTGCTGCGTCGCGCCTCCCTGCAGGAACACCACCTCGTAGTCCTCGGGGACGGCCATCAGATCCTTCAGATCCGCAACGGTCTGGTCATATATATCGGTATACATTTTGCTGCGATGGCTCATTTCCATCACGGACATACCGGTGCTTCCGTAGGCAAGCAGATCCTTCTGCGCCTTTTCAAGCACAGGCAGCGCCAGCTGAGATGGCCCCGGGGAAAAATTGTATACGCGATCCATGATTCCAATCCTCCTTTATCCTCTCTGCCCGGAGCACCCTTGCCCCGGCAGGTATGGCCTATAGTATCCCCGTTTTCTTCTCTTTTGGCAAGGGGAATACAGATAAAATACAGCCTTTCCCCCGTTCCGCGGAGGCCCGGTTTCTGCTCACGCGTTCCCTTCCTTCGCGATCGACAGGACGGTCAGTTCGCCCTCCCGGACGCGGAAGCGGACCGTTCTGCGGGCGAATTCGAAGGCATAGATCCGATCCGGATCCTCCTGATAGGCCGGGCGCGGATCCTCCTCCAGCACCTTTTTCAGGGCGGCCAGCTCCTCCGGATTCATCCCGTGCGCCTCCGTCTCCGGGATCGTCACCCTCACCCGCCGTTTTTCCCGGCTTTCGGTGAATCCGCCCCTCGCGTCCGGGTGGCTGTCCGCATAGGCCAGATAGGGCTTGATATCGTAGATGGGCGTCCCGTTCATCAGATCCGCGCCCGCAACCAGCAGCGTCCGGCCCCGGTCCCCTGTTTTTTCCGTGCCCGTCAGCCTGACGCTGCTCAGTCCCAGACCGTTCGGCCGAAAGGGGGATCTCGTGGCAAACACGCCGATTCTGGTGTTCCCGCCCAGCCTGGGCGGGCGGACCGTCGGGCTCCAGCCCTCCCGCCGGGCCTCATGGAAGCCCCAGATCAGCCACAGATGGGAGAAGTCTTCGATCCCGCGCAGCGCCTCCTCCGCCCGGAATTCAGGCTCAAAGACGATCCGGGAGATCACCTCCTCCACCAGTCCGCTCTGCCTGGGTACGCCGAATTTAGAGGTGTAATCGTTCTCAATATGCGCGATCGCCCTGATTTCCATGCTTCTCCCCCTCCTTTTCCGGTCTTCTTCCGCCGAAGAAAGCGGGCGCGGCCTGCGCCGCGCCCGCGAACGGGTCCGCTTTTCCGGGGCTGGCCGCGCTTACATCACGACGGTCAGCTCGTTGACGTCCTTCAGTTCCTCCGCCGGGATGACCGCCACCGGGCGCTCCGTTCCGTTGAGGATGTATTTCCTCGGATTTCCTTCCCGATGCGCCTGATTGTCCACGGTGATCTTCAGCTTCTTTCCCCGGAAGTTCTTCTCCATGGTGAAGCCCTCCCATTCCGCGGGAATGGCCGGGCTGACCAGGATGCCTTCCGGTGTCGGCCGCAGGCCCAGAATGCCCTCGACGCAGCCGACCATCACCGTGCTGGCCGTGCCCGTCAGCCAGTGCACATGGCTTCTTCCCGCGAAGGGGCTGTCATGTCCCTCAATGAACTGGCCGTGCACGTAGGGCTCGATCACCCGGCGGTCCGCATCCTCGTTGAAGGAGGCAGGGCTGCTTTCCGCAAAGTACTCAAAGGCCCGGCCGCCGTGCCCCAGCAGAGCCTCCGCGAGGATGGCCCAGCCCTGAATCTGGCAGAAGACGCCACCGTTCTCCTTCGTTCCCGGATTGAACAGAATCATGGCCGCGCCGTCAAAGGCTTCGAAGCGGTAGGCCGGACTCATGATCTCCAGTCCGTAGGGCGTGTTCAGCTTCTCATGAGCGGTTTCCATGATCCGCTCCGCCTGCTCCGGCGTGGCGCCGCCGCTGATGACCGCCCAGCTCTGCGGATTCAGCCACATGGAGGCCTCGTTGTCCCGCTTGCTGCCGATGATCTGACCCGCTTCCGTATAGCCGCGGATGAACCGGTCCTCCTCAAAGCAGGTCTCGTTGATGATCTTCAGCAGCTTATCCGCTTCCTTCTTCAGATAAGCCGTGTATTCCGGCTCCTCCCTGCAGAAGGCCTGCATGATGTTCAGCGCATAGTACAGCTGGAAGGCCACGAAGGTGCTTTCTCCCGTGGCGCCCAGCCGCAGGCAGTCGTTCCAGTCCGCGTGGAGTCCGGCGGGCATGCCGTGGGTGCCCAGGTGATTCATGCTGAAATCAATCGCCCGCTTCAGATGCTCCCGGACCGTGCCGGTGTCATGATCCGCGAAGGGGATTTCCTCGTCCAGATAGGCCAGGTTGCCGGTTTCCGCAATGTACTTGTAAACGGTCGGGAAAAGCCACAGGGCGTCGTCCGCCCGGTAGTGGGGATGCCCGGTTTCCTTTACATAGCTTTCCTGCTCCGGGGTGTCCTCATGCCCGGGGTTATGGGTGTATTTCACCAGCGGCAGGCCGGCGCCGTGATGTACCTGGGCGCTGAGCATGAAGGTCAGCTGCTTTCGCGCCAGCTCCGGATCCAGATGCATGATTCCCTGGATATCCTGGACCGTGTCCCGGTAACCGTATCCGTTCCGCTCTCCGCAGTAGATCAGGCTGGCCGCGCGGCTCCACACGAAGGTAATGAAGCACTGGAACGCGTTCCAGGTGTTGACCATCGCGTTGAACCGGGCGTCCGGCGTGCAGACCTTCAGGTTCTCCAGCTCCCCGTGCCAGTAGGCCACGAGCTCTTCCTTCTCCCTGGCCACCTTCGCCGCGGCATCGCTGTATCCGTCCAGCAGCGCTCTCGCTTCCGCCTCGGTTTTCTGCCCGAGCAGGAAGGCCGCATGCTTTCTTTCGCCCGCTCCGACCTTCAGGCTCACCTGCAGCGCCCCGCAGGGATTTCCGTTGTAGTTCAGGCTGTTGTCGCATTTTCCGTCCACGACCGCCTTCGGCGCGTCGAACCGGCTCCGGCCCAGGAACTGCTCCCGCCGCCCGGTATAGGAGACCGGCTGCGCTCCCGCCACGCCCAGGAACCGCTCGCTGCCGTTGCTTCCGTCCGGATTTCTGTGGCAGTACTCATTGATGTGCTGCAGAATGAAGTCGCCCTTGAACTCCGTCCGGGTGATGAACTGCGTATACTGCATGTTCACCAGATCCTGGGTATAGAAGCTCTCCGTTGTAAACTCGGCGTAGGCAAACACGCTGATCCTGCGCTCCCGCCCGGAAAGGTTCTCGATCTCCAGGCTCCAGACCTCGTGGGTCGCTCCCAGGGGCACATAGTACAGGGCCCGGCTGCGGATCCCGTCATATTCGCTGATGAACTCGGTATACGCGGTTCCGTGTCTGCATTCAGTATGGTAGCTGTCCAGAGGCTTCTTCACCGGCTTCCAGCTCGCGGACCAGAAATCGCCGGTTTCCTCATCCCGCAGATACAGGTATCTTCCGGGTTCGTCAAACTGGTTGAAGGTATACCTCAGAATCCGTCCGGCCGCCCCGCTGCGGACGAAGCTGTACCCTCCCGCGTTCACCGTGATGATGGCGCCGTAGGCCGGTGATCCGAGATAGTTGGCCCACGGGGCCGGCGTATCCGGGTTGGTGATCACGTACTCCCTGGCTTTCTCGTCAAAGTAACCATACTGCATGCTCCGCTTCTCCTTTTTCTGTTTTTTTGTCCTGACAGAAGAGCTCCCCTTCCCCGTTCCGGGGAAGGGGAACCCGTTGTTTTTTCCGTTTTACCGGCCCATGGTTCCGAAGCGCATCTGCCGCTCCATGGTTTCCGGATGCAGCGCGTAGGCCCGGGCCATCTCCTTGGTGATTTTCTCCTCCCGCGCCAGGCGGGCCAGCTCGCTGTCCATGGAGAGCATTTCACTGCCCGCGCCGGAAATCGCGTTGTCAATCTGATGCGTTTTCCCCTCGCGGATCAGGTTCTGAATCGCCGGGTTCACGGTCATCACCTCAAACACCGGATACAGCCTTCCGTCCGTTCCCTGCAGCAGTCTCTGGGAGACCACCGCCTTCAGCACCATGCTCAGCTGGGTCCTGACCTGATTCTGCTGTTCGGCGGGGAAAGCGTCAATCACCCGGTCGATCGTCTTGGCCGCGCCCAGCGTGTGCAGCGTGGAAAAGAGCAGATGTCCCGTTTCCGCCGCGGTAATCGCGGTGGAGATCGTTTCGATGTCCCGCATTTCGCCGAGCATCACCACGTCCGGCGCCTCGCGGAGCGCCGCCCGGACCGCCCGGGCAAAGCTGGAGGCGTCCTCCGGAACCTCCCTCTGGCTGACCAGGCACATCTTATGCGGATGCAGATATTCGATGGGATCCTCAATCGTAATGATATGCCCGCCCCGGGTGGAATTGATCCGGTCGAGAATACAGGCAAGGGTCGTGCTCTTTCCGGTGCCCGCGGGGCCGGTGACCAGCACCATGCCGCTGCGAAGCTCCGCCAGCTTCATCACCAGATCCGGAATATGTCTTTTCTGAGGATCCGGCAGGCCGAAGGCCACCACGCGGAAAACCGCGGCCAGCGTGCCTCTTTGCCGGTAGACATTGCAGCGGAAACGGCTCACGTCCCGGATGGCGAAGGAAAAATCGTCATCCCCGTCCCGATCCAGATTCTGCTTGGAACGGTTGGCCAGCTCATAGGCCCGGTCAATCAGCACCTGAACTTCCGGCAGGGTTACCTTCTCCTCCGAAATCGCAACCATCCTGCCGCTGGCCTTGGTGGAAACCGGCGAAAAGGGAATGATAAAGACGTCGGAGCCCTCCCGCTGCATGGCTTCCCGGAGCAGTTCGTCCAGCGTCTTCACTTGAATTCTTCCTCCCCGTCCGTTTCCGTCCCGGATTCATCCGCCGGTTCTTCTCCGGCCTCTTCCGTTTCCTCTTCGGTCTCCTCTTCGCCGCCCCAGTCGTCAAAATCGTCGAACTCTTCTTCCTCCCAGATCTCGCCGGCGCCGAGGTTATGCTTCGTCCAGACGGTTCTCTGCGCGGAGCCGGGCTCCAGAATCCGAACCTCGCATTCCAGGGATCTCTTTTCTCCCTTTTCCGTCCAGGAAACCAGATCCTCTTTCATCTTCATGCCGTCCGGCAGGCCGTCCTTCACCGCCGCCAGGTAGGCTTCTCTGTCCGCGGGCTTTTCCCCGAGGCAGGATACGAGCACCTCGTCCAGCTTCGCAAGGGAGGCCTCTCCTCCGGCAAACAACCGGAAGACCTCCTGGCGCGTTTCTACGCTACGAAGGGCCATCGCCTCATCGCTCCGTGCGGAGATCATGGTCAGCACGGTCAGCACGCTGAGGGACAGCACCACCGCGATCAGAATCAGCGAGGAAGCGCCCGGGCCGACGGCCACCTTTCGATTGTTCACGGGCTCACCTCCCCGGGAAGATAGTTGACAACCGGCAGCTCAAACAGCCGGGTTCCGGTTTTCTGTTCAGCGGTGAAGGTCACGGTTCGGAGCACGCCGGCGCCGGTCTTCTCCTCCGTCTGCACGGCATCGATCCGGTAGTTTTCCTCCTGAAGCACCCAGCCGTCCTCCTGGCGGACGAAGCCGGCGTTTTCCAGCTCAGCCTCGGCATCCTCCGTTCCGGCCAGCCGCTCCTCCAGGTTTTCCACGATCAGCATCGCCCGGTTCTCGGCCTTGGCATAAGCGCTCTTCACCCGCGCCAGGCCGAACATCTCCACAATCGTGCTCACGCAGAGCATGAAGAACAGGATGACCAGCACGAGCTCGATCAGCAGGATGTTGGCAGTGCTGTGTCTCTTTCTCATTCCGCAGCACCTCCCGCCCGAAGATAAACGGATACTTCCTCTTCCTCCCCGTTCGGGGCGGTCACCCTGGCGGTCAGCATATGGCCGTCAATCCGGGGCTCGAAGGAGCTGGCTTCCACCAGCGGTTCGCCCATCTCCTCCTCGAACTCGCGTTCCTCCGAGGCCAGGCTGTCCCGCAGGTATCCTCCGGCACAGTAGATCCGCCTGAAGTAAATTTCTCCGTCATAATCGTTGGTAAACAGCAGCACCGGAATTCCGTTCTCCTCCGTGACGGAGACGATGCCCGAATCATCCCCCTGAACCGCGCCGCGGATCACGGAGGCCAGAATCCTGGACGTGTTGTTCCGGTTCGAGGTCTCGACCGTATCGTGATAGACCCTGGCGCTCAGCGCGGTCAGGAAAATCGCGGAAACGGCGAACACCGCCAGCAGCAGGAAGATAAAGACGTTCTGCATCTGCATGGGCGGCTGCTTCTTTTTCTGCCCGCTCACAGATCCTTCGCCCCCCTTTCCCTCACGGTGATGGTAGGCATCAGGTTCGAGGCAAACGCGTCATACTCGACGACAAACCGTTCCTTGTTGTAGGCCAGCTTGTAATGCTCCCGCAGGTATTCCAGGCTTTCCGGATAGGTTCCCTCGACCGCGTAGCAGGTCAGCGCCGCGTTTTTGACTGCGTCGTAAACCAGCTGGGATTCCCGTCCGTCCGAGGTGGCGGTCAGGGAATTGACCAGCAGGACAAACCCAACGATCAGAGCGACAAAAACGACGCCCGCTGCGATATCTTTTCTGTTTATGCGCATTTTTTCGCTCCTTTCCTCCGTTTTCCTCAGCCTTACAGGCTGCTCATCACGCCGGCCATCGGCAGCATCATGCTCAGGAGGATCGCTCCGATGACGATGCTCAGCAGCGCCACCAGCACAGGCTCAATCAGAGAGATGAGCCGGGCCAGATCGTCCTCCACCTGCTCCTCATAGACCTCGGCGATCTTGGTCATCACCTGCGGCTCATGGCCGGAGGCGGCGCCGATCTTCAGAATCCGGTTGTAGAAATCGGTGAACAGTCCGGTGGAGGCAATGGCATCCGCAAAGGGCTCGCCCTTGTTCATGGAATCCTGGATCTCCCGGACCTTGCTGATGGACTGCTCGTCATCCAGCGCGTTGGCAGCCATGTCGATGGCATTTTCAATCGGGAATCCGCCGCTCAGCATCATTCCCAGCATGCCGGCGATCCGGGAAGAGCTCAGCTTGTGGCTGATTTTCTGCACCGGGGGCAGCAGCTTCCGAAGGAAGGCCATCACCTTGTCCCGGTGCTTTGTGCGCATCAGGATCACCACCGCGACCACCGCGACAATCACCACCGCGATCAGGCAGAGCACGATCCAGCCCGCAATGGAGCCGATGTTCATCAGCCGCACGGAGGACCCGTTGGGATCCACGCCCAGCGAACCGAGCACCCGGCGGAACACCGGCATGACGCGCCAGAGCAGCACCGCGATGATCACCACCATCATGACGCCCAGCACCAGCGGATAGGTAACCGCGCTGGAGGCCGCGTCCCTGATCTTTCCTTCCCGCAGATAGTAGGCGGAAAGATTCCGCATGATGTCCTCCAGCCGGCCGGTTTCCTCACCGATGCCGACCATTTCGATCATGTAATGCGGCCACTCGCTCTCCCGCTCCTTCATGGCGATGTACAGGGAGCCGGTTTCCTCGATCGTCTCCCGCATCAGGGAATAGGGCCTGACCCTGGCGTTTTCCTTTTCCTCGTCCTCCGCCAGCATGTCGATGCCGTCCTTCAGCGTCATGCCGCTCTCCAGCATCAGCGCAATCTGATCACAGAAGACGCTCAGCTCCTCCGAAGTCAGCACCGCGCTGTTCAGGTTTTTTTCCTTGGCCATAGCGTTGATCCTCCCCCCGTACAATTCAAAAAAACGGAACTTTCTTCTCAGTAGTAGCGCTCCACGGTATAGCTTCCGTTGCTGACCGCGTTCAGCGCGGCCGTCGGATCAAAGAACTGCTCCTCCCCGTTGACCACCGCGGTCACCCACGCGTGATAGGTGGATTCATTCAGCGTCCCGATCATCAGGCGCGCCGGAACCCCCTGGCTGCGGAGCATGGCCACCATGATGGCGCTCAGATCCTGACAGATGCCCATGTGCTTGTTCCACGCGTCATCAATATCGGGCAGCTGCCCGGGCTTGACGCTGACGGACTTGATATAGTCATACGCAAAATGGCCCTTCATGTAATCGCACACGGCCTGATAGATCTGCTTCTGATCATTCATCCCGCCGCAGAGGCTTTCCGCCTCCTTCACCGCGGCCGTTTTCGTGTCATAGTTCACATACTGATTCGGATAGAGAAAGGCGCTCAGCTCGTCCGGCATATCCGCCGTCAGGGAGATTTTTCCTTCCTCCGAATACTTTTTTCCGCTGACGTTCTTGTAGAGGCTGAAGGTATACTTTCCGTTTCCGTACTGCAGGGGGAAGACCTCGAATTCCCCCTTGTTGTTCAGGTCGTAGGTCAGCGTGGTATCCCCCATCTTGACCCGGACCTTCAGCTTTTTCTTCCCCTTCGCGCTCTTCACCATCACATATCCCTCATCCATGTGGGAATAATCAATGGTCAGGCCGCCGTTCTTTTTCGTTTTTGAGCCGCTTTCCGGCATGCGCACATCTGCGATACAGATCGTTGCCAGCACGAACAGAAGCGCAAGGGAAACACACTGGATCAGAATTCCCTTCCAACCTGTTGTCCGACGCATGCTGCCACCCCCGGTATAATCCGCCCTGCCGCCACTTTCCCCGCGCGGACAGGACCTTGGGCTGAATATCAATTCCATGGGCTAAAGTATAGCACATCTTTGATGCGCTGACAATTCCTTTTTTTACACGCCGGAGGGCATCCTTTTCTCTCCGGCCTCCCTTCCTTTTCCGGACCGCGGATTGAGTTTTGCGCCGGAAAAAGCTATAATGGGATTCGATCAACCAGGGAAACGGGGAAAGCACATGATCAGGGAAATCAGGATTCAGAGCGTCGGGGACCTGATGCCGCTGCTGACGGAGCAGGAATACAGGCCGGATCTCGACCGGAACCGGAGCTCCTATCTGTACCGGGGCATGCCGAACACGGACTACAAGATGGTGACCAGCCTCCGGCGCAACTGCAAGCACCTGCAGAAAACGCTGGAGCCCGCCATCCTTCAGAATTTTGCCAAATACGCCGTCCGGGAGGATCCGAATGTCAGCCGGAACATCTGGCAGTGCATGATCACCGGTCAGCACAACGGCCTGCCCACCAGGCTCCTGGACTGGTCCCAGAGTCCCCTCGTCGGGCTGCATTTCGCGGTGACGGAGGAAAATCTGGAAGCCATGGAGGAGCATGACTGCATGGTCTGGCGCATCGACATGCAGGAGCTGTACAGCCTCCTGCCCGACCGGTACCAGACCGCGGTGAACAGAACCCAGAGCACGATTTTCAACATCAAAATGCTGGCCGGGATTACGGAATCCCTGGATCAGTATGACCGCGACATGCGCAATCAGGCGATGGTCATCATCGAGCCGCCCAGCACCAATGACCGGATC
>Ga0310691_10003903_pt1 | contig 17261 bp, 19 predicted proteins | sample 176DNAGHGlowgp2_FD_203887 | JGI IMG/M metagenome (GOLD analysis project Ga0310691, IMG submission 203887) | Sheep rumen microbial communities from Palmerston North, Manawatu-Wanganui, New Zealand - 1766 DNA GHGlow gp2 (v2) (version 2) | ecosystem: Host-associated > Mammals > Digestive system >...
CCGTCAGTGATAAAGCCGATTTCATTATTCAGTATCTCTGGGACGGTTGTCCATTTGGCGTTCTGAAGTATCTCACTGTTCATTACTTTTGCTTTTAACAGCGCATTATAGTCTTCTTCATAACGATTAAATTCCTCTGCAGGATACCGCAGAACAACACCTTTTCTTGCACCGGTCACGATACCGATCACAGTGACAGAGGGATAAACATCCTTCCCTTCATATTCATAATGCATCGATGCGAACTGTTCCGCCCATTTTACCGCTGCAGCTGCGGCAGCTTCATTGTTGTTTTCCCGGAAGTCATAGTCATTGACAGTAGTAAAGAAATACAGATCACATTTCCCGGCTTTCTCAACCTGTCTCTGGAAACACCCTTTCACCTTTCTCTGAAACCACACATCGCCGAGATACGGGTCAAGGTCCAGATAATGGCCGCCCCATGCCGCAAAGACCGCATATTCGTTTCCGCTGGTGCGCTGCTGGTAAATGCCAAGCTGCACACAGCGGCTGTCGCCGATCACAATGCGCCCGGAGTCATAGCCCGCTGCATCGGGGCGCGTGCAGTACCAGTCCTGATTAATCCCTTCCATTCCATTGAAAATCAGTTCTTTGCCCGGATAACCGACTTCAGTTGCCCAGGTCTGATAATCCTGCATGGTCAGGAATTGTGTGCCGGATTCCGACGCCTGATTTATCGCATCGCTGGCTGCGGTATCGAGCTGTTCCCGTGATGCAGTTCTGATTTCGAGATTTTCTCCGAAATGGTCCTTTAATGCGTCACGCACCCGGTCACAGAATTCATCTTCGCGCATCTCCTGTTCTGCGACTTCATACACATCCGCATGCCGGAATGCATGGAAGTACTGAATAGCGGATGCGCCTTCCGTATCTCCGTTCAGAAATGCCCTGTAGGAATCGATGAGTTCTTCCATCGATACCTGATTGCCGGAGATAAAATTATAATACTTCACCCGGATATACAATTCATTTTCCTGATCGATTGTAAAGTTCTTAATATCTTCGGTATAAATGATATTGTTCGGGTCACACGGAATCAGCAGATCATCACAATATCCGATCCTTGTGTACATCAGAACCTGTCTTCGTTTTTCTTCTTCCGCCTGTCTGCGGGCACTTCTGATTCCAAGCAAAGCTGCAATTACAGTCCCAAATATAACCAGCATAATTGCTGTTTTCTTATTATTCATCTGTATTCTCCGGATCATTCACTCTCATCGTACACCCGCATCGCACAAACAGACAGACTGTCCCGGACTGTCTGTTTATGATACACAGAATATTTTTTATTCGTTATTTCCTGCGTCACATCTTCTGGCCGGAGGTTCTGCCGCATTCTGCCCTGCTTTGCATCAGTGATGCCTGCATGCTTTTCATCAAAAATGCTGAGCTGTTTTGCGGCATGCTCTTTTCAAAGAAATATCAGACAGTGATCAAAAAAAGGGAAAAGCGAAAAATTCGTAAAAAACCTATCTTCCAGCTCAGCCATTCTTGAAGATGGGGGAACCAATTTAAATGAACCTGGTTGTGCTTCATCATATTTAGCCCATCCACGAGGATAGAATTTCATTTTGAACTCTACCACTTTATAAAGAAGATCCTTGTCTTCAAATGCAGCAACCTTAAGCGTACCGTCATTTACAAGTCGGTACATACATTATTCTCTTTTCGTTTCGCTAGTTCACGGATAATAATGAAATAGGAAGTCTATCCTTTGGGGCAATTTGCCCCAATACCTCTTCAAAATCAGTTTCATTCCGTTCTTTCCGGAATATGATAAGGGATTAAGAAACGTTGACGAACTGATCCTTCTAATCAACCCAGTCAGTTATCTTACAAATTGCTTTGAAGAGATTTGTTTCTCGTTTCATTTTCCGTGCATGTGTGAGGGACTGGACTTCTTTTCTTAGGTAAACGGTATCAGCTTTGTGAAATATAGATTCCAATACTTTTGGATAGAGATTTACACATTTATGATCTGAAAATGCTGGGATTAAGGAAGAGGAAGACCTTACAGACAGGAAAAAGTCACCGAAGGATCGTACAATAAAGATGATTCGCAGAACGCGGTTATCAAAAAACATCCCTTAACATTTTCCTGGAGGTGAATCCGATGGATAAGGATGAATCTAAATCTAAAAAGATATCTACCTCGGAACTGTGGACAAAACTGTTCAAGTCGGCTTCTGTAGAAAGATATCTGGCAGGAAGTGGCGACATGCAGGAACTGCCTTTGTTTTCCGAATACATTTCCATGCTTGCAGAGGAAAGAAACGAAAAAGCGGAAACCGTGATTCGACGGGGAGAAATAGAGTCCTCCTTCGGGCACAAGTTGTTTTCAGGGACAAGAAATCCGTCCCGTGACACGGTTCTTCAGCTTGCTTTTGGATTTGAACTGAATGCGGATGAAACGCAGCAACTTCTTAAAGTAGCTCGCGCAACAGCACTTCATCCGCGTGTAAAAAGGGATGCCGTTATTGCATACTGCCTCCAGTATCACAAATCATTTATGGAAACACAGCAGCTTTTATATGATAATCACCTGCCGCTGATAGGAGGAAGACATGACAGATCACGATGAACTCCTGCGATCCATTCTGAATTCCGACAGCTACCCAGAGTATCCTTCGGAGTTTCGGGAAAAATATGTTCTGATGGAGTGTCTTTCGGAACAAAAAGGAATCACGACGTTTCTTGTGCAGGATCAGGAAGGGAAGCGCTATATTGCAAAGTGTTATGATCGTTCTTTGTGGACAATTCCAGAGGGCACAAGTCTTTTAGACAGACTTGATCATAAAGGCCTTCCCAAGCACACTGGCACGTTTGAAAATGAAAATGTACATATTACAGTCCGGGAATATATAGAAGGTCTGCCTCTTGACCGTTATGCACGGGAGAACGAACTGTCCGTAAAGGAGATCACGCGGATCTGTATCGGGATCTGCGATATTCTATCTTATCTTCACCATCGTGACGAGCCGATCATACACAGGGATATCAAGCCGCAGAATATTATCATCGGAGAGGATGGAAGTGTTCATTTGATTGATTTTGATATTGCACGTGTTTACAGAGCCGGTCATGAAACTGATACCGTATTTTTCGGCACACTGGCATATGCCCCTCCGGAACAATATGGGTTTACCCAGACGGATGCCCGCACCGATATCTATTCGCTTGGCATTGTATTGCGCTGGCTTCTGACTGGAAGTACAAAAGAGAATAAGAACGTAAAAATATACCGGCCGCTGGAACGAATCATTCGAAAGTGCACTGCGTTTGCACCAAATGATCGATTTGCGGATATTTCTGACGTAAAGAAGGCATTGCAGGAGGCAAATCCAAGATCGCAGACGATACGTCTTTCTCTGCAGACTCTCTGCGCAATTCTTTGTATTGCATTTTTGTCATATGGGGCAATCCGGCTTTACCAATATATGACCTATACACCGTTTACAGCTGACGCGATACCGGGATTCACATCGGATGAAGAACGGGTAAATGATGCGCTGTCTTACATGAGGGAAAAATACCACACCTCCATGTTTGATGATGCGAGCCGGGTAACAACCATCAGGGATCTGCGCAGCGCGATGATCGATTTTTATGGTCTTGGGCATGACTATGTATATGGCATCAATGAAGATATTCCGCAGGAAAACGACGCCTATTTCCTTCCATGGGGCTGGGATGATGTACAGACGCTGGATCGCGATATTGCGGTATACGCAGCCGTCAAAGTACATGATCCTTCCATTGTCGCAGACTGGTCGAGTCTGAAAGATGACAATGGCTATTATCCCGGTGTACGGGTGGCCATGGCATTTGCGGAGAAAAACGGAATACTCACTGGCGCAAATCATCCGGGCGATATTCCGCTCGGGGAGTTTGCCTTGATTCTTGCCAATACAGACAGGGTGTTTGAAGCAGCAGAAACAAAGCAAAACTGAAATGCAATGCATCACAGGAATGCGGACTCTGACAGGGTCTGCTTTTTGTTTGAGCCTGGTAAGTGGACCGCTAGTCCAGCAAACAGAAACATTGATTTGATACGTTAAAGGTAATCTGTTGTTTGTTTTTTTGCGGAGGAATAATCACATGAAAATGAATCGCACAATCGTAAAGCTGGTTTTATCCGTACTCAGTATACTGGTGGGTATCGTATGGACAGGCGCCTTGATCATATTGGCAGGGACGGGCGGTGCTCCGATCGTTCGTCTGTTGATGCTCTTTTTCTTTTCCGCTCTGTTTCTCGTTCTTGGAATTCGCGGATTCTTAAAATGGAAAAAGACCAGTGGTGCGGAAGGTACAACGATTCCCCGTGTCGTCCCGATTCTGTTGGGTATGGTTGGTGTACTGCTTGTGATTCAGATGGCAACGGTATTCCCGCATCTCTGGAAAAAGGGACAATTGGACCGGGCGTTAATACCATATGTGAAGGATGACTATACGGCAGAAGATGTGAAGCTTCCCGATCATCCGCGATTCGTGTTTTATCACAACGGATCGTTCAGTGTTCCTCCTCAGCGGTTTATTAATGGAACAGATGATCCAAAACAGGTCAACGTGGTGGTCGCATATATGGACTCTGTCAGTGAAAACGGTATCTGGGTGAATTCTGAAACCGGAGAGAAGGTGTCAGATGCACGTGTTCAGAAAGTCACTCTTCAGATAATCCGCCTGGAAGACTGGGCATTGATCGATGAAGTTAAATTCAGTCAGCGCCTGAAACAGAATGAAAACGGTGTAAACGTTCTGGGAATGAATTCCGTGGAAACCTATCTCAACGAACTTGGTAAGTAGAAAATAATCAGGATCTGTTTGATCAAGCATTCAAATCAGGCAAAAAACACCGGGAGGTAATCGTAAATGCTTGGAATATTGGTGGTCTGTGCGCTGTTTCTGGCAGTGCTCGTCCCTCTGACATTGACAGAAAGTAACTGCATCTGTGTGCGATCAATGCAATCTGATGAATGAACCTTATGAATTAACCGGTATCAATCGCCGGATTTTGAAGCAGGATAACAATCTTTAGTGTTATGAAACGATAAATGAAAAAAAGGAACAGGACTATGGGAAAACACTATTTTTATGAAGTGGATTATCGCTGCAGCTGTGAAGTGTGCGGGAAGCAGTTTTCCGGTGTGATACGGCGCGGACCTCTGGAATACACCGGCGGTGTGATTCCGACCGGCATTGCTGCGGCAATCGACTCAGCAGACATGCAGCTGTCAAAAAAACTGATCCAAAGCAAAATTGACGGAACTGGAAATCAGGGATTCGAAGCGAACAATGCAGACCATTGCCCGCACTGCGGTGCAAGACAATCCTGGTATCCGATGGCCAGACCGGCTAAACCCGGCGGAATCGGAAGTTATTTGATTGCGGCGCCTGCAGGAATGGTTTTGGGACTGTTCATCTGGCTTCTGTTCTTCTTTGATGATGTAATCCCATTTGTTTTTCTGCTGCTGTGCGGAGGTCTTTTCGGTGTATTTCTTGTATATCGATCGTATCAGAAGCATGGGCAGGAAGAACTGGAAATGTATCAGAAATTGAAGCGTGAATATGACACTTACCAGGAAAGTCTGGCAACACGATCCACGCATTATAAGCCGGAGGTTTTGTGGGATACCGCAAGACGCAATCCCTGTGATTACTGAAAAGGAAGAAGAGTGAGATCTTATGTCAGAAACACTGTTTACCTATATGGATATGCATCATATGACCGTTTTGAAGATAACGGACAGCCAGGTGATCATCAACGGAAAGCAGATACCGGTCTCATCTATCACGGATGTTGTTTTATATCCAATTGTCGGAAACGAACGGGGATTGGGCGGATGGATCTAATTTATTACGGCAGATCGTCCGGAACTGCCGGAAAAATAATCAGAAGGGTTGGAATATCAGGTATGACAATCAGGAATTTTCCGGTACCGGAAAATTCCTGACGGATATCAACTGTTATGGATTTGGCTGCGGTTGGAATCCGGATGACTGGAAGATGGTTAATCAGGAAATGGAGAAGGCTGCTGCCCTTGTGAAAGGAATGATTCAAAAAGAATGAAGCTGATTGTAGTGATGATACTGGTGATTGTGATTGCCGCAGGGGGGTGGTATTTCCTGCGGAAACGTAAACACGATTACTCCTCCATATACTATGTCAGCAATTATGGACGAGGTTCCCGCAGGATTCAGTATCATACGGTAAATAATCTGACGGATGAGGAACTGGAATGGATCCTTAGGTTTTACGACAATGAAATCAAGACCCGATACCATAAAGTCGCTGGCGGAATGCTTGTAGAGAATGCGTCGGAATTTCAGCTTCAGATTGAACGGGATCTGAAAAACAGACGGCTGAGCAATGAGCAGATCGATGAACTGATATTGAAGCTGCTTGCGAGCATGAAACGGATTGAAAGATATGATCGGGACAGATATCGGAAGATGGATGACATGCGTCAGAAACTGAAGCAGCTGGAAAATGGTTCTTAATGTGACTAAAGAAGAAATACTACAAAAGAGACATTACGGAGACCTGCAATATGGATGACCAAGAATTGTTGCATATGATGGTTGTTGAACCGTGGGAGCGGTATCGCCGCGCCGACCGCCGGAAAAAGCTCGCTCTGCTCCGGCACAGTTTTTCGATGTATATTCCCCATGCCGACAGAGGATATGAGTTCTTGCGTATCGTTCTGGACGATCACGCGGAACAGGAATACTTGGTCAATAAGGCGGCTGCAGTCAGCGACGACTACACTCTGAGGGGGTTTGTCCGCTTTGTGTTTGCGCTCAAAGAGGGCGAAACGAAAACGTTCGCATGGGTCACCGCAGATGGAATAAAAGAATGGATCCTGTCCCGGGATGATGCTGTACTTTACGTGAACGCTCCCGGGCTCGGTGAAGGCTTTTTCATCCGATACCTGGAATTCAGGGACGAATGCTTTGCGGCGTACGAAAAGCGCTACGGCTGGGGATACAATGCCGAAATTCAAAAAATCGAGGTGCCCGCGCCGGATTATGATTTTCTTAAAACGCTGGACGTGCATAATGAATTTGAACTGGTCCGATTTCTTGATGACGGCGTGTCGTTTGAGACAACGGATGCGGATCGGTTGCTTCGATACATTGATGAGCAGAGACGGCGGGAAAAATTGTCGGAGGAACCGGATGAGGCTCGCCTCCGTTCTTTCCGCGACCTGCACGCAGCCATCTGGTACTTCGTAACAGAGCAAAAACGTCTGAGGAGAGCGATGAAGCTTCGCCCCACCACGGGCATCGAACTTTCATATCTGAAAGACAACTGGGAAGAATGCGACTTCCGCTATAACGTCTCGCTGAATCCGGACGATTGGCACTACGAGGTTTACCGCCGTTACGGCGATCTGCCGGACGGCAGACATTTCGGCGTTTATATCTGGCCGAAACACGAAGAATGTCCGCCGACATCGATTATGATGATTGTCGGGGAGAACGGAGAAATGCAGACCAATACGGTCATGGACGATCGTTGGGATGCGGACGAAGCCGACCGTTGGCCGCTTGCGGCGGTGGCTTCCCCCAGCGGTAAGAGCATCGTCTGGCTCAAGGACGGCAGGATATGGGTCTGGCGTGAGGACTGGCTTAGGGACAAGCAGGATATGCGCTTTCAGCCGGATGACGGAGAAGAACTGACGGACCGTATCGAAGGGATCCCTGTGTATGATGCCCTTATGCGTGATGACGGAATTCTTGTCCTGTTTCAGGAAGGAAAGGTATATGCGTATCTCTGCGACGAGAATATTGTTCTCGTCCGGAATGCGGATGAAGGCTGCTGGATCCCTGCCAGCAAGGCAGAATCACCATACAGGAATGAGGTGTTTCCCAGTCGTGTGGATTACTGGCCCGATGAGTTCGCCGTCATGATCCGAAAGGAGGATGACGAATATGATTATTACAGCTGCGGCGTGCGCCGCGTCTGTTTTGAACCGGGTTTGGAGGTCATAAAGCCCGGTATGCTCGCAGACAATCCGGACCTCGAATCGGTAACGATCCCGGCGTCGGTGAAAGAGGTTCAGTCGTGGGCGTTCGGCTGCTGCACGAATCTGAAAAACCTTGTGATCGAGGGCGACCTGTCCCGCGTGGCAAATTGGGCACCGGATGCATTCGACGCCTGCGCCTGCGAAGAACAATATCTCCGTCTGCGGAACGCGGATCGGTAAAAGGCAGTATTTCATACCGCTTACATAGAGAAAGGAAATAAAGTATGGCATATACGGCTTTGTAGCAGGTCAATAACCCCACCTAAATAAGCCTGTCGGCTTACTTAGATGAGGCTTGAAAAAGCCTTGATTGACTAGCCTGAGTGCTTTGGCACTACGTTGTTTAAGTCATAACACCCTGGGGTGTAATACCAAGCCTCTTGCTCTGTTGTTCCGTATTAAAAGTTCTGAGGGTAGGAACGGTGTGTGGAATGTAAAAAGCTTTTACAACATTGGCGATGGTATGTGCCGTTGGCACACTACGGCCTGTACAGAGCCGGCTTAACGCATCAATCTGTACGTCAGAGAAAGGAGCGTTGCCATGCTGGTATATGTATTAAACAAAGACGGACAGCCGCTTATGCCAACAGGGCGATGCGGTAAAGTCAGACGCCTTCTCAGAGATAAGAAGGCAAAAATAGTAAAACGCTGTCCGTTCACCATCCGGCTCTGTTACGAGACCGAAACAAACACACAGCCGATCACTCTCGGTGTAGATGCCGGTTCTAAGCACATCGGTATTTCTGCCACAACAGAGGATAAGGTGCTGTACGAAGCGGATGTTGAGCTTCGCGATGACATCGTAAAACTGTTAAGCACACGTCGTGAACAGCGGCGCGCAAGACGGAACCGTAAAACACGGTATCGCAAGCCGCGTTTTAACAACAGGAAGAGAGCAGAAGGATGGCTTGCGCCTTCTGTACAGCAGAAAGTCGATTGTCACCTTCAGGTGATTGCAAATGTGCATAAGTATCTTCCGATTACGAAAGTAGTGATCGAGACCGCAAGTTTTGATATTCAGAAAATCAGGAATCCGGAAATCCGTGCGGAGGAATACCAGCAGGGTGATCAGCTTGGCTTTTGGAATATAAGGGAATACGTGCTGTTCCGAGACGGGCATCAGTGCCAGTGCTGTAAAGGAAAATCTAAAGATCCGATTCTTAATGTGCATCACATAGAAAGCCGAAAAACTGGCGGCGATGCGCCGAACAACCTTATTACGCTGTGTGAGACATGTCACAAAGGATATCACGCAGGAACAGTCCGGCTTCCCAGAACAATTCATCGCGGTATGAGTTTCCGCGATGCGGCATTTATGGGAATCATGCGTTGGGCAGTATACAACTGCCTGAAAGAGCTGTATCCGGATGTACACCTTACGTATGGCTATCTCACCAAGAATACACGCATCAGAAACGGGCTTCTGAAGGAACATTATATCGATGCACGTTGTATCAGCGGCCATCCGAACGCAGAACCACTTGGGTATGTGTTCTATCAGAAGAAGATCCGCTCTCACAACCGTCAGATACACAAATCCACTATCAGTAAAGGCAGCTACCGGAAACTAAATCAGGCACCGTATACAGTGTTTGGATTCCGGTTGTGGGACAAAGTCATTTACAAGAAAGAAGAATGTTTCGTACAGGGGCGGCGAAGCAGCGGTTACTTCCAGTTAAAGAAGCTGGATGGAACGCTCATAACACCGGGTGTAAGCTTTAGCAAGTTGAGCTTCGTAGAAGCAGGAAGAAGCTATATTACAGAAAGAAAAACGGCAATTCCTCACCATCTAAATATGGATATTTAGATGGAGTCTCCTTGCCTAAAACTGTTAATGAATTCATGCGAAACATTTGATCCGGAAATGACGTATGAGGAGTATGTTGTACATATTTACCGGTGTCTGCTGCTGAGCACCTGGAATTATAAGCCAGCAGCTGCGATGCGGCTGATTCGCGAGGAAGCGTGGTTTATCCGTGAAGCATATAAAAACAAAGAATCTGTGATGTCCGCAATGACGGAAGTTGGATTTGGATGCGGGTGACCTGTATCATATGACTTCAGAAACAAAAATAAAACGAGATCTATTCAGACCTCGTTTTTTGTCTCGACCGGATCCCGTTCTGTGCGTATCACTACATCACCGGTGTCCACATGCTTCGCGGCAATCGTCACCGCACCACGCGCTTCAACCACCAGCACCACTCGTGATCTGTCTCCCCGGATATCCCCTGACCCGCGCTTCACATTAATCTCTTACTATGACCGCTTCGCCAGCTTCACCTGTCCGGGAACTGCCTTTTCTGATGACTCCTCATGGCTGGATGACTCCAGCGCCTGAACTCCGATTTCTTTCACCAGTCCGGCTCTTCACTACGACTCCCCACCGCCCTAGGTGGGGCATCCTGACTACTGACCGAGCCCTCTCACAAGGACTCACCCGTCTTCAGTGACAATACTGGGCCTCTTTGTTGGAGGCCTTTACTGCCTGTGCTATTTTACACAGCTCGGCTTCTTTTATCGAGTATTTTTAAACTAGCACTGTATGCGTTACAGGTCAATAGGTTTTCGAAAAAATTGCGATTGTTTGATTGTTTTCGTGGCTGAAGAATACCAGATTTATCCAACCGGCTGTGCTCAGTTAAGTTCGCTGTAGCGGATGCTTGCGGCATACAGCATCTGCGGATCACCGCTTTCCCGGATGGACGCATCAATCATTTCTTTGGATGGGGTAAAGCTTCGTGTAAATTCACCTTTGTCACAAAGGAAGTTTACAGGTCTTGAAAAATCTACCATACGCGGGTCAAGCAGGATTGTGAAATCACCATTTGGTTCTTCATCGACAGAAATCATGTATGAGTTGGTATCTGCGTCAAACCATGCATGAATGATTCCTTCATTAACTTCCGGCTCAGCGGAAAGCCAGTAAAAGGATGTTATTTCTCTTTGGTCTGCCCGGGTGGAAAGATCCCATACAAGTTCTGATGGAGAATGGTCTCTTCTGAACTGATTCACATAAGCTACCGCATCTGCGTTTACTGTTACGGTTTCGAGACCAAATTCCTGTTCCACAGCACGGGTGATTGCTTTATCGTATCCTTTGAACAATCCGGTAGAGAAATAAGACATGCTCATAACATCAAAGGTAAGTGCACGCCATCTTGATATTGAGAGAAAGCGTTCCATCATACCTTCAGGAACACAGCGGCGGGCAAACTCCTGCGGGTCTTTCAGTACAAGACAGGGAGATTCACCGTAATCATCATAGTTATGACCATCCGGCACATGAATATAAATCCGATGTTCATAGCCAAAGCCATAGGTATCGTTATACTTTTGAAACGTCTCTTCAAATTCTGCAGCACGCAGAGAACGCATTGCATCTTCAGTATAGAAATCCCGGATACCTGCCTGAATCGAGAAGGGCAGATTAGCGGTGTTCCGCAGACTGACACCGTTAGGGTGACCGGAAGACATGTTTACGGCTGCGAAGCGGTCAGCCATGCGCGGCGCAATCTGATAAACGCCGTCACCGCCGGCGGAAAACCCCAGGAGGTAAACACGATCGGGATCCGCATGGTAATTCATGATCATTGCCTGAATCAGCCGGTCATATAATGGATAAGATTCGGGACGGGAATGTAGATCCCAGGTATCGGTGATTGCACGTACAGCGATGTATATACCGTTGTGCACGGCACTTTTGTAATAGGAGAACATCACTCTCCATTCAAGATTGTTTTCTTCCGGTGTTCCGCCGCCTCCTCCGTGCAGAGTGATATAAAGCGGATAATTTCCTTTGCGATCCGGATCACCAATCGTTTCCATCAAGAACTTCATTGAGTTCCCATTATGATTCAGGGTATAAACTTCAAACTCACTAGTATCATCCTCTGTGACGATCGGTTCGGTCTGTACGGTAATTTCTGAAGCGAGTTCTTCTTTCAGGTCTGCATCTTCCAGGTATTCCTGCTGTGCATCAACTACCATGCGCATGGTCTCACTCAGCTCTTCGTAAGGGATTTCCTCTTCTTCCATATCGGGTTCTGTGTAGGTGTTATCCATGATAGAGGCTTCCGGAGATTCTTCTGTTACAACATCGTCATCATCGTCACATCCTGTCAGGAAAACGGAAAACAAAAGCAGAAACACGATGAAGAAACGTATATATGCTGAGGCAGTCATTCGGTTGTGCTGTATATGCATAGTGGAGCTATTCCTTCTTTCTTGCAATAACTGTACCCCAGTGCGGGATATTTTACAAAATTATAATTGGTATTTCTGGAATGAAAAGTCTGGCTGCGATACAAACAAAAAGGGCTGTCATCTGTATTCAGACAACAGCCGTCTCTTTTGAACGTAGTTTCTTTTTTCTGTTCACTCAATCCAGGATACTGGATTTCCAACCGGTTTCCTGGTGCCGCGTTCCGGCAGTCCGTCCATGCCATAGCCAAGAATCAGCCCTCCGGTCACAAACTCATCATCTTCCATGCCAAGCTGTTTCATACAGTCACGTACAAACGCATGATCTGTCAGCCAATGGAGCTGATTGATCCAGCAGGATCCAAGATCAAGCGCATTGGCCGCAATCATCATATTCTCAAGCACACAGGCACTGTCTGCCATCGCATTGCCGTAGTTCTTCTTATTTGCGGTCACGATCAGTACCGGCGCATTGTAATGAAACACATAGTTTCCTTCTTTTGCACGGGTAATGGAATTCTTCAGAGAGACATACATGTCATCCGTTACTTCCATCTCGGCAAATTCCCGCCGCACCAGTTTTGCCAGCTGATCCAAAACACTCTTTCTGGTAATTACAATCAGCCGTGTTTTCTGACTGTTTGAGCCGCTTGGGGCGGCACGTCCTGCCGCAATGACTGTTTCAATCAGCCGTTTATCGGGGACCTGCGCTTTCATACGTCGGGTACTGCGTCTTGTCAGGATACTTTCAAGTGCGTCCATGTGTTATGTACTCCTTCAGTCGACAATGACTGTTTTTCCCGTTACTGCTTCAAAGTGATATTTCACAATGCCAAGATCTGTCTGAAGACAGGTGCCGATCCCCTTTGAATTCAGATGAACTTCTCCATCCCGGTAAGTAAACTGAAATTTCTGCTGGTTGATTGCGGTTGGCGCAAGCAGCGCAGCATTCACTCCCTCTGTAAACCAGTCCGGTACATCCGTACCGACGCTTACATCACCTGCAGTTTTGCCTTTATGCGCAGTTCCCTGGGTTTCACCATAGCCCAGTGCTATAACCATGCATAGCGATTCGCCATCCGGAAGGATTTCTTTTACCTTGCGCTTATTAAACGTCAGCGCAACCCAGCAGGTATTCAGTCCTAGCTGCTGGGCATAGAGCACCAGTTTCTCTCCGTAATAGCCGCAGCGCAGATCAAAGTCTTTATCCTTCTTTCCTGCCAGCACAATATAGTTATTCACGTTTCTGAAGTTTCCATAATGCGCAAGCCGGGAATCGAATCCATCCGGATCATCGTAGCGGATGAAAATATGCACATTGCCTTCTTTACTGCATTCCATTGCACAGGCATCCAGCTGGCTGCGGAGTTCCTGCGGAATGGGTTCTGTTGTATATGCACGCACGGAATGGCGTGCTGCGATCGCGTCCTGAATGGTCATCATATCCTTGTTCTTCCTTTGGTTTCATTATAACCATGCATACGGGAAAAGCTTCTGCTAACGCTCAGGCATGACGGAATAGCACTTGATTGGGAAGACGGCTCCGTGTAATGGGTCAATGTTTCTTGTCATGACCGTTATATAAACGCCAGACTCGATTGTACTTTTTCGAAATACGATTAATCGCAACGAAAAAGGCAGCACATTACACTGCCTTGAACGGTTCGTTAACAATAATGATCTCAGGTGAGTCCACCGTTTATTGTCAGAGTAACAATGGTGGAACTGTGTCTGGCTATCCCTGCAAAAAAAAATGGTCCCCCGGGTATTACCCGGAGGATAAGTAGGCGGGCCAATATCGTGACCCATAATTGGTGGGGAATTTACCTCCCCATAAGTTGCGAATTTCTTCCGCTGTCATCATTATATACGAATCAGTGGAAAAAATCCACAAAATTATTTCATTGGAGGTTCATGTGCCGGTGGGGGCATCCTGTTTCCCCAAAAAGAAGACAGCGGAACCATGTGATTCCGCCGTCTGAGTCTGCAAAGATCAGTCAAGCTTTTTTCCGGAAGCTTCCGGGAGTTTCAGATTCTTCGGAAGTTCTGCTTCCGTTAAGAAAGGCTGTGGCTGCGGCTGAACTTGTTCTTCACGGTTCATTTCGGTTCTTCACGCTGTACCGGTGCTATGTAACCATAACGGCAGTAATTATATCCGGCAGCACCGCCGGAAACCTGTTCCAGTTCCGCTTCTTCTGTCTTCTGTGCAAATACTTCTGTTTCGTTCAGTTTGTTTTCTGACTAGTTAAATTCCTATCTTTCTTAAGATTATATGAATAAATACCGGAATATCCGCAAAATAGTTTGGCAAAATTTCGGGTGCTCTAACGGTTTACTTCCAGAAACCATTTGTCCTTCTCAAGATAAAGGCTGCGCTTGCTGTGACCGATCCGTACTTCATAACATTTCCCAGCTGTAAATGTCTGTCCTACACGGTCCTTAGGGCCTGACAGTATTTCATCAATCTCATAACGTTCCCATTCATCACGGCCCTGTTCCCACCAGATGGCGGTAGGTATAATCTGTCCATCTCTTTTCCAGTGGACCTCTACATCAACATATACTTTTCTCATAACTTCATTATCCCACAGAAATACAAGCGGCAGCGTGTTGCGCGAATCATCAGATGTTATAAACAAACCTTACCGTGTGCTGAAACAGGAAGTTTTGTTCGCACTGATGAAAGGACAAGTTTATAACCAAAAAGAAAGCGCGGTAAACATATGAATTAAAACTTACTGGCGGAATAAATCAGCCGGCGTTTTCTGTTATCTTCTGTGATCCGGCAAGTAAGCGTTACAGATTCTTTTGGAGCGTGAACGGTCAGGTCCTTCCGTTCGCCCGCATTACGGTCTTCTGCTGTCGCAGTGCGGGATTGTTTCTGAAGACACAAGTTTCGTATAATGAAGCACGCAGATAATTCTGCAATCATTCGTATATAGAATTGATCAATCAACAGGAGGAAAGAAGAAAATGATGATGAAAAAAGTACTTGCCGCAGCGTTAAGTGCTGTTCTGCTTGCGGGATGCGGCACAGCTGCACCGGCACCTGCTGCAGAGACGTCCAGCCCCGCAGCTGCTTCGGCAGATGTCTCCTCATTCAAGACAATCGGAGATATCTTTGCGGCAAACCCGGAGGAACGGGAACGCGGAAATACAACAGATACATTCTTCTATGTTTTTGAACTGAATGGAACCCTGTATCGCGCATATGCGGATCTCACAAAAGAAGTATCTGATCAGCTGATGGCACTCGATTTCAGTGATCCGGATTATGAGGAGAAATACCGTGAGATTGCAGGACCGCTCGAAATCCGTCAGTTTGATAACCTTACCGAGATGATTCCATCCCAGGAGGAACTCGACAAATGGATCGGAAAGACCGGAAAAGATCTGAAGGATGACGGATGGACAGAAGGAATGGGCTATAACCTGATGGATATGGAATTCTATCTGAATAAAGGTCCGTTCAGCTATGCGGTACGCTTTGAGAAAGACAAGGAATATGAGAACAGCGATGATTTTGATGTGTGGGCAACAATCAGTCCGCTTGTCATCACTGGTGTTACCTATGATGGAATCGGTAACGGTGCAGAGATCTACTAAGATACTCTGACAGTCATTGAAAATAGAATGATAAAAATAGAAACGATTAGATGATCTGGTCGTTTCTTTAATTTGCCCTGATGGACAGTTGAGCGTAATGAAACCAAATAGTTAGAGCTAAATACACGAAACAATAAACTATGATGGTAATTTTTCACAACAGATGATAGAAAGTGATCATAATTTTCTGAAACAAGTTGAAATTAGATTGCAGGAATGCTAATATCGCATTGATGATAGAGGCGCGGAAACGACGTCAGCAGAGAAAGCCGGCAGGCATCTGATCTCTGTTGCCAGCAATTCCGCCGAACTGTTTCGCAAGGCATTGCGGAATGGTGGGCTGAGGGAGAAGATCTCTCAGACTGTCTACGAGAGTAGGAGTGCTATCGATAAAGGTATTCATGTATGCCGGCGATAGGATTCCGCCGGCATTTTATATTTGAGGAGGAACTATGGCGACGATTGGAGGAACATCGGTACAGCAGCTGGCGAAAGAATACGGTACACCGCTGTATGTATACGATGAAGATCATCTGCGGATGATGCTGGACACCTACCAGAAGGCGTTTCAAACAAGTGCATTTGAGACTGGTGTTCTGTACGCATCCAAGGCATTCAGCTGTAAGGCAATGATCCGTCTGATTCAGGAATACGGCTTCTATCTGGATGTGGTATCCGCAGGCGAACTGGTTACCGCAAAACAGGCAGGCTATGACTGTTCAAAGGTATTCTTCCATGGAAACAATAAGACACCGGAAGAACTGGCACTTGCCAGAGACTGCGGCGTCGGAACGATTGTTGTGGATAATCAGACGGAAGCGGAACGAATTAAGGAAGTGTATCAGGACAGTCCTTATAAAGTACATGCATTACTGCGGGTGAATCCGGGAATTGAAGCACATACGCATAAGTATATTGTTACTGCGCATGTCGACAGTAAGTTCGGAATCTCCTTCCTGAATGAAGAAGAGCTCGTTGCGACAATCAAAGTACTGCAGGAAGCAGACAATGTCTGTTTCGATGGCATCCACGCACATATCGGATCACAGATCTTCGACAAGCAGGCCTTCCGGGAGGAAATCGCAAAGCTGTTTGCCTATGCGGGGCATCTGAAAGAGACGTATGGAATTGAGATCAACACGATCAATCTTGGCGGCGGATTTGCGGTACGGTACACCGATGCGGATGCGCCGATTCCAATCAAGGATGTCTGTGAGGCAATCTTAAGCGCCTGCGAAGAAGAGAATCAGAAACTGAACGGGCAGATCAAGCGTGTCTGCATTGAACCGGGACGCAGTATTGTCGCAGAAGCAGGCTATACCATCTATACCGTTGGCACATTGAAGAAAACACCGAATCGGAATTATATCTTCGTCGATGGAGGAATGGCGGACAACATCCGCC
>Ga0310691_10003904_pt1 | contig 17252 bp, 17 predicted proteins | sample 176DNAGHGlowgp2_FD_203887 | JGI IMG/M metagenome (GOLD analysis project Ga0310691, IMG submission 203887) | Sheep rumen microbial communities from Palmerston North, Manawatu-Wanganui, New Zealand - 1766 DNA GHGlow gp2 (v2) (version 2) | ecosystem: Host-associated > Mammals > Digestive system >...
GTGTTGCAGAAAAGACTATAACACTCTTTGTTTGCTATGCCGTTTGAAGCGGAAACCTATGCCGTTGCGAGCGGAATGACCGTGCCGTCGTTAGCGGAATCGGCGTGCCGTTGAAGCGGATTTTGCACTCCACTATACTTTCTTATTGAGGCAAATGATATTACAAAGACCACCACTTCAATCAAATATCCCCTAAATGCAGATATCATAAATATAAAGGCAAAGACTATGGTCCGTTCGATAAACACCTGAAGATTATAAGCACATAAAGGGATGTCTTCTTTTGTTATCATCCCCTCTGATGCCAACTGATGACAAATACGTTCCGAATACTTTCCTACTATATCTTCCATGATGTGATAATCACATCAAAGGAGCATGTTTTCAACGATTCTGACGTTTTTTGCGTTTTTTAGACGTAATTTGCAGAAATAGTCATAACGGAATTATAATATAGGTGGTAAACCATTGGTCATCGTAATCGGTATAGTACTTACCATTGTACTTATTCACGATATTCTTTATTGCTTCTATCCCAAAACCATGTAAAGATTTGTTTTCTTTGGTTGTATCCAGTCCATCATTCAAAACACCATCATAAGTGTTACGTACAGTAAAGATAAACCTTTTCATTTTTATTATTCCCTTGATCGAGATCTTAGGATCGCAATTGAACTTCTCACAAGCCTCGATTGCATTATTCATTATATTTGACAATAGAATAATCAAATCTGTACCGTCAATATGAATGTCAGATAGATTATTGAGATTAAAATCAAAAGTTATCCCTTTACTAACAGCTTCATAATACTTTGCATTGAGCACTACATCAATCGGGCTGTTTCCTGTTGAAAACACATTAGAACTGTATAAGTTCTTACTGCTTTCCTTCCCCATCATTTTCGACAATTCTGAATATTCTCCCGCATTAAGAAGGTTTGTCCATGCAACTATTTTATTCTTAAATTCATGACTATCTTTGGCCAACTTATCACGCTCAACGCTTAGCTGACCATATATAGTTTGCAATTCTTCTGCATGATGATACAACGCCCTAGTCTTCTCACTCTCTATCTCTCTATTAACATCATTCTTCAAAAAGTAGTAAATGTATATGTTTAATAATATCAATCCTATAGCAAAAACGACAAGCGCTGTCCCCATCTTTTCTGAAATGTCATTGTCCATAGTAATAACGATCAGACTGATGAAGAATAAAGAACTAAATGGAACGATCAAGTATCTAAGCCATGTTTTTGTTGATGTATTGATTGCATCCGTCTTACTAAATAACCTAGTTATAAATATGATAGAAATTAGTTGAAGCAGTTGACTTCCAAAAGACAGATAGTACGAGATTGTATATTCAAATATAGTATTAATATTCATTCCTGGTGATATGATGAATTTGAGCGAATATACCGCAAAATCAGTTACAGTAAGTAAGCTAGTGGAAATAACACTAAGAACGATCCCTCTTAATGCAGTTGTTTTGAACAGGATTAAATAATGTATGAAAGAAAGACAGATAATGAGCAGAAGTCTTAATATGATATCATGAGTGAAATAAGACAAACTAAACAGCGCACATACCCACTCAACATACAATAGAATTTTAATCCACCAAGATATTTCGCGTGAACTACAAAAGGCTTTTCCAAACTGAATCTCTAGGAAAACCATTACGGAAGAATAAAAGAAAGAGTAAACATAATCTACCATTCTATTGCTCCTATATACTTGTTGAACTTTTCTTCAATCAATTCTACCTCACCACGTTTTATTGTTATCTTCGAATTGAAGTTTCCATATCCAAAACAGACTTCGCCTGAAACTATAGAGGTAATATAAGACATATTGACCATATTGGAGATATTTATCCTAACGAAAGAATCGTCAAGAGCATCTTTAATATCGTCCATCTTAGCTCTTTTTTTGAGTTTTCTCAGTTGTTTGCTTCCTATCTCAGGCCGTAGATAGAAGTATAGATAATGATCATAACTATTGATGTAGATAATCTCTTTTATGTTGACTTTGATCGTTCCTTCGGCAAAATCCGTTAAATATCTCTGTTTTTCAGATGCCTTCCTGTATGCCAACTTAAGTTTACAGCATAAATTAGATTCAAAATCAGGAGCATTTTTAATGAGATAACCTATTGGTTCATAATTACATGCACTTTGCGAAAACTCGTAATAGTCTGTTGCAAAAAGAATTTTAACTCTATCGTTATTTTTGCGTATCAGTTCCGCAGTCTCTACTCCACCAATGATGTCCATCTTGCAATCTAAAATGATCATGTCATATTTATCAATATCTCTATCCAGCGATAATAATGCTTCCCCGGAATCAAATGTGTCGCACACAAATTTATCTGTGATGGCAGATAAACATATAATTACTATTTTCCGTTCATACTCTAAAAAAACACGATTGTCATCACAGATAGCAATTTGGAACATAATACCCCCCTACCATATTTGTTGATGAATTGCAATATAGTACCATTGATTTTTTCATAAAGCTTTATAAAAATCAATAACGATGTACATTCCTGCCAAGCAACAGAGTTCATTATTGATACCATTAACCAAAACCTCGGCTTCAAGACACAGAATCTAAGTTGATTTGAAAATTACGTCTAAAAAATGCAAATAACGGCAGAATTGTTGAAAATGTGATCAGTTAATGCAATGATCGCGTTGACGGAACTATACGAAGAAAAAAGTCTGAGCATGTGCTTCTGTTATTGCAATAATTAACAAAGGAATACCTTATGAGAAATAACAGTAGAATGATACTATGTCTTGTTACATTAATGATGATAGCTTCATCTTGTGAAGCAGCACCCTCAACTGAGATTACAACAACAATAATGACTACACAGATGGTTCATACCGAGGAGCTTACGCCTACACCATTACCAGTTGAAAGCACTTCCAATAAGGAAGTGCCTTCTGATGTTCTTTGGGAAGAGGGTTTTACTCCAGAACAGGGAAGGATATATCGGGATGCTTCATATTATTGTGAGGTTGACGGCAACAGCTATATTGCTGTCAATACTCTTAGTGAACAAGCATTTGTTTTAGATAGTTCCGATACTTTGCATGTTGGTGACACTCTTCGCATTGACAGGGATCTTTCTGTACAGATTGATAGTGTTGACAAAGATTCAAAATGGGAAGATCCCTATTGTCCTGAAAGCGGATTGGTTATGCAGGATGCATCTTTCTATCGCAATAAGGGAAAGATCGTGGTAAATAGAGACTACTATTTTGTTCACCCCGCACGAACTGTATGGGCAGATGGAACAGTAGAGATGCAGGCGGGGGTTGATGATCCTAATGTGTGGTTACTCGGTTACAGGGATAAGGAGGCCCCGGAGAGCGTTAGTATTGTTTCCTTGCATGATTCATGCAAATGGGTTAAGACAAGTAATGACTGTATAGTCACTTTTGTTGTGAATGATGAAGAGTCACAAGCTCAAAGCATTGATGATATCTTCTCTATGATGGATAAGTATTCTAAGAACGCATTACAGTCATACTTTGATGCAAGTTTTACATATAGAAATGGAGAGCTCGTGAAGATAACAATAGTAGAGTAATTTCATATGAGCAAGGTCAGAACTTGGATAGTGGTGGTCTTCTATATTGTTTGGTTAGTTTGTATTGCCAGTTGTGAAGATTCAAATAACGATACTAATTGGTCAGCTGGTAATGTAGATGCTGCCAGTACTTATTTCAGCTCCTATTCACTGATGGTTAATCTTGATAAGGATGGCATGATAAGTCAGATCTTTGATATGGGAGACCATATAGGGGTAGTTGCTCGACTGGGATCAGGAGATGAGAGTATTTACCGGATATTGATGATCAATAAGGAGAAGAAAGAAGTTGCTTATTCCTCTGATGTAGCATTGCCGGGCCTGTCTCTATCATTCTGTTCAACAGAAGATAATAAAGTCGTGTGTGCAAGAAGTAATGGCTACAGTGTGATCGATCCCCTATCAGGAACGGTCATTGCAGATGAAGAAATATCCGGTTTATTGTCTGATGAGACACCTTCTGTTGCACGGAGCGGGGATGGTTTTGTCTTTATTTCTTCGGAAAAGATATACAGGGTATCAGGCAGTGGTACGATAATCGATTCCGTGGACTTGAAAGTGGAAGGCATTACATTTTTCAATAATTCTTATTTTGACCAAAATGGTCACGAATACCTGGTGACGACGGATGATGCAGAATCGTTTGTCAATTATTACGAAGTGGATCTTGATGCCCATATAGTAGAACTCAAGGTGACTGATAAGGGGCTTGGAGTAACCCCCTGGAGTGTTAGTGAACATGGTAAGTATAGTTATGATGATTACAATGGAGAGATCTATGAACTTAATATAGATGCTACGGCAAAGGATGTTTGTGCATACACAAAAAACATGATAATAAAGCCAACATCCGGTGTGATGATGCCATTATATATTTTGAACCGTAATACTTTCGTGTTGGCTGGTATGTATGGCAACAGAACATGGGAAATAGTGATCATTGAGCGCGATGACTCCATCGATATGGGAAAGAGGGAAACGATTACTGTTGCCGGTGATTACATTAACAATGATAACAGTCTTGCCATGGCAGCCTATCAGTATAATTTGTCTCAAAGTGATTACTATGTGATTATTGAATCTTGGGGAGAAGATAACAAGTGGAATAGTTCGCTTGAAGCAGAGACTCGCAATCTCAAACTGATAAAGCAGATGCAGAGTGGCGAATCCCCGGATATCCTGTATGGGTATTCACTTGATCTTAACAGTCTTGGCAAGAGGGGCATTGTTATAGACATGATGCCGTATATCGAACAAAGCAAAGTAATCACAAGAGATCGTTTGAATGATCACCTGTTTGATCTTATGACAGAAGATGGTCATTGTTATCAATTGTTCAACGGTTTCGCGTTTAACGGGTTCTGTGGTAAAGAGTTGCCCGGAGATCATGATGGTATCGGATTCTACACTAATGATGCAAACAGGGACAACTTGTTATACCGGTATAATTCCGATGATATCTTGAATTACATTGTCGGCTATCCTCTTGAACAACTTTTTGACAGATATGAAGTCATCAGCGAGGAACAGGCAACGCAAGCGGTTGAATTATCAACATCATTGGGACTGTCACCTCAAGAGCAGCAGAGCACGATCAACACGGTTAATGATACGTCAAGCATTAGATATGGTATCTATGGCAATGTGAAAAGTCTATTGGACATATCTGATAGTGGATCTTTTGTTTTTTATGGTTTTCCGACTTATGGAGGAAATACATATTGCATCAATCCCATGGGTCTTACTGCTATTTCTGCAGGTAGCAAGCATCCTGAAGCTTGTTTCAGTTTTCTGGAATATCTCTATTCGTATGAGTCACAGCGGGCAGTACTGTCTAATTCCTATTTTCCAATGTGTGATGATGTTTATAACGAGTATATGGATAAGATGAGAGATCCTGAATCTATTCCAACCGACGATTACAGCATGAAACTGTTGGCTTTTCCATTGTTGAAGTTGCGGGGAGATGAGCCGGTTTACCAGCAGATACCACCCGTGTTCTTTGATGATCTTGAGCACGCTGTTCAATCTGTAAATAAGGTTCTATATGTTGATTTTAGTATCTACAATATTATAACTGACGAGATTAATTCCTATTATCTGTCTGGAAAGAGTACAGGTGAGATAGGGAGATCGTTGAGGTCAAGACTTAAGATGTTTGTTGAAGAGAACTATTAGGATAATAGTGATATAATGCTGCCTGCGGGGGTGATTATATGAAGAAGATCAAGCTTACAGGTGTAGCAGTTACCCTGTCTGTTTTAATGGTTTTTGCAGGCTGTTCCAAGACAGCTGAGACATCGGCTGAGACATCAGCGTCAGCATCTATGGCGACGTCAGGTGAACCTTCACTGACATCGGAGGTGTCTGAGACGTCTGAGACATCCAAAGCGACGGAAGATACTGTCAGTAAGATAACTGTCTATAAAGCTTCGGAAGACGTTGGGGAGGAGGGCACTTTTGTAACCCCCGGCGTTAAGCTCGGGGATACTGATCTGACTGAGATCAACGATGAGATAAAGGCTTTTGTCTCCGGTCTTATGAAGGACAGCGAGTGGTTCAACGGAACGGAGTATTCCTGCTATGATGGCGGTGATCATGTGAGCCTTCTTATCCGCGGGATCAGCAGTATCGATTGTGATTCCTATAAGGCATTTAATATCTCTGCCAAGACTGGCAAACTGATGACAACGGATGAGTTACTGGCAGTGGCAGGAACGGACAGCAATGCTTTCGCGGAGCTCGTGAAGAAGACTGTATCTGATGCAATGGAAGACGATAAGGAAGGATCACTGTTTACGGTGATCGAGGATATGGATTACAAGGCGGAGAACCTCAAGGATGACAATATCGCCAAGGCACAGCCGTTCATATCTGACAGGGGCAATCTCTGCTTAATCTATGACCTTTCATATGTGTGTCGGAGCAGATGAGTATACAGTCTGTCTGGATACCGTGACTCATGAACACATGCTGAACGATTTTGGCAACTGGACTTTGTATCCTGAGTGGGGTTAATACAATAAAAAATGGCTGTCATTGGACAGCCATTTTTTATATCAAATCAACTCTGAATTATTCTTCTTCTTCGTCATCATCGTAGACATAGGAGACGTCAGGCAGTTCTTCCATGTCCTCGTCATCCTCATCATCCTCGCCGATGTCTTCTCCGTCTTCCACATCATCAACATCGAACTCTTCCACTTCCTCGTCCTCTGCGTCGTCGAGGTAAGCTTCGCCCTTGTACTCTTCCTTATCACCGTCTGCAGAAGTAACTGTCAGGACAGCTTCCTCTTCATTGCGCGTCAGGACAAGAGTGTCTCCGGCATGGATCTTAACCTCAAAGATGTCATAGTTGAGGCCATCCTCATCGATGGCGCCAAGATCGTAGATGCCGTCATCGCTTGTGAGATTGTCTGTGGATATATCAAGAGAACCGCCTGATCTGATGATGTCCTTATTCAGCTTATCACCCCATGACATCGAATCAGGAGTACTGATGTATAAGCCGTCGATAGCTTTGCCTGTCTGGTTCTCAAAGAAATAGTTATTCTTCTTGTCTTTGCATGCACACAATCCGAAGAGGACTGAAACTGTCAAAACAGCAGCAATAAACTTCTTCATCTCGTTCTCCTTTCGTGACCGGATGTGATACCGGCTCTCAACAAAGCGTATTGTAACACATTGTCAGCGTGTTTTGTTCATATAAGTTTTACCGCGGTACACCTGTGACTTGCCGCCCTTGGACGTGACTTCCAGGACTGCTTCGTCCTTGGACAGATAGAGCGCAGCGCTGTATCCGGGGCCTATCTGGACATCCAGAAGGTCGTAATTGCGGCCGTTCTCATCAACTGCACCGATATCATAGATGTCTTCGCCGCTCGTCAGCGCAGCGGAAGATATGACGAATACATCGCCCTTACCGATCCTTTCTTCGTTGAGCTTGCTGCCCCATGCGGAAGCATCCTTGGAACTCAGATAGACGCCGTCAAGTCTTGTCCCTGTCTTGTTGGTCAGGAAGATATCATTCTTCTGCGCCTTATCAGGGCACCTGTAAATGTCGCACTTATACTCTCTGGTGCTGCCTCCTGCCGTGACGATCGTAAGCGATCCTTCATCATCATCAAGCGTCAGCTGAAGTGTATCCCCGCGCCTTATGGCGACCCTCGTAAAGTCGTAATTCACGCCCAGCGAGTTGATGGCTCCGACATCATAGATCTTATCGTTGCCTGTGACATGATCCGTGATGTCGATCGTGTCTCCGGATCTTATCTTGCTCCCGTTGATCTGATCTCCCCAGGTGCCGTCATCCGGATAACTCAGGTAGAGCCCTTCGATACCGTTGTTCGTATCATTCTCAAAAAGTATGGCATCATCATTCCCCGTGCCGCAGGAACAGAGGCAAGTCAGGGAAGCTATAGCCAGGATCAATGATACCGGTCTCTTCATAAAGAACTCCTTGATTTATTAACTATGTCGATTGTATCATATTGTTTTGAAGAAAAACTGTTATAATTACATGCGTATGGATGGAATTACTTTTTATTTTGGTTTTGAACAGGATTTGATCATCTGGCTCCAGAGTGTGTTAGGCGAGGCAGCTGCGGCTGTCGGAACCGTGCTGAGCTTTTTTGGTGAGACAGTATTTCTCATCGTTGTGCTGGGAGCCATCTACTGGTGTTTTGATAAGGAGACGGCGAAGAAGATAGGCGTGTATATCGTTTTCGCGCTGATGTTCAATTCCATGTCGAAGAATCTCGTATTGAGGCGCAGGCCGTATATGGACAACCACAGCATCAAGTGCCTGCGTGCCCCCACGACTACGGAGGGGGATGTCTACGATATCGCTGTCCAGGGATATTCCTTCCCGAGCGGCCACTCGACCAATGCGGCCGTTATCTACGGATCGTTCCCGTTCTTCTATAAGCATAAGGCGCTTAAGATCGCCGCGTTCCTCCTGCCGTTCCTGGTAGGTCTGTCGAGGGTGATCCTCGGCGTTCATTATCCGACTGACGTTCTGATCGGCTGGCTCATGGGATACGGATCGATCTTCATAATGATGGGCCTGTCCAAACTGATCAGGAAGAAGGAGATCCTGTTCCTTGTTGTCTTTCTGTTCTGTGCGCTCGGTATGCTGTTCTGCAAGACAGAGGACTATTACGCGAGTCTCGGTGTCATGGCAGGCTTCTTCCTGGCGATAATCTATGAGGAGAGATTTGTGTTCTTCGAGAATACCCGTAACCCTCTGTACTGTGCTTTGAGGATCGCAGGCGGCGTGCTCGGATTCGCAATATTAAGCTACGTATTGAAGCTTCCGTTCAGTGAGGCATTCCTCAAGGGCGGATCATATCTGGCTCTTCTCGTGAGGTTTGTCAGATACACTCTGATCGTGTTCATTCTCCTGGGCGTATATCCCAAGCTGTTCAGGGTCGTTGAAGGTTACATCGAACTCAAGAGACGCTGAATGCTCCTGTCTAAGATCCCCCGCATCTGGGCTATTGCCACACCGTAATTAACGATGGGGATGCCTGCATCACGCGCCACCTCGAGACGGTGCTTCATGGCCTTGTTATTGAGCATGCATCCGCCACAGTGGACTATGAGGTCATAACCTGACAGATCATCCGGGAATTCCCCGCCCGATACGAATAAGAACTCCGGCATTGCCCCTGAATACTTGCGTATCAGATTAGGGAGCTTAACTGTCCCGATATCGTTGCACTGACGGTGGTGCGTACAGCCCTCGGCAATTAACACACGGTCGCCGTCCTTAAGTCCGGTGAGCCTCCTGGCGCCCTCCGTAAGCTGCTTCAGATCGCCCTTATACCTTGCCATCAATATCGAGAAAGAAGTCAGATCCACATCCTCAGGAACGATCTTCGCCACCTCCGCGAAAGCCTGCGAATCGGTTATCACGAGCTGCGGCGGTTCCTTCAGTGAATCCAATACTGCCTTAAGTTCTGACGGCTGACATGTGGTAAAGTATCCTCCTGCATCAAGGATGTCCCTCATGACCTGCTGCTGAGGCAGTATGAGCCTGCCCTTGGGGGCGGACTCGTCAATGGGGACCACGAGGATCACCATCTCACCTTCGCGGAGAAGATCGGATACGAGGTGGTCATCACGCTGTTCCTTCTTCCCGTATGAGGCAAGCATCTCCTTGAGCTCGTGAATGTTCTCTCCCGTCTTTGCACTGACGGTAATGACGTTGCTGCCCTTAAGGTCACATGTCACGCCGAGATCTGATTTGTTGCAAGCGATGATGTAGGGAACATCCTTGTCCTTGAAGATGCCGATAAGCTCCGTCTCTTCCGCAGACAGAGTGCTGCCTGCTTCCGTTACCAGGACTGCGATATCCACCTGTTCCAGGATCTTCCTCGCCTGTGCCACGCGCTTCTCTCCGAGGTAGCCGGTGTCATCAAGGCCAGGTGTATCAATGATCACGACAGGGCCCAACGGCAGCAGTTCCATTGCCTTGCGGACGGGATCCGTTGTAGTTCCCTTGACATCAGAGACAACTGACAGCTCCTGTCCGGTCACCCTGTTGACGAGACTGGATTTGCCTGCATTGCGCATGCCAAAAAAGCCAATGTGGATGCGCTCGGACGAAGGAGTATCATTAAGGCTCATAAGTGTACCTCTGTTTATGTCAGAATCTGAAATCGCGTCTGTTGGAACTCTTGATCGCGTCGATGTTCTCTTTGGCGATGCCCTTTACTTTCGCATTGGGGATGCGTTCCAGTTCGCGCTCGATCATCTTGTAGCCGACTTCCTTTGTCTCGGGGGAAGCGTAGTCTTCAAGATATTCTGTAAGTGTCATGAGGGCGTTGGGGTGGCAGCAGTTGAGGATCTGGCCGCTCTTGCAGAGTGCCATGAACCTGTCGCCGGTCCTTCCGGCCCTGTAACATGCGGTGCAGAACGAAGGAATGTGATCGTTCTCCATAAGCCACTTAACGACTTCGTCCAGCGTCCTCTGGTCGGATACGTCGAACTGCTCCGTGTCGTGAGGTCTCTCTTCTTCCGTATAGCCTCCGACGGATGTCCTCGAACCGCCGCTGATCTGGCTGATGCCGGCGCGCAGCATCTTCTCCCTGACTTCCTGTGTCTCTCTCGTTGAGATGATCATTCCGGTGTAGGGAACAGCAAGTCTTATACATGCGGTTATCTTGACGAACAGGTCATCATCGATACCGTTATCAAAGACATCCGGATCGATATCATCAGCTCTCTTTACTCTCGGAACGCTGATCGTGTGAGGACCTACTCCGTGAACAGCCTCGAGGTGCTCGGCATGCATGAGGAGTCCTACAAACTCGTACTTATAGAGTTCAAGTCCGAAGAGAACGCCGAGTCCGACATCATCGATACCAGCATCCATGGCGCGGTCGTGAGCTTCCGTATGGTAGTTGTAATCGTGCTTGGGTCCCGTGGGATGGAGCTTCAGATAGCTCTCCTTGTGGTATGTCTCCTGGAACAGGATATATGTACCGATGCCTGCATCCTTGAGCTTCTTGTAGTTCTCTACGGTAGTGGCTGCGATATTGACGTTAACACGTCTGATATCGCCGTTCTTGTGGTGAACGGAATAGATCGTATTGATGCACTCCAGGATGTATTCGATCGGGTTATTGACCGGGTCTTCACCTGACTCGATCGCAAGTCTCTTGTGTCCCATGTCCTGCAGGGCGATAACCTCAGCCTTGACTTCCTCCTGTGTGAGCTTCTTACGCGGGATCGTCTTGTTCTTCATGTGATAAGGGCAGTACAGACATCCGTTGACGCAGTAGTTCGACAGGTACAAAGGAGCGAAGATGACGATCCTGTTGCCGTAGTAGGCCATCTTGATCTCCTCGGCGATCTTGAAGATCTCGTCGTTTTTCTCCGGGATGTCGCATGCCAGGAGCACTGCTGCCTCCCTGTGTGTCAGACCCTTGCAGACGTAGCCCTTGTCACCCTTGACGGGGCGAGCTTTATCCAGGATCTCATCGATCAGTTCTGCGTTGTGCTTGTTCTCTTCGGCATATGCCAAAGTTGCCTTGATCTCCTCATCATTAATGAACTCATCAGCGATGAGTGACTTAGGATCATACTTGTAATTACTCATAAACTTTCCTTTCTAATATCGCCTCTGTCAGTGACGATCTTATATCCTGTTCTTTCCATTCTGGCCGTCAGGCATCTGATGCATTCTGCGGCCTCTTCGCCGGTACATATCTTGCCGTCGTAGAGCTCGTATTTCTTACGGACCCTGACCGGCGAGAGATTCGGCATGATAACGTTAGCTCCGGAGAGGATACCCTTCTCTCGTCCTGCTGCATCCGAGGTTCCAAGTGCCGTGGTGGCAGGGAGGAGTATGTTCGGATATATCAGTCTTATGATGCTCAGCAGGTAGCAGGTAAGTTCTGCCGTGCCTGCCTCCATATCCCTGAAGGGAGTGTTCTTGTGGGGGATAAAGGGACCTATTCCGCACATGTCGGGCTTGAACTCTTCAATGAACTTCAGGTCTTTGGCAAGTTCCTTCTCAGTCTGATAAGGGGAAGATACCATGAAGCCGCATCCGACCTGGTAGCCAATGTCCCTCAGGACCCTAAGGCATCTCATCCTGTTATCGTAACTAATCGATGCGGGGTGGAGCTTGCCGTAGTGTTCCCTGTCAGCTGTCTCATGCCTCAGCAGATATCTGTCAGCACCTGCCTCATATAGCTTCCTGTAACTCTCATCAGATCTCTCGCCCATCGACAGCGTTACTGCGCAGTCATCGTGCTTATCCTTGATGTCCCTGATGATCTTACTCAGCACTTCGTCAGTGAAGAAGGGATCTTCACCCCCCTGCAGAACGAAAGTCCTGAAACCCAGCTTATAACCGGTATCTGCACATTCGAGGATCTCTTCACCTGTCAGCCTGTATCTGTCACACTCTTTGTTGCTGCATCTTATTCCGCAGTAGTAACAGTCGTTCTTACAGATATTGGATATCTCTATGAGGCCTCTGATGAATATGTCAGTCCCGTAGATCTTCCTGCGTTTGGCAACAGCCAGTTCAGTAAGTCTTGAAGCCGCTTCCTCCGTTCTCTCCCTGATCAGGAAAGCATACTCTTCTTCAGTAAGACTCCCGGTCAGATCGAGCCTGGTTATCAGTTCATTGATATCAGACATTCGAATAAGCTGTCTTCACGGTTACATCCGTGAGATTGCCGATCTTGCCGGACAATGCAGCGATATCATCCTGGGGAGCATCAAGAACGACACTTATGATGTTGATCCCTCTGGAACGGTAGGGGATCCCCATACGTCCGATGATGAGATCTCCATATTCATGAAGGGTGGCATTCAGCTTCTCGATATCTCCGTCCTTGCCGACGATAATACTCATTACTGCAACTCTTGTTTCCATATGAGCCTCCTAACAACAAAAAATGCCGTACCTCAAGGGCCGGCATCACATGACATTATTAATGATGATCCCTTGTTGTCAGAATCGGCCGGACAGGGCTTCATCTTCTTATCAGGTACCGCATAAGATTACCACAGAAACATGCAAAACTCAATGATCACAAACCTTTTGCCTCTAATTCCCGGACAAGTTCAAGATAAAAATCAACCATATCTGATATCCTGTTCTCCTCAGCCTTTTTGGAGGTGAACCTGAACCTTCTCATGTCAATCTCATCGCAGTGGGATATCCCCCGGTTGGTGGAGCCTGTATATACACCGCGAAAATTAGTCCACGTGGCTCCCTCAGGTGTCAGAAGACCGTCGTTCTCACCCTCGACCATCTTGACGATCAGGTGCGGAAACCACATGAAGACGTCGCTGAACATGGAAGTGAACGTGAACGCATATGACTGATAATAGATCCCTGGAACGTCCGGATTATTCTCATTGAATTCTTTTGCCCTTGCCGTTGTAAAACTCCTGTACACCTCGAAAGCATCCGGCTTCTTATCGCCCCTGATCCTCAGCATGAGGTCGGAGCATTTCGCCGCGAACTTTACGAGGGGAGTGGAGATGTCCATGAGCTTGTCCATCGTCCTGGATCCGTTGTGCGGTGTGCAGATGGTGGACAGGGATGCAATGTATCCGTCAAGGCCCAATGTGGAGATCACGTACCTCATGTCGAGGCCGCCCTTGGAGTGTGCGATGACGTTGAACTTGTCTATGTTGTTCTCCCTTGCCAGTGTCCTGATCCTGTCGGCCAGGAATGCACCGTTATCCTCAACGGTGGCGTTGCTGTCCTGTTCGCCGAACATGACCTTGACGCCTTCCTTCTCGAGGGCCCTGGGTATCCTGCCCCAGTAGCAGAGCACTTTGCTGTCGCGGAAACCGATCCCGTGGACGAGCAGTACGGGGTATTTAAGATCGATCATAAAGGCCACCCAAGTATTCAGTCGCGAACTGGATCTTAGTCGGACTGAAGATGCCCTTGCTCTCCTCAGTCGGATAGATGAAGAAGGTATCGTCCAACGTCGAGAGCGTTATGCACGGGCCGAACTTGCCCCTGTAATCGTATTCTGTGTGGATCGATATCATGGACTTGGCAGGGAAGTGCAGAGTCTCATGTTTCTCGCTCCTGTAGTTATCGAATTCGAGTGCAAATCCGTTCTGATCATGGATGAGCCTTCCCTCTCCGCAGTCGACAAAATTAACCGCATTCGGAAGAGCCTCGACCCTTACGGGTATATCAAGCCTGTACGTTCCGTTATCAAGTTCCTCAAGAACTGTTTTGCGCTGCCACTCATACCAGTCGGGGATGTGTATCTTCTCTCCCGTTTTGGAGATCAGCTGACCTAATTCATCCATCTCGTACGTGTCACCGCACTCACTGCAGAAGAGCCTGGTCCCTTCTGATCTCATGACGTGATCCCTGCCGCATGACCTGCACCTGTACAGAGGGTAGTGGAGTCCTTCTGCACGCCAGGGATCGTCTATTACTATCTTGTTGTCGAGCTGGTACCTGTACTCATCATAAGTGAGTTCTTTGCTGATCCTTTCCATGATCTCGTCTATCGACAATTTGTCTATCTCGTCTGCCTTAACGACGCATGTCAGGTCTGCATGGAGTCTGGCACCTTTGCGCTCCTTGAGATTCCATATTGGCTGCTGCAGGTAGTTGCCCTGCATGTTGAGCGTTACAACGGGGACCTTCAGCATCTTGGCGAGCTTGGCGATGGATGGCGCGAGGTTGGAATTCGTTCCAACATTCGCATACCTTGCCTCCGGGTAGATGACCATGATGTCACCACGCTTGATGACCCTGCCGATGTTCTTGATGAGATACCTGTCGTTGATGAACTTGCGCGTTCCAAGGCACCCGACCTGCCTGTAGATCCATTCGCCGAAGTTCTCAAAACCCTCGAGCTCGGATATGTAATTAGCCCTGTATGGCATTAGCGCCAGGGGACTTACGAAGAAATCCATGAAAGAGTTGTGCGACCCGTACACCAGGAACGGCGGCTTGATCCCCTCCATGTTGTGCTTGTCGATCTTGAGGTGGTATTTCGATGTGGTGATCTTGCAGAACAGCCAGATCAGCGGCATAAAGAACAGGTTCTGCCTCGGAGGGATCTTCGCCCTGTCGAAAGGCTTCTTATCCGGACTTGCATAAGTGTCCGTCCTCACATAGCGCCTGATCCCGGGGATCCTTGTCAGCAGGTAATAAAGTATTGCCGTGAATATAAGCGATGCGCCCGTAGGCGTGATCATGAACAGGATCCTATTGTGGATCACGCCCTTGATCGGATCATAGATGAGCAGGGAGAAGATGAATCCTGCGGCAAGACAGACAGCGCCGACGATATTAAAGCCGTGCGTATATCTGTAGGCATTATGGCCTTCCATCTCATATGCGCTCTTCAAGTCGATCTTCTGCTTCCTTACAACAAAGAAATCGATGAACAGGAGTGCCGCAAGAGGTGCATATACACACGCTCCGATGGTCAGGAAGCTGCCGAAGTACTCCGTGATCTTGCCCCATACGCACAGGATGGCAACATATACTCCGAGGACAAGGACTATGATCTTATAGGATGCCTTGGAGAAAGTGGATTTGAGCATTACACCGTAGATGTATGATCCGACCGCCTGCGTTCCTATGTTGGCGAAAGCGACCAGCAGCAGGGAGGAAAGCCCCAGTATCGGTGCGGACAAAGTCGCCATCATCAGCGTGGGATCATCGACCATCTTGCCTGTCACGTACTGCATCGCTATCGCCATGACCGCGCCGACCACGACGAAGAACGAACCGGCCAGACCCTGCCCGAGAACGCCCGCATAGTAACCGGACCTCTCCGATTTGCACAGCCTCGGAACCTCAGCCATGCCGCCCACCAGTGTTATTACAAACGCGAAATTAGCCTCTATATTAAGCACATAATTAACGGTCTTATCGGTATCACCCGTAAGCTCCGGCTTGTAGTTCCATATCACGTCCATGGGCACGGACGTGAACCCTACGACTACGACCGCGACCCCAACCAGGAGCAGGAGCGGAACAAGTATCCTCGTCGTCCACGTTATGGTCCCGACACCCCTCAGCGCGATCAGCGTTCCAATGACGACGCACGACAGGCTCAGCACCAGATGCGCCCCGTCAAAGAGCTGTATCCCGAACAGGTTCATCAGATTCTCCATCGAGTCCGCGAACAGCTCACAGCACACCGCATACCACGGGAAATTGACCGCGATGATCATTATCGTCACCGCCTTCACGCCCTTCGTCCCGAAAACGCTCCTTAGCCAGATCCAGATGTCGATCCCGTACCTGACTGACATGATGACAGGGAGCTGATAGATCATCAGCATGAATATGGCTGCAAGGAAAGCTCCGATAAGCAGCTGCTTAAAACCGACAAGCGTTGCCAGATAGGATCCTTGAGTGTAACTCCAGGTGGCGATGCAATACCCTGACAGTACAAGGAGAGCATCCATAAAACCATATTTGCGCTCTTTGGGAAGGACGGGAAGAGTGCCGCAATAGACCTCGTTCTCGATCTCTTTGTTTATGTGATCCGTCTTACTATTAGTCTTACTCACAGCCAGAACCCCCAGATGATCCCTGCAAGGGAAATGGCTGTGATCACGGCCGCGATGATATAGTCCTTCTTAGTCATCCGGCGGATCTTGTTCTCTTCTTCCGCCCGGATCATCTCCTCGATCCTGGAGTTCAGTTCGCTGTCAGTATCCATAAGACCTCTTGTTTATTGGTTTTTTGTGTTATATGGTCTTGTTATAGCACACTATTGAATAATGTTCAATAGTGAATTATGTATAGGACGTTGAGGGCGCTCCAAAGATCTGCATGTAATTGTCATTCGCGCCGGCAGGGAGTGGATGGAGAGGGTTTGGCTGATTGTTCAGCCTAACGTTCAGACCGGAGGCGGTTAGTCTGAGTGCTTGTCTGACTATTCAGACGAACGTTCAGACTGGAGGTGGTTAGTCTGAGTGATTGTCTGACTATTCTGACTAACATTCAGACCGGAGGTGGTTAGTCTGAGTACTTGTCTGACTATTCTGACTAACGTTCAGACTGGAGGCGGTTAGTCTGAGTGATTGTCTGACTGACAATCCTTGTCCAATACACCTGGTGAGACTGGCAACGCCGGATGCCACCAGGGACACCGTTGATACGGCAAGGAGTCATGGAGTT
>Ga0310691_10003905_pt1 | contig 17250 bp, 16 predicted proteins | sample 176DNAGHGlowgp2_FD_203887 | JGI IMG/M metagenome (GOLD analysis project Ga0310691, IMG submission 203887) | Sheep rumen microbial communities from Palmerston North, Manawatu-Wanganui, New Zealand - 1766 DNA GHGlow gp2 (v2) (version 2) | ecosystem: Host-associated > Mammals > Digestive system >...
GCCAGTTTGACGCTATCCACATGAACCCGGAGACGGGACTTCCTGAGGTTGACGAAGAGAAGTGCACGTCGTGCGGAGCCTGTGTCAAGACGTGTCCGCGCCACATCATTGAACTGCGCAAGAAGGGTCCGAAGGGTAGGAGAGTGTTCGTCTCCTGCGTCAACAAAGACAAGGGCCCTGTGGCGATGAAGGCTTGCAAGGCTGCCTGCATCGGCTGTGGCAAGTGTGCCAAGGAGTGTCCCTTCGGAGCCATCACCGTCGAGAACAACGTCTCCTACATTGACCACACCAAGTGCCGCCTCTGCCGGAAGTGTGTGGCCGTCTGTCCTACAGGCTCTATCCATGCCGTCAACTTCCCTGCGCCTAAGCCAAAGGCAGAGGCTTCCGCTGCTCCGAAGGCAGAGGCTCCGATAGCCGCCCCTGTTGCTGAGCCCGCAAATGTTGAACCTGAAGTAAAGAAGGAGGAACAAGCATGAACGTAAGAACATTCCGTATTGGAGGTGTACACCCCGAAGAGAATAAACTGACACACGAGGTAGCCACCCAGGTGGCAGCGCTGCCCAAGCAGGCCATCTTCCCGTTGTCGCAACATATTGGTGCTCCGGCCAAACCCGTTGTCCAGAAGGGCGACAAGGTGAAGGTGGGCACCCTCATTGCCGAGGCCGGCGGTTTCGTCTCTGCCCCCATCTACAGCAGCGTCAGCGGCACCGTCTTCAAGATTGACAGCGCCATCGATGCTACCGGCTATCGCAAGCCCGTCATCATCATTAACGTAGAGGGCGACGAGTGGGAAGAGAGCATTGATCGCTCTGACAAGCTGGAACTGGTGAAGGACCATCCCGAACTGACCCCAGAGGAAATCGTTGAGCGCATCAAGACAGCAGGTGTTGTGGGTATGGGCGGTGCCTGTTTCCCCACCTTCATCAAGCTCTGTCCGCCACCTACGGCGAAGGCTGAGTGCGTCATTATCAATGCTGTAGAGTGCGAGCCTTATATCACTGCTGACTATCGTCTGATGATGGAACATGCTGACGAGATACTCGTAGGCTTGGAACTGCTCATGAAGGGTGCTAAGGTCAACAAGGGCTATATCGGCATCGAGACCAACAAGCCCGCCGCCATCGACCTGCTGACCAAAAAATGTGCTGAAGCGTTCTCTGCTTCAGAATACAGCGTCGAAGTAGTGCCCCTGGCGCAGCGCTATCCGCAGGGTGGTGAGAAGCAGCTCGTCGATGCCGTTATCCGTCGTCAGGTGCCTGCTCCTCCTGCTATCCCCGTCAATGTGGGTGCCATCGTGCAGAACGTAGGAACGGCCTTTGCCGTCTACGAGGCTGTCATGAAGCGCAAGCCACTCTTTGAGCGTTACACCACAGTCACTGGTAAGAAGCTACAGAACCCAGGCAACTTCCTCGTGCGCATGGGTACACCCATGAAGGACCTCATCGACGCCTGTGGCGGTATGCCCGAGGGCGACAACAAACTGCTGGCTGGCGGACCCATGATGGGTAAGGCGCTGACCAGTGTCGAGGTGCCCATCTGCAAGGGTACCAACTCTGTGACCATCATCTCTGACGAAGAGGCCTTCCGCAAGGAGCCCCAGCCCTGCATCCGCTGTGCCAAGTGCGTCAGCGCCTGTCCGATGGGCTTGGAGCCTTATCTGCTGGCCAAGCTCGCTGCTGTCCAGAACTGGGAGCGTGCTGAGCGTGAGGATGTCGTCAGCTGCATAGAGTGTGGCTCGTGCCAGTTCACCTGTCCTGCCCACCGTCCTCTGCTCGACAACATCCGCCAGGCTAAGAGCACCGTTATGGGCATCATCCGCGCTCGTGCGGCTAAGAAATAGTCAAATTGTGAAATAGTCAAATTGTGAAATAAAACAATGGGAAAATTAATAGTATCACTATCGCCCCACGCACACGGAACAGACAGTGTTGAGCGCAACATGTATGGCGTAATCATCGCCCTGCTACCCGCCCTGCTCGTGTCGTTCTGGTTCTTCGGCATTGGCTCCGCCATTGTCTGTGCGACAAGCGTCGTGGCCTGCGTCTTCTTCGAGTGGGCCATCAACAAGTATATGCTCAAGAACGAGCGTAACACCATCCTCGATGGTTCGGCAGCCCTCACGGGCCTGCTGCTTGGCATGAATCTGCCCAGCAACCTGCCCATCTGGATTATCATCATCGGCGCACTGTTTGCTATCGGTGTGGCCAAGATGACATTCGGCGGACTGGGCAACAACCTCTTCAACCCCGCACTGGTAGGGCGCTGTGCACTGCTCGTGGCCTTCCCCGCTCAGATGACAACCTGGCCAAAGATTGGTCAGCATTGGTCTTATCTGGATGCAGAGACTGGTGCCACGCCACTGACTATCATGCAGGATGCCATCAAGCATGGCGACGCCAGCATACTGGACAAGCTGCCATCGTCGCTCGACCTCTTCTTAGGCAACCACCCCGACGGTGCGGGTGCTATGGGTGAAATCTGTGCCTTGGCACTGTTGCTGGGTTTGGCATACATGCTGTGGAAGAAGATTATCACTTGGCATATCCCCGTCAGCATCATTGCTACCGTCTTCGTGTTCAGCGGACTCTGCCATTTGGCCAGCCCTGTCTATGCAGACCCTGTCAGCGTCATCTTCTCAGGTGGCTTGATGCTGGGTGCTATCTTCATGGCAACCGACTATGTCACATCGCCCATGACAGCCAAAGGCCAGCTCATCTATGGTGTCTCTATCGGTGTGCTGACAGTGGTTATCCGCAACTGGGGAGCCTATCCTGAGGGTATGTCGTTCGCCATCCTGATAATGAACGCCTTTACACCTCTTATTAATAATTATGTGAAACCCACTCGCTTCGGTGAGGTGCCCGAAAAGAAATAAGGAGGACCTGCTATGAAGAAGTTAGAATCATCTTTATTGAATATGGTGCTGGTACTCACAGGAGTAGCAGTCATTATGGGTGGTATACTGGCCTTTGTCAACCATCTGACGGAAGGCCCCATTGCCGAGCAGAAGAAACTGGCACTCGACAACGGCATCAAGAGCGTCATGGTGTCAGACAACATCACGGTTGCCGAACCCGTAGAAGTCAAGCAGAGCATCGACGGCAAGGAATTTGTCTACCTCATCTACCAAGTCAAGGATGCACAAGGCCAGGACCTTGGTGCTGCCGTAGAGTCAACCACCATGGGCTTTGGCGGCGACCTGAAGGTGCTGGTAGGTTTCAACCCCGCAGGCCAGATACTGGGCTACACGCTGCTGGAACACGCCGAGACGCCTGGACTGGGTGCCAAGGCTGACCAGTGGTTCCAGAAGGGACAGAAGGGCGACATCATCGGCAAGGACCCCAAGGAGCCCCTCGTAGTGTCTAAGGACGGTGGCCAGGTTGATGCCATTACTGCGTCGACCATTACCAGCCGTGCTTTCCTCAAAGCTGTCAACAATGCTTATAAAGCTTACAAGGCTACGCCTGCTACTGATGCAGAGACAGAAGCCACGATGCAAGTGAAAAGTGAAAAGTGAAAAGTGAAAAGTATATGAACGCAATACAGATTATCAAAAACGGCATCGTTAAGGAGAACCCCACGTTCGTCCTGATGCTGGGTATGTGTCCAACGCTGGCTACCACTACCTCTGCCATGAATGGTATGTCGATGGGTCTGGCTACGATGGCTGTACTCATTTGTACCAACTTTGTGATTTCGTGCTTGAAGAGCATCACACCCGACAAGGTGCGCATCCCCGTATTCATCGTAGTCATTGCTGCCTTCGTCACCATCCTGCAGCTGGTCATCAAGGCCTTCCTGCCTGATATTGACGCAGCACTCGGACTCTTCATCCCTCTGATTGTGGTGAACTGCATCATTCTCGGACGTGCTGAGGCCTTTGCTGCCAAGAACTCGCCCGTAGCATCGCTGTTCGACGGTATTGGCATCGGACTGGGCTTCACCATCGGACTGACGCTGCTGGGCATCTGCCGTGAACTGTTAGGCTCTGGCTCCATCTTCGGCTTTGTGCTGCTGCCTGAGACCTACAACATCCTGCTCTTCGTGCTCCCTCCGGGTGCTTTCATCATGCTGGGATTCCTCATCGCTATTGTTAACAAAATTAGAGGTTAAGAAGTTATGGAATACATATTGATTTTCATCAGCGCGATATTCGTCAACAACATCATCCTGTCGCAGTTCCTCGGCATCTGCCCCTTCCTTGGCGTGTCGAAGAAGATTGATACCTCACTGGGCATGTCAGCAGCCGTTGCCTTCGTGCTCACGCTGGCTACCATCGTGACGTGGTGCGTACAGAAGTTTGTACTCGACGCCTTCGGTCTGCAATATCTGCAGACCATCGCCTTCATCCTCGTCATTGCCTCACTGGTGCAGATGGTCGAGATCATCCTCAAGAAGGTGTCGCCCGCACTCTATCAGGCTCTGGGCATCTTCCTGCCACTTATCACCACCAACTGTGCCGTACTGGGTGTCGCCATCCTGGTTATCCAGAAAGACTTCAACCTGCTGCAATCTGTCGTCTATGCCTTCTCTACAGCCATTGGCTTCGGACTGGCACTGACTGTCTTCGCTGGCATGCGTGAACAGCTAGAACTCTGCACCATCCCCAAGGGCATGCGTGGCATGGCTATTGTCATGTTGTCTGCTGGTCTCCTGTCACTGGCCTTTATGGGTTTCTCGGGAGTTGACGGAGGACTGCGCGTCCTCTTCGGATTAGATTAAACCAATTGGCGGTGGTTGGTACAACACCTTCAATATCACCTCTGGCAAACTTCGTCATAGAAAAACGGGAAATAGTTTTGCTGTTTCCCGTTTTTTGTATACCTTTGCAGTCATCTAACTAACTGACAAGAAGTTTTTCTCTAACCATAACAACTATTCACAAAAATGCGGTATACAGAATTAGGCAAGACGGGAATGCAGATTTCCCATTTGAGCTTTGGCGCTTCGTCGCTGGGCAGTGTCTTTCGTGACACCAATCTGAAGGAGAGCTGCGAGGCCGTCGAGGCAGTCATCGAGGGCGGTATCAACTTTATTGATGTCAGTCCTTACTATGGACATTACAAGGCAGAAACCGTGCTGGGACAGGCGCTGAAGAACATTCCGCGCGACAAGTACTTCCTCAGCACCAAAGTGGGACGCTATGGCAAGGATGGCGTCAACACGTGGGACTACTCCGCCCAGCGTGTCACAGACAGTGTCTTCGAGAGCATGGAGCGACTGGGGGTGGAGCACATTGACATAATCAATGTGCACGATATCGAGTTTCAGGCTGCGCTGCCTGGTGGCTTGCAGAAGGTCGTCGACGAGACGCTGCCAGCCCTCGTGGCACTGAAGAAGCAGGGCGTCGTAGGTCATGTGGGCATTACCGACCTGCAACTGGAAAACCTGAAGTGGGTCATCGAACACTGTCCAGAACCCATCGTGGAGAGCGTGCTCAACTTCTGTCACTATACGTTGAATGACGATGCACTGACAGACTATCTGGACTTCTTCGAACAGCACGGCATAGGGGTTATCAATGCCTCTCCACTGTCTATGGGACTGCTCTCGCAGCGTGGTGTGCCAGCATGGCATCCGGCACCCAAGGCTCTTGTTGAGGCGTGTCAGCGTGCTGCTGCCCACTGTGCCGACAAGGGCTATCCCATCGAGCGACTGGCTGTGCAGTATGCTGTCAGCAATCCCCGCATTGCGTCGACACTCTTCTCGTCAGCCAACCCTGAGAATGTGCGTCGCAACATCCAGTGGGCCAACGAGGAGCCCGACTGGCAACTGGTCAAGGAGGTCAAAGAAATCATCGGCAACCAACAGCGTGTGACATGGGCAAACTCATAATTGATGCACACAGTCACCTGTGGCTGAAACAAGACACGTGGGTCGAGGGCAAGCGCATCCTGTCGCTGAAGAATGGCCGCAGCATCTTTATGGATGAGGAGGTGCAGATGGTACCTCCCTTCATCGTCGATGGCCAGAATACGGCAGAGGTGTTTCTTTCTAATATGGACTATGCACAGGTAGGGGGTGCTGTCGTCGTGCAAGAGGTTATCGACGGCAACCAGAACGCTTATCTCACCGATGTGCAGCAACGCTATCCCGACCGCTTCTGCTGTATGGGTATGGCATGGACGGTTGACGAGGCACAGGCTGCCATCAACGCCGGACTGAAGGGCATCGCTTTCCCGGGCCATCGCATGCAAGCCCCTCTGCAAACGCTCATGCCCGTCTTCAAACTCATGGAACAGCAGGGACTCATCTGTTCCATGTGTCTCGCTGACGACGAGCGACAGATAGCCCAGATGGCAGAGGTCATCCAGGAGTGTCCCCAGCTGCGTGTTGCCATAGGCCACTTCGGTATGGCTAATACGGCATCGTTCCGCAGTCAGGTACTCCTGGCGCGCCAAGGGTCTCACGTTATGATAGAGTCGGGAGGCATCACGTGGCTTTACAATGCCGAGTTCTATCCTTTCCCCACGGCTGTGCGCCGCATCTGCGAGGCTGCAGACTGGGTGGGATGGGAGCGCCTAATGTGGGGCTCCGACTATCCGCGCACCATCACAGCCATTACCTATAAGATGTCGTATGACTTCATCGAGAAAAGCACCGAACTGACGGACAGCGAGAAACGGCTTTTCCTAGGCGAGAACGCCCAGCGGTTCTATGGCTTTAAGAATCTTCCCGAATTACCTTATATTAAAAATATGTCAGAATGAAAGCAATACAGATAACCCATTCACAAGAGTTAAACATCATTGAGTTAGAGACCCCTCAGGCTCCCGGTAAGGGCGAGATACTGCTGAAGCTGCACTATGTGGGCTTCTGCGGGTCAGACATCAACACCTTCATGGGGCGCAACAGCATGGCGCTGAACCCTGTCATTCCGGGCCACGAGATAGGAGCCGTCATTGAGGCGGTGGGCAGCGATGTCCCTGAGGGACTGAAGCCCGGCATGGTAGTCACCTGCAACCCCTATACCAACTGTGGTAAGTGTGCCTCGTGCCGCAACCAGCGCGTCAATGCCTGTCAGCACAACGAGACACTGGGCGTACAGCGCAACGGCGCCATGAAGGAGTATATTGTCATGCCCTGGGAGAAGGTGATTCCCGCGGGACTGCTCACCCCCAAGACGTGTGCGTTGGTGGAGCCTATGAGTGTGGGTTTCCACGCAGTCAGTCGTGCTCAGGTGACTGACATCGATGTCGTCATGGTTATTGGCTGTGGCATGGTGGGTATGGGTGCCGTGGTGCGCTCTACCATGCGTGGTGCAACCGTCATCGCTGCCGATATCGACGATGACAAGCTGGCTCTAGCCAAGCAGATGGGGGCTTCCTACACCATCAATACGAAGAAGGAGAATGTCCACCAACGACTGCTGGAGATGACGAGCGGCTTTGGACCTGATGTGGTCATCGAGGCTGTGGGAAGCACCCCGACCTATCAGATGGCTGTCGATGAGGTGGCCTTTACGGGTCGTGTGGTGTGCATAGGCTATGCCAAGGCGGAGGTGTCGTTCCAAACGAAGTATTTCGTACAGAAAGAACTTGACATCCGTGGTTCGCGCAATGCGCAGCCCTCCGATTTTCGTGCTGTCATCCATTATCTGGAACGTCAGAAGACGGGTGGTGGCAATGCCCCTATCGACCAGCTCATTACCAAGGTCATCCATCCTGAGGAGGCTCTCGACACCATGAGCTGGTGGAACGAGAATCCGGGAAAGGTGTTCCGTATACTGGTACAGTTTGCTTAGTTCTCCAACATCCTACTAACCTAAACAATATGTTATGAAAGTCATTGAACGCCAATACCTTGTACCTTTTGTGCTGGTCACTAGCCTCTTCGCACTTTGGGGACTTGCCAACAACATGACAGACACTCTGTTGGCTGCCTTCCGTCGCATCATGCAGATGAGCGATACGCAGACCAGTTTCATCCAGATGGCCTTCTATGGGGCCTACTTCTGTCTGGCACTGCCTGCCGCACTCTTCATTCGCAAACACAGCTATAAGAGCGGTGTCATCCTCGGACTGTGCATGTATGCCACGGGTGCCATCCTCTTCCTGCCCGCAGCATGGGTAGAGAGCTACGCCTTCTACCTGGTAGCCATCTACATCATGGCGGCAGGCTGTTCGGTGTTGGAAACCACTGCTAACCCGTACATCATGTCGATGGGTAGTGCCGATACTGCCACACGCCGTTTGAACATCGCCCAGAGCTTCAACCCCATCGGTTCCATCATGGGCATTCTCATCAGCAAGTACTTCATTCTGCAGGACATCTCGCTATATAGCGTCAGCGGTACCTACGCCTTTGTGGGTGCTGTACTGTTGGTTATCGTCATCGTCATGCTCTTTGCACGCATGCCGGAGGGCAAGGATGCGGCAGGCCATAGTGCCCTGTCAGCCACCTTCCGCCGACTGCTCCTCAACAAGCATTATGCATGGGGTGTCGTGGCACAGTTCTTCTATGTGGGTGCGCAGATTTGTGTGTGGAGCTTCACCATCCGTCTGGTCATGCACGAACTGGGACATGTCGAGGCAGAGGCTGCTACGCTCTACCTGTTGTCCATCATCGGCTTCTGTGCCTCGCGCTTTGTCTATACGTGGCTCATGAAGTATGTCGCACCGGCCTCGCTGCTCTTCATCGGTGCCGTACTCAGTGCTCTGTCTACGCTCTGCGTGGTGTTCTGCTCGGGGTGGATATGTGTGGTAGCATTGGTATTGGTCAGCGTCTTTATGAGTCTGATGTTCCCCACCATCTACGGCATTGCCCTAGGAACCCTTACACAACAGGAGACTGCTGACGGCACGGAGATGTCGTTGGGCGATGTGAAGATTGGTGCCAGTGGTCTTATTATGGCAATTCTGGGTGGTGCACTGGTTACGCCGGTGCAAGGCTTGGTCAGCGATTGGGCAGGCATCAACATGTCATACCTGGTGCCCTTCAGTTGTTTTCTGGTAGTGATGTTCTACGCACTCAGTAGTAAAAAAGCATAACGCAATGAATAAGAAAGTCTTCGTTTCCGGCTGTTACGATTTGCTGCACTCCGGCCATGTGGAGTTTTTCCGACAGGCAGCACAGTATGGCGACTTGTATGTGGGCATCGGTTCCGATAAAACCATCGAGGGCTATAAGCACCACAAGACGATATATAGTGAACAGGAACGTCTCTTCATGGTGAAGAGTATCCGCTATGTTAAGGAGGCCTACATCAATCAGGGCAGCGGCATTCTTGACTTCCTGCCCACGCTGGACATCGTCAAACCGGATATCTTGGTTGTCAACAGTGATGGCGGCAACGAGGACAAACGGCGACTCTGCGATGAGCGCGGCATGGAGTATGTCGTACTGGAAAGGGTACCCCAGCAGGGACTTGCGGCACGTTCGTCGACGGACCTGAAGAAGACGGCATCGCAGATTCCTACACGCCTGGATCTTGCCGGCACGTGGATAGACCAGCCCTACGTGTCGTGTATGGCACCAGGGTGGGCGCTGACCATCTCCCTGGAACCGACGTTTGACATCCGTGAGCGCTGCGGACTGAGCACCAGTACGCGCAATATGATAAAGAAGATATGGCCGTACCAGTTGCCTAACATGGATCCGGAGATGTTGGCCAAGCTGGTGTTCTGCTTTGAGAACGACCCGGAGCGCAGCGACGGCATCGTCAGTGGGGCACAGGACGCTATCGGCATCTGCATCCCCGGACTCTGTCGCCACTACTACAACAACCGCTTCTGGCCGGAGAAAATAGAGACGTGTTACGATGAGGCTGTGCTCTGCTGGCTGGAGAACCATCTCGTGATGATTCCCATGGAACCCCGCCGACAGGGCTGCAGCGTACTGGAAGGCAAGGATATCACCGAGGCGAAGGTGCGTGCCTTGGCGCAGGCTGCTGACGACTGCTGGTCAGCCATCCTTCGTTGCGACCTCCCCGCTTTTGCACAGGCCTATGCCGCCAGTTTCCAGGCTCAGGTAGCAATGTTCCCAGCCATGGTACAGGGCTCCGTACCGTCGTATATCGAGCGCTACCAAGACCTCGTGCTGGCCTATAAGATGCCAGGAGCGGGTGGGGGAGGCTACTTGGCATGCGTTGTTGACGACGCCCCCGCCTTCGTCACCGTTCATCCCGAAGCCATCCCACTCACCATACGACGCCCCGGGCTGTAGCCTACCCCCGGCCCCTCCCTGAAGGGAGGGGAGTTGCGCGCATCAAAAAGCCCCTCCTTTTTGGGAGGGGTAGGCTTGTAGGCTTGTCTGCTCTACAGCGGATAGTCTTCGAAGGCATAGAGCACCGTAGAGAGGTAGCGCTCGCCCGTGTCAGGCAGCAGCACCACAATCTTCTTGCCCTTGTTCTCCGGACGCTTAGCCACCTGAATGGCAGCATAGAGCGCGGCACCAGCAGAGATACCTACCAGCAGACCCTCCGACTGAGCTATCTCACGACCCGTACGGATGGCATCGTCGTTCTCCACGTCGAACACCTCGTCGATGAAGTTGGCATTATACGTCTTGGGCACGAAACCGGCACCAATGCCCTGAATCTTGTGCGGACCACTCTGTCCACCATTCAGCACCGGACTCGACTTGGGTTCTACGGCAATCACCTGCACGTTGGGGTTCTGCTCCTTCAAGTATTTTCCGGTACCGCTGATGGTACCACCCGTACCGACACCACCAATGAAGATGTCCACCTTGCCGTCCGTGTCGCGCCATATCTCAGGACCTGTCGTGGCATAGTGCTTAGCAGGGTTGGCTTCGTTCTCAAACTGTTGCAGGATGACACTGCCAGGAATGCTGTCGCGCAATTCCTCGGCGGCGCGGATGGCACCAGGCATGCCGTCTTTGCCAGAGGTCAGTCGCACCTCAGCACCGTATGCCTTGACGAGATTACGACGCTCCACGCTCATGGTTTCGGGCATGGTAAGGATAAGATGGTAGCCCTTTACGGCACTGACCAGTGCCAAACCGACACCTGTATTACCGCTAGTAGGCTCGATGATGGTGGCACCGGGCTTCAGAATGCCCTTCTGCTCAGCGTCTTCTATCATCGCCAGTGCAATACGGTCTTTTACGCTACCGCCGGGGTTGAAAAACTCTACTTTGGCTATCACTGGAGTCTCCAGACCTTTAGCCGTTGAATACTTGTTGAGCTCCAAGAGTGGGGTGTTGCCGATGAGCTCAGTCAGCTGCTTTGCAATCTTTGTCATAATCCTTTTTTATATAATGTTTAATGCTTAATTATTATTTCACGCTGCAAAGTTACAGCCTTTTTTCCACTCCCACAATACTAAGCACACGTTATTCGTATACCATAAACATGGTATTTTACATTTCTCATAATTGTTTCTTCGTCCGAACGTAAGAGCAAAAAAAAGCCGCCGGATATGAATCCGGCGGCATTTTCTCTCAATTTCTTTGAGTTCGTGCTTGAATTACTCAGCAGCAGTGCTATCAGCAGCAACAGAGTCAGCAGCAACAGTGTCAACCTCAGCGGTATCAACAGTAGCAATTGAATCTGAATCAACAGCCTCAGACTGAGCGGTCTTGTTACCACAAGAAGCGAAAGAGATAGCTGCAACAGCAACGAACATAAATACTAATTTCTTCATTTTTCTAAGCTTTTTAAATCTGTAAAACAATCATTTGTTTATTAAAACGCTGCAAAGTTAGACATTTTTTTGATACGTTGTATCTTTTTTTGCGTTTTTTTTTAGTCTGTTTTTGTAACTTTTTTGCAAGTGGCTTAAAATCAATGAATTACGAAATGTTAAATTTTTCGTATAAATTACACTCAATTGAATTTTTGCTAAAAATGGGGAAAATTACGAAAAAAATGTGTTTCTTTGAGACTGCGTCTCGAAGGTTCTCAAAGAGTGTGGCTTCGCATTCTTTCGTTCGGAAATACTAAAATAAATTTGGCATTTCGCTCACTTATTCGTACCTTTGCAAAAAGAAAAAGACACCTTATTTATTATATGATAGATACATCTGCTTTTCAAGGAAAAAAGGCTAATTATTATACGCTGGGCTGTAAGTTGAACTTCTCAGAGACCTCGACTTTTGCCAAGATGCTTAGTGAAATGGGTGTGGTGACTGCCGCTAAGGGCGAACAGGCAGACATCTGTCTGATCAATACCTGTTCGGTGACTGACGTGGCTGACCATAAGTGTCGTCAAGCCATCCATCGGCTAGTGCGCCAGAATCCTGGCGCCTTTGTTGTTGTGACGGGTTGTTATGCTCAGCTGGAGCCAGAGCGCATCAGTAAGATAGAAGGGGTAGACCTGGTGCTGGGATCAAATGAGAAGGCCAATTTGGTGCAGTTCCTTTCGGAGGGATTTGTTTGTCGCGACGCTGTCGCGGCCTACGATAAAGGCGAACAGGGTGCGAGCGACGGAAAAAACGCAATGGGCGCGAAGTACAAGACGGAGAAGACGAAGGACATCAAGAGCTTTGCACCTAGCTGTTCACGAGGCAACAGGACGCGCTACTTCTTGAAGGTGCAGGATGGTTGCGACTACTTTTGTACCTATTGTACCATTCCTTATGCCCGTGGCTTCAGTCGCAATCCGACTATTGCCTCGCTGGTGGCTCAGGCTGAGGAGGCTGCTCGTGAAGGTGGCAAGGAGATTGTGCTGACGGGTGTGAACATTGGTGACTTCGGCAAGACGACAGGAGAACGTTTTGTGGATTTGGTCAAGGCGCTGGATGCAGTCGAAGGTATTAGCCGTTACCGCATCAGCAGTTTAGAACCCGACCTGATCAGCGACGAGTTGATAGACTACTGTGCCCAGAGTCGTGCCTTCATGCCACACTACCATATTCCCCTGCAGAGCGGCAGTGATACTGTGCTGAAGTTGATGCACCGCCACTACGATCGTCAGGTGTTTGCAGAAAAGATACATCGTATCAAGGAGGTGATGCCCGACGCGTTTATTGGTGTGGATGTAATGGTGGGGTGTAGAGGCGAGACCCCCGAGTGTTTCGAGGAGACCTACGCGTTTCTGCGCAACCTGGACGTTACGCAGTTGCATGTCTTCCCGTATTCTGAGCGTCCTGGAACGTCAGCCCTCAAGATACCGTATGTGGTAGCGGATGTAGACAAAAAGGTGCGTAGTCAGCGACTGCTGACGCTGTCTGACGAAAAGACGCACACTTTCTATGAACACTATATGGGCACTGAGGCTGAAGTGCTCTTTGAGAAAGCACCGCGTGGCAAGGCTATGCACGGTTTTACAAAGAACTACATCCGTGTGGAGTTGCCTGCCGCCTTGGCTCGTGAGGAATACGACAATCAGTTGATGAAGGTCCGTCTAGGTGACTTCAACCACGACAAGACTGCTCTTCGGGCTTTGGAAATTGAGACATTGAGAGATTGAGAGTATTATGGATAAGGTTGCTATCGTCATATTGAACTGGAACGGTGCCAAGATGCTGCACCAGTATCTGCCTATTGTGCTCAACTACTCGCGCGACGAGGCCACGGTCTATGTCGCCGACAATGCGTCGACGGACGACTCGCTGGACCTGCTGCATCGCGATTTCCCGGAGTGCAAGACCATCGTGTTGGACAAGAACTGGGGTTTTGCCGACGGCTATAACAAGGCGCTGAGGAAGATAGATGCCGAATACTATTTGCTACTGAACTCGGACATTGAGGTGACCCACCACTGGCTCACTCCGCTGATAGAGTTTATGGACGTGCACCCGGAGGTGGCAGCCTGTCAGCCCAAGCTGCTCTCTATATATAATAAGGATATGTTCGAGTATGCAGGGGCGAGTGGGGGATACATAGACCGCTACGGCTACCCATTCTGTCGCGGGCGCATCTTCGAGACCGTCGAGGAGGACAACGGCCAGTACGACTATGCCACGGATATTCTGTGGGCTACCGGTGCTGCGCTGATGATACGCTCGAAGGACTACTGGAATGTCGGCGGATTAGATGGTCGTTTCTTTGCCCACAACGAGGAGATAGACCTCTGCTGGCGACTGCGTATCAGCGGTCGTAGGATTTATTGTCTGCCAGAGTCGTTTGTCTATCATGTTGGTGGCGGAACACTGCCTAAGTCGAACCCTATGAAGACGTTTCTCAATTTCCGCAACAACCTGACGATGCTCTATAAGTGTCTGCCCGACGAAGAGCTCCACCATGTCATGCGTGTTCGTTGGTTCCTGGACTACCTCGCAGCTTGGGAGATGCTGATTCTGAAACACAACTGGGGTGACTTCAAGGCCATCTTCCGTGCACGCCGAGCCTTCAAGCGCTGGCGCAAGGACTTCGATGCCGACCGTGAAAGGATTCAGACCACGCGCACCGAAAAGCGCGTGCCGCAACGTCGTCCCTTCTCCTTGTTGTGGCAGTACTATGTCAAGGGTCGCAAGCGCTATTCAGACTTACCATAAGGCAGTCAGTTCCGTCCGATAAAGAAAAGAAAAAAGCGGGAGGCACATTCGATGATGTGTCCCCCGTTTCTATTGATGGGTTGTTTGTTGCTTAGAGAATGGTCTTGACAGCTTCGAGCATGCCCTTCTCCTGAATGAGGTCGAGGTAGAGCTTAACCATCTGGTTGAGACCGGCAATCTTGTTGAGGTCCTCCTGCCAGATGAACTCAGCACCGAGTACACCGTCAGCCACCTTCTGTGTGTCGCCAGTAGCCCACAGCTCCTTCAGCAGGTCCATAATCTTCTGGTCGTCGTTGGGAACAATCTCCACACCATCGGCACGCTTGCCACCCTTGTAGTAGGTGATGATGGCAGCCAGACCGAAGACAAGACCATTAGGCAGCTCGCCCTTGCGCTCCAGATAGGTCTTCACGCCGGGTAGGTCGCGAGCCTGGAACTTGGGGAATGAGTTGAGCATGATGCTCGTCACCTGATGGTCTACGAAGGGGTTGTCAAAGCGCTCCAGCACGTCGCCGGCAAACTTCTCCAGCTCTTCCATAGGCAGGTCGAGGGTCTGCATGAGCTCGTCGAACTGTACCTTGTGGATATATTTTGAGATAACTTCGTGGTTGCAAGCATCGCGAACGATGTTGACACCACTTAGGAAGGCAACAGGAGAGAGCACGGTGTGCGGGCCGTTGAGCAGCGTCACCTTGCGCTTGTGGTAAGGCTCCTCAGAGGGAACGAACAGCACGTGCAGGCCAGCCTTGTCAGCAGGGAACTCCTTCTCAATTTCCTTCGGAGCCTCGATGACCCACAGGTGGAAAGTCTCAGCCTGTACGACGAGGTTGTCGCGATAGCCCACCTTCTCCTGAATCTCGGCAATCTCCTTGCGGGGGAAGCCAGGAACGATGCGGTCTACCAGAGTAGCATAGACACCGCAGCACTCGTCGAACCATTTCTTGAAGTCAGCAGGCAACTGCCACAGTTCTATATATTTATTGATGCAATCCTTCAGCACGTGGCCGTTGAGGAAGATGAGCTCGCAAGGGAAGATGATAAGTCCCTTTGAGGGATCACCATTGAAGGTCTGCCAACGACGATACAGCAGCTGAACCAGCTTGCCAGGATAGCTTGAAGCAGGCTTGTCCTCCAGCTTACAAGTGGGGTCGAAAGCGATACCAGCCTCTGTGGTGTTAGAAATGACAAAGCGAATCTCAGACTGGTCGGCCAAAGCCATGAAAGCGTCGTTCTGAGAGTAGGGGTTCAGCGCACGGCTGATAACGTCGATGCGCTCCAGCGTGTTGACAGGCTTACCGTTCTCACGCCCCTGCAGATTGACGTGGTACAGGCAGTCTTGACCGTTCAACCAGTCGACCATACCCTTGTCGATGGGCTGTACGACTACAACTGAACCATTGAAATTGGTCTTTTGGTCCATGTTCCAAATAATCCAATCAACAAATGCGCGGAGGAAGTTACCCTCACCAAACTGAATAACCTTTTCAGGCATGACGCTCTTTGGAGCGAAGTGTTTGTTTAACGGCTTTAACATAATTGTTTGCTTTATTGTTTGATAGTTTGTTTTAAATGATAATGCAAAGTTAGTATTTCTTTTTCAAATATGCAATTATTAATCGTTTTTTTTCCCGTTAACGTTTGCGCAAGTACATATTTTTATATAAATATTTGGTAGAATGATAAAAATGTTGTACCTTTGCACCCGCTTTTACGAGATAAGAGCAAGAAATTAAAGTTAAACAATTAAAAAACAAACATTTAGACAATGGCAACAAAAATCAGATTGCAGCGCGGCGGACGTAAGAGTTATGCTTTCTACCGCATCGTTATCGCTGACGCTCGTGCACCACGTGATGGTCGTTTTACTGAGAAGATTGGTACGTACAACCCAAACACCAACCCTGCCACAGTAGACCTTAATTTCGAGCGTGCACTCTATTGGGTCGAGACTGGTGCACAGCCTACAGACACTGTTCGTAACATCCTTAGCCGTGAAGGCGTTTACCTGATGAAACACTTGAAGGGTGGTGTCAAGAAGGGTGCTTTCGACGAGGCTACAGCACAGAAGAAGTTTGATGCATGGAAAGCTGATAAGCAGAAGGGCCTGGAGAAGGTCGCTGCTGACGAGGCTAAAGCTAAGAAGGATGCTGCTGAAAAGGAACTGGCTCAGGAGAAGAAACTGAACGAGGAGATTGCTAAGAAGGTAGCTGAGAAGAAGGCTGCCGAGGCTGCCGCAAAGGCTGAGGCCGAGGCTGCTGCCGCTGCCGAAGCTGCTGCTCAGGAGGCTCCCGCCGCTGAGGAGGCTGCTGCTGAAGCTCCTGCTGCTGAGTAATCATCAACGATTCCAGAAATCAACGTATTGCATCGCGACTTTCACAAAGTCGTGATGCTTTTTTATGTACTCTATGCTTTGGTGTTTCAGTTCAGGAATACGTTCAGGGTGCAACACCAACTGCTCCAGTTCGTGATAGACGCTCTCGTAGGTGGGCTCGACATTGATGATGGGGCGCAGTCCCGTCTCGTGGATAATCTCGTAGTTTTCTGGCTCGCCACCGCCCACGACAACAATACCTTTCGACATGGCCAACAAAGCATTCATGGCTGGTGTATAGCTGTATAGCTGGTCAAGCAGGATGTCGCTCGAGTCCATCATCTGCTGGTATTCTGCAAAAGGGACACCTTCTGCTTTTTTCAAGACAACTTGTTCTGAGTATTTTGCGACGATGGCCTCAGCAGCCTTCAGCATAATATCAGTACCTTTGTAGGCAGAGCGTTGCTTGCTAATGCCAATGAAAATGCGTAGTTTTTGAGAAGATGTTATGGGGTTAATGGATTGAATGGGGTTAATGG
>Ga0310691_10003906_pt1 | contig 17243 bp, 10 predicted proteins | sample 176DNAGHGlowgp2_FD_203887 | JGI IMG/M metagenome (GOLD analysis project Ga0310691, IMG submission 203887) | Sheep rumen microbial communities from Palmerston North, Manawatu-Wanganui, New Zealand - 1766 DNA GHGlow gp2 (v2) (version 2) | ecosystem: Host-associated > Mammals > Digestive system >...
CATCCGCGTGGGCTTCAACCCTGATGAAGAGATTGGTATGGGTGCTCACAAGTTTGATGTCGAGAAGTTTGGTTGCCAGTGGGCTTACACGATGGACGGCGGTGCCGTAGGCGAATTAGAGTTTGAGAACTTCAATGCCGCCAGTGCCAAGATCACCTTCAAAGGCCGCAACGTACACCCGGGCACAGCCAAGGACAAGATGATCAACTCCATCCGTGTGGCCAACGACTTCATCTCGATGCTCTCACGCTGGGAGACTCCCGAGCACACCGAGGGCTATGAGGGATTCTTCCACATGGTGGGCATCAAGGGCACTGTCGAGGAGACCACGCTCAACTATATCATCCGCGACCATGACCGCAAACTCTTCGAGCAGCGCAAGTGCGAAATCCAGCACCTGGTCAACCGCATCAACGCCGAATATCCCGATTGCGCTACTGTCGAACTCAAGGATCAGTACTACAACATGCGCGAGCAGATTGAGCCTGTGATGCACATCATCGACGTGGCCGAGAAAGCCATGGAGCGTGCTGGCGTGGTGGTCAAAGTCCAGCCCATACGTGGCGGAACAGACGGCGCACAACTGTCGTTCAAGGGACTGCCTTGCCCCAACATCTTTGCTGGCGGCATGAACATGCACGGCCGCTATGAGTACGTACCCATCCCCTCGATGGAGAAGGCCATGCAGACCATCATCGAGATTTGCAAGATTGTTGCAGAATAATAAACAATTAATAATTAATGATTTAGAATTAAGAATATCACGACGCGCGTGTACCGCAATGCCCGTAAAATTGATAATTCTTGATTCTAAGTTCTGAATTTTTAATTCTTAATTAAACAAAGATAATGTTTAGCAAAGAAACCTATATTCGCCGTCGTGCCCGTCTGCAACAACTGGTGGGCGAGGGCATCATCATCTTGATGGGCAACAACGAGTCGCCCTGCAACTATCCCAACAATGCCTATTACCCATTCCGTCAGGACTCGTCGTTCCTCTACTACTTCGGGCAGAACCGCGACGGTCTGGTGGGCGTGATTGACATCGACAACAACCGCGAGATTCTCATCGGTGACGACATCGACATCGAGGACATCGTGTGGTATGGCTCGGTCGACAGTGTGGCCGACATGGCTGCCCAAGTGGGTGTTGCCAACAGTGCCCCAATGGCACAACTCAAGGTCATCTGTGACGAGGCTCGCGCCAAAGGTCGCACCATCCACTTCTTGCCGCCCTATCGCCACGACACCATGATTCAACTCATGGATCTGCTGGGCATCCATCCCAGTCAGCAACGCGCACAATGCTCGCACAAGTTGCGCATGGCCGTCATCGAGATGCGCTCGGCCAAGGAAGACCAGGAGATTGAAGAACTGGAGCGTGCAGCCGAGATTGGCTACAAGATGCACACCACCGCCATGCGACTGGTCAAACCGGGTGTGACCGAGAAGTATATTGGTGGCCAGATTAACGGCATCGCCCACAGTTATGGCGCTCACGAGAGTTTCGGCACCATCTTCTCGCAGCACGGCGAGATCATGCACGGCGCTCCGTCGCTGGCCAAACTTGAGGCTGGCCGGCTGGTGCTGTGTGACTGTGGTGCCGAGACGGTGAACAACTATTGCAGCGACAACACCCGCACGATGCCCGTCAATGGCAAATACACCCAGCGTCAGCGCGACATCTACGACATCGTGGTCGAGTGCCACGACCTGGCTCTGCACATGAGCAAGCCCGGCGTGAAGTATATGGATGTGCACATGGGTGTGTGCCGCCTGATGACCGAACGCCTGAAAGAACTGGGGCTAATGCACGGCGATGTTGACGAGGCTGTGGCAGCCGGTGCGCACGCCATGTTCCTGCCTCACGGACTGGGTCACATGATGGGCATGGATGTGCATGACATGGAGGGCTTGGATCAGATCTATGTCGGTTTTGACGAGGAGACTCGCCCCAACCTTGAGCAGTTCGGCACCAACGCCCTGCGCATGGGCCGCCGCCTGCAGAAGGGCTTTGTTGTCACCGATGAGCCGGGTATCTATTTCATCCCCGCCTTGATTGACGACTGGCGCCGCAGCGGTCACTGCGCCGAGTGGCTCAACTTCGACCTGCTGGAGACCTACAAGGACTTCGGCGGCATCCGCATCGAGGACGACATCCTCATCACCGACGATGGTTGCCGCTTCCTGGGCAAGAATCGCATCCCCTACTACGCCGACGATGTCGAGGCCTTCATGGCTCAGAACGACTGATCACAGCGAGATACAAAAGAGATTGAGGGCTTTCCATTTTGGAAAGCCCTCAATCATCGTGGTGACCCGCTTGGGACTCGAACCCAAGACCCCAACATTAAAAGTGTTGTGCTCTACCAGCTGAGCTAGCGAGTCTCCGCTCTTCAAAAAATCGGCAGCCGTCACGACGACTGCCGACTTGTAGTGGTGCCCAGGAAAGGACTCGAACCTTCACACCTTGCGGCACACGCACCTGAAACGTGCGCGTCTACCAATTCCGCCACCTGGGCATAGATTGGTGACCCCGGTGGGACTCGAACCCACGACCCATTGATTAAGAGTCAATTGCTCTACCAGCTGAGCTACGGAGTCAAACGAGTTTGTTTCTCATTTGCGGATGCAAAGGTACTGCTTTTTTCTGAACCCGCAAGAAAAAATCAAGAAAAAAATGATTTTTTCGCAATTTTTCCCGCTTTTTGCTCGCGCGTACCTTATTATATTTTGCCCATAAAACCAAAAAACTTGGTCCTAGCCCATGGCCGACGGCCCATCGCCGCTGTGCTAAAAACACCTTTCTTCAGATTTCTTAATTGTTAATTGTTAATTCTTAATTAAAATTTTACTACCTTTGTGGCCTAAAAACATTAAGACAATGCTGAAAGAGAATACAATCAAGATTTTCGAGAAAAGTTTTATCGACAACTGGGAGTTGCCGGCTCTGAGCGACTATAACGAAGGCACGACACTAACTTACGGCGAATTTGCCCAAGACATTGCGCAGATACACTTGTTCTATGAGCATTGTGGTGTCAAGCCTGGTGACAAGGTTGCCCTCATCGGCAAGAACACGCCCATGTGGGTCACGGTCTACATTGCCACCATCACCTATGGTGCGGTGATAGTGCCCATCTTGCAGGAGTTCAACCCCACCGACGCCCAGCACATCATCAACCACAGCGAGGCCATCATGCTCTTTGCCAGCAAGGCCATCTGGGAGTCGCTCGACTTCGACCAGTTGCAGCACATACGTGCCGCCATCTCGCTCGACAATCGCCAGTTGCTGGCCGAGAAGACCGGCGAGACTGTCAGCAAGATCATCTACGACCTGCCCTCATTGTTCGAGCAGAAATACAAGAGCGGATTCTATCGCAACGACATCCACTATGCCGACGTGCCTGGCAGCGAACTGATGGAACTGAACTACACGAGCGGCACCACGGGCTTCAGCAAGGGCGTGATGCTGACGGGCAACAACCTGTGTGGCAACATTGTCTATGGCATCAACTCGGGGCTGCACTACAAGGGCTCGCGCTGCCTGTCGTTCCTGCCTCTGGCCCATGCCTATGGTTGCGCATTCGACATGCTCACCCCGCTGGCTGTGGGCAGCCACATCACGCTGCTGGGCCGCATCCCCTCGCCCAAGATTCTGGTCAAGGCGCTGGGCGAGATCAAGCCCAACCTGGTCATCTGCGTGCCCCTGATTCTCGAGAAGATCTACAGCAAGATGATCGTGCCCATGATCAGCAAGGGCATGTTGCGCTGGGCGCTGGCCGTGCCCTATCTGGACAAGCGCATCTATTCGCAGATACGCAAAAAACTCATCGAGGCCTTTGGCGGTGAGTTTGAGGAGATTATCGTGGGCGGTGCGCCGTTCAACGCCGAGGTCGAGGAGTTCCTCTACAAGATCAAGTTCCCCTTCACCGTGGGCTATGGCATGACCGAGTGCGGCCCGCTGGTGAGCCACACCCCATGGCGCGAATTTGTGCTGCACAGTGCCGGTCGTGTGTTGCCGGGCATCATGGAGTGCAAGATCTTGAGCGACGACCCCGAGAACATCCCTGGCGAGATCTGTGTGCGAGGCGAGAACGTGATGATGGGCTACTTCCACAACAGCGAGGCCACCGACAAGGTGCTGCACGACGACGGCTGGCTGCACACCGGCGACATGGGCACGCTCAGTGCCGACGGCACCGTGTTCATCAGGGGGCGCCTCAAGACCATGCTCCTGGGGAGCAACGGCCAGAACATCTATCCCGAGGAAATCGAGGCCAAACTCAACAACATGCTCTATGTCAACGAGAGCCTGGTGGTCGAGCGCGAGGGCAAACTCGTGGCTCTGGTCTATCCCGACTATGAGGCGATGGACCAACTGGGAGTCACCCGCGACCAGTTGCCCGAACTGATGGAGAACATCCGCGCCGAGTTGAACAAACTGGTCGCCCCCTATGAGCGCATCTCCAAGATTCAACTCATCGCCACCGAGTTTGAGAAGACACCCAAACGCAGCATCAAGCGCTACCTCTACAGCAACTAGTGAACCGGCCACACTGCCACATAGCCGCAATGGTTGCGGCGATACTCTGGCTGGTGGGCTGTGGCGAGCAGTCGATGAGCAACCAGGTGATTGCACAGAACGAGGAATTCTGCGTCACGGGCGACAGTGTCATCGAGGGCGACATCGTGGTCGCCGCCGTGTCGCCGCAAGAACTCACCAGCAACCTGAACCTGACCAGCGCCGAGCAGATGCTGCAACGCCTGGCCGGCACCGACACTGTGCCCTATTGCCTGACATCGTGTGCCACCACGCCCATTGCATCGAGCGACCAGTTTCCGGCCTTCATGTCACAGCAGATGCTGGTCGACGCGCTCTACAACATGGCCGTGGGTGACATCGTGGCCAACTACAGCCAGAACGGAGGCTTCAACTCGCACCAGGACCACAGCAGCCTCTACGCCTCAATCTATCTGTCGCTCGCCCTGCTCGACCCCGACCGTGCCCGCGTCACCCTCAGGCATCAGGTCGAGGACAGCCTGGTGATGCAGCGCCAGGGCACATGGCCCGTGTGCGACGACCGCATGGCGTGGCCCATTGCCGCCTGGGAGGTCTATTGCGCCACCGGCGACCTGGAGTGGCTGGACGAGGCCTACGACATCACGCTCAACACCATCGACGAGGAGATCGCCGTGCAGCATGACCACAGCAACGGGCTGCTGCACGGCGGGCAACTGGCCAGGCTCAGGGCCGACAACTACTATCCCCACTGGGCCAATGCCATCACGCTCACCGAGGTCTTGACGATGATCAACAACGTGCTGGCTGTGCGCGCGATGGAGGTCGCCAACCTCATGGCCGAGGAACTGGGCGAGAGCGCCCCCTACGAGCACGAGGCGCAGCACCTGCGCGAGACGGTGAACCAGCGATTCTGGGACGAGAACCGAGGCCGCTATTGCGCCTACCTGATGGGGCGCGTGGCCCCCATGCAGTCGCCGCTCACCGACAACATGGCACAGGCGCTGGCCGTGCTGTGGAACCTGGCCGACGACGACCGCTCGTCGACGCTCATCGACAACACGCCGGTGGGACACCGCGGTGTCCTTGCCACCTATCCCAACGCCAGCATCGAGCCCTATCTCGAGAACCCCGCCTGGACCCTGACACAGGCGTGCTGGAACCTAGCATCGGCCAGCGTGGGCAACGTGCACGCCCTGCGCCGCGGGCTGGCGGCACTCTACCGCGCACAGGCGCTCTACCAGCCGCGCCACGTCGCCATCGACCGCCGCCCCGTCAACAGCCTGGCCAGCGCTGCCGCCGGCGTAGCCATGGTGCTGCGTGTGCTGGCGGGCATCCACCTTGTGCCCGACGGCATCGAGTTTGCCCCCACCGTGCCCGACTGCCTGCCCGGCAACAAGACCCTGCTCAACCTGCCCTATCGCAACGCCACGCTCGACATCACCCTGGTGGGCACCGGCGACGACATCGACCTCATGGCCCTTGACGGGCAGGCCGTCGAGAGCAACTACATCGCCGGCGACATCGAGGGGCACCACAACCTGCTCATCAAGTTGCGCAAGGGCAAGGCCCGCTCGCAGCACGTCACCGTGGCCACCGCCGCCACCCTGCCCCCGTCGCCCGCCGTCCAGTGGCAGGGCGACAGTGGCCGCATCGACCCGTGGATGCCCGCCCTGGCCCACAAACTCGTGATCAACGGTGCCCGCACCTACAGCCTGAGCGACAGCGCCCTGGCCCTGCCCCCGCTGCCCCCGCTGGCCGAGGTGTGCGTGGTCACCGCCAGCCGCCACGGCTACAGCCTGCCCTCGCCCCTGCTGCTCGTGAGCCAGTCGCCCGCCATCGCCCTCACCCTGGCCGACAGCGCCCTGCGTGCCGACACCCTCGCCACCACCGTGCGTGCCCGCCATGCCGGCACGCATCACATCGACGCGCTCTATCGCATCGACGCCGGCTGCGACATCATCCTCATCGAGGTCAATGGCCACCCCCAGGGCGTGCTCTACCTGCCCGCCACCGGCGTGGTCACGCCCCAGCGCACCGGGCTCGCCACCCTGCGGCTGCTGCGGGGCGACAACCGCATCGTGCTGCGCCGCTGGCGGGCAGGCAGCCCCCGCGCCACCCTCAGCCGCCTGCGCCTGTGGCACCAGCCCTAGCCCTCCGGAAAACAACTGATGACAACTTTTTTTGGGGTGGGGGGAAGACAACAAGGACAACAGGGACAATTTTTACGGACTGACAACCAAATTTATTAAGCGACCAACGAGCAAGCAACTTGAAAAACTCGCTCGAAAAACAACAGCAAGATGTTGTTTTATTCCACAGAAAATGCCTAAGACACTAACACAATCGGCAAATCTCATCACCATATTAGAGCATTTCACACCCAAGAACATGTGAGCCTAACACAATACCCCTTAGACTATATCACACCCATTCTCGCATCATGTCACACCAGAATTATAGGATTACCATCATTTTTCGTCAAAAAGATTTTGAGATTATCAAGGGCGACTATTGTAGTCTAGCCTTTTGTATAATCAGTTGTTCTACTAATATGTTAATATTCATCAAGGATATGCCTTTGGAATCCCTTTACCAAATGACAACCATCTTCATCAACGGCAAACCTGCCATGCATCTTCTCCATACTGTATTCTTGCGAGGAGGTTGCGACGATGTTGCCGTCCCAGTCAAGTTTGACATCATGCATGACCCACTCCTTTTGATAGGTGAATTGTGCGGTATCTTCGTTCGTCAAGCGTGCTACCGCAATCGTAAAGCCTTTTTCTGTGGCCTCCAGTGCCGCACATTCAGCCAGCAATTTTGACTCAAGAGACTCACAGTCTATCATGAACAACTGGTACTCTGTTATCCAGCCATCACTATTGGCGTGCATGCGCGACACAATATAGAGACTCTTCCCATCGGGTGACACTTTATAATATAACGGAGTCATCCATCCGTCGGCCAAAAAGTTAACGCCATTGTGGTATCGGTCATACACCAGTTCCACCTTACTTGGTTTACGATCGGTAGATGTCATTGTGTAGAGGTTTAGCCCATATTCTCCCATCATCTCGAAAAACACCCTCACATTACCATCGGCTATATTGTAGTTATACAATTCCAATGCACTGTCAAGAATTGCCTCAACAGATAACTTTTGCTTTGTTTTATCTTGCATTGTGTCGAGGACTTGGACTTGGCCGTCACTCGATCCGTTGCATCCCATCATTACTATGGTCATGCACATGACCATAATCATTATATTTTTCCTTCTATTCGTTTGACTACAAGAGTTAAAAAGGACAATGTTCATAATCAATCCAAATTCTTTTAAGATCATAGTTTATGAGCAACTGAATGTTGTGGGCATAGGTCTGTGCAAGTTCCTTCTCCTCACCATCGACACACTCAATATAGTTGTTGACTGACGCAATTTTGAGCGTCACAGGTTGGGCACTACGGGGCTCATGCATCTTCAACGCAAGTATAAATGCGACGGCTTATTCAATATCGTCATTGCTCCTCAGGATAGACTTTCTCTAATGCCTCACTGGCGTAATTATAAGAGGGGCTTCCGGGCTTGCTGCATCGTAGTGCCTTTTCCCAATAACTCCTAGCGAGTTTCACATCATGTCTAAAACCCTCTGGTAGCCTGTAATTTTCACCAAACTGAACATTCCCATAGTCATCATACCATGTATCGCAGCCAAAAGCAATTGATTCTGTTTCAGAACCTTCTGGGACCACGATACGGATAGCCCCTATATATTTCCAAGTACCATACAAATCACCGAGTCTGTTTAAAGACATAGCAGACCCTCTTTCTGCCGCCAACATCCAGTACTTGTGAGCCAATGCGAGATCTTTCTCAACATCTGGAACAGACCTAAGATTTGCATAGCAATCACCCAATCTGCTAGCTCCTCTTGCGTCGCCCTTTTCTGCTGCTTTTTTCCACCAATAAAAAGCCCTTTCCTTATATTTCCCCTCTTTAAAACTGTAGAAATAGTCTCCATAAATTCCTTGCGAAACACCATCACCCGACTCTGCGCGCTGAATGATAGTTTGTAGAAGTTTTTCATGGAAGACACTTCCGCTATGCAAATCATTATATGTCGTTCCAATTTCAAAAGCCTTTCTTATTGCTTTATCAGAGACACTATCATTGCTTGATTGCAGGTCCATATAAATTGAATAACGTTCACGCTCATTGTCAAAGTCAAAAGCATAAACACAATCCCAACCGACCAACCCGCAGGAAACCATCACAACAATAAGCAGTACTACTCTTCTTATATACAAAAGCCAACGTTTGCGTGCTTTGCAAAGCCAGTTATATACTAATAACAACAGTAATGCCACAATGCAGGTAATACTTGTTACGAGAAATGTTTCCTCACATCGGGCAGAGAGATGCGCTGCCATATATTTATAGCCGTACACTGCAAATGGTATTGACAACACCGCCACAAACAGACATATAATAGCGATTGTCTTCTCAAATGTTGGAATCTTCTTAATTACCTGTGTATTATAATTCGTTGTCTCGCCAATGGCTTGCACCATATCATCTTGATGCAATGGTTGTTGCTTTCCACAATGTGTGCAGAACGGTGCATCCACATCGATTTGCCGGCCACAAAATCTGCAATATACTTTATCCATATTTATACCAATTCGTTACCACAATACTTACAGAACTTTCCACTCTCATAATCTATTTTCGCACCACAATGATGGCAGAATCTAGGCGTTCCACGATCGACTCTTGAACATGTTTCATTGATATTTTGATCCATATTATTTGTAATAGAATCGGAACTTTTCTCAGTATCATCCAATATTATAATTTCTTCGGCAATTGGTTGATAAACGTTTATTGCATTAACTCCAGAAGCATTTGAATCCATTGTTTCTGGCAATTCTATGAGGTTGTGTTTTTTGGTGTTGTTCACAAACATTTTTTTAATATACGACCATATTATAGGGATAATATGCAGAACAAGGAACCATAGACCATACGCCAACAAGCCAACCAACCCCCAGTACAAAGCACCGCCGTTACCATGTGAGTATGGATGCTGCGAGAATGCAATATCACATGACATCAGTGTTAGAATGAAGATGTGTTTTCGCTTCATCATCATTTTGGTATAGATTTAGTCACAAATCATTTTTATCAATTTTAATCTCATAGAGTTTTCTTCCATCAACAGAACTATAGATATATAAATATGTAAGCCCTGCTCGTATTCTTCGATCGCTTCGAAGGCTATTTACCATGCTTTGTTTAGCATGCTTTATTTCTGAATCTGAGATGTAACTTTCATCGACAGGTTGAGCATAATTATAATAGAAAAGAATCGTCTTCATTTTGTCATCGTATTCTATTTTTGTCCAAATTGTACCAGGCTTCACTTCCATAGGCAACTCTGCATTAACCGATTCGAGTTCTTCAACACTCGGAGCGACTTCATCAAAACCATAAAATGATCTATTCCCTTCATGAATTGCTTGGGCAAGCGCCTCTTCCCGTTTTTGTGCTTTATCTATTGCACGAATGTTGATCTTAATACTTTGAAGTGATGGATATTTAACAGAATCCGCTGTAGTTATCATTTTTTCTGTCGAATAATATGCACTTTTCTTTAGTTCTCCCGATAGAGCAATAAAGAACTTGTCCTGCACATCTTCATCATGAAAACTTTTCAAATATCTATCTGCGACTCTATTTGCCCCGTTATAGTCGCCAGTATCGGCATATGAGACAATCTCTTCGCAAAAATCTTTAGCAGCCTCAACTGGATTGGAATCAACACGATTGCAAGACAACAGAAGAACTGTGTTTATTAATAAAAGTAGTGCAAAATTTCGTTGAATGGTCATGTTTGCTTAATTAGTATTTATTCTGTTTTGTACAAATGAAAGTGAATAGATTATGCTTTTGGCAAATAGCCTTCATTAGGGCACCTTGGGCCACTGTGGAAGCACCGCGACAATTCATAAGTTTTACCTGAGTATTCGTTGATACAAAGAGTATCTTTCTGTTCGGAGATTTGAGTACCTGTTAATTGGGCGATTGTTTCATCTGAAGTTGTGACAGTAATGACTGTTCCATTAGAATTTGTAAACCGGAACAAAACGTTATAAGAGTGTTTGTTTTTGTCAAACTCAACCACTCTGCTCATTTTTCCGTGCAGTGAGGCAAAATACTCCAACGAGAACACTTGAATCGGTTGACTTGTTGCAACTAAATTAGTTCTCCCTTCCACTACACCAACTCCAACAAATTCACTCCGTCGGCTATCGTTGAATGAGAATTCTCGGCGTTGACCTCTGTACTTTTCCCAAACCAACCAAATCAAGGTAATTATTGCTGGAAATACTGTAATTAGTGATAACAGGACAATGACATCCTGTCGCTTAATATACTTTTCGGACATACCTTTACTCTGCCTGAGATACTTCATGTAGACCAACCATAAAAACAAGATGGCAGATGGATAGATGAATGCGAAACCCACAAATGCTCCCCACCAATTTTTCTCACTTATTGCTATACAGAGCATGCTGCACAGCCAAATGAAATAAGCCATTATAACTATTCGATATTTGCTAACGAATTCTCTCGCAATACCTTCTGCCGCTTTTGTCGAGTTGGCATGATTGCTAACTGAACTTCCACAGTTGGTACAGAAGTTTGCATTTTCTTTCAGTTCATTACCGCAATTTGAACAATACATTGTAAAGTGCGCTTAATTATAGGTTTATATTTTCGATTTGCGACATCTCTGATTTCGGCGTAGGCCCATACTTGTTATTGGCTTCACTATCCGATAATAATAGAATTGCAATCATGCCATAGAAAGACAAAAAAACTACTATTGAAATAAACCAATCATATGAGAAAATGCAAAAACTAAACACACTGGGTAAAACAAGGACAAAGAGAGCATTTCCTGAAATGCCCACGTCATGCAACCTCCTAACCGCAGATGAAACACCTGGTAAAATTGTCAGGAGATAAATTATACCAATAACTTTAGTTGTCCCCCAATTATATGAATAGGCTTCTGATATTAATGAGATGTAAACTGAAAGTACCAAAATTAGCAATATAATAAAACGGAATAGAAAAAACCACCAATATTCTGCTCTAGATGCTCGCCCTGAAATCGAGAAACACTTAGCGAAACATGTGAGAACTGCATCTATAAAACTCATGATGATAATATGGTTATTTATTACAACAAAAGTAGCGTGGACTGTCTTTGCCACGTCTTTAGTTGAGGTCGTAGGAAAACCTTAGATGCAGATGTGGTAAGAGCAGCACACGCTATAGCGTGAAGCCGCTTTGCCAATCCTCGCATCTATTTGAAATTTCCTACGTTTCAACTAAGAGCGATAAGCAAAACGCTTCTTGATTAACTCAATATGTCTGGTTGGCTGAAACAAGTCAACTAACCAACGGCAAAGGTAGTAACTTTTTGTGGATTATCATTAGATTTCGGTGAAAAAACCGTATCTTTGCCGAAAAATTCATCACAATGTTTGGGAAAACACATATCTTCAACGGCTGACTATAATATCGAAAGTTAATAGAATTACAATATGAGAAAGACAATTGCAACAATGCTGCTGGCGGGCCTGATGGCCACCGCAGTCAACACCCAGGCTGGCGAGGCGCGACTGATGCGCTTCCCGGCAACCAATGGTAGCGAGGTCACCTTCAGTTATGCTGGCGACCTCTACCGCGTTTCGATCCATGGCGGCATGGCCCAGCGCCTGACGTCGCACGACGGCTATGAGGCCTTTGCCCGCTACAGCCCCGATGGTCGGCAACTGGCGTTCACGGGCCAGTATGACGGCAACACCGAGGTCTATGTCATGCCCAGCGAGGGTGGCACGCCGCGGCGCGTGACCTTCACCGCCAGCAACCCGCGTGATGACTGGGGCGACCGCATGGGACCCAACAACATCACCATGACCTGGACCCCCGACGGCAAGGGCATCCTCTACCGCAACCGCATCAGCGACAGTTTTGACGGTCAACTGTGGTGCGCACCGCTGGACGGTGGCATGGCACGGCAGTTGCCGTTGCCCGAGGGCGGCTTCTGCAGTTACAGTCCCGACGGCACAAAGTTGGCCTACAACCGAGTGATGCGCGAGTTCCGCACCTGGAAGTACTACCGTGGCGGCATGGCCGACGACATCTGGATTTGGGACACCCAGGCTCAGAAAGTGACCAACATCACCAACAACGTAGGTCAGGACATCATCCCGATGTGGATTGGCAACGAGATCTACTACATCAGCGACCGCGACAAGACGATGAACATCTTTGTCTACAACACCACCACCGGAACGACAACTAAGGTCACTAACTACACCGACTACGACGTGAAGTTTCCCAGTTGCGGTGGCGGAGTCATCGTCTTCGAGAAGGGTGGCTACCTCTATCGTCTTGACCCCGCAACCAAGCAGGTGAACCAAATCAACGTCGAGCTCAACAGCGAGGACGGCTGGGCACGCACCGCACTGCGACAGGTCAAGGACTTCGTGACCGAAGCCCAATTGGCTCCCGACGGCAACCGCATGGTGGTCACCGCCCGTGGCGAGGTGTTCGACCTGCCCGTCAAGAAGGGCGTGACGCGCAACCTGACGCACACCCCAGGTGCCCATGAGCGTGCTGCCCGGTGGAGCCCCAACGGCAAGTGGATTGCCTACATCAGCGACCAGACTGGCGAGACCGAGTTGTGGCTGCGTCCCGCCGATGGTGGCGATCCCGTCCAACTCACCCGCGACAATGACACCTACATCCGCGACTTCGAGTGGAGCCCCAATGGCGAGAGCATCGTCTATACCGACCGCGAGAACCGCATCGTGCTGGTCACCGTGGCCAGTAAGAGCAAGGTCACACTGTTGCAAGACAGCATAGGTGAGTTCCCCACCCCATCGTTCTCGCCCGACGGCCGCTGGCTCACCTACAGCCAGCGCACGCCCAACGAGTTGAGCGTCATCTACCTCTATGACATCGCAGCCCGCAAGGCCCACCAGGTGACCGAGAACTGGTATGACAGCAACTCGCCCACCTTCAGCAGCGATGGCAAGTACCTCATCTTTGCCTCAGGGCGCGACTTCAACCCCATCTACAGCAGCGTGGAGTGGAACTTTGCCTACCGCAATATGGAGGGCATATACCTGATGATGTTGGCCAAGGACATCCCCTCGCCCTTCTTGCCCACCGACGACCAGGTGACCACCGGCAAGCAGGAGCAACAACCTGCCGATAAACCCGCCGACAAGAAAGGCAGCAAGGGGAAGAAGACTGACGCAACACCGACCACCATAGTCGACCTGGACGGCATTGCCGACCGCGTGGTCAAGTTGCCGCTCAATGGCGGCAACTATGGCTCGTTTGCCAGCGATGGTAACCATGTGTGGTACTACGGTGGCGGCGGCACGCACCTCTATGACCTCAAGGAGCAGAAGGACGAACTCATTGCCGCCGGTGCCATGATGCAACCCTCGGCCGACATGAAGAAGGCTGTGTGGTTCAAGCGCGGCGAGGTCTATGTCACCGATCTGCCCCAGCGCAAGACCGAACTTACCGAGGCTGTCAACCTCAATGACATGATGGCCGACGTGGACTATGAGCAGGAGTGGAAACAAATCTTCAACGAGGCTTGGCGTGCCTATCGTGACGGTTTCTATCTGAAAAACATGCATGGTGTGGACTGGAATGCCATCCATGACAAGTATGCCGCTCTGTTGCCCTGGGTCAAGAACCGTCTCGACTTGACCTATGTCATCGGTGGCATGATTGGTGAACTGGCATGCGGTCATGCATATGTGGACGGCGGTGACCACATCACCCCCGCCCAGCAACGCATCGGCATGCTGGGAGCCCAACTGGAGCGCGATGGCAAGGCCTATCGCATCAAGCACATCCTCAAGGGGGCACCTGAACGTGACGAGTTGCGCTCACCGCTCATGGAACCGGGCATGAATGTCAAGGAGGGTGACTACATCGTTGCTGTGGACGGTGTCAAGACCGACGATGTGGACAACATCTACACCCTGTTGCGCGGCAAGGCCGATGTGATGACCGAACTCACCATAGCCGACAACGCCAGTGGCGCTGGCGCGCGCAAGGTGGTTGTACTGCCCCTGCAGGACGAGTACCCACTCTACCACTACGAATGGGTGCAGAAAAACATCGCATACGTCAACGAGAAGACTGGTGGCCGCGTGGGCTACATCTACATTCCCGACATGGGTCCCGAAGGCTTGAAAGAGTTTGCCCGTTACTTCTTCCCGCAACTCGACAAGGAAGCCCTCATCGTCGACGACCGTGGCAATGGCGGCGGCAACATCTCGCCCATGATCATCGAGCGACTGCTGCGCAAGCCCTACCGCATGACCATGTATCGTGGCAGCAACCACAATGGACTCATCCCCGAGGCTACGCTCAATGGCCCCAAGGTGCTGCTGGTCAACAAGTACTCGGCTAGCGACGGTGACCTGTTCCCCTGGAGTTTCAAGGAGAACAAGATAGGCACGCTCATCGGCACACGTTCGTGGGGCGGTATCATCGGCATCAGCGGCTCACTGCCCTACATGGACGGCACCGACATCCGTGTACCCTTCTTCACCAACTATGACACGCGTGGCAACTGGATTGTCGAGAACCACGGTGTGGACCCCGATATCCTCATCGACAATGACCCGCTGCTTGAGTACAAGGGCATCGACCAGCAACTGGACAAGGCCATCGAGGTCATCCTTGACCAACTCAAGGATCGTAAGCCTCTGCCCAAGACTCCAGCACCGCGCACCCTGCACGACCTGGGCGTCGACTGAAACGATCATGATCACTGAATGGCAATGAGACAGACAATCGGCAAAATATGGCTAAGCATGGTAGTGGCCATCGGGTGTGCGCTAGCCATGACGGGGCAGGTGAGGCTGCAGACGGGCGTGAGCCATGAGTTGGCCCAGTACCGCTCGCAGCACATCAGCAATGTGAAGTACGACCTGACACTCAATCTCCCCGCTGATCGCACGACCGCCGTGGGCGGCATGGTGACCCTGTCGTTCGATTGGACTGGGGAGGAAGACCTGCAGATCGATTTCCAGGGTCAGTTGGGATCAGCCCTGGTCAACCACAGCCCGTGTGAAGTGAGGTGTGACGATGAGCATATTGTCATTGCCAGTGACAGGCTGTATCAAGGCCAAAACGAGATATTGCTCTACTTCTCCAGTCTTGACCAGGCGTTGAATCGGCATGATGACTACATGTACACACTCTTTGTGCCCGACCATGCCCGCAGCGTGTTTCCCTGCTTCGACCAGCCCGACCTGAAGGCCCGCTATGAACTCACGCTAATGCTGCCCACGCCATGGTGCGCCATCAGCAACGCAGCCCAGACCTCGCGGTCAAGCCTGACCGACCACGCTGGCTCGACTCGTGACATCATCTACTTTGCACCGACCGATCCATTGCCCACCTATCTGTTCTCATTCACCGCAGGCCGCTTTGAGCGTTATACCGCCTCGCGCAATGGCCACGACATCAACATCCTCTATCGCGAGACCGACCCTGCCAAGGTGGCTCAGTTGCCACAGATTGCCGACGAAATGGCGCAATCCATCCAATGGATGGAGCAATACACGGGCATCACACAACCGTTTGCCCAGTATGGCACCGTGGTGTTGCCAGGTTATCAATTTGGTGGCATGGAACACCCTGGTTGCATACAGTTGCGCGACCGCACCATCTTTCTGGGTCCCAACCCGTCGCCCGATGAGCGGATGAAACGCTTGCAACTCATTGCCCACGAGACGGCCCACCTGTGGTTTGGCGACCTGGTGACGATGCGTTGGTTCGACGATGTGTGGACCAAGGAAGTGTTTGCCAACTTCATGGCCGACAAGGTGTGCCGCGAGCGTTTTCCCGACCTTGACCATGATCTGGCCTTCATGCGAGCCCACTATGTCCCTGCCATTGCCACCGACCGGACGGACGGGACACATCCCATCCAACAGTCGCTAGACAACCTCAACCTGGCTGGCATGCTCTATGGCAATATCATCTATCACAAGGCACCCATCATGATGCGCAAGTTGGAAGAGCGCATGGGACAGGACAACCTGCAGCAAGGGTTGCAGACCTATTTGCGACGTTATGCCTACGGCAATGCCACGTGGGACCAACTCATCGACATTCTCCAAGCCCAGGCGGCACAGGCTGGCATTCGCGAGTTTGACCAGCAGTGGGTCAAGCACAAAGGTATGCCAGTGGCCGATGTTGCGTTGAACGACACCACGCCGTTGCCCAATGCCGATGGCCGCGACTATGTGCGATACCGTCTGGCCGATAGCGATGCGGTGATGCGCTATGCCAGCCGCTGGGACGAACTCACCACTGCCGAAGGTCGGCTGGCCGGGATGATGACACTCTACGACAATATGCTCATGCACCGCATCGGAGCCGACGAAGCCATGCCAATCATGCTGCAAGCATTGTCGCAGCACAACACTGACAACCAGTTGCTTGCGGCGTTTGCCTCCTATGCCACAGCCACACTGGGGCGCACCAGCACCGAATGCCGACCAGAGTATGAACGCAGCCTGTGGCAACTGGCTCGCAGCCACCCGTCGCGAGTGCTGCGTCAATCGCTGCTGCGGTCACTTGGACAGATGGTTCAGTCGC
>Ga0310691_10003907_pt1 | contig 17240 bp, 12 predicted proteins | sample 176DNAGHGlowgp2_FD_203887 | JGI IMG/M metagenome (GOLD analysis project Ga0310691, IMG submission 203887) | Sheep rumen microbial communities from Palmerston North, Manawatu-Wanganui, New Zealand - 1766 DNA GHGlow gp2 (v2) (version 2) | ecosystem: Host-associated > Mammals > Digestive system >...
AGCACCATTTTCCAGAACCCTGTGGATTGGATGTCTTCGGGTCCATTCTCAATGTAGTCACCAAAGAGGAACAGCATCGGAACCTTCGCAGCCACGAACTTCTTATAGGTCTCGCTGCCCACTTCTGGAGCGAAGCCCGGCTCCACGGCGATGATGGCAGCCATGTTGTCCGTGTCCGTCGCCCAACCCACGCGACCGCCCTGCGAGTGGGTCACGTAGATGCTCTTCCTGCCCGTCATCGTCTGCACATCCTTCAGCACCGCGGTGAGTGCCTTGCCGAACAAAGGTTCGTCATAGTTGCCCGTGTTTGGAGTCATCTGGCAGAAGAACTCCTCTAAAGCCTCGTCGCCCTCGGGGAACTGAGAGCCTTCGTAACGCTCAGGAGCCACACGACCTATGCGGAAGTGGGTGTACCAAGCCTGTTCGCCCACCTTGAATTTACCATTAGCTACATCGCCCGGGTCGTTGACAATCTGCTCCGTAGCCCCCGCAGCACCACGTCGTGGCTGGTCAACGAGGAACACCGAGTAGCCTTTCTTCAGGAACAGGTCGCTCCATCCCTCGCGCCCGTCGGGAGTCGATTGCCAGCCTGTCCGCGTCTGTCCGTAGCCATGAAGGAATACCATTGGCGTGCCACTGCCACCAGCCGGAATCTGATACATCGTGTTGGCATGATCCACATGTGTCGTCGTGCCCTTGCGCTCCTGGTCGAGCCAGTTCTGCGTCGGGTCATACTCGCCCGGAATGGCCTCCGTCACCCGTCCGCCCGACGAGAACACGCCCTGCTTCTCAATCACCAAGCCCTGCGGCTCCTGCTTTTGCTCCGTGCAGCTGATTGCTGCGATGGCGACGGCTGCTACAGCCAATGCGCCGAAAAGATAACTCTTTCTCATATTGCGTATATGTTTTGAATCTGTGTGCAAAGGTACGAAGAATCCCCGCAACTATTTTGATAATAATTACGGGGATTCTTTCACTTTTTACCGAAAAAATTTTCACGGACTTGAATTTCGTTCGAGCTCGCTCACGTTCGGCCATCTGCAAGAAGGCTTGCATGGCACTCACTTAACTGCGACCTTCCGCCCATCCACGATATTAATACCCTTCTGCATCGCATTGCGCCGTGTGCCGTTGAGGGAGTAGATGGAATCGGATTGCTTTGTGTCGGCTTTTGTAGAGCGGACAGATGTTGAACCTGACTGACTCTGCCAGAAGCGGACGGCATCATTAATCCAGCCTTCAGCGATAGTTCCTGTGCCAAGGCCGAAGCCGTGGGGCAGGCCGTCGTACGAATGGAACTCAGTGGGGATGCCGAGGGCTGAGAGACTTTCAAGACGGCTCTGCATGGTGCGCCACGAGGCAATGCCGTCGCTGGTGCCGCAGCAGGCGTAGGTGGGACCGTCGTATGGTGAAACGGTGGTGTAGCCCGTATATTGCATGATGACTGCCGAGGCTTGGGGCAAGTCGGTGCGGCCTGTCAATGAGTGCAGATTGGCACTGTTGCCCAGTGTCGCTGCCATCCGTGCACCAGCAGAACCACCCCAGAGCGAGTAGCCTGTGCGGCTGACACCCAACTCGTCGGCGTGGTCGCAGATGTAGGCGATGGCACGGGCCAAGTCCTCGTAGGCATCGCCGGGACGATAGATGAGCGCAAAGGCATTGTAGCCCAACTTCGAGAGTTCGAGGGCATGGGGGAATGAGTCGTGCATGGCTCCCACGTAGGAGAAGCCACCACCCGCATTGCAGATGGCAAAAGGAGCTTTGCTGTTGCCCCGAAAGAAGAACAGCCCTGTGTTGTGCAACTCTGGATTAGCCTGTTTCTCGGCCTCTGTATAGATGTCGATGAAACAGTTGTCGGCATGGGCACGGAGATAGTTGCACACCTCCACCGTCTTGTCGGGGTCGATGTAGTTATACCACGTCAAGGCGAGTTGTTCCAGCGTAGTGCCGCTCCAATAGCCCGTATTCACAGGGAATATCAGTCGGCCGTAGTCGCCAAAGGCCGGATCGTTCATTACGTCGCTGATGCGGGTCTGGCGGTTGTAATATGTCATAGTTCCTGTGCTGGTGGGTGGAAAGAAGAATTGAAGGGCGTGGTAGCAGAATTCCCAGACGGCATTGAAGTCGTGACGGCCCCCCTCCTTCATGTGATAGGAGAAGGTGTTGGCGTTGAAGGTGTCAGTGAACTTTGCCATCGCCAGTGCTTGGTTGTGGGTCTGGTCAATGCGCACATCCTCGGTGCCCACGGCATACCACACATAGAAGTCGTTCTTGTAGGGTGAGGTATTGACAAGGTCTGCCAGAAACTTTGCAGTTGCATCGGGATAGTAGGCTCCGCCATACATGCCCTGACTCCAGTTGTCGCCACTCATGGGCAGATACATACGGCTGTAGGCAAAAGCCTGCTCGAAGACATACCACGTCGTGATGCTGCCAAGCGAGAAACCACCGATGGCACGATGGGCACGCGAGGCAAGGATGCCTTCGGGTGTCGCTTCTGCCAGATAGGTGGAATAGCGCGTTTCAACGGCAGGGATGAGATCGTTCACATACTCCTGTGAGAATACGGCAGCCTCACGAGTCGATTCACCCCAGTCCTTAGAACGGTTATCCTTATCCCATGTGGGCGATACGGCGATGAACGGACGGCAGAGTCCACGCTGAATCAGGTTGTCGAAGATGTGTACCAACCCTGTGCGGCTGCTACCGCTGCGCCCCAGGAAATACTCCTCGGCCACTCCTGTCCAGCCGTGTAGCAGGTAGATAACGTCGTACTGCTTCGACGGGTCATAGCCGTATGGCACATACACGTAGGCAGGTTTCCTCGTTGCGGGACGGCTGCTTTGGGTGTAGTCCTTTGAATCATACTCAACCAACTCAATCGTTCCCTGCCTGGTAGCTGTTTGGAAAAACTCCGAAGGCACCGCAGTCGTGTATTGTATCTGGAAATCCGTTGGCACGTCATCATTTGCCGAGACGTCTGCTGCCTCTTTTGAAGCGCCATCCGATGAACAGGCTGCAAAACCCAACATCGAAGTCATCAGCATTGTCATTGTAGTCATTGATTTTCTCATATCATTCCTTCGGAAGTTGGTCATATTCCTCTTTACTCAGTATTTCGTCAGTCCACACTACGGCTGGACGATCTGGATTGGTACCCACAGCCAGGTGGGCGAAGCGCGAATTGGGGGAGGCACCGTGCCAATGCTTCACATTGGGCGGACACATCACGACATCGCCTGGATGCAACACCTCTACTGGCTGACCTTCAATCTGGTGGTATCCGATGCCGTCGGTTGCTATCAGTATCTGACCTCCCGGATGGGTATGCCAAGCATTAATGACACCAGGCTCGAACACGACGTAGTGAAGAGCTGGAGCGCCTGCCACATTTGGAGCATCCACTGTATTTGCCAGACGAATCGGTCCGTTGAATGTCGGCAGTGACAGCGTGGAGTCAGGTGCTGCAAACATCAGGCTGTCAGTTGTGGTCTGGTGCGCATACTCCACTGCCTCTAATCCATTGTAATACTCATCCGAAATGGAATTGTCGCTGTCATTGTATGTTTCTGCAGGTTTCCAAGCCGAATCATAAATCACTACCTGAGAGAACCAGTTGTCCTTTGTGGCTCCGTGCCAATGGCGCACTCCTGCAGGAATCTGCAATACGTCACCGCGACGCAGAATCTGTGCAGGCTTGCCCTCCTCCTGATAGAGTCCTACACCGTCAGTCACCAACACAACCATACCACCGTGCCTGTGCCAACTGCTGTGTGCCGCAGGGCCGAACGTCACGACATTGGTTTGTGGGAAATTGAACACAGAATCTACGCTAATCAGCGGCATCAGATAAGCCTCGCCTGTAAACGTGGGAATGTATATCCGCTGGCCAATGGGAAAGGATATCTGTTCCTTCGTAATACCCATTGTGGTCTGTTTATGATCGGCGCACGATGCCAGCAGCAGGCCGCTCATGATGATTGCAAACAATTTCTTCATACGCTTAGAACCCTATTTCGGTGAGCCACTTGTCAATCTTGCCATGCTTCTTGTCCATATCCTTGCCACCCTGTTCCTTGGTCACCACACAGATTCCGTCGCGATGGTCGCTCTTAGGTGTGGCACTCACGATATCGCGCAGTGTCGATGACGGACCACTGTAAGCCGTGCAGAACGGGATGACCGTCTTGCCACTCAGATCGTACTGTTCCAGAAATGTATAGACGGGCATCGGAGCCGTGTACCACCATACGGGGACGCAGACAAACACCACGTCATACTGTGCCATGTTCTCCACCTTTCCTTTGATTGCAGGACGCTCGCCTGCTTCTTTCTCGGCCTTGGCATCCTCTGTGCAGGCGTTATACTCTGTGGGATAGGTTTTCTCGCGGATGATTTCAAACTCTTCGGCTCCTACCTTTTGAGCAATGTAGTGAGCTGCCTCCTTCGTATTGCCACTCCATGAGAAGTAAGCAACCAGTGTTTTCTTTCCTTTCAAACTCGTTATTTCTTTCTTTGTTGTTTCGTTAGTTGACTTACCAGCCTCTTGGTTGGCTTCGCCTTCGTCCGTCACGACTCGGCCATTCAAGCGAGCTTGATGGCTCTCGCTGCTCCTTCCGTTGGCCTTGTTTGTCTTTGCCGTACAGGCACTCAGTCCCATCACGGCCAGCAGCATCATGGCTACCAGAGTTAGAATCTTCTTCATATTGCTAATCTCCAATTGTTCTTGTAAATGCCAATAAAGACAGTCTCCATTTGCCGTCCTCCATAACGAATACCTCAGAAACGATGAAGGGGTTAACCACCTCGTTGCCACCCACAGCTGCTGTCAGATGAATGCGGCTATAAACTGTGGCCGTACTACTGGCAAACTTTACTTCTTGGGAATGTACCTCAGCGTGTTTATACCAGATGCCACCCGAACGAATTATCTGTAGTTCCTGAGCCTTACCCCAGTATCCACCCATATGAACGAACTGCGCATTGTCCAAGAACAACTCCGCCAGACGGTCGGCATTCTTCTCTGCCATCCAAGCCCACTTCTGATTCGAGAGGTCGATTAACTCCTGCTCCTCCTTACTCACCTGTGCAAATGCCGTCATGCTTACGATAACCAGCACTGCGAAAATCATCATTTTCTTCATATTGTTATACGTTTTAATATTCGACGGTGCAAAGGTACGAAGAATCCCCGCAACTATTTTGACAATAATTACGGGGATTCTTTCACTTTTTTCCGAAAACAATTCTATTCCCTAAAGTCAGTAGGCGAAGCACCGAGATACTTCTGCACATAGCGGCTGAAGTAGCTGGGTGAGGAGAAGCCATATAGGTCGGTCAATTCTGTAAATGATCGCTTTTTGTCTCGCAACTGGCGGCTGATGTCAAGCACCGTGAAGCGGTTAATCCAGTAGTTAGCAGGAAAACCGCTCACCTTCTTGCACACTTCGGAGAGATATTTCGATGTAACAAAGAGTTTGTCGGCATAATAGGCTATCTCACGGTTTCGCCGAAAGTCGCCACGCTCTAACAAAGCCAAGAAACGCTCCATCAGGTCGGCATACTGCGAGGAAATCTTTTCGTTCCCATACTGTTCGGCGTGAAAGTCAAAGAAATCGATAATCATGCACTGCACGGCATTGATCATCGCGTCGCGGTGGAAATGATGTGTGTCGGCCAATGCCCAGCGCCGTTTGATGTAGTCGAAGTCCAGAGCACACACCTTCTGCTGTGCCTCCGTCAGATGCATAATGGGATTATTGAACAAAGCCAGCGAACCTTTCATGCCATAGTTAGACTGCGGCGTACTGATCTCAATGAACTCAGGCGTGACATAGATGACATCTACACGGAAATCCACACTCTCAAGAACCTCCGACACCAAATCACCCCTTCTCACTATCAGGCATTCGCCCGCTGACAGCGTATATACATTATTATTATACGTGAACTCGCAACTTCCCTCATGACAATAGGCATGGCACAGATAATCGGCCAAATTCTGCTTGCCGATGCCCGCCAACGTACTGGCAATGACGATATGGGGTCTATCGCTATCCTTCATCTGTGTGCAAAGATAATGATTTTGCCATTAATATGAGTCAAAAGAGCAAGTTTATTATGAGTTTTTTACATTTTCGGTATCAAATCATGCGGTCTTACCTAGTTTTGCGAGGTAAAATATATGATTGGCCAAAAGAGCACTCAAGGTTTTTGTTACCCGAAGAGATTGGTTAACCCAATGTAATCGGTTTAAAAGCCGCTGAAAATTCCGAAAAATAAAATTTCGTCTTTTTATAAAGCACTTACTGATTGTATTGGTCCTTATTTGGAGGGTATAAAGCCCGTGTCAAGAGTGTTTAGTAGCAATAATTATTCGACATCTCGGTTTTTACTAAATCGAACTGATGAAAACTGCAAAAATGAGAAAGAGAAAATACAGCTGATAGAACTCAATCGAATATGTGAAGCCCTAAAAGCAGCAGAAAACAATGCATAACAATCGATTTGATTATGTAATAGTTGACTTTTTGTTGAGGGTTTTACCGTCAGTGTCAGGGAGATACCCAATGACTTCAGCGTAGAACAGCCAAAGAAGATTGATCCCGATGAGTATTTCAGCGATAAGACCGACCTCAACAAATTGGAAGAAAGGGAGTTTTTGTTATGGGCATTTGAGAAGAAGTTCGATAAAAACGGGACTACCGAGGAAAAGCAGAAGGTTATCGATGAAACGTGCAATCTGCTCCTGTGTATCAAGGATGAAGTCGTTTTGGAGCGATACATCACGGAACTGGCTAAGATGGACGGTAACAAGACCATCTGGCGACAGGCTTACAATTCTGCTAAGAAGCGCCAGCAGGAACGTATTTCTGATAAGAACAAGGAAGGTGGCATTGACATGCTCCGTTCTTTCGGTTTTACCGTTCAGCATGGATGCTATTATGGCTTCAACAAAAACGGCGACGAAGTACAATGGTCAAACTTCACATTGAAGCCGCTGTTTCATATTAAAGACGACATCCGACCTATTCGATTATTTGAAATCGTAAACGATGTAACAGGCAACAATAGGGAAATAATGTGTGCATTCCTGATTTTCAAGAAGACAGCCATCAAACGGTCTGTAGCATATATGTATCATTATGTAGCACAGAGTCAAGCAATGGCACCAATCTTGTAGCAGGATGTAGCAGAAACAAAAGATAAAAATAAAGGCGCAAAAGACAAATGTAATGTAAATCAATAGGTTATAGTCATAATACTTGTTTGCTACAATCTGCTACAAACTCTACAATCGAAGAAATAGTATATGTAGCTTTTCCTTGTTAAGCGCTTTATAGGTCTCTTTTTAATAAAGACGGTGCCACCATTTGACCGAATAAGTTCAAATGGTGGCACCCGATTTTGGTTTTATCTTCAAGGTTAGCCCTCGTTGCAGACAATCTAGTCGGCTATCTGCTACATACCTTTAACGGACAGTTAGCCGGAGATTTTCAGTCAGCACGATGCCGCCGTTGGGCTGGATGGTGATCTTGGTGCGCCCCTGCTTATCCACCTTCAGTGTGGTCTTGGTGGGCTGTCCCTGCTTATCATCCACAAGGTAGTCCAGCGTCTTGCCTGCCATCATGGGTAGGTCGAGCGTCAACTTCAACGGTTCCTTTAGGGCATTCAGACCGCCGATGTACCACTGGTCGCCGTGGCGACGGGCCAGTACCACGTACTTGCCAGGGAAACCGTCGATAAAGCGAGTCTCGTCCCATGTGGAGGGCAGGGAGCGCAGGAAGTCGAGTTCAAACTGCGGTACCTCCGTGAGGTTGTTCGGACAGAGGGCGGCACATTGGATGTAGCTCTGGTTGGTGATGCCCGATGCCAGTTCGAAGATGTCGGTGGTCTTGCGCGTATGGCGGCTCTTGTTGTCACGGCTCAGGTGGCGGTTCAGGATGACGCCGCCCCAGTCCATCGTGGCCACGGCATTGCGGCAGAAGGGGTGCATGCAGAGGTCGAAGGCCTCGCGCTCGGCATCAGGTTCGGTGAAATAGACGTTCTCGCTGGCCATCACCGCCTCGCTCGACACGTAGTTGGGGTACATACGCTCCCAGCCACGCGGCAGGGTGCAGCCGTGGAAGATGACCTGCAGCCCGTAGCGGTTGGCATCGCTGAGGATGTCCTCGTAGAGTTGCATCGTCTCCTGTTTGTCGCCACCGAAGAAATCGACTTTGATACCCTTCACGCCGATGCGCTTCAGCCACTTCATCTCCCGCTCACGGGCAATGGCCGTATTCATGCAGTTGCGCGGTGTCTGTGGTGCATCGTTCCAGAAGCCGTTGCTGCTATACCACAGCAGCAGGTCAACACCCTTCTGGTTGGCATAGCGCACGAGTTCTGGCATACGGTCACGGCCTATCTGCGTGTCCCACCAGTTGTCCACAAGGCAGTATTCAAAGCCCAGTGTGGCGGCGAGGTCGATAAACTGAATCTGGTCATCCCAGTTGACTGACTCGTCCTGCCAGACCAGCCAACTCCACGTGTAGCGGCCGGGCTTATAGTCTGTGCTCGCCTCGAAGCGCGGCTCCACGAGGTCGTAGGCCGTGGTCGATTCCACGAGCGTCTTCAGCGGACCGACGGTGATGGTGCGCCACGGCGTGGTGAAAGGCAACTGACAGCCGACGAAGGCCGAGCCGAAACCACCATTCTCCTGCTCGTCGGGAAAGGCTATGGTGTAGCCCTTGCCCGCCTCATAGTCGGAGAGGTGCGTGCCGCAGTAGGCTCCCGTCGTACCCGTCTCGCTGACGAGCACCCACCTGTCGCCCTGGCGGAACATGCAGGGGAACGAGTAGCCGTGGTCGAACTGCGACTTCACCGCCATCGGTGCGTCGGGCGTATAGACCTCCTCGTAACTGGGTCGTGCGTGCGCCCAGAGGATGCCCGGCGCAGCCATCGGACAGAGGTAGGTCGTGGTATTGTCAGGGAAGTTGAAACTGCTGGCCTCACCGTATATCAGCGTCCTGTTCAGGTCGGCCTCGCGCTCAGGATGCTCCACGGCGATGCTGTAGCGGAAGGCCACGTCATTGTCCGACACGCGGAACGTCACCTGCAGTACCCGCTTCTCGTCATTCTTCAGCGTCGCCGTTATCTCATTGGCCACGTAGTCGCTATGGCTGGCCTTCGTCTTCTGCATGTCATAGTGCGCTTCCACACGGTTCTCCTTCGTGTCCGTCAGCGTCAGCCCCTGCGTCAGGTCACCGATGCTCGTCCGCAGTCCCAATGCCGACTCGCGGAGCACGGTCTGTCCGTCCATTGTGACGCCATACGTCAGCCGTCCGTCGTTGTTACTCACCGTCACCACCAGCGCCCCGTTCGGCGACTTCACGGTGACATCTTTGGCCTGACCGCATGTAGCGATTGCCAGTATCATCAAAAGAATATTCTTTCTCATCATATACTAATTTACGGGATGGTAGTTAAAGGAATAGAAATCGGCCTGGGGCTTGGCGGCGCCGGTAGCCGACTGGCAGAAGAGGGCGAGGATGATGCCCGTAAAGCCGCCAGCGGTCTCGCTGCTCAGGTAGCGAGTGTCGGCCACACCTACCTCGGTGAAGGTCTTGCCATCCTCGGAATAGGAGAAGCGATAGTGGTCACGGCTGCCAGTGACACGCAGGTAGGGTTTGCTGCCCTTCAGCGGAATTTCCTTCGCCACGTGGTGGATGCTGCTCAGCCAATACTCCACGACGAGCGTGTTCTTTCCGTCGGCCTCTCGGCGCAGGGCAATGTCGTAGTGAGCAAAGATATCCATGAACACGCTCAGTCCCGCCATGTCGCCCACGCCTGCCTCGGAGAGTTTCAGTTGCGTGGTGGCCTCAAAGTCGATGTGCTGTTGGCGACGGCCAATGAATGTGGGCAGGTCTTTGCTGTTCAGTGTGGCCGAGGTGCCGGTCAGTCGCAGGGCGTTGGAGGTCAGTTGGTAGTTCTCCGTGAGCGGATTACGCAGATAAACCCATTCGTAGCCGAGCCGCTCCTTGCTGCTGAAGCGGACGTTGGTGGTGAAGTCCTTCTGTGGAGCGGGCTTCACAGGCAGGTCGGCTGTCATGTCAAGGGCGATGGTGCCGTTGCCGTTTACCACGGGCCATGCATTTGTGTCCCACCGCACAGGAGCCAGATAAGTCTCGCGGCCTGTCAGATGGTTCATGGCGGTCTGTGGACGGAAGGCCAGACACACCAGCCACCAAGAACCGTCGGGGGCATCAACGAGGTCGGCATGCCCTGTGCCCTGAATGGGACTGCTCTCCCCCAACTGGTTGCAGTGTGTCAGGATGGGGTTGGCAGGATTGCCAATATAAGGTCCATCGATGTTGGGTGAGCGGGCAATAGTAATCATGTGGGCATGTTCCGTGCCACCCTCAGAGATGAGCAGGTAATACCAGCCGTCCTTCTTGTAGATATGCGGTCCCTCGGGATAGCGTCCACCCGTACCGTTCCAGATACGGCGCGAGGGCGAAAGCGTCTTTCCCGTTTTGGGATCAATCTCGCAGAGCCAGATGCCACCGTCGGGATTGCTCACCATGTAGCAGTGGCCGTCCTCGAAATAGAGCGACGGGTCGATGCCACCCTGTTCCAGCCATACGGGGTCAGACCACTCGCCTCTGGGGTTGTCGGTATAGACGAGGAAGTTACCGCCGTTGGTGGTGTTGGTGGTAATCATGTAGAACGTGCCGTCGTTGTAGCGGATGGTGGGGGCATAGATGCCTCCCCACGAGAGTGCCCCTTTCAAATCCACCTGACTCTTGCGGCTGAGGCAGTGACCTATCTGTTCCCAGTTTACGAGGTCGCGGCTGTGCCACAGGGGAACGCCGGGGAAGTAGTCGAAGGTGCTATTCACTAAGTAGTAATCATCACCGACACGGCAGATGCTCGGATCGGGATAGAAGCCAGGAATGACGGGATTGCGGTAACGGTCGGTGGCCATGAGCGTTGTGGTCAGTGCTACCGCGAGCATTAATAAAGAGATTCGTTTTTTCATTTGTTACTTTTTTATCTGTTCTTACTTATTTTTTTTGATTTACTTGTACTATTGATGTTTTATAAATTCCAATTCCTGAGTCCCTGCTCGTAGCAAACCGTTACGATTATTTATCGGTGTATATCCATCAGGAGCGATAAAGTGAACCATCATACCCTTGGGCACGGTGACAGTGGTGCGATAGATGGTGCCGTCGTTCTTGAAACTGTAGGACAGGGGGCCTGCAACCGTCGGGATGGTGATGGCAGCCTCGGTGATGGGACTGACAGTAGGATGAATCACGACTTCCTTCCAGCCGGGCGCGGTGGGACGGATGCCGAGAATCTGTTCGCAGATGTCGGTCAGCATACCGCCGCTCCAGGCATGGTTGGTCGAGCCACCACCGTAACCACCCTCCTGCCAGCCCTCGTAGAGCGTGGTGTGCTGCGGGTCGGCTATCATCGGTCCGAAGCGCCGCTTGAAGCGTTCCAAGGCGTAGTCGGCATGTCCCATCCGCATCAGGGCCTCATAAACGTATTTCTCCATATAGGGACTGGCATACTCCTGTGTCTTGATGACCTCGAAGATACGGTCGTACTTCGTGCTGTCGGCCAGTCCGCTCACCACGGCCATGGCCTGCACACGGTCGTCGGTGGCTCCGTGATAGGATGGATGGCGGTAGGCATAGCCGTTCCAACATTGGTTGAAGGCGGTACGGATAGAGTGCATCTGCCGTTCGTAGTAAGCGATGTCGGCATCGTGTCCCGTCAGCCCGGCCACGTTGATGGCCGACTGCAGGGCCAGATAGTGCCATGCAGCCAGTATCAGGCGCATATCCACATCCGTTCCCCAGTCGCCCCACGGCCAGCCGCCCTGCCGCTCGCAGGTCAGTCCGTCATCGTCGAGTGTCCACAGGGCCAGATAGCGGTGCATGGCGGGATAGACATACGCCATCGTTTCCTTGTCACCCGTGTGCATATAGTAGTACCAGAAGCCGTAGGTGCTGATGGCTGTCAGCGACTGTGCCGGCAGTTCTTTGTCCCAGTTCTCGGCAGGGATGGGCGAGAACAGCGTACCGTCCTCCTTCTGCCAGTCCACCAGTTCGCGGATGGCCTTGCGCATCAGTAGGTTGGCACGTGGCGACAACTGATAGAAGCTCTGTCCCATCAGGATGGTGACATCGCCCCACCACTGTGCCCGCTCGCGGTCGGGACAGTCGAAGTAGTTGTCGCGCATGTTCACGTAGAGCGTGCGCATGGCCTTCTGCCAGAAGCGGTTGATGGTGGTGTCGTTGCAGGTGAACGAGCCCTCGAAGTCACAGTCGTAGCCCGTCTCGCGATAGCCGATGCCGTGAACGGTCAGCCGTGCCGTCTTGGGATAGATGATGCGAAGCACGTCACCATTCATCCAACCAAGCGACTCATACTGCTGCCGTCCCCGCCGGGTGACGTATTCAGCCCTGACGCACTCGGCACTGCCGCCCCATACGTGGTCGGTCTCTAATCGGATGCAGGTGCCGTCGCTTTCGTCGGTCACGTCGATCCAGGGTGTCATCTGCATATTATAGGGCAGTTGGATGGAGAGCATGACCTCCTCTTCGCCCCCCGAGGGGGACACGATAGTGGTATCAACTTTTGTAGCCATCGTCATGCCGTAGTCACGCCACTGGGGAATAGGACGTTTCACCAACTTGCCCCAAGGAGCAGACCCCCACTCACCAATTTCCAGCGAGGCTTTATAAGTGCCCCCCTCGGGGGGCGATAGGGGGGTCTTATACCGTATATTCGACTCCGCCAGACGGAAGTTTGTGTATGGCTCGCCACATGTCTGATAGGCTTGCAGTCTTTGGCTCTGCCACGATGCATCGGTCACCAGCCCGATGGTGGGGGCATCGACAATGACACCCGCCTGTCCGCTGCTGACGTGCGAGAAGCCCGCCTTGCCGAAATAGCACAGCAACAGACGCACATCATTCTGGCCTTTCTGCAGATAGGGTGCCAGATCTACCAAGTCGTAGTAGGTGTCCGTGCGGTTCGGCCCGCGCTTCAGACCGCCCTCGAACACGGCCAGCGTGCCGTTCACCCACAGCCAGTACTTTGAGTCGGCAGCAATCCGCGCCTCCGCAGTCTTCGGTTTCTTCTTCAGCGTGAAGTCTTTGCGGAACTCCATCCATGTGTTCTGTTGGTTTCGTAACGAGTCATCCGCCGTAATCCAAAAAGCCGTCTGTGCTGATGCCATCTGTGTGAAAACTGCAAAAAGCAGAGTTAATAGGGCCTGTCTCATATTATAGGGTTATATTTTTGGTTGCTCATGCGCTGCAAAGATAGCAAAATTACCGCATTCTGGCATATTAATGTATTAAAATCTCTTCATTTGTACCAAAGATGTATAACCTTACTTGATTACAATCTTTCTTCCATTCTGAATGTAGATACCTTTTGTGGGCATGCTGACATGCTGGCCGCTAAGTGTATATATCGCATTCTGTCTGACAGGAGTAGTCGCGATGCTTTTGATGGCAGAAGGACTTTCGCCATAATATCCCTTGACGATGGCGTCCACCAGATCTTGCTGATTGAACTCTGGCACACTGCGATGCTCACCGTCGGAGAGTCCCATCCAGTAGAAGGTACCGATACCCTTGGCCTTGGTCTGTTCCACGAAATATTGGACAAAGGCCACCATGTCATCGTGACGGTTTTCATAGTCCGAACCGTCACCTGTGCCCCATTCGCCAAAGATGACGGGTGCTCCCTTGGAGAGCAGATGGGGCTCGATGGCATCCAGAATATTGGTTACGCTGGTTTTGGTACTGCTGAGACCACCTCCAAGACTGGGGTAACTATGTACTTCGAAGATGATATGGTCAGACACATTGTCTTCAGGCAGTTTCATCTCTTTCAGCGGATCCTGCAGATAAGCACTCCATGAGCCTTCGCCAGCGCAAGCACCATAGGTACAGACCACCAGATTGCGCTTGGCATTGTTACCGCCCGTGGCACGTACGGCATCAACGAAACTCTGGGCATAACTGTTGATGGCATTGTAGGCCGAAGTAGCCACACTGGCATCATAGTTCTTAGAAGTACCAAAAGAGGCAAAGCACCATGAGTTGTAGGAGTCGAGCATCTCGTTGTAGCCCTCGAAGAGCAGGTGCTCGTCATAGTCCTTGAATTCCTCGGCTATCTGTGTCCAGACGGCTTCGAAGCGCTCTTTCTGTGCGGCATAGACCTCCTCGTCTGCAACAAGCCAGTGAGTGTTACTGGCACCTGTGTCATGATGAATATTGAGGATACAGTACATATCCTGGCTGATGACGTAATCAACGACTTCGTGGACACGCTTCATCCATTCCGCCTGTATCTGCGTGCCGATAGGATCGGCTACAGGATCCCATGGGAAGGTGCTGAATGTGGCCTCCATGTGAGGATACCAGGTCACGGGTACACGGATGGCATTAAAGCCAGCCTCCTTGAACAAGGCGAACAGTTCGGGCTTGGTGACGGGTTGTCCCCATGCTTTCTCGTAGTCTGAAGGGGTGCGCGAGGTCCACTGCTCTATCCACATGTTATTCACATCGCCCGAATTGCTGTCGAGCGTATTGCCTAAGTTCCAGCCCAACTTCATGTTGGCTACGGCCTGAGTGGCAGTCTCAAAATCCTGTGCAAATGCTGTCTGGCCGATAAACAGGAACAATACCGAAAACAATACTTTCTTCACCATATCCGTATGATTTCGTAATACCTCTCGTCCTTAGGTTCGTCTAATTTCTTCCGTCTGCCGCCTTTGTGGGGCTTCTTCTCTGTTTTTGTTTCTTCTGTATTCATAAGTCTTCTATTATTAATAAATTAATGAATAATTGTAATATCCTCCTCCAGTGTATCCTCAAACTCACAGAAGTGGCCCAGCAGGCTCCAGCCCCAGAAGGGGTCGAGACCGCAGCCCTCGCCCGTCTCGGAGTTGTAGTACTCGCGGTTGCCGTTTTCACGGACTAGTTTGGTGGTGTAGTGGGCAAGCAGCGAGGCGTACTCCTTCATGCCGTAGTAGCGCAGGCCGTGATAGATGATGTAGTTGGTGGGAATCCAGGCATTGGCACGCCAGCCGCAGCCGATGTCCGACGAATACTTGGTGGTGGTGTACCACGGACACGACCGCGACAGGGCAGCAACGGGGGCTCCCGTCCAGAACTCCTTGGGGTTGAACAGATAGTCGCGCACCATGCGGGCTGCCTGTTCGGGCGTGGCTACCTCCGACCACAGCACGGCAAAGGCTCCCACTGAGCGAACGGGTATCAGGTCCTTCTTCATCCACTTCTGGATGTTCACGTCGGCCACGACGGCAGCACTCTTGGCAAACCAGTGTGCGGGGGTATGACGGCGGTCATAGTAAAAGCCGTCCTCCTCGTCCCACAGCATCGTGCGGATGCGCTCGGCCAGTTCGGCACTCTTCTTGCGGTACTCAGCGGCCATCTTCTTCTTCCCCGCCATCTCGGCAAGTCGGGCAAACGCCTTCATCTCGCGCACTAAGTAGCAGTTCAGGTCAACACCCTCCGAACAGCGGTCGAGCCACCATCCGGCCCGCTCGTGCTGGTTGTCCATGCCCGTATGCGGTGCCGACATCCACTCGCTTAGTCCGTTGCCGTCCTCGTCCATGTTCACGAGCCAGTAGTCCAGGTATTTCTTCAGTCGCTCAAAGGTGTTCTTCTCCAGAATCCAGTCCTTCTCACCGTACTCCTGCACGGCCAGCAGGGCAATCTGCGAGAGAAAGGGCTTTACGTGCTCGTTGTCGTGCGACGGGTTGGAGGGCACCGACCGGGCAATGAAGCCGTCCTCGCGCTGGTTCTGCAGGAACAGCAGCACGCCGTTCTTGATATACTCCGACGACCAACCCATGTAAATCTGCACGATGGCCTCGAAATACTGGTCCCAGTCATACAGCACGTTGTAACTGTAGCCCGTGAAGTAAGGCAGTCCCGTGGCCTCATCCTTCAGGATGCCCAAGCGCATCAGCGAGTCCTCCGTCTGCAAATCCTTACGCATCTCCTTCAGTCCCTCAATGTCGCGGAACGACTGTCCCTGTGCCGCCGATGCCACAGCCAGCAGCACGAACAAACAAATCTTGAATTTCATTTTCTGCATAATCTCTAATCGTTTTAGTTATTATCTGCTTTTGGCTGCAAAATTAACCATTCTCTGGCACGTTTGCCTCTCCATCTGTAACGCATGGCTATTCATTTGTAACAAACAGAGCGAAAAGCCATAAAACCATTTGGCAATATAATAATAATGTATTATCTTTGCGCCATAATTAACTATTAGGACAATGAAAAAAGCATTGCTGATGATGGCAGGATGGCTGCTCACGATGACGGTCTCTGCCAAGGGAGAGAACAAGGTTTACCAGTTTGACAAGCCGCTGTACGGTGCTGCGTACTATGCGGAATACACGCCGACGGACCGGCTCGACGAGGACATACGGCTGATGAAGGAGGCGGGACTGACAGTGGTGCGCGTGGGTGAATCGACATGGTCGCTATTCGAGCCGCAGGACGGACAGTTTGAGTTCGCCTGGATGGACCGCATCATCGATGCACTGCACAAGGCGGGCATCAAGGTCATCCTCGGTACGCCGACCTACAGCATTCCGTCGTGGCTGGCAGCGGAGCACCCCGAGGTGCTGTCGCAGACATGGGACGGTGGACAGAGCCACTACGGCATCCGACAGAACATGGACCTGCTGAACGCCACCTATCACCGCTACTCGGAGCGCATCATCCGCAAGATGATGGAGCACTACGCCCAGCACCCCGCCATCATCGGCTATCAGGTGGACAACGAGGTGGAGGCGCGCAAGATTGACAACCCCGACTACTTCGAGGGCTTCCGCGAGTACATCAGGCAGGAGTTCCATGGCGACCTGAAGGAACTGAACCGCCGCTGGGGACTAAACTACTGGGGCATGAACATCAACCGCTGGGAGGACTTCTACGACCGCAAGGGCGTGACGAACCCCTCGTACAAGGTGTGGTGGGAGCGCTGGAACCGCAAGGTGACAGCCGACTTCCTAAACTGGCAGGCGGACATCGTGAGCGAGTATAAGCGCCCCGACCAGTTTATCATGCACTGCTTCATGCCCAGTTTCTACGACATCGACCAGGTGGAGGCGTTCCGACAGATGGAGTACCCCGCCATCAACGTCTATTACACCATGCAGAACGGACAGGACGGCGAGTGGATCAGTT
>Ga0310691_10003908_pt1 | contig 17236 bp, 21 predicted proteins | sample 176DNAGHGlowgp2_FD_203887 | JGI IMG/M metagenome (GOLD analysis project Ga0310691, IMG submission 203887) | Sheep rumen microbial communities from Palmerston North, Manawatu-Wanganui, New Zealand - 1766 DNA GHGlow gp2 (v2) (version 2) | ecosystem: Host-associated > Mammals > Digestive system >...
AGAAATACAATAGAAAGAATAGAATGAACTTAAAGAAATTAAAAAAGAGGTTGAACAATAGCATAAGGGTGAATGGGATGTAAAGAAAGATGATCCAGTCCCTTATTTTGATATTGGCTTAAGTTACGAACTAACTGGATATAGACCTATAGATAATGATCATGGATTAGATTTTGATCCATCATGGTTTACTGAGGCCAGAGAAAATTTTTTAAAAACTGGTCATTATACTCAAGCAAGAAAAGGAACAAAAGCCTTTAAAGACTATTGGCATCAACAATATGTTTATTGTAGAGATGGAATGACATCTAATGGATATACTATAACTGGTAATCATTATTTCTTTTTAAATTTTTATTAGTTACCTAATCCAAATGTTGATAAAGCAGGTACTTCTAGAGCACTTGTTTTTCCACAATTTTTAGTATATCAATATGAGTACTTCCATTATTATGAGATGTGTAAGTATTTAAGAAAGAATGTTGCATTAATGAAAAGCCGTGGCATAGACTAAACTTGTGCTCCTAATAAGTAATTATTAGGTAATAAACTTCGCAAAATCGGTAAAAAACAAATATGATAATGATAATGATTTATGATAATGAATAAAGAAGAACAAATTGAATTTATTAAAGCTAATTATGTTTTAACAACTCACCATACATCAAAAAGAGCAATTAGACACTCTTTCTTTTCTAAAATAGAAACTGAATTACAAGCATATATGCTTGGTTTTTTGCTTCTGATGGAAATGTTAATGAAAAAATGAAAACATTAAGAATACATTTAAAGAGTGTTGATTCTGAATTAGTATTGTTATATAGAGATATGATTAGTCCAGATGCAAGGACTTTTACAAAAGCACCTCATTTAGCAACTGGTAGAAATAAACAAATTATAACAGCATCAGAATCATTTGGTGTTGAAATTAATAGTACTTTTATATGTAATGATCTAGTACGTTTGGGATACGGCTATAATAAAAGTAAATCAGATCTATCATTACCATCTATTAATAAATCTTTAATCAGACATTTTATACGTGGGTATTTTGATGGTGATGTGTCTTTTTCTTGTATTCTTATAAAAGAACTACATAAAAATCCAAGGATAAGAGTTAATTTTTCTATTTGTTCTAAAACTAGATCTTTGTTAGAAGAAATACAAGATGTATTTAGTAATAATAATCTTAATACTAATATTTATCATCACTCAAGAGATGATATGTATGGTTTAAGTTCATCATCTAAACAAGAATGTGTAAAAATTTTTCATTATCTATATGATGATTCGTATTTTTATTTAACAAGAAAATTTAATAAATTTAATCATTTTGTTAATACCGAGGAAAGTCAGTTAATCGCTGAATTCTGTAACGCGCAGAAGGTGAACGTTAATGAGAGTAATAATCCTTCCAAGAGTGCGGAGCATCCAATAATGGATGAAGATATGCGCTGAACTTATTAGTAATAATAAGATATATAAGATAAAAAACTTATATGATAACAATTTGAGGCTTTAGTGAGATTAATGCATCTATAATGGCTAATTAGTACAATTCTTTTAGAGGTAGTAATACTATTTTAAGTGCAACAACACAGAACTATGTAGATACTACTATTCAAAAAGTTTGGGATGCCTTATCTTTTTTAAATGATAATACAGATGGAGGCTTTAAGAAATTAACTTAGGTTTCTAATTCACGTTATCAAAAAAGAGCATCATATCTTAAGAAGGTTAATGGATAGTTAGTTGAAGTAGGATGGAAATCTTAGATTACAGCTATCGTTACTGATAAAAGTTCTAAACTTAGGGGAAATAGAACAGATTTGTGCGTATTAGAAGAGGCTGGCCACAACCAGGAGCTATTGACACAGCTTGTCAAAGCAACAGCACTTGTTACGTTAGGAGCATAGAAAATAGGTATTATCTCATTAGGAGGAACAGGTGGTGATGAAGGATCAATGCTTGAAGGTTTAAGAGTTGTATCTTTTAATCCTGAAGTATATGATGTTTTGCCATTTAAGAATCCTTATACTGAAGATGGTAATATAATTTATACTGCATTTTTTATTCCTTGTTATAAGGCTGTATATCAGGACGGTTATATTGATAATAGAGGCTATTGTGATACAGTAAAAGCAAAGGGGTATTATGATAAAGAAAGGGCTTAGAGAGCTTCTTCTCCAAAGGCTTTATTAGATTACTGTGCAGAGTATTGTTATACATTAGAGGAAGCATTTTCAAAAGAAGGTGTTAATAAGTTTAACAAAGCTATTTTAGCTAGTTAGTTAACTAAAATTCGAGCTATGCATATTTGTCCAAAGATAGACGAAGGATGGTTTAAATATATTTACAAAAGTGGAGATCACGAATTCAATTCATCTAATATTACTGATATAGTTTGGTAGAATATTAGAGAAGGTAAAATTAAAATATTAGAACATCCTTTATGGATCGCTTAGACTAAAACTATTTTGGACGAAGATGGTAATGAATAGCAAGTATAGGAATCTACAATACCAATGCAATAGTCTTTATATGTAGCAGGTATTGACTCTATTGACTTAGGTGGAGAAGATACTAGTTCAGAAACAAGAGATGCTTCTTAGTTTTGTATGGTTGTTTATCGTAGGGCATACGGAATGAAACCCCCGCAATTCGTAGCTATGTATAAAGATAGGCCAGAAAAATTAAGACAAGCTTTTTAGACAGCTATTGCATTGGCTATGTATTATAATTGTTAGATTAATCTCGAAGCCACCAGAGTAACTTTATTGTCATTTGCAAGAACTGGAAAATTTTTAAAGTACTTCATGCATCGTCCAAGTGCTACATATCCAGATATCAGTAAGAAAAGAACAAATTCATATGGTACACCAGCTACATTAACTATTATTAATCATCAAAATGATTTAATAGCTGATTACATTGAAGAGTATGGTGAGAATATATGGTTTGAAGAGATGCTAGAATAGTTGAGTCAATATACATTAGAGTTTAAGCGTAAATTTGACTGTGTTGCAGCTTGTGGCATGGCTTTATTAGCAGATGAAGAATTATCTGGTGTTGTTCCTCGTGCTGTTTAGTAGTAGACTACTAATGATTTCTAGGACATTGGCTTCTATTATGATGAAAACGGTATTAAACATTGGGGTAGAATTCCAAAAAAGCAATAGATTAATGTTAATTATACAAACTCGTTTAGTTATACTGATTATGAATACGGAGGAATTAAGACAAGCAATCCTAACCATTATTGGTGATTTATATAAAAAATGCTATATTGGTCCATTAAAGATAGTTCCATTAAGTACTATTGGATGGGATGTATAGTTAGGTCTAGATTGCGACGAGCGTCCAATTCATATTGCTATTGAGTTAGAAGATGAATAGTTTTTAAAATATTTTCGTGAGGAGATGCGGTGGCGTCGTTTAGCTAATGTTAACTTTTATACTGGTTACAAATATGATGCTATTGATTAGCCTTATCACAGGCAACCTCACAATCACGCATGCTGTGTATGAATAATGAGAATGAAATGCTGGACCTTTTAAGAGAAAATAATTATATGTTACGTTAGATTATGGCTTATATCAATTAGGGTTCCAGTAACGATGATGTTAAAGATTTTGTCATGAATGTTATAGCAAACATGATAAGTAATAGAAAATGATTATGAAAGACCTAAAAATATTTATATGTGCTCATAACAGGATTAATAATGAATTACCAGATTCTGATGACAGTTATATTATAGCTGCATAGAACGAGAATGTTAATAATACAGAATTTCCTGTTATATTAATGAATGACGAATTCACGAAGAACCACAAAATAGGATACGGCGAATGTTGTTAGATTCATTACGTATGGTAGCATCCTGAGTTAATTGATTAGTATGTTGGGTTCTGCCATTATAGGCGTTTCTTTGAATAGTTTATGCATAGTACAGATGATGCAATACCTCTAGTTGAAAAATATGGCGCCATTGTTGCCAAGTCATGGACATGTGGATTGCCAAATAAAATAGCTATGCGAGTATAGCATTTTTAGGAATATACTAGAGCTTTAGAAATTTGTGTAAAAGAAACTCATCCAGAATATACGAAAGAATTAAACGAATTCCTTGAAGATAAAAATTGTTGTTATTGCAATATGTTTATCATGAAGAAAGAAGATTTCTTAGAAGGTGCTGAATTTGTTTTTGATGTATTGGAGAAGTTAGATGAATATTTTAATGTACACAATGATAATGAAGTTCGTGAATATATTACTAATCTATAGCGTAAATTTCATTGGAGAGAAAGTGTAATTAAATGGCAAGTAAGGATGGAAGGTTTCTTCGCTGAATATTTATGGGATATTTTTAGGCGTAAAAAATTCAAGAACTCTTATCAAGCCAAATTAAAAGTTATTGGTGATAGAGATATAAGCTATCAATCTTAATAATATATACTCAGAAGGTCAACTATTCAGCAATAGTTGACTTTTTTTGTTGATAAAAGTTCATAAAATATAATACTTGTTTAAATAGTTGATAAATCTGTTAAAATATGTTATAATTTAGCGAAATAAAAATTTATATAATTATGACTAAAGAGCAAGAACGTTTACAGGAACTTACTGACAATGCGATTACTGAGTTGGTATATCCTAAATGGGAATTATAGAAGGCATATGATTATTATGCTGGAAAGCTAAACCATGAAGACTATCGTTATCTTGAAGAGAACTGTGGAATAGGAAATGCTACAAAAGTTGAATTTGTTCCATTGATTAAGAAGCATGTAGATGCTTTGATTGGTGAGTATCTTGGCGTTCCTATTTTACCAAAAGTGTCTTGTAAAGATTCAAGAACGATATCTAATATAGAAAGAGAAAAATAGCTTAAAATTAATAAAGAAGTTATTTCTTTTATGAAGAGTAAGTTATAGAATTCTATATTAAGTTTTATTGATGGTAAAGACATTACTGATCATAACATTGAATAGCAGTTAAACAAATTGATTGAAGATATTAATACTAATTTTATATCTGAATATGAGATTGCTGCATAGAATGTTATAGAATATATTATGTAGTCTAGAAGTACTGATATAATTAACAAATTACGTCATTTATTGCTAGATATATTAATTACTGGTTATAGCTTTTACAGAGTAAAATCAAGTCCAAACCATAATAATGTAGAAATAGAGGTATTAAATCCTCTTAATACTTTTATTGATCGCAATCCAAATTCTCCATATGTAAAAGATTCATATAGAGTCGTATGTAGAAAATGGATGACTAAGAGTTAGATTTTAAATGAATATGGTAGGGAATTGAGTAAAGAAGATGTAAAAGTTATAGAAGATGAGTGGAAGATGTCAATGGAAGACCATTCTCATCATTATGTTATAAATATGCCACATAATGGATTACCTGCAACTAATGGCATTTTGGCAAATAAAGAAATTGTTCCAGGTTATCCAACTGATTATTAGTTTGATCGATATGCAAAGTTTATACCAGTCTATGAAGTAGAATGGTTGGAAACAGACAAAAACTTTGTCATGAATAGATATAAAACAGTAAGAATTGGATAGGAAATTTATATTTTACACGGGAAAGATGAAGACGTAAGACGTAGCATTGATAATCCTTCTTATTGTGGATTAAGTGTGAATGGATTATATTTCTTAAATAGATCGTCTTCACCATATTCATTGGTATTAGCTTGTGCTCCTTTATAGATGAGATATAATATATTATTTTTCTTACGTGACAGTATTATAGCAAATAGTGGTACTATTGGTGAGTATTTGGATGTAAGTTTGTTGCCTAATTTTTTAGGTGCAGATCTAACTGAAAGAATAGAAAAATGGCTGGCGTATAGAAAAGGTGGTACTGCTTTATTAGATAGTGCTTAGGAAGGTAGGGTTAGTAGTGGATAGGCTACTTTAAATACCATTTTTAATGGTTATGACGATACTATTAAAGCGAATACTATTTAGGCATTCCAATTAGCTATTGATAGTATAGAAGCTACGTGTAGTTCTATTACAGGAGTATTTAGAGAAAGATTAAATGGTATTGAATAGAGAGACGCTGTTACTAATATTAAATAGGGCGTAAATAATTCGTTTATTATTACTAAATAGTATTTTGTATAGATGGATTTAATAACTAATGAAATGTTATTAGATGCATTAAACTAGGCAAAAGTAGTATATAAAAATGGATTAACTGGCACAATCATTCTAGGAGAAAAATATCAAAAAATATTTACAGCTTTACCTGAACATTTTACTCTAAGTGATTACGATATACATATTACTACGAGTACCGACGTAATGAAAGACATGGAATAGATTAAATCTGTAATTCCAGACTTTATACGTTCTGGCTCGTTGGCTCCAGATGTAATCTTTGAAGCATTAGATAGTAAGAGCTTGTCTGATTTGAAGTCAGTTGTACGTAAGTCTATGGCAAAGCAAAAAGAAGAAAATAATCAATTATAGTAGGTATCTCAATAGGCTCAATAGTTAGAGCAACAATTAAAAGAAACATAGAAATAGTTGCAATAGGCTTAGAGTAAAATAGAATCTCTCAATCAAGCTAAATTACAATTAGAGCAGTAGAAACTTAAGATGGATAATCAGTTAGCTTGGTATAAAGCCAAGACAGAGAGAACATGGAAAGATCGTGAGATGGATAATGATCAAAAACGAGTAGATATAGAGATCATGCAATTACATGATGGAAATCCATATAATGACAAGATTAGATAGTATGAGTAATTATTAAATTATTAGATATGGAATTATCTGTTGAAATTACATAGGATATGCATGGCACTATTGCCATAACAGACTATACAAAGAATCCTGAGTTTGCTAGATATTTGGATGAAGATGCTGAAGAGTTTAGTCAGGGATTCACTACATTTAAATATTCTAAGACCATGTCCATCACATCTTTATTCTATGAACCTAGTACAGGAGAAGAAGTTGTAAAGACTGTATTTACTCCTCATGATAGGATACCTTCTGTTGATGAAACGGCAGATTCTGTTAGAATACCAATAGATAAAGATGGTTATTATATTGTTTATCATATAGTATTACCTACATTGGATTGGTTAGAGAACGATGTATATGATAATGAAAACTTGAAGTAGTATAATCATATTTATGTTACAGATGGTAGTAATATCTTAAAATATGATTTATCTTCACATACTGCATACATTGTTGATATAAAAGAAGTTGCAGAATTAAATAGTTGTTATTCAGATGATTATAAAGGCACTATTTCTAAAGCAAACTTTGATATTTTTAGTACTGTAAAATTAAAAGAATGTTTTATAAGATTATCTAGAGACTTATTTAATTATTGTCCTGATAATTGTTAGCGTGCTGATAGTCAATTAAGATTTAGACGTGATTTTATTTGGATGACATACAATGTAATTACTTTTTATTTACAGGATCATATGTATATAGATGCTTAGAATATATTGGAATTAACGACTGGGTGTAATTCATTCTGTGAGAACGAATCTAAGTCTAGTCTTAAAAATGCTGATTGCGGATGTCGCCACTAAAAAGAAAAATAGTAAAAGAATATAAAAAGATGCTCAGGAAATATTAGAACGGCTACGAATATAATTATGATTACATTTTAGATATGATTAATCTATTATAGATGTAGCCATACCTTGAGCGATATAAATATATTGAAGCAAAATATCTGAGTTTATGAAAGATATGAAATGTTATTAGCACGTCTTATTCGAAGATTTAAAAGACTATTTAAATCGAAAGGATTATCTTGCTGGATTTACCACTATAGAATAGACGTACATTAGACGTAACATTGGTGCAGTTGGAGAAGCTGATATAGATAGAATTATATCTAAAAAAATAGTCCAACTACATGAAATGCCATATAATGAATTCTGTGAGATATTATATTAGAAAGAATTAATAGCTGGTAGTGTTTATATTATAGATGATTATTAGACTATATATTCTTCGTATCACAAAAATAATAATGGATAGCATATAACATGGGGTTTAGATATTTATCCATCTAAGACTTACAAATTGTTTTGTATTGCTATTTCTAGTGATTAGTTATTACCTCAAGTCTTCATTATAGAAGAAGAAAAAGTAAAACCTTGGATAGTATATTATGATCCTTATTATAAGATTTTAGAAGATGGTGTAAAAGATAAAGGTACTATTTATTATTTAGAAGATGAGAATAAAAATTCTGCAAATTATGATTTCAAGAATATTCTTTTCGATTTTAATGGTAATGTATATCACACTTTCTCTGACTTTAGTGGGAATGATATTTCTTCTGAGGTGTTTGGGAATAAAATAAATAAATCATATAATGTTATTATTTTATTAAGAATTAATAATCTTATATGTAATTATTCTGATTTAATTATAAAAGATGATATATAGGATATGGATAAAGATTCCATAAAACAAATTATACAAAAAGATTAGAGATATTATTTAGATTATTTGGATTTATAGACATTAACACATTAGTTTTATGGAATAGCCAAAAATATACATATCTGAGCATTATTCTCAACAACCTAAAGAGTGTAAGTTTTTTGAAATCAAAAAATACTTTAGTGAGTTAAAGACAGATGTTGAGAAAGCTCGTGCAAGATATAATCTTGGTATCCCTGATGAATTTTCTTTAACATGGGAAGCTATTGTTGGTAAGCCTGATATTAATTAGTTGTTAAATCAACAAAAAGCTAGTATTGTATCAACTTATCATTTGGATACTTTAAGTTATGATTTAAATCTTATTAGGTCTAATATTTTAGAATTACAGAATGTAACAGCTGGTTTAACTCCAAGTAAAATATTAGAAGTAGATAAGTTATGGAGTGATGTTGCTAGAAATAGTAGAGATATTTTAGCTTTACAAACAGGTGGAGATACATCTGTTATGGAAAGATTGGAAGAAGTAGAGAATCTATTAGGAGAAGAGTAGACAACAAGATATGACGAAGATACAACTTTATCTAATAGAATAACAGCAGAAGCTTCTCGTGCACAAGCAGCAGAAACGGCATTATAGACTTCTATTACTTCTTTTTTATCTGGTGCTGTATTTATGGGATTTATTAGCAAGAATGGATCTCCTGCAAGTGGTACATAGAATATGTTTTACTTAGCATCAGAGACAGGCACTTATACCAACTTTGGTAACTTAACAGTATCTGTATTACCTTCTATTCTTTATAAGATCAATAGTGCATCTTGGGCTGTTAGAAATATTTCTCCTGCATAGATTTTTACTGGAACTACAAATTCTTCTGTTATTTTAAACAATATTAATAATAGTGTTGTTGCGGAAAATGCAACAGCTGAAGGTTTGTTTACTCAAGCGAATAATAGTGCAGAACACGCAGAAGGTAAATATAATTTATCTAATTTAAATACAATACATTCAGTTGGTATTGGCACATCTGAAAATGATCGTAAGAATGCATTCCAGATCATGAATTCTGGTAAAGTTTATGTTTATGGCTTGGGTGGATATACTGGTAAAAATGCTGATTAGATTGGTATTGAATCTTTATAGGATATAATTAATACTGTATATCCTTATGCTACTATATAGGATATTAAATTAACTAATAATCAGACATATACTTAGCAAACATTACTAGAGAATCGTGGTATAACATATTCATTATTAAATGGTTCTGATATAACTCTTACAAGAAATACAACAGTACAAGCTGTTTTGGTATGGTATGATACAGAAAATTTAAAAGTTGGTAATGTACCATTTATATAGAATGGAACAAATGTACATTTTACAACATAGGATTGGGGTTATACTGTAATTAAAATAATTGTTAAATTTTCAAACGGAACAGATTGTTCTTTAGACTTTTTACCTTAATATATGATTTATGAATAATGATTTTATAATTGTTTATGTGTGTGTTGATGATGAAAAATTAAATTATGTAAGACAATTGTAGTTAAGCATATAGTCTTTATTGTTATTTAATCCTAATTTTGAAGTATATGTTATAACCGATTCTGATACTCAGTTTACAGATTATATATCTTCTAACTCGAGTATTATTAGAGTTAATCAATTCGACAATTATTCAAAAAAAATGAGAAGTAGATTTTTAAAAACTTCTTTAATTGAATATTTACCTGATAAAGATTTTGTGTTTTTGGATTGTGATACTATTATTTGTAATAATATTGAAGATATATTTGATGGTGTAGAAAATGTATCTGCATGCATAGAATATAATGGTTTTAGTGATTGTACTAAATATGCTAATTATAAGTTACATACAAGTTCTATATACAAAGATATAGATGTAAATAGAAAACATTATCATAATTCTGGTGTCATGGTATATAGAAATAATTAGAAAATAAAGGATTTCTTTAAACTATGGCATTCTAAATATAAAGAATTTCGTGAGACTGGTGGTGATTTTGTAGACCAGCCTACTTTTTATATTGCAAATTTAACTAATGATTTTATTATTAATAGATTAGATAATAAATATAATTATATGGTTAATTCTACCATATCTTCACTAATTCCATGTAAAGACTTACGTATTGTACATTATTGGTATGAAAGTAATAAATGGAAGCCAATAAATTTATTTAATAAAAGCGACGTAAGTAAAGAGGATATAATATAGATTACACAACGATTCAAAAGATGATAATAACTATAATATAGATATATTATATGTGAGTTTAATTAAAGATTTTAAATGAATAAGAATATATCAGTTTGGCGTGGTAGCGAATATCCTCCAACATTAACGCATCTTTGGATTAAAGATGATAATAATATTTTAATATATAAAGACGGTAAATGGGAACCATTTGTTGGAGATATTGTATAGTAGTATATAGAGGAACATGATTTAGCTACTACAGAAATAGCAGGATTAGTAAAACTCTTAAATGAATTTCCTATTGATCCTACAACTCATGGAATAATACCGCCTACTGGGTCTGGAGTTGCAGCAAGCCCATAGTTAGTATATTCTGTCACTAAACCTGCAACGACTGAACAACGAGGTACAGTTGTTGTTCAACATACATTTCAAATAAATCCTGATACTGGAGGTATTGTACCGCCTAGCGGTTCTGGTGTAGCGGCTAGTCCTTAGTTGGTATATAATGCATTAGCTACAGCAAAGAATTATACAGACGAGTTGATACGTGGTATTCCAGCTCCATTAGATATTAATATAGAAGAAGATGATGATACAATATCTGCTATAGACGAGTCTCTAACCTTCAGTAAAGACTTTAAATTGGAAAAAGATAACAAGATGTTGTATATTAATTGGTTAGAAGTTACTAAAAATTAAATAATATGGCAAATAAATAGAAATTAGTTTTTTTAAATAAAAACTTGGCTGCAACTAAAGATTGGTTACAGGCTTAGTCAACAGGAACAGGATAGCCTGCTTGGACATCGCCAACAAATGAATTTTATCGTTCTTTAGTTTTTACTCAAGACGGTCATTTATTAACTCATGGTATCGATTTTAATCCAGTAGCGTCTTTAGGCCCTGGTTTGTTATTTAATCCTACAGCTGGCACAACTAATGTCAGTGCGCCAGAAAGTGATACAGATGGTGCTATTCCTATATTCGAAAATCAAAGTGGACAATGGAACGTAAATTGGATTAATACTGTCAACTTTGTAATGTATCCAGAATATGGATTTACTTCTGGACAAGTATTAATAGGTAAGGGTACCGATACTCCTACCACAAGGGCTATTGTAACAACTGGTGCTTCAGATACTAGTGGCTTAATGACTGAAAATGCTGTAATCAATAATTTTATACCATATCCTGCATGGACTTCTGGCGATACAAATCAATATGTATTAATTCAAACAGCTGCAAAGAATGTTACCAAGTATAAATTGTTAGATGATATTGACAACCTTACTACTACTGATACAACATCATTATTAACAGGTTTAGCTGTAAAAAATGCTATTGCTGACGCTTTTGAGGCTAATGATGCAATGCAGTTTGCTGGAACTTATATAGGAGATGATGAACTGCCTATTACAAGTACTGTTGGTGGTACTTTTGCAACAACACCAGATATCATAAAACTTGGCCGAGGATGTACTTGGAGAGTATCAACAGCTGGATATTTCGGTTAGAATAAAGTAGAAGTAGGTGATCTGATTATAGCAATACAAGATTCAATCAGTGCAGTTAGTGGTGATGATCCTGCTAAATACACAATCATATAGGCTAATATTGATGGCGCTTTAACTACGGCAAATTTAGGAGGTACTAATAATGAGTCAAAAAGAAAAGTTTATCAAGATAATCAACATAATTTATATGTTGATTAGTTGTTTAGAACTATTTATGTAAATAATTCTGAATTTCTAGATGAAGCTACATATGGTTCGGTGAATTTTGAAGCAGGAGAATCCCTAAAAATCGATGATAGTAATTATACAATTAAATATGAAATAGACAACACTGTTTCAGCTCAAACAACTCAAGGCTTATATAAAATAAAGCATAATAAATAGGGCTTGATAACAGGTAGTACAGCATGGAATCCTGCATCTTTAACGTTAGATAATATTGTATCAAACTGGTCATCGTCCGCTGGTGGCGGTTCTGCAGAATATAATCCAGATCAATCGTCTATATAGTTGTATGCAACTAGAGGATTAGTATTTTAGCAAACGCCTGGCGATTCTATAATTAATATAGGTCATGTATTAAATGGCGCTACTACTGTAACATCATAGACAGGAGTCTATATTTCTGGTTTAGTAATTGATCCATACGGACACGTTATTGGTGTTGAAACAGCTCAAGATATCAACACATGGCGTCCTGTTAATGCTTATCTATTATAGGCTAATGGGTCAAAATAGACAACTTAGCTTAGTCCAACTCCATCAAGTGTTGGTACTGCAGATTTAACTTTTGGTTCTGAATTTGTGTTTGCTGGTACTGAATAGGTTGGTTCTGAGACAGGTAATGAAATTCATTTAGTTTGGGCTGAAGTATCTAGTAATGGTACTATTACTTATGCGGTTTAATAATAATAAAAGCGGAGAAATTAAACTCCGCTTTATTTGTTTTAAATATATTTGATTTTCTTATATAAATATAGTATAATACAGAAAATCATTTTAAATATATAATTATGGCTAATAGTGAAAAAATTACAGCCAAATATATAACATTTTTAAGTTTAGCTGATTTCCAAGGAAGTAATGGTCTTGGCACATCTAATTTAATAACAACACCAGTTAACGGATATGTTGGAAGAGTTCCATATTATTCTACTGTTTTTATTGAATTAGAAGGACTTATATGGTCAAAAGGTCGTTATTATGGTGATATGATTGCTTTGGAATACAGTAGAACAAATACTAATGCTATATCTTTGGCTTCTGATCAATGGACTGATTTACAATGGACTGAATTGACTTCGTTATCTGATGGTTCTTATGTTTTACAAGCCACACAATCAACTTGTATGTATACTGGATATATGTCATTTAAAGCAGATACAGGTCAATCTACATCATGGGAAGATGAAATCATATTACATACCGCAGGTAATATTGATTCGAATTATGGAAGATTATATTTTAAACTAGTACATGATAGTGCCTCTAAAACTACTAAGATGTATGCTTCTACATCTAAAGATGCATCAAGTACAGTTGGATTAACTATAAAATTAAAGAAACTGATATGAATATAAAAGATACTTATACACATGGCAGTTAGTCAGTTATTAAAGGATTAACATCATTAAATATTACTAATGGTAAATTAGTATTACAGTATACTAAAGCTGAGCCATTAAATAACTAGGGAGCATAGACTGTATATAATTTGGAATTATAGAATTTCTATACTCAATTAGCAAATGTTTACCTTCCTCTAACAGGTGGAACTTTAAATAAAGGTGAAGATCCAAAACCATTAATATTGGAAACTTCTAACACATCAACATCATCTGGTGTTTAGTTAACATTTGCTAAAAATGGAACAGAATTAGGAGGCTTAGGTTTTGATGTCGCTAACACTCCTTTATTTATTAATACATCTGGGACAAAGTATGAATTATTACATACAAATAATTTACCATTAAAGAAAGGAAGTGGGTAGTCTAGTGTTTAGCAAACTGGTACAACTGCATCAGGTTATTATTCTCATGCTGAAGGCAAACACACTCTTGCCAGCAGTCCTTCTTCTCATGCTGAAGGTACAAGTACTATTGCGTCTGGGGACTCCTCTCATGCAGAAGGAAACATTACTCAAGCAAGCGGAGCTGCTTCATCGAGCAGTGGTGATAAAACATTGGCACATGGAGCAGCATCTCACACGGAGGGAACAAGTGACAATACTCCAGCAGCCATACTGGCAAAAATTAATGACAATACGCTTTTACCTGATATAAAAGCAGGCACGTTCCGTGCGAATGTTGCTTTTGGGAATCAGTCTCACACAGAAGGAGGTAACACAGTTGCTTACGGTCTTCAGTCCCATGCTGAAGGATGGCGCACCCTTGCTGAGGGAAATCACAGCCATGCAGAAGGTGAGAGAACACAAGCAGAGGGGCAAAATTCACATGCCGAAGGATATCAGACTAAAGCAAAAGGAGCAAGGGCACACTCAGAAGGTTATATAACTAAAGCAGCAGGAGATGGTTCTCATGCAGAGGGTAGTGGAACAACAGCTTCTGGTGACTTTTCCCACGCAGAGGGTAGTGGACCAACAGCTTCTGGTGATTTTTCCCATGCAGAGGGTGTGCTTACAGAATCAAAAGGTCTTCAGTCCCATGCTGAAGGCTATAAGACACAAGCAACTGAAAGTAACGCTCATGCTGAAGGAAATGCTACATTGGCTGCAGCCAATGGTGCTCATGCTGAAGGTTATCAGACTACGGCTAAAGGCGCACAGAGCCATTCCGAAGGTCGAAGAGCTACTGCATTAGGTAATGGCGCTCATGCGGAGGGATATAGTACTAACAAAGCTTCGGACACAATAACCGCAAATACAAGTTCTGCCGATGTAACAACAGCGTGGAATAGCAATAAATTTAGTTTAGCACAGAAAGACGGTTCTCATGCTGAAGGTACAGATACACTTGCTCTTGGACCATCTTCTCATGCTGAAGGCTCTGTCACCAAAGCATCTGGTACTGGTTCTCACGCTGAAGGCAATGGTACAACGGCGTCTGGCGTTAATTCTCACGCTGAAGGTGATGGAACAACAGCATCAAACAGTAATTCTCATGCTGAAGGCAGAGGTACAAAAGCATCTGGTTTTCACTCTCATGCAGAAGGTTTCGGCTCCAAAGCAAATTCTGACTCATCTCATGCAGAAGGTAGTGGCACTTCAGCTTCTGGCTTTTCTTCTCATGCAGAAGGTGAGGCAACAACAACATCAGCCCACTACTCTCATGCTGAAGGTCGGTATACAATTGCAACTAACCAGTGTGAACACGCAGAGGGACAATACAACAAATCAAACACAGGTACACGTCATTCTGTAGGTATAGGTACTAGCACCAACGATAGAAAAAATGCTTTCGAGATAATGTCTGATGGTAAAGCATATTTGTATGATATTGGTGGATATGATGGAACTAATCCTTAGAGTACAAATACTCTACAATAGATAATACATTATAATTTAATATTGGATATATCAGAGGTTACAGGAGCGTTTTATGGAATTGACCATAAGATTATACAAGAATTAATACGTAATAAAGAATGGCATAAAATACAAATTAGTTATTCTCCACAAGAACTTACTGATACCGTATAGTATTTTTTCCCAAAATATGTAAACGAAATTATACATGGAAATGATACTGATACGGAGGTATATTTATATTATACTATCAATAATACAAACTACGAATTGATACTTTATGGAGAAGATGGCATTTAGACAACCGCTTTTGCGATACAGATATATAGTGATTATGGTGTATAAATATAAAATTAATATTATATTATGATAAAATTTGAATATAAAACAATTTTAATTAAACCAGAAGAGATTATTTCTCATAAATTAAATAAATCTGGAGAAGAAGGTTGGGAGTGTTTTTCTCTTTATTTTGGAGAAAATTTCACTGAGGCTTTTTGTAAAAGAGTAAAAGACAAGAATAATGATGTATAAAAATGAGTTTATATTAAAATAATAAAAATAATTTGATTTTAACATAAAATATTATTATTATTAAGTATGTTTAATTTTAAAATTATATGAATAATGACAACGAATGAAGTTTTAGCTAAGCAAAATTTTATCACCAAGATTAAGTTTAAGGATGGTGATGCAGAATTGAGTCGTGAACTCAAGGTTAAGATTATGGGAATGAGAATTGAATACAGTAAAATTAGACGTGCATTTGATGCTGATTTACAAGAATTTGCTAAAGAACTAATTCCTGAAGAGTTTAATGTTTTAAATTCTAAACAAGATAAGACTGAAGAAGAGTCAAAAAGATTAGAGGAATTAACAAAGCAGATTAATGAAGATTATAATTCATATGTAAATACTAGAGGTCAAGAGGAAGTTCAGATTAATAATAAATCATTTACAGAAGACGAATACAACGAGATAGTTGCTGTTAATGCTGGTAATGACGTAGAAATTAATGGTCAGCAATTAAGTTCTGCTGATTTCCTTGAGATTTTCTATTCTTTATTTGTTACAGAGTAATGAATTTTATTAAAAAGATACTTGCTGATTATTTAAGAGAATCTTTATATAAGATAGAACATGATTAGTGTGAATTAACACAAGAGTAGCAAGAAGAATTAATTCATTTAATAGGTAAGGTTCCATTAAGTAAAGCGCAAGCATTTAAATTTTTAGGTATATCTAGAAGTAAATTTGATTATTTATTAAGATGTTATCGAATACCACAAGGAAGGAAACGTTATGGTTTTAATGAATTGGTTTGGTATAAAGATGAACTTGAAGAATATAAATAGTTAATGGAACAGGATAGTGAATAGTACAAGATAAAAAAGTAAAACTAAGCCCTGAGAGTATATCTTGGGGCTTTTAATTTATAATAATTATGGAAATTGTAGAAAATAAGCCATTGATAAATTTTAAATTGACAAAAGAAGAATTTTTAAAAAGATGGAAACTTGCTGTTGAATCTGCAAAGTAGGCTA
>Ga0310691_10003909_pt1 | contig 17235 bp, 13 predicted proteins | sample 176DNAGHGlowgp2_FD_203887 | JGI IMG/M metagenome (GOLD analysis project Ga0310691, IMG submission 203887) | Sheep rumen microbial communities from Palmerston North, Manawatu-Wanganui, New Zealand - 1766 DNA GHGlow gp2 (v2) (version 2) | ecosystem: Host-associated > Mammals > Digestive system >...
GGCTCTTGGTGACAAACTTCTCGTCGCGAAGCACCTCATACAGCTCCCTGTACTTCTTTGCCTCACGCTGAGACTTGCGCAGCTCTTTCTGGGTCTTTACGAGTTCATCCTTCATCTGATCCAGTTGGACATGCATATTATCAAAGCCTTTCTGCAGGACTTCCTTCATCTTGTTCGACTCGGTAAGCTGGCGACTGATAACATCGAGCGAGGCCTGCAGCCTGTCAAATCGCTCCATCTGAGCGTCGAGCTTAGAGTGGAGGGCTTCGTTCTGAGCCTCCCTCTCCTTAAGCTGACCATATATGAAATTGATGAAGTCATTCTTCTCCGAGTCAGTCATTCCTTCACATGAAATTAGAGATGGAATGTCAGGTCCTCCCTGCCGTTCCAATTGCTCTCTGTAGAACTTGCGCCTTAATATCTCTTCTAATTCCATGCCTTAATTTTACTATGCAAAGGTACAAAAAAAATTGCACATATGCAAGTTTTAAGGGGTGCGCTGACTTTCTTCTCGTCAGGCTTGTCCGCTGGCTTAAGATCTTCATCACGACCGACAATCTCAACCGGCACAATCCGTTTCTTTCGATTACGGAACCATTTGTTGAACACCTGATAGGGTACGCCCTGCTGGATGCAAAACTGCTCTATCGAAACTCCTTTAGGCTCGCCCTCAAGTTTGTAGAGGAACCACAGCTTTTCACAATCTTCACTACTGCACATAATCTTAAAAAAAAGGTCGTGCAAAGGTAGCGGTTAGCTCGGAGCTATGCAAGATGTGAAAATTGGACGCTTACGAAACTTTCCTCTCTCCTCTTCATCATATTTTGAAGGATTCCGATGATTTCCTTCTAGAAACTCAACCACCTCATTAAATCTAGTCAACCAACGTTCTTCCTGTGTCATAACATCTATTGAATAGTTACAATCAATTTGCGGTCTCTGTTTTTCACAATATCATGACCGTACTCATCAAGGTTTTTATGTTGACGCAAACGCCACTCTCTCAATTCAGCGGACTTCACTCCGGCAGACGAAAGAATTGAATAATAACCAATTTTCACACGCTGGTCATCTGTCAATAACATTTCATCAAACAGTTTATCAGCGATAGCTTTATCACGTTTCAGTCTCACCATTAAAGGAGTCACAATAATACGATAGACGAATGTGTCTTGAAGTTCTGTCAAATAGTATTTAAGATTCGCCACAACCTTGTTTTCATCCATCATCGAGAATATAAAATTGTAAGAAGCGTAACTATTGTCTAACCTGTAATCATTTACCTTGTATTCGGTATATATCTCTTTAAGCTTATTTACATTAGTATTGAGCGAACAGTTGTGCGAAATACGGTTAATGGGCTCAATCATATCTTTCCAATCGTCCAGTTTCAATAGTTGCTTTATGTCTTCGTCTTTACTAAAATCCGATGCAATAATTTTTGCCACTGTCGCAGACATTTCGTTATTTGCATTATCAATATTGGCCATTATTAGTTCTTTCAATAACGGCTTTTGATCTCCGACTTTCTTTAAGAACAAAAGAATATTGGCATCGTCTATCTTATCCTTGTTCTCACCAAAATAATTCACAATACATTTTGCCGCATCCGATGTAGGATTGATATATTTGGAGAAGAACACCATATATGTGTATATGCTCTTTTCTTCCCTGACAATCTTCTTAATATTTGCCATACCATTTGCCAGTAGATAATCAGCCTCATCAGCCATCGTTTTCTCAACGTATGGACTATTGTTATTAAAAAGATGGAAATAATTAAACTCGTATTCTTTACCTCCTGTGCTTAAATTCAGTTGCACATATTCTTCCAACTTATGATACATTAAATAGATGCAGAATCGCATCTTATATGTATATTCGGTTGTCACTTGTGTTGTATTGAATACCTCCTCAGCAATTTTGAATACATCAGCGTCTCTGCCTTTTCTTTTCAAATGGGCAACCAAACATAAAACTGTATCGCAAAGCACATATGCGTTACCTTCCTGCTGAAACATGTGTAACAGGCCTTCAATACGTTCATCAATATTCGAGAGATTTGCTATTTTGTGAATCATCATCAGCCTCAATCGGGTATCCATGTGATACCATTTCTCAAGCATTCTAGAGGCTAAATCAGAACCATGATATTTCGCTATTATTTGCCCCGCATACCTATAGTCATCCGAATAATGTTGAAACAAATAATCCTTCACCTCTTGCCGCTCTGGGTAGTTTTCACAAATAGCGTCAAGTATTCCCCATTTAGAACCAAGAATTTTGTCGCTCATGGCGATTTCACCATTGAGAATTCGTTGCAGGTATTTGCCCGCAAACTCCTCTTTGTAATGTGCTATATACACAGAAACCGCACGGTCTTTCATTATAGCTGCATTTGCATCATTGATGCATCTGTCAAGATATGCTTTTATGCGTTCATCATCGCCTTGGTATATCTCATAGGCATAGCAGGCTATCCACGATGAATTCGCTATTGGGTCTTCATCCAGACATCGTTGTAGTCTTTCTAAAACATCAGCATCCCTTCCCCAATTTTTGAGCAAAGGAAGAACCACTATATGTTGAAAACTCTTCATGTCGTCCAAGGCCTCAAGAAGTGTAGCCTTGATACGAGAGTCAGCAACAATGGAATTTACAGTAATAGAATCCACACCCCACATAACATCCTGTTTGTCTCTACTCACCGCCCATTCAGTTATTACTTGTAGCAATTCTGGTGACAACTTTTGTCTTTGGATGATTTGCCACTGTTCATAACCGTTGCCGATACAGAAAGGATGTGATTCTTTCAGTTCTTCCGCTATAGCCTTTACCACATTCGGGTCATTCAGCCAACATGTCAATAAGTACTTCCAAGCAAGATCCCTGCTGATACTCTCTCGTTTTCTGAATTTGACATTTACCGAGCTTAGTGCTTTCATTTTGACTTTTTCATTTTTTGCAAAGTATTTCAACAGCACTCTAATTGCCTCATCATTCAGCGTATAAGACAGTTCTGAAACCAGTTTCAAATAGTCCTCTGCTTCAATTTCATCACCCTTTGACAATGAAAACTCCATATGATAGAAACGTGTATAGATGTCACACGCAACAATCTTCCTCACCAACTCTGTTTCCTTGTCTTTATCAATACCATCAACTATCACACTCCTAATGAAAAATGCCACTACTTCTGGCATCGTAGATGGGGAAATATAATTATTCACCATCTCCAGCAGTTTCTCATCACCAGTGATATGTTTCCTTATCACCTCTGAGGCAAGAATCTTATTGCTCACATCTCCGTTGATAATGGTCAGAAGAACAAACCTCCGTTCCTCTTCCGTTAAGTCTGATACTTGCAAAAGCCCCGACAACCGAATGTCATGATACACCGAGGCGGCTGGGATATATTTAGAGATAAACACCTCCACTCTTTCTAACAGTGAGGTATTATACAATCCATCAAGCAATATCTCCAGCAGATCGTGTTTTGTATCATAATCTGAAGACCATTCGATTTCCCGTACAAATTCTTCTATCTCGTCAAGGAGGAATTGCTTGGGCGCTTTTATGGACCTCACCAAAACCTCTAACTTCAACTTATACAGATAATAGTCCCTGTAGTCGTTTGTTGTTAAGGGCTTTAGGACTTGGTATAAATCTACAAAAGCAGAGGCTGGCATCATTTCGAAAAGGAATAGCACCACCTGATGCATCCCGGTTTCTGAAGCATGATCTTGAATGAATGACTTGGTCTTCTTTTCGTCTAACGAAAGGTATTTAGCGGTCAAAAACTCTTGCAGTTGTCGGTTGATGAAGGAGATTCTGGAACCTGTTCTTTCTTCTATGACACCAAGTTGATGCGTATCGTGGCTGAACAAGTCATCCACAATATGCGCATTATTTAGTTCCCGCTCTGTTGTCTGACTATTAAGATACCGGTTGAGCAACACCTCTGCCTGGGTCTTATCCATGCTCCCATCATTATAATAGTCAAACATTTCCTTCGATAGAACGCCCAAAAGCATTTTATTACTTGTAAAGTCAAACGACTTGGAATAATCGTAAGCTTGATATTTACGAGACTGCTGGTGCTTCACAAATAATTGCTCTACAATACAGTCCATGGCGGCTATATTGTTATGAGGGAGTTCATTACCCTGCAGATACTGCCCAATAAGGATTGTCAGAAGCATAGGATTTTCTTTCATGCGGTCCACATCCTGCAATAATCTCAACTTCGCAGATAAAAAAGTAGCTGTACGCTTCGTATCACTTATCAGACCATTGTAGTGTTCTACACAATTTCTAATCAATTCATCTTGCTGGAATGCAGACAATGGTGCTATGGTATAGGTATCGCCTGTACTGAAAGGTGAATTGATATTTGCAATGCCATATTCACGGCTTGAAAAAATAGCAAGCATATTCCCTGCTTCCGTTTCAGACTTCACCTTTCTAATAATACGATCTGCTTGCAAAGATTCGTCGCCCCATTCATCTATGCCGTCAGCTATCAGGAGAATCTTCTTTTGCTCAAACGCATATACTAAATAGTGACAGTATTTTCCCCAAAGTTTACACTCTTCAAGCCATGCCTGTATAATACTCTTTATATCATTGTCACAGTATCTTGCCATATAAGAGAATGGCATCCATACAGGAAGATAGCCCTCATACGCCACCATCTGTCCCTTAAGCAGTTTCAACGTAAGATATTTCAGGAGAGAGGACTTTCCTGAACCTGGACCACCAACGATGAGCAAAACATTCCTGTCGGGAGTCAAAACCGACGAAGCTGGTAGTCTTATTTCTCTATTACTCGTCTTATTCAGTTGACCATAGAATTCTTTCAGATACAACTCACTATACTCTTGGATCTCTCCGCCTTTATAATAAATATTTGTCGTATTGGTATCCTCTAGCTTCTCTTCCGTTTCAATCTTTGCCGGTTCATCAGTATTCAAATTTTGTACTTCGTCAATAAAGTCAGGCATCACGAATCTTTCTTCAAGCGGGAATCTTGAATTGTTTCTGTTGACCAGTATAGTGTCGTTTATATCATGAAAAACGCTATCATATAAATTATACATGGCCTCCTTGCACTCTGAAATATTGATAAAACTTACGGCACTCCATTCCCTCGCCGTCAGTTGTTCGCTTATCTTTTCCTCTAAAGCCTTTGAAATCCTAACGTTATGGAACTCACCACCTGTAGCAGCATATTTCCACAACACCCCATACATTAAAGGTTGACTCATGGCAAACACTCCACCTCCTGACATACCATGAAGACTATCCATATTTTCAACCAATGAGGTGATGTTTACCATTTCCACATTTTTGTCCACACACTTACAGTCCAGTCTGGTAATCACGTCCTGCGCTTCACCCGATATTCCATACAAGTACATGGGTTTTTCTTCAATAAGGTCGTCAGCCAAGTAGAATGGCTCAAATTGCTTTTGTCCTTTATCTATTTTGATAATGAGGAAATCCTCTCCTACAAGCAGCAATGAGTCCTCAATATTATCTTTGGCAATTGTTCTGTAGGTTGTAAAAGATCCATTCTCAGAAATCTCAATCTCTATTGCAGTAATCTTTTCGAGTTGGGTACTAAGCTTCTCTTTCTTTGCATCCTTCAATATATGCTGGGCGGTTAAAACATAGTCATAGTAAACGTCTGTGCCTAATGGATACAGCACACCGCTCCCCCGGAACTTGACACCAGTTCCTTTTATGTCAGCTTTTATTCTGACACAGTTACGACGTATATCAAATACTGAATTCACAACGATAATCGAGTTTGATGTTATACATTAACTTTTCTTCTTCGGTTATCCCCAAAACATCAAGCGATTCCTGATAGTTGAAATACACATTGATTGTTTCCTCTGCATTACGCCTATAACAAATCAATTTAGCAATAGTCCATTTATTTGGGAAACTATATTTCTTGTTCACGTTTGTAGAAATCACAAAGTCTGAACACTCTATCTCAGAAACTACTTCCTTTGTAACATTTCTTTGGCTTCCATGATGTGGCAGTTTCATCAAATCTAACTTCAGAGGAGTTCCATTGACGCTATTATATGACTGAAGAGCTTTGTGTAGTTCTTTTGGCGTACAATCCCCCGTCAATAAGACCTTTTTATCCCCACACTCAACCAAAATGACTATCGACTGGCTGTTGGGGCCACCTTCATCCAAATCGTCGTCATCCACATTCTCAACCAATGTCTTCAGTTCAACATCCCAATCTGCGTTCTCTACACCCAGTTCATCAGGAGCTTTGGGCTTATATTCATCAGCGACATCGTGGTCAGGTGCCAAAACATGTAGTTTAATATCCCCAATAGTCACAATATCCCCTATCAATTGGGAAGTGTTGCTATCCCAACACAATCCTTCAATTTCACAAAGACTTGTTGAAAGGGTATTGCCTTCGGAGACAGAGTATTCATCTGATTCTTCTTTCTTTGGAAAATTGAACCATACTTGTTTAAGCCTGTTCAATTCCCCTTGCTTTCGCATCTTGTCAACCAAGGCTATCACGCCCGCTATATGGTCAGAGTCAATATGCGTAACAACAAGTAGGTCGATATTCTCATCCGCTGGCATCTGGTTATAACGGGTCTTTATGGCAGCTGCACTCTTACCACCATCAATCACAACATTCTTTTTGTTGTGACTAATCCAAATGCTATCGCCAGTTCCAGCTGGTAGAAACTCAATACCCATATTAATCATCGCATATTATTCAACAACCTCACTAAATCCACTGGCGTAAAAGAGTCCAAATCTTCAAAATTTAAGTACTCAATTTCCCTTTCCACAATTCCTTCCAATGCTCTGTCTTCATAATTTCTTGGCTTTGCCATTAGATAATAGTCACCGTCTGTGACATCTGGAGTTATCGGGGCGAACGAATAAAAGCCTTTTCTGGCCATTACCACAAAAGTATAAAGATAGCGAGCCATTCTCTGTGGTTCTTCCATCCCTAACCATGTGCGCAGCAATTCCTCATTATACCACACACCATCAGTGCCATGCCATTTCGCCATTTCTATTTCAGACACCTGCTCATACAACCTGGGCAGCGACTCAGGAATCCCTTCTGGCAGTTGCCTGCCCATCGATGCCACGTGTACATTTATGCCGTTGATTCTGCAAAACCAATCAACATCAGAATTTGCATACCAATCTGGTGAATGTTCAGCCATTGTTTACATTTTGAAACAGGGTTACACAATTAAGGCAATAAGACCTTGGCTCAGCCGTGCGGCACTGATAGGCAATACTAAAACGTATGTCGTTGGTATCAGTCTTTGGCTCGGCATTCAGACAAAAATTGGCTGCATGCATCTCTGCACAATGACCAATCTTATTGTTACAATAATGATTGGGTAGATTCTCCTCAGTTCCTCCCAACATCGTAACAAATTCGTTTAACAATACATCATTCTTTCGCTTCACCGTATTGAAAAGGCCATTAAAACCTTTATAACATTTGGTATTGCCATCATGCGCACAATATGCAACAATCAACTGTCCATATTTAAATTGTCTCCACTTTATTTGCTTAGTATAATCATCAACTTTACCAAGATAGTCTGCAAGCGTCTTGGCGTGATCAGACTGGTTCTGCCAAGGATAGATTCTGTTTACCATTGCCAGAGCCTTACCATCAAGTTCCTGTTCAAATTCTGTTCGATTACCTGCGTTTGGCTGGTAAGAAGGTATTTTTATACTACCGCCCTCAATCCTTTTCCTCATCTGTAAACCCGCATTCATATGCCCCGTACACTCAAACAGCGTCTCGTTTTTGCATTTTGTTTTTTCATCGAAACACAAGTTAAATAGACAATGGCAATCTGGACATTCCAAATGAACACATAATCGAAGGTTCTGTACTCCTTTCTTTCTGCACACATATATACTCCCAGAAGGTATATCTTCCGTAATAATCTGGTGTTGCATCCCGCATAACGGGCATGTTACAATTTGCGGCTGAAACTTCATCGTCACCTTTTTAGATAATCCAAGACCCGTTTTTTCAACTCATTCACAAACACACTGAATGGAACCGAATTGGCTTTAATTACATCCTGGCTTACCAGCACTTGATAACCGCCATTTACATGAACTTTCCCTTGAGCATCCTCTGTTGCGTCCTTCAAGCGTTCATTCAGTATACCTATATTCATCAACACGTCAATACGGCTTTCAACTTCACTGAATGGAGGATAATTGTGTGTCTTGACATCCTCCTTGTCAGTACCTACCATATCAACAGCACATAGGGCATAGTGTTCTTTCTCTATATACGACCTTCTGTGCTGAGAAGTGCTCATCAATACAGATTTATCACTGCTCCATCTTGATTTCACCTCGATATAGTAAAGCACCACTCCATTCACCCTGAGCACCATGTCCTGGCCACCCTGCTCATCTTCCACGGGCTTCACTGTCAACGTAACACCTTCCAATTGCTGATTCAGTTCGTCTCTTAATATTTTCTCGACGAACTTTCCCAAATCCAATTTGAAGTTTTTGTCGCTTGCTTCTCTCTCCTCTATCAACAGGGCTTTCTTGCCCAAATCATAGAGTCGTTCCAGTTTGGGTTCATTAGCCAGTTCTGCTATCAGTTTCAATCTATTGGCATCCTCTATCTCAATCAACGAGAACAGGCTGTCTTTCTTTGACTGGTCAACAAGTGTTGAGAACATCAGTTGTCCTTTGTTACTGTTGATATCAGAAAATAGCCTTTTCCAATTTTCACTTTCCGCATCCGTTGCCGTCAAATGTCTAATGATTTCTACTATAAGATTCTTATGCTCATAGCCATCCAGACTATAATGAAGCCTCAAAAGATCATCTTCAATCTCTTTGCACGATTCAATGGAGTTATACACGCCACTTCCTTGGAAGAATCCATTATATGACTTATCAACCAGCTCTGTCTTGACACTCCATTTTGGTGCCTTCCGTTTTATTTCATCGTATATTTCCAATGCCCTATCGGGCGTATCATCTGACTGTTTCTTCAGCCATTCTGCATATTTATATTCTCCTGTTTGGTCTGGATATACCTGATAGTTGGCTAGGAAAGGCTTGGTGTCGCTGTATCCATAAACAGTCTCCACCATTTTTTTTATCCAGTCCGCCTTATCATCCCTGTCGTCTGAAATAGTAAACTTGAACAGCGTATCATAAATCATGGCATTGTAAAATGCCCTGTCTTCCAGTCCGTATATCTTGTCAAGCCTGCCTTCATCTGCTTTCGCCTTCAGCCCGTAGTACTCCTCAAATAGCGGCAACACCTTACCCCCAAATCCACCTGTATCTTCGGGCAATAGCGATTTAAGCATATTCAGCATACACTGAACTACATCATCCTTGTAGCCCTTATCGAAGTACTTTGCCTCATCGAATTGCTTTTGACCTTCTGCCCGCTCTAAATCTGTTTGCCTTTGTCTCATTATCTCAGAGCGGACACCATTCTGGTCGTTGTTATGACTATTCATATAGTTGGATATGCTTTCCTTGATATCCACATATTCAAACACTTTATTGTTAACCATATCCGTAAACTTCGAATGCACAAAGTTCACAACCTCTTCCGGCGCCATCACTTCTAGCGTTTCTCTAACCACCTTAGCCATGGCAACAGGCTTCTTCAGAACATCGCGAGGCTGCAATTCCAACTTATCATTGGGTATCAGCTTTATATCCGTCGCATTAAACAGGTCTTCTCGCTTAGATTCTATCAGATATTGGCATATATCATGAAGCCAATCCAGATCATCCTCATTGACTTCCAGCGTTGAAGCTATAGCTACCAAGTCATCAATCCTCAGACTGTGGGGATTCTCTTCTTCTCGATACCACTGATTAATGGTCTCGCTCCAATAAAGCATATCATCTTTAACAGGAACTACCCATTTCATCACACGCCCCAACAATTGATACATGGCATCCAATAAAGCAGGTTTGTCTTTACACGCCTGACATAAGACTTCATCCAGCACAAAGACTTCCCTTATCTTCCTCAATGATTCTTCTCCAACTGATACTATCTCCAACGACTCATAACGTTCACGCCACAGTTTTTGCAACTCTTTGTAATATCCGGCCAACTCTTCATCACTCTGCTGTGTTTTGAAGTTCACCGGGACCAAATACTTAGCATCTGACAATTGTCCAATATTTTTCTCTACATATTGCCATATAAGTTTGTTGGCCAAATCTATCAGTTTCCTATTGTCCTCAGCCTGATAGTCGTTGTTCTGACCGTTACCCACCAGTCGCAGACTATCCCTACTATCCCTATCGCAGGTAAACATTGAGGAATGTAAGAGATAATTAAAACCCCACTGTTCTGTTCCAAGCAAAGGTAGATAAATATAAATCTGCGGTAGCTCATGCTGGAATTGGAAAACATGTAATTTTCCCTCCTTCTCCTTCACCGGCAATACTACCGTCATCTTCGGAATTTCTGGGGCTTTATCGGTTTTCTCTTTACTCTCTATATAATACATCCAGAGTTGCATCTCACCACTTTTCGAACTATATCTGGTCACAATATTCTTATAAACCAGTCCGTCATTTATTTCCTCCACAAACACAGATTTGCTATTAGCCAGAGTAAAAACCTCGCTTGTTTGGTTTAGCTCATCGTCAAACTCTATACTTTCAATTTGCGGATTCAATAACAACACATATGGAGCCATGCAAGGTGCATCTCTGAAAGCCTCTTCTGCATTTTGTCTCTCTTTATCGTTCTCTTGCTTATATCTAAATATGGTATATGGATAAGGAATCGTTGTTGTATCCTTCAACTCTTTACCCCATTCTTGAGTTTCATTCCATTGATTCTCTATCGAACGACGCATCGCACCCTTGTCAGTCCAATGTCGATCTATTTCGAAGTCCGACGGGATTTTAATGTATCTCTCAAACTGCTCTGAGGTTCTCAATGGGGCTTCCAGTCTGAATTTCAGTCCAAACTTATGAGTAGTTAAGAAACCTGTGCCATATTGTCCAACTTCTACATTGTTCTCTGTTGCCTTCGAACTAGTTTGCAGTATTAAAGCCTCTATTGTCTTATGAGTGAAAGGAACACCGTCATGTTGGAAAACAAACTCTTCGCTAGTACGTATGAACTTAATTTTTGCTCTACCTTCTGGCTTTACAACATCACGCGCATTCTGCACCAATTCCCAGATGGCTCTGACAGGCCTTACGCTACTATTATTGCTTATTCCAGTAATAATATCACGCGCAGGCTTGCCCCACATAGTTTCCTTATGTGCAGTCTCCTGTGAGTCCTTTACAGCTTTAAGATATAACTCCTCTTCCGTCATAGCATCAAATCACATGGTTTCTGGTTTGGAATAATTATACAGTGCAGTTCGTGGGGTATATAGTCTTTCTTGTTTGTAGGAATCAATATTATGACTTTTCTGGGAAAATGACATGCCGATGCCTTCTATTATCTTGCCCTTCATATACAAAGGTTTTGCGTACTCCTTCTTCTTAATCTGATCTAAAGCTTCTTGCGACCGATCTTTATCATCACCAGAATACTTGAACTCCATCACATAAACCCGATTGGGAAATTCAATCTCCATATCAATGCGGCCATCACTCGTTTCCATTTCCGAAACGGGTGACATCCCAAGTATAGATGTGATTACATGAATAATGGTATGGAAATAACCTTCATCCAGATGCTCTTTGTGAACATTGTATGGAACACTTGCGACTAGGCTTTGCATCAATTCCACAAACGTACCAACATCATTATTCCGTAAAGCGCTTTTAGCCTGCTGATATGGAATGGGAATGTATTCTTCACATGAATATATGCTTTGACAACGGGTAACCATCTGGTCAATGTCGTTGCACATCCTGTACATCTCCAACACTATCATGCTCGTTTCTTCACCTTTAAGATTCCTCTCTATCAGATGATAGTTCCTCTTAATGTGACTGTTGAAGTTTTCCAGAAACTGCAAAAGCTGAGGTATGGACGAGAAACACGATGGGATAAGATGACACTCTTTTTCAACAGCAAAATGCTCCTCGATATTACCCATGATGTCATTGAGCAAATCCAAAAGTCTGGGGCCAGATTCTAACAAGTATATTCCCGTCCTTCTACCTTGACTGGTTGCACGATAAAAATCATTCCAGATACTATACCTTGATGTTACCCATTCTTCAAGGTATGCGGAAAGTTCTCTTTCTTTTTCAACTATTGGGTGCATATCTGAATCATATTATGAACACAGAAAACTCTGATAGTTCAACTGGCACAAGCCATTCTGTGCGTATCAAATCCACACCTGATGACGCCCTTGAGACAACCGTAATATAGAAAGTAAAAATGAGATAAGCCGCAAGCAGGAACAAGTATCTTAGCTGCGGACTTCCCTTCGTAAAGATCATAATATCCTACTCACTTGCGAACTCGATGGCATCGGGCTTGGGATGCACCCACTCGAACTCCAGCGTTCTGGATAATCCCTCTGCGAGGGTATAAGGAGGCTTGAAGCCTGAAGTCATGGCCTTGGTGGAGTCAAACTGCGTCGTGGCGCAGAACTTCTTCACACGGACACTCGAGATGGTCAGTTTCTTGCGAGTGATGAACGCCAGCAGGTCAAAGCCATAGCCCACGCACATACCTATCCAATAAGGAAGATGCACTGCCGGTATATGCTTGTTCAACACCTTGCTGACTAACGGCACCAGCTCATTCATCGTCATGTCCGGCTTGTCGATATAGTTGAACACGTTATACCCCGTGGTCACATTGTCGATCATGTACTTCACAAACGCCACGATGTTCCCCACGTATGCCATCGACTTCACGTTATCGCCCTTGCCAATCATCATAAAGCGACCGCTGGCAATCTGCTTCAACAGGTTATACACGTTGCCACGGTTCCTTTCTCCGAAGATCACCGTCGGACGGATGATGTCGATGTTCCAGTCCTGATGCTTCTCAAACCAGTCTTCAGCCACGTGCTCAGCCTGGAGCTTGCTGATACCATAGTGGTTGAACGGCTCCTTCGGCTCATAGTCCTCCTTCGGATTCGGCTTGTTCAGGCCATACACTGCCACCGACGAGAAAAACACCAGTCGCTTGATGCCATTCTTCTCCATCGCATTCAGCGTCACCTTCATACCCCCTACGTTCGTATCATAATACAAGGAGGTGGGCGTCACATCGTCTCGATGCTGAGCTGCCAAGAGCACCACCAGGTCGAAGCCCTTCAGTTTCTCGTCTATCTCAGCCTGTTCCCTGACATCCCCAATCACCGTGATATCGTTGAAGAAATGACTCGGCAGCAGGTCGATATTCGTCATTTCATACTTCTGAGGCTCATTCCTCAGCAAATCAATCAGTCGTGTTCCGACAAACCCGGAAGCACCAATTAATGCAATTTTCATCTTATTTTTTTAAATTCAACAAAAGCGGAATTTGTCCGTTCATACTATTAACCCTGCTAAGGTTCTAGAATAAGCCTCAGCAGAACATTGTGCGGAAAGGAAATGCTGCATCGTGCTTACTTTCTTTTTACTATCTTCAGGATGCAGATAGAGATCGTTTATCTGTCTTGCTATTCTTTCAATGTCATTGTCGGCGATTCCGTGTTCCGCAGATACATATTCAGCAGTAACATCATTATTGCTGGTGGCAATGAGTTTACCTTCCCATACAGCCTCCATCATGACTATCAGGCCAGCAGGACAATTCCATTTTACAGGAACATATACGACAGTGGAATCTCTCATGGCTTGCACAAACTGTTTAAAAGGGAGCCGTTCAATTCTTTCAATATTTGCAGGTATTTCTATCTTTTCCTCATTTTTCCAGCCCACCAACAAGAAATGCCAATCCGGCATTTGTTTTGCAAGGTTCACACAACTCATCCAGTCCCGTTGGGTGTTGCCACCGCAAAAAATCCGTTTACCTTTATCCTCATAACCGTGAGCATATCCAGGATAATGGCCATAATCCCGCAAAAGAGGCAGTATTCTCTTTGAATGAAGTTTTCTCTGCATTGTTTCCCCATACCGTTGACTGGTCACAGTCAGTGTAAATCTCTTACTCTTTAATGCGCCACGATAAAGAAAAGTCATCAATCGGGTTTGAAGTGAACCATCATTTTTAAGTGTTAGGTTGGTTGCAATGACATGCACTTTTTTGAAGAGTATCAGACTTATCCACCAACAAAGAACCCCTGCCGAACACATATACGTAATAACGGTATCACCTTTTGAGGTCTTTCTGACGGCATGCCATGCACCTAATAGTGCATTAACATATTCTCCATGATTTACAGGCGCATGTAACCAAGAAGCAGACATCCCATTTTTGTTGAGATAATCAATAAGGAATGGATATGTCTGCCGGTTATAATGAGTAAGGTAATAAATCATACAATTAAAAAACTTTCTGATTTATTGATTGAGATGATTACGATTTTTAAACCATCGTTTGAAGAACCAATTGCCAATACTAAAAAAACGGCCGAACACTTCTGCCGGAGCCAATTGAAAGAACACAAAAGCTTGTTTGACAACAAGGAAGCCAGATTCGAGGCTGTGCAGGAAACCCGGGTCATCAACCTTTCGAATGTTCCTACCAAAATTTCCTCTTTTCATGACGTTCTTCAAAATCACCTCACTCCATCGATGATCTTTCTCAGTGATTTGTAAGGGGAACTGTTCTGAGGGCAATCCGAGATGATCAACCAGCACAGCTCCAACTGCCCTAAAAGCTTTTGTCAAGTCCAGGGCCTCCAATCGTTCTTCCAATTCTGCTTTATTCACCTCCTCTACCGGCGTTCTACCTATAAGCACAGCCAGATCACAGAACTGCCTTAATCCAATTCCTTGTGCAGTCAGATGAAAGAACAGATGAATAAAAGTGTATAAAATGTTATATGTGGGAGGTAAAGTCTTAACAGGACAGCCATCTATCATGATACTCCCATTAGATTTTCTAATCACCTCATCCATCATCTGGTCAAAATATGCCTGATGTGATTGGGTCGAAAACTGTGAGAGTTTGTCATGCAACTCAAAGATCACGTCATTTCTGGCAAACTCCACATGTTTGCCATCTGAATACTTTGCCAGTTCCTCTCCTGTCTGCTTTTCTATATATGATTTTGCTTTATCATAATTCTCTCCTGGTAGATACACATCCACATCACCAGCCATCCTCACTGTCGGATTTGGATAATGAGCAGCCATGGTTTGTCCTTTTACCACCACATATTCTATTCCTTCATTCTCCAATTCTCTTACGAAGTTGATTAACTCCTTATTTACCTCACTATTCTGATATTGGATGCTAACCAACTGACCGTATGTATTATAAGCATCCTCTTGATTCAGTCGAACATTATTCGAGATTAAGGCATCACAGATTAAGCCAAGTACAGTCTGGCTTTCCGCTTGGCCAATAATATCCGAATACTCAGATTTGGACAATTTGTCTATTAACAGAGTAGAATTCCACAATTCATTTCGTAGTAGACTTGTAATCATCAAAATTCATATTATATTCAGGTTCAAATAGCAAAGTTTTTCTTTACCCATGTCTCATACCCGGAATTTACGATTTTTTGCTTCAGCCTGAAGACATAATGCTTCTTCGCCTCATGCTCCACCTTCGTCAGGCTTTGCCTCAGACTCCGGATCTGATCTTTATAAATCAGGGCAACAGGCATTTGTAACTCATCCGAATACGAAAGTATCGGATCTATGACCATCGTCGTATAGAACGCCGACCACCCGAAGGCAGTATAAAGGCCATACCGCTCATCATAATACAGGAAAACGGATTGACCATCATTCGCAGTTTCTTTTTCCAATATAATATCTTTCTCTATCATATTTCCCAATCAAACTTATAATAAATTTTATTTCCTCAACAATTTTGAATAAATAAGCCCCCTGGTGTTATTAGGCATAATTCTCAAGCCAAATCTTATGATAATATTCTCTATCATTGTCAAAAAACCTATATAACCGATTTTATGCAATGCACATTGGAACTTCATCTCTGTCCATGCATATTTCCACCCCCCACGTCGTTTTATCATCTGAGGCGATCGCCTAAAATAAAGCAATGACTCCTCAAGATTATGAAACTTAGCTCCATTCACCATCATCCGCGCCCATAGATAATAATCCTCAAATAAGTAAAAGTGCAGATAACTGCCAACAGATTCCACTGCACTTTTTTTAAATACCGATACTGGATGATTGATGGGGTTACGACGCTTTCCGAATTTATACAATTCATCATGATTACAAGGCAGAGCTCTTGTTGAAACAATACTATCTTTATTCCCTTCAAACTCATCAATTGCTGCACTACAGACATCAATCTCTGGATGACTCTCCATAAATCTCACCTGTTTCTCAAACCTGTCAAACTTACAAATGTCATCTGTATCTGCCCTTACAACAAGATCATATGAACAATGACGTAATCCCTCATTCAAAGCTCTACCTAAGCCACCGTTTTTCTCCAACTTTACCAATTTCAGTTCTTTATGGGCAGATTTGTATTTGTTGACAATACTATATAACTCTGGGGTTAAAGGACCATCTTCTACCAAAACCACTTCATCTGCAGTAAGTGTTTGGTTGAATATAGAGCTTAAACTTTGATCTAAAAATATCGGGCTTTCCTTCATATACAAGGAAAGTAAAACAGAAAACTGCATAATACAGAGGTTATTAAGATATGAGGAGATGCCTTTTAAGGAAGCAATTGTCTATACTAAAGAACCGGCCCAACACTTCAGTTGGAGCCAACCGAAAGAACACAAATGTCTGTTTTGCGACGAGCCAACCTGATTCAATACTGTGCAAAAGGCCAACGTTTGTCACATGACGTTTGTTTATGCCGAAAATGCCGCGATCCATCACGTTTTTCAATATATTATGTTCCCATCGTTTATCTTTTTCAGATAATGCGAATGGGAACTTATCAGGCGGGAGGCCAAGAAATTCTACAAGAACCGAGCCAACAGCTTTGAAAGCCCTCATCAGTCTCAGTTCTATTAATCGTTTGTAAGCGTCCAATTTTCACATCCGTTCTCCAGAGATGCCGATAAACAGGGACACCTGGCGATGTTCCATAATTCTAATTGGACTAAAATTTTGATTATTTAACTGGTTGGCATAGCATCATTGGGG
>Ga0310691_10003910_pt1 | contig 17233 bp, 13 predicted proteins | sample 176DNAGHGlowgp2_FD_203887 | JGI IMG/M metagenome (GOLD analysis project Ga0310691, IMG submission 203887) | Sheep rumen microbial communities from Palmerston North, Manawatu-Wanganui, New Zealand - 1766 DNA GHGlow gp2 (v2) (version 2) | ecosystem: Host-associated > Mammals > Digestive system >...
ACCGCATCCGCTCCGGGGCACGGTTCTTTGGCCGTATGGTGAATCTCGACTTTGGGAACGACGGTTATAACGACATTCTTAACGAACATACTTTCTCTGTTCTGCTCTACGAAAAGCCTCGCGAAGCACGTTCGACCGAGTCAGAGTATACGCTGGAACTGCTTTCCCCCGAGCAACCCGATGAAGAGACTCTCAAGGCCTTCAATCGCATGAAACGCTATGTCGAATACCTGATGCCCGGCACCTTCAACCCCCTCTTCACCTCAGATTTCCGGATCATGACGGGCCGATACTTTCTGGTGACCGTCGATAGGTGCGGCTGGCTGGTAAAGGACTATCTGCAATGACCGATACCATTACACGATTCTTACCTCAGTTAGGTAAAACGTTTACATAACTGGTGTAAAACGTTTACATGGTGAGGTAAAAGATTTACTCCACTTAGGTAAAGGCCGGGACAATACGAGGTTGCGGAAAATTGCAACCTCGTTTGGCATTCTGCCTGCTTATTCGTACCTTTGCAGGCGGAAAGCATTAAAAAGAAAGGAAAAGATATGGATAAGCAGACGACTTTAAGATTTGGGCTCGATGACATCCAGGAGGCGGCAAGGCAGTTTGTGGACTGCATGGGCGAAAGGCGCGTGTTTGCCTTCTACGGGGCCATGGGGGCCGGCAAGACTACGTTCGTCCGGGCCCTGTGCGGGGCGCTGGGCGTGACGGAGGACGTGGTGGCGTCGCCCACCTTTGCCATCGTGAACGAATACGCTGGGGCGCAGGGACGGATTTACCACTTCGACTTCTACCGCATAAAGAGTATCTCCGAGGCCCGGGACATGGGCTGCGAGGATTATTTCTACTCGGGCAATGTGTGCTTCATAGAGTGGCCGGAACTGGTGGAACCGCTGCTGCCGGAGGATGCGGTGCGCGTGGCCATCGAAGAACTGCCCGACGGGAGCAGGGAATTGAGGTTGGATTAGCATCGCGCTGCGCTGGAATGACAAACAGGCCCGAATCGGCACTTGACCGATTCGGGCCTGTTCGTATCCGGGCTGGAGGAGACGCCTATTCCAAACTTTCGGCATACTCCATCTCGCCCTCAACGACCCAACGGAGGTCGTCGGGCGCGAAGTCGCCCATCTGGTCCTTGCGGGCCTGGCGGGCGAGGTGGTTGGCCACTTCCTCTACGTCGATGTCGATGTAGCCTTCGGCGTCGGGCTGGGCGTCGAGGATGCCACTGTCGGCATAGTACTCGACGAGGACGTCGAGCAGATAGTAGAGAAGGTCGTCGGTGAAGCGTTCCTTGAGTTCCTGTGGCAGGTAGTTCTTGATGTACTCAACGGTGCGGACGTCGTCTTCTGCGTCCTGCAGCAGTTCGTCTTCGAAGGTCATGGAAGTAATTAAAAATTAAGAGTTAAGAATTAAGAATTGGGGGGATTAGAGCAGCTGCTCGAGGTTCTCCACCAGGGTGGCCTTGGACTGGAGTCCTACGAGGCGCTTGAAGACTTCGCCCTGCTTGTTGAAGAGGACTACGGTGGGGATGCTGCTGACCTGGAACTGCATGGCGAGTTCGTCGTCTTCCTCAACGTCGCACTTGCCGATGTTGACGCGGCCTTCGTACTCGGTGGCCAGTTCCTCGACGATGGGGGCGAGACGCTTGCAGGGGCCGCACCATGTTGCCCAGAAGTCGAGAAGGAGGGGTTTGCCGCTCTGGGTGAGCTGCTTGAAGTTTTCGCTTGTGATGTGTAGTGCCATAATAATGTAAATTAAAAATTAATAATTATGAGTTTAAGAATTCGTTGAAATTATATCAGTTGATGCGATAGGTCATGTGGGGCTGCTTGTCGAGGAGGTCGAGGAGTTCCTGGGTGGCGGCTATGTGGTGGCGCTTGGCCACGGTGCTGAGGTGCATCTCCTGGCCCAGCTCGTAGATGCCGAATTGGAGGGTGGTGGGCCCGGGGTTGCGCTTGGCATAGTCGGCCAGAGAGAAGACAAAGTCTTCGTCGAGGTTCTCGAGGTTGAAGGAGATGGTGACGGAGTGTATCTCCTTCTCCTTGACGCTGGCCAGGAAGTCGATGCGGTCGATGATGAAGTCGAAGCTGTCCTGGCGGTACTTCTTGGGCTGTACGCGACCGACGATGTAGAGGGTGTAGCCCTGCTCCATGAAGTTGCTCCAGTTGGTCCAGTTCATGCCGAAGAGGGCGAGTTCGCCGGAGCCGCTGTAGTCCTCGATGGTGACGATGCCGTAAGGGTGACCAGTACGGGAGACGCCCTTGCGCAGGGCGGTGACGATGCCTCCGATGCGCACTTCGCGGTTTTGCAGGGCGGTGAGGTCGGCCATCTGGTCCATGTGGACGTTGCACATACCCTTGAGCACGACGGCGTATTCGTCGAGGGGATGGGCGGAGAGGTAGATGCCTATCTTCTCCTTCTCGCGGTTGAGGCGTTCGAGGGTGCTCCAGCGCTCGGCGGCAGGGATGGGGGGCACGCTGATCTCCACGGCATCGAGTCCGCCGAAGAGCGACATCTGTGCGTCCTGCTGTGCCTGCTGGTATTGGGTGCTGAATCGGGTAAGGGTGTCGATGAAGGTTTCGTCCTTGGGGCCCCGGGCAAAGAACTGTTCGCGCGAGATTTGCTTGGAGAAGGTGTCGAAGGCGCCACTCAGGGCCAGGCACTCCAGTCCGCTGCGCTTGACCATGCTGATGGGGACGCGCTTGGCAAAGTCGAAGATGTCGGCGTAGGGGCCGTTGGCATCGCGTTCCTTGACGATGGCGTCCACGGCGCTGGCTCCGAGGCCGGAGATGGCGCTGAGGCCGAAGCGTATGTTGCCACCGGGGTCGACGCTGAACTTGTGGCGACTGAAGTTGATGTCGGGACCGAGGGTTTCGATGCCCATGCCCTTGCATTCGTTCATCAGTTTGGTGACCTCGGCTATATCCTTGGCGCGGCTCATGATGCCGGCCATGAACTGGGCGGGATAGTTGGCCTTGAGGTAGGCCGTCTGGTAGGCTACCCAGGAGTAGCAGGTGGCATGGCTCTTGTTGAAGGCGTAGGAGGCAAACTTCTCCCAGTCGGCCCATATCTTCTCCAGCACCTTTGGGTCGTGGCCATTCTGCTTGCCCTGGTTGATGAACTGGGGCTTCATGTGGTCCAGCTTGTCCTTCAGTTTCTTACCCATGGCCTTGCGCAGGGTGTCGCTCTCGCCTCGGGTGAAGTTGGCCAGCTGGCGCGAGAGGAGCATGACCTGCTCCTGATAGACGGTGATGCCGTAGGTGTCCTTGAGGTACTTCTCCATGCAGGGGATGTCGTACTCCACGGGTTTGCGACCCTGTTTGCGGTCGATGAAGTCGGGGATGTAGTCCATGGGGCCCGGTCGGTAGAGGGCGTTCATGGCGATGAGGTCCTCGAAGGTGGTAGGCTGCAGTTCGCGTAGGTACTTCTGCATGCCGGCCGACTCGAACTGGAAGGTGCCCACAGTGCGGCCGTCGCAATAGAGTTGGTAGGTGGCGGGGTCGTTGATGTCCAGTTTATCCACGTCGACCTCTATGCCCAGGCTGTCGCGGATGTTCTGTTGGCATTCTTTTATCTGGCTCAGGGTCTTCAGGCCCAGGAAGTCCATCTTGATGAGGCCCGTGTCCTCGATGACGGAGCCTTCGTATTGTGTGCAGAGGAGTTTCTCGCCGGTGTCCTTGTCCTCGGCGGTGGAGATGGGCACCCAGTCGGAGACGTCGTCGCGGCAGATGATGACGCCGCAGGCATGGACACCCGTATTGCGGACGTTGCCCTCCAGCTTCTTGGCGTAGCGGATGGTGTCCCTCAGGAGCGGGTCGGGCGAGGACTCGGCCTGTTGCAGCTCGGGCACCACACTGATGACGTTGGGCAAGTTCATCTTCAAGGGTTTGCCATTGACCTCAGGCATGCGGTCGGGGATGAGTTTGCAGAGGGCGTTGGCCTGGTCGAGGGGCAGTTTCTCCACTCGGGCCACGTCCTTGATGGCCAGTTTGGTGGCCATGGTGCCGTAGGTGATGATGTGGGCCACCTTCTCCTCGCCGTACTTCTGGGTCACCCAGGAGAGCACCTTGCCACGTCCGTCGTCGTCGAAGTCGACGTCGATATCGGGCAGGGAGATGCGGTCGGGATTGAGGAAGCGCTCGAACAGGAGGTCGTAGCGGATGGGGTCGATTTGTGTAATGCCCAGACAGTAGGCCACCGCACTGCCGGCTGCCGAACCACGTCCGGGACCGACGCTGACGTCGAGTTCGTGGCGGGCGGCGTTGATGTAGTCCTGTACGATGAGGAAGTAGCCGGGGAAGCCCATCGTCTTCATGACGTGGAGCTCGAAAATGAGCCGTTCCATCACATCCTCGGGCACAGGGTCGCCATAGCGGCGCTTGGCACCTATCAGGGTCAGATGGGTGAGGTAGTCGGCCTCCAGTTTCAGACGGTAGAGTTTGTCTACGCCGCCCATCTTCTTTATCTTCTTCTCGGCTTCTTCCTGGCTCATCACCACATTGCCGTGCTCGTCGCGTGTGAACTCGTCGAAGAGTTGCTGGTCGGTGAAGCGTTCGTGGTACTGTGCCTCGGTGCCGAAGTCCTCGGGAATCTCGAAGTTGGGCATGATGGGGGCATGGTCGATGTCGTACTGCTCCACCTTGTCCAGGATTTCCAGCGTATTGGTCAGCGCCTCGGGGACGTCGGCAAACAGTTGGGTCATCTCCTGACGCGTCTTGAACCATTCCTGCTTGGAGTAGAGCATGCGCTTGGGGTCGTCGAGGTCGCGGCTCGTGGCCAGACAGATGAGTCGGTCGTGGGCCTCGGCATCGTCCTCGTCGACAAAGTGTACGTCGTTGGTACAAACGACCTTGATGCCATGTTTCCGTGCCAACTCGATGAGCACCTTGTTCACCTCCTGCTGTATGGGGAAGGTTTCGCGGTTGGCTCGCTGGTTGGGATTGGTGACGGGGTGGCGCTGCAGCTCCAGGTAGTAGTCGTCACCAAAGAGGTTGTGGTACCAGCGGATGGTCTCCTCTGCTCCCTCCATGTCGCCACGGTGAATCTTGCGGGGCACCTCTCCGGCAATGCAGGCCGAGCAGACTATCAGTCCCTCATGGAAACGTTCCAGGTCGGCGCGGTCGGTGCGTGGACGGTTGTAGAATCCGTCAGTCCAGGATCGCGACACCAGCTTGATGAGATTGTGGTAGCCCACCTGGTTCTTGGCCAGGACGATGAGATGGTAGCGGGTGTTGTCGCCCATGTCCTTGTCCTTCGACTCCTTGTTGCGGAATGCCACATACATTTCGCAACCGATGATGGGCTTGAAGGGTTCCAGGCCTTGCTCCTTGCGTTCCTTGTTGAGTTTCTTGCACGAATTGAAGAACTCCTTGATACCCATCATATTGCCATGGTCGGTGACGGCCATACCCCGCATACCGTCGGCTGTAGCTTTCTTCAGCAGACTGGAGATGCTGGCTTGTCCGTCGAGCAGCGAGTATTGGGTGTGTACATGCAGATGTACAAAATCAAGTGCTTCCATATTTTAGTGCAAATTTGGTATAAAGGTACGTCACTTTCCCGAAAATTGCAACATTCGGAGCACTTTTTATAAAAAAAACAGTCAAAAACGCATCTTTTCGCGCCGAAGTGTTGCGTTATTGACACAAAAGGCGTAACTTTGCATGATGTAGAGGAGCCTTCCTCAAAAAAAGTTATTGCATGGGAACACGCCTAAGGCGCTTGCGCCAATTGAGAATTCATAGCGAAGGAACACACATACTTATCAGTTCGGCCATTCTTCTGGTGGCCGTATGTTTTGCGTTGCACTTTTGTTGTGCCTCGCGCATACCACTCATTGTCGTGGCTGCAACGGGCACTCTGCTCTACGCACTGACGGTCAACTTCTACCGCTGCCCGATTCGTAAGTTCGAGTCGGACACCCGCGGAATAGTCATCGCCCCGGCCGACGGCAAGATTGTGGTCATAGAGGAGGTGGAGGAAAACGAGTACTTCCACGACCGCCGTCTCATGATATCCATCTTCATGAGTCCGCTGAACGTGCATGCCAACTGGATTCCGGTCGATGGCCGGGTGAAGCTGGTGCGCCACTACGATGGCAACCACAATGCGGCATGGCTGCCGAAATCGAGCATCGAGAACGAACGCTCCACCATCGTCATCGAAACACCCGAAGGCCACGAAGTGCTGGTGAGGCAGGTGGCCGGAGCCATGGCTCGCCGAGTGGTCACGTATCTGGAAGAGGGCATCGACTACGAAATCGACGACCACATGGGCTTCATCAAACTGGGTTCGCGTGTGGATGTCTTCCTGCCGCTGGATGCCCAGGTCTATGTGAAGCTGGACCAAAAAACGACCGGCAACGAGACCGTGATAGCGAAACTGAAATAAAAAGAAAGCCAAATGAAAGAACTGAAACTATTCACCCTGCCCAATCTGCTGACCTGCTGCAACCTTGTCTGCGGCTGCATGGCTACGGGAGCAGCCTTCTATGGCAACTATCGTTGGGCCATTCTTTTGATTATCTGTGGTGCAGTGTTCGACTTCTTCGACGGCATGGTGGCACGCATGCTCGGCATCTCCTCGCCCATCGGCAAGGAACTCGACTCGCTGGCCGACATCGTCACCTTCGGCGTGGCGCCTTCGGCCATTCTGTTCTACCTCTTCCATGAGGTTCACTATCCCGCCCTCTTAGCTTCACTTTCTGACTACATCCCCTACACGGCCTTCCTGATGACGGCCTTCTCGGCCCTGCGCCTGGCCAAGTTCAACCTCGACACTCGCCAGACCACCTCATTCATCGGACTGCCCACGCCTGCCAATGCCCTCTTCTGGGGCTCGCTCGTAGTGGGGCAGCATGCCTTCCTGGTGTCGCTGAAGTTCAATGCCGTGTTCCTCTTCCTGTTCATGTTCCTGTCGTGCCTGTTGCTGGTGGCTGAGGTTCCGCTCTTCTCGCTGAAGTTCAAGGACCTCTCTTGGCAGCACAACAAGATACAGTACATCTTTCTCCTGGGTTGCATTGCCTGCCTGCCCTTAGGCACCAGTGCGTTGGCCGCCATCATTGTGTGGTATGTGCTGCTTTCGCTGCTGTCGACGGCAAGCCGCCCGAGCAAAGCCTAATCTTTATTTCCCCGATTACTTAATATCAGTTCTTGCCTCGTGTACATTATCGGTTGCCTTCTGTCCGTTCTTCTCATAGGCGTGTTCCTGGTGCTCAGCTTCGGGCTGTCCATCCTGAGTTTCCTGTTCCGCCTGTTCGGCATCAACTTCCCCGTCTCCAGCACGCATTTCTGGCACGACGGCTCTCAGTCCACGACTTCGCAAGAGCCTGAAAAAGAACCACAGAAACGCATCTTCGAGGACAACGAAGGCGAATATGTCGACTTCGAGGAAGTCTGAATTTTGCCTTACGCGCGTAGGCGTTCATCTAATTAATAGTAGAAATTCCGCCAAAAACTTTGCGTGTGCGCGAAAAATTCGTACCTTTGCAGTCGAAAAATCCATAAGGGCCCCTGTAGTTCAATGGATAGAACTACGGTTTCCTAAACCGTCAATCCGGGTTCGATTCCCGGCGGGGGTACCTGGGAGGAACAAAGAAGCGAGGAAATGAAGGCGTGAAGAAGGATTGAGATTCAAGAACTAAACATAAATTAGGTAAAAAGATGGAAATTAAGGAATTGGACAGTGTAGTTGTCCGTTTCTCGGGTGATTCCGGCGACGGTATGCAGTTGGCCGGAAATATTTTTTCTACAGTATCAGCTACCGTAGGAAACAGTATCAGCACCTTCCCCGACTATCCTGCCGACATCCGTGCCCCGCAAGGGTCGCTGACAGGCGTGAGCGGCTATCAGGTACACATCGGTGCCGGACAGGTCTACACCCCTGGCGATAAGTGCGACGTGCTTGTCGCCATGAATGCAGCTGCACTGAAGACGCAGTATCGCTATGCTAAGCCTGGAGCCACTATCATCATCGACACCGATTCGTTCGGTCCGAAGGATTTGGAAAAGGCTCAGTTCAAGACCGAAGACCCGCTCCAGGAGATGGGCATCGACGCTGACCGCGTAGTGGCCTGCCCGCTGACCACGATGGTGAAGGACTGCCTCAAGGACACCGGAATGGACGTAAAGTCTATGCTCAAATGCCGCAACATGTTTGCCGTGGGTCTGGTGTGCTGGCTCTTCGACCGCGACCTGGAGGTTGCCTTCAATTTCCTGCGCGAGAAGTTTAGCAAGAAGCCTGCCATCGCCGAGGCTAACATCAAGGTAATTCAGGCCGGCTACGACTACGGACACAACACCCACTCCACAGCCACCAACGTGCGCCGCATAGAGACCCGCGAGAAAAAGCCGGGCCGATACATGGACATCACCGGCAACAAAGCCACAGCCTATGGTTTCATCGCCGCTGCCGAGAAGGCTGGTCTGAAGCTCTACCTGGGTTCTTATCCCATCACACCCGCTACGGATGTGCTTCACGAACTGTCGAAGCACAAGTCGTTGGGCGTTACCACCGTACAGTGCGAGGACGAAATCTCGGGCTGCGCATCAGCTCTGGGAGCATCGTTCGCCGGGGCATTGGCCGTGACCTCCACTTCCGGTCCTGGAGTCTGTCTGAAGTCTGAGGCTATGAACCTGGCCGTAATCATGGAGTTGCCCCTTGTCGTGCTCGACGTGCAACGTGGCGGACCAGCCACCGGACTGCCCACGAAATCGGAACAGACCGACCTCCTGCAGGTGCTCTACGGTCGCAACGGCGAAAGCCCCATGCCCGTAATGGCAGCCCTCAGTCCGGCCGACTGCTTTGATGCCGCCTACGAGGCTTCGAAGATGGCTCTGGAACACATGACTCCCGTAGTGCTCCTTACCGATGCCTACATAGCCAATGGTTCGGCAGCCTTCCGCCTGCCCGACCTGATGGAATATCCTGCCATCAACCCGCCTTACGTGCCCGAGGAGCTCAAGGGCCAGTGGACCCCCTACCAGCGCAACGCCGAGGGTGTGCGCTACTGGGCCGTTCCGGGTCGCGAAGGCTTCGCTCACATCCTGGGCGGCTTGGAAAAGGACAACCAGACGGGAGCCATCTCTACCAATCCCGAGAATCACGACCTGATGACGCGTCTGCGCCAGCAGAAGATTGACAATATCGAGGTACCCGACCTGGAGGTACTGGGCGACAAGGACGATGCCGAACTGCTCATCGTGGGCTTCGGTTCCACCTACGGCCATCTGCATACGGCCATGGACGAACTGCGTGCCAGCGGTCACAAGGTGGCCATGGCACAGTTCCGCTACATCCGCCCCCTGCCCAAGAACACAGCAGAGGTGCTCATGAAGTATCCCAAGGTGGTAGTGGCCGAACAGAACATGGGCCAGCTCGCTGCCTACCTGCGCATGCAAGTGGATGGTTTCGTGCCCCAGCAGTTCAATCAGGTGAAGGGTCAGCCCTTCGTGGTCAGCGAACTTGTAGAGGCTTTTAAGGAAATAATTCGTGGTTAATTTTTACAATTCAAGTACTATGGCATATACGTTTCAAGATTATAAGAAAGGCCAGCCCAGATGGTGTCCGGGTTGTGGTGACCACTTCTTCCTCTCCTCGTTCCACAAGGCACTGGCCGAAATAGGTACGGCACCCGAGGACATTGCCGTCATAAGCGGCATCGGTTGCTCGAGCCGTCTGCCCCACTACATGGCCACCTACGGCATGAACACCATACACGGACGTGCTGCTGCCATTGCTACCGGCTGCAAGGTAGCCAACTCGAAGTTGGATGTTTGGCAGGTGAGCGGCGACGGTGACGGACTGGCCATTGGCGGCAATCATTTCATCCATGCCAATCGTCGCAACATCGACTTGAACATGATTCTGCTGAACAATCGCATCTATGGTCTGACTAAGGGACAATACTCCCCCACCTCGCCCCGCGGCTTCGTATCGAAGTCCAGCCCCTACGGTACGGTTGAGGACCCCTTCCGCCCGGCTGAGTTGTGCTTCGGTGCCCGCGGCCACTTCTTTGCCCGCGCCGTTGCCACAGATGCACCCGGCACCATCGCCATCCTGAAGGCTGCCCATGCCCACAAGGGTTCCTCGGTGTGCGAGATTCTGCAGAACTGCGTCATCTTCAACGACGGAACTCACGAGAGCGTCTACTCGAAGGAGGGACGCGCCAAGAACGCTATCTACGTGGAGCATGGCAAGCCCCTGGTATTTGGTGAGAACAATGAGTTCGGACTGGTTCAGGACGGATTCGGACTGAAGAAGGTGGAAATAGGCAAGGACGGATACACCATGGACGACATCCTTGTCCACGATGCCCATTGCCAGGACAATACGTTGCAACTGAAGCTTGCCTTGATGGGCGACGGCGACGGATTCCCTGTTGCACTGGGAGTCATCCGCGACGTAGAAGCTCCCACCTACAACGATGCCGTAGAGGCACAGATTGAGGAAGTGAAGGCCAAGAAACCCTACCACACCTTCGCCGAATTGCTGGAGACCAACGACATCTGGGAGGTCAAGTAGTCTGGACTTTTACAAAGAAAGCACTCTATCTCAACCGCGCAATCGCTCCCGATTGCGCGGTTTTTTTGTCGTGACACGAAGGCAAAAGTATTTGAGACATCCCACGAAGGACATTCCAAAGGGAACCATTAACTTTGGCCCATGAATTCATAAAAGAATATACCATGCAAAAGTTCATTCGAATCCTAACATCGGGAGCCTCAGCCTTAGCGCTGTCGATGGCATGTCTGCTGCCTACTGAAAGTCAAGCCCAGCTGTCGGAAAATAAGGACAAATTCCTGGGCAACATCACCACGCGCTACAATGTGGACTACGGAAACGAGAAATACTACACACTGTGGAACCAAATAACGTGTGAGAACGAATCCAAGTGGGGCTCTGTGGAAGGGACACGTGGAAGCTACAACTGGGGCTGCGACAATGCTTTCGCTTATGCTCGCCGGTACGGCTTCACCTACAAATTTCACGCACTGACCTGGGGCGCACAATATCCAGGCTGGTTCAACAGCGACCTTTCGGTGACCGAACGCTACAAGGCCATCGTGAACTGGTATGATGCCGTGAAGAAGAAATATTCCTCACTGCCCATGATTGACGTGGTGAACGAGGCCATCGATGGGCACCAGGATGGCAACCCACTGATGAAGGAATCGTTGGGCGGAGGCGGAAAGACGGGCTACGACTGGCTCATCAAGGCCTTCGAGATGGCCTACGAACGCTGGCCGGACGCCATACTCATCTACAACGACTACAATACGTTCCAATGGAATACCGACCAATATATCGACCTTGTACGGACCCTGCGCGATGCCGGTGCGCCCATTGATGCCTACGGCTGTCAGAGCCACGACCTGACGGACTGCAGCTTCAGCAACTTCAAGAATGCAGAGACCAAAATCCAGTCGGCCCTGAAGATGCCCATGTACAGCACCGAATACGACATCGGCACCACCGACGACAACCTTCAGTTGCAACGCTACAAGGAGCAGATTCCCTACATGTGGGAGAAGGACTACTGCGCCGGCATCACCCTCTGGGGATACATCTACGGAGCAACGTGGACCACGGACGGCAACTCCGGCATCATCCGCAACGGCGCCGACCGCCCGGCCATGACCTGGCTACGCGAATACATGAAGACGGAAGCCGCCCGCAATGCCAAGAGTCCGTTCCCTGGGATGAAAAAGGAAGCCTCCATCTACATCCGTCCTGCCTCGCTGAAGGTGGCCCGTGGGGATACGCTGCCCATCATGGTTCGCGCCAGGATGGCCACCAAGACAATAGAGAAGGTAGAATTATACGTGGGCACCGAACTGGTGGCCACAATGACCGAGGCGCCTTATCTGGCAAAATATGCTTCGAAAAGCGTCGGCACCAAGATTCTCAAGGCCGTGGTCACAGCCACCGACGGCACCACCTACGAACGTCAGTCGCGCTTCGAAGTGCTCAGTGCCACTGCCAAGCGCCAACCCTTTGCCGACAGCATTCCGCAGTTGCCGGGCACCATAAAGATAATAGAGTTCGACAAGGGCGCAGCAGGCGTTTCCTACAACAATGCCACGCGCAGTCTGTCTGCCACCAAGGACGGAGCCTGGATGGAATACACGGTAGACGTGGCCGAGGACGGCGTCTACATGTTTGATGCCGAGGTCGCCTCTACAAAGTCGGGCGGCATGTTCCACCTTGCAGAATACACCTTCGACAACATCAACTATCTCTCCGAGTTCGTTACCGTGCCCAAGACAGGCAGCAGCACCAACTACCAGACCCTCCACGGCCAGTTGACGCTGCCACTGACTGCTGGCCGACACGTTCTCTGCCTGCTTGTCGACAAAGGCGGGTTCGTGATGAAGAACATATCCTTCGCACGCTTCCAGGAAGACCGCCGCATCACCACCACCGTAACCACCAAGCCTGCCACCATATCCGTTGGCGACACGGCCCTGATTATCGCGAATACGAAGTCGAGCACGGCCACCATCGACCACGTGAACGTCTATGCCAACAATCTGCTGATCGGCACACTGACTTCGTACCCCGACACCCTGCAGTTTGTTCCTACGGAAAAAGGCAACTACAGCATCACAGCCATCGCCACCACTACGGAAGGCAAGTGCCGCACATCCACAGCCAGAATACTGAAAGTGAACGCCAGCCGCGCACCCTACAAGAGCCTCATCGCCATCCCCGGAACCATCGAGGCCGAGAACTTCGACAAGGGCGGTGAGGGCATGACCTTCCACGACAGCGACAACGAGCGCCAGGGCGATGCCGAATACCGCACCGATGCCGAGGGCGTCGACTTCGTGAAGGGCAACAACGGCACCTGCATCGGCTACACAGCCGCCAACGAATGGCTGGAATACAGCATCGACGTGAAGGAACAAGGCCGATACAGTTACGAAGCCGTCGTCTCGTCGGGCACCACCGGCTCTGCATTCACCATCAGCCTGGTCAATAACGGCAGGGTCACCCGAGTGGCCACCGTGAACGTTCCGAAGACGGGCGAAAACGACTGGGGCACCTACAAAACGGTGACGGGCAACCTTTCGCAAGAGCTGCAGGAAGGTCAGCAGATTCTGCGCATCACCATCACCGGTGCCAACTGCAACATCGACAAGCTAAAGCTTATCTGCACACTGAACACCGACGTTGAGGACACCCTCGCCGAGGAGCCCCGCAAAAAGTCCCGCACCGCCTACAACCTGAATGGCGTAAGAGTAGGCGACGGCTACAAGGGCATCGTCGTCATCGACGGCCGCAAGGTGCTGAGAAGATAGCCCCCCCTCATCGTTTTCCCCCAAAAATATCGTCACATCGTCACGACCCCAGTGTTTATCAGCCCTGGAGGCGTGACGATGTGACGATATTTTTGGGGGAAATCACTAAGTGCGCGCGCGAGGACGATGCCTTATACTTTGAGGTTCCGCCTGCTTTCCTTCTCAACTAACTTTCTGAAGCTCTGCAGTTTCTCACCGAAACAAAGGTCGCCGCAGTCGCCAAAGCCAGGGACGATGTATTTATGTTCGTTCATGCCTTCGTCGATGGCAGCGCACCAGATGGTGGAGTCCTCGGGCAGGGCCTCCTTCACCACCTCGATGCCTTCAGGGGCAGCAATGACGCAGCAAACGTGTATCTTCTTGGGCTTCCCGGCCTCCAGCAGAGCGTCGATGGCCGCTGCCAGACTGCCTCCCGTGGCCAGCATGGGGTCGACGATGAGGAGTGTGCGCCCCTTGACACTGGGCGTGGCAATGTATTCGGCATGCACGCCCACCTCGGTGTGTTCGCGGTTGACATACATTCGGTAGGCCGAAACAAAGGCGTTGTCGGCATGGTCGAACAGGTTGAGAAAACCCTGATGGAAGGGAAGTCCGGCACGCAACACGGTGGCTATGACCATATCCCCTTCTTTTGTCAGAGGTATGTCCAGTGTGCCCAGTGGAGTCTTGACAGTCTTGGGCTTATACTCCAGGGTCTTCGAAAGTTCATAGGCCATGATTTCGCCGATTCGCTCCACATTGTGGCGGAAGAGGGCACGGTTCTTCTGATAACTTTTGTCACGAAGCTCGGCCATGAAATGGTTCATGACGGAGTTCTGTTCGCTGAGGTTTATTACTTTCATGGTAAGGAAATTTTTTCCAAAGATAGCAAATAATTGTGAATTGTGAATCGCAAATTGTGAATTATTTGTAATCTCTGCTTCTCAAAAGTGTATTTTTAGGTTAAAAACACATCGGCGGGATAGAAAAAAGCCATATTCGTCGTGGATAATTCGCTTTTTTTTCGTACTTTTGTACCGCCTTAAAAAGGCATGACATTGCAAGAGCATTAAGAACCCAAATAAATTAACCAAAAATTATGGCAAACTTAGATTTAACCAAGTATGGCATCACGGGCTCTACCGTGATTGCCCACAATCCTTCGTATGAGTTCCTCTTTGAGGAAGAAACCAAGGCAGGCCTGACCGGCTACGACAAGGGTGTGAACACCGAGCTGAACGCCGTGAACGTGATGACGGGTATCTACACCGGCCGTAGCCCCAAGGACAAGTACATCGTGGACGACGCTCAGAGCCACGACAAGGTATGGTGGACCACCGAGGAGTATAAGAACGACAACCACCCCATGAGCGAGGAGGTTTGGGCCAAGGTGAAGGACATCGCCATCAAGGAGCTGTGCAACAAGCAGCTGTATGTGGTTGACGCCTTCTGCGGTGCCAACGAGGCCACCCGCCTGGCTGTCCGCTTCATCGTGGAGGTTGCATGGCAGGCTCACTTCGTGAAGAACATGTTCATCCAGCCCACCGAAGAGGAGCTGAAGAACTTCGAGCCCAACTTCGTCATCTACAACGCCTCTAAAGCTAAGGTTGAGAACTACAAGGAGCTGGGTCTGAACTCTGAGACCTGCGTAGCCTTCAACACCACCAGCCGCGAGCAGGTGATCATCAACACATGGTACGGCGGCGAGATGAAGAAGGGTATGTTCTCGATGCAGAACTACTACCTGCCCCTGCAGGGCATCGCCAGCATGCACTGCTCGGCCAACACCGACATGGAGGGTAAGAACACCGCCATCTTCTTCGGTCTGTCTGGTACGGGTAAGACCACCCTTTCTACCGACCCGAAGCGTCTGCTCATCGGCGACGACGAGCACGGATGGGACGACGAGGGCGTCTTCAACCTCGAGGGCGGCTGCTATGCCAAGGTTATCAACCTCTCTAAGGAGAACGAGCCCGACATCTACGGTGCCATCAAGCGCAATGCCCTGCTGGAGAACGTGACCGTTGCCGCCGACGGCAAGATCGACTTCGCCGACAAGAGCGTGACCGAGAACACCCGCGTCAGCTACCCCATCAACCACATCGACAAGATTGCCCAGAAGGTGAACGGCAAGAGCGCCGGTCCCGAGGCCAAGAACGTCATCTTCCTCTCTGCCGACGCATTCGGCGTGCTGCCTCCCGTCAGCATCCTGACTCCCGAGCAGACGAAGTACTACTTCCTCTCTGGTTTCACCGCCAAGTTGGCCGGTACCGAGCGCGGCATCACCGAGCCCACTCCCACCTTCTCGGCTTGCTTCGGCCAGGCATTCCTGGAGTTGCACCCCACCAAGTACGCTGAGGAACTGGTGAAGAAGATGGAGAAGAGCGGCGCCAAGGCTTATCTGGTGAACACCGGTTGGAACGGCACCGGCAAGCGCATCTCTATCCCCGACACCCGCGGTATCATCGACGCCATTCTGGACGGCAGCATCCTGAAGGCCGAGACGAAGAAGATTCCTTACTTCGACTTCGAGGTTCCCACGGCTCTGCCCAACGTCAATCCCGCCATCCTCGATCCCCGCGACACCTACGCTAATGCCAGCGAGTGGGAAGAGAAGGCTAAGGATCTGGCTGCCCGCTTCATCAAGAACTTCAAGAAGTACGAGGGCAACGAGGCCGGTAAGGCTCTGGTCGCCGCAGGTCCGAAACTCTAAAAGATGCAGGACGACCTCAACGGAATTCTTGGCCGTTGAGGCTGGTCTCAAGTTGTATTTTGATACAATACGCTCAAATAATTGGCGGTTCCCTTTCGGGGGAGCCGCTTTTTTTGTGCCTAATTCTTGCTTTATAATAAGATTACTGAAACTTTGCCATTACGCGATTTCTTACACGCCCGTGTAAAATTTTTACATCAATGGTGTAAAACGTTTACATGGTGAGATAAAAGGTTTACACCAGTAATGTAAGTGCGCAGGCAACGCGAGGCTGAAGCCGATGCAACGCGAAGCAGAACACGATGCAACACGTAGCAAAACGTGGCAAAACACGATGCGACATGAGGTTCACCTCGGAAAAAACGCGGGAAACGCCGGAAAAATTCACAAAAAACGGTCGTAAATTGCACGTAAAATGCATTTTTGGGCCTTCATCTATCACATCTATCATGGCATCTATCACTCTACATACCCGATAAACAGGGGCGAGTGATAGATGTGATAGATGTGATAGATGTTTTTCACACTTCTGAGTTTCTCAAGTTTCGGATGTCAATGGAGATAAAAAACAATAGTTTTTATCTTCCTCTATCTACTCAACATGCGAAACTTCAGTAAGATTATAATGATAGTTGTATAAAATTAGGATTAATAACTTAACGCCCATTCTTGCAACTGTCCGCCTCCTCCAGCGTCTCGCCGCGCAGGAACGTCCGCCGCTCCCCGTGCTCCATGCAATACGTCCGCAGGAACTCCAAATCAATTCCCTCCTTGTAGGAATTAAAGTGCTTGTTCATTGTCATATTCGCCAATTATCTGATTCGTGGGTACAAAGGTAGTCATTTTTCAGCACAAATCGTTTCTTTTTGTTATACCACAACCTTGTTTTAGACAAAATTTGCTTAAATTACGCGCGAAACGATTATTGTGACGTGCAGCATGTTTGCGAAGCTATCAGTAGTAAGATTCGAGATTATATGGATCCTCTGCCAGAGGTGGAAATGATTCCTCATGATATAGATGGTTTACATATCTTGCAACTCAAAATCAAAACAGGGCATTATACCCCATATTACTACGTTGGGGATGGCCAGCGCATTGCCTTTGTCCGCATCGGTGATGAGAGCGTACCAGCTACGGCAGAGCAGATGGTGCGCTTGGTGCTGAAAGGCTCTAACAAAACTTTTGATTCCCTTCACACAGACTATAAAGCAGAGGACTATTCCTTTAC